>Ga0187893_10003447_pt1 | contig 32066 bp, 27 predicted proteins | sample MA1701074metaG_FD_139574 | JGI IMG/M metagenome (GOLD analysis project Ga0187893, IMG submission 139574) | White microbial mat communities from a basaltic lava cave in the Kipuka Kanohina Cave System on the Island of Hawaii, USA - MA170107-4 metaG ...
AATTCCTCTACGTGGACGATCTACAGAGCAACCAGGTGGCCCGGTTTTCGATCAATGCCTCGACCGGTGCCCTGACCCCTCTGGGTGTTGTGCGCACGCGACTCAATCCCATGGCGCTGGCGATCGCCAGCGGTACAACTGCGGTGACTTACACGCCGACTTTCGCCTATACGGCCAACAACGGGGGAACTGCCTCGGGCTTGACCGTCCAGGTCCCCTCAGGCTTCTTGACTCCGATCGCCGGGGCTCCTGGGTCCCCCTTCCCGGCCGGGACCTCGCCCAGCGCGGTGGCCCTCGACCCGACCGGGCAGTTTGCTTTCGTCGCCAACCAGGGGAGTAACAATCTGTCGGCTTACGTCATCGCCCAACTGAGCGGGCTGCTCCAGTCTTTCGCGACGCCGACATTCGGCACCGGCGTGGGACCGGTCTCGGTGGCCGTCGAGCCATCGGGTCAATTCGTTTATGTGGTGAATTCTGACCAAACATTTACGGCCTATCTGATCCAGGCAGTCACTCCCACCTTGCAGCCGGTAGCCCTGGCGGTGACCGCCGGCCAGGGGCCTCGCTCTCTCACGATTGACCCGACCGGACAGTTTGTCTACGTGACCAACAGCACCGACAACAACGTCACGGCGTTTCGGATCAACCAGTTCAGCGGTGGGTTGACGCTGGTGTCCGGAGGGCCGTTCGCGGCGGGAACGACCCCGGTGGCGTTAGCGGTGGACCCGACCGGGCAGTTTGCATATGCGGTGAACAGCGGGTCCAGCAACGTCACCGCCTACACGATCAACGCACAGTCCGGCAGACTGGATCCGATCGTGTGCGCCCAGTGCTCGACGGGAACGGCTCCGCAAGGTGTCGCCATTGAGCCGACGGGCACCTACCTCTACGTACCGATCCAAAATACGGCCACTGTTTCGGCCTTTATCATTCAACCTGACACCGGCGCGCTGTCCTCGATTGTCGCTCCACCCTTTCCGACCGGCATCCAGCCCTCAGCGATCACCGCCGATGCCTCGGGGAACTTCCTGGCGGTCACCAGTTTCTTCGCAAACAGCGTATCGGTCTACCAGATCACCCTGAGCACGGGGTTCCTCCTCCAGGTGCCGTTCTCGCCGTTCCTTACCGGTCCCGTTCCCCAGGCCTCAGGGCCCAGATCAATCGTCTATGCGGCGAAAATCCAGTGACCTCCCATGCGCATCCTGATCGTTGACGACTCACAGGACAACCATCTCGTCCTGAAACACTTCCTCCACTCGGCAGGGTACACGGAGGTGGAGGGGGTGAGGTCGGCCATGGAGGCCTTCCGCCGTCTCGGCATGGAAGCGTCCGAGGCCGAGGGTCCCGGGTTCGATCTCATCCTGATGGATATCATGATGCCGACGATCAGCGGCATTGAGGCTTGCCGTCGCATCAAGGCGGTTGAGCACTTGCGCGACATTCCGATCATCGTGATCACGGCGAAGACGGAAGCGGAGGATCTGGAGGCGGCTTTTGCCGCCGGCGCGATAGACTATATGGCCAAGCCGGTCAACAGAGTCGAACTCCTGGCGCGTGTCCGATCGGCCTTGGCCTTGAAACGCGAGATGGACGAACGCCGGGCGAGAGAGCAGGAACTGGCGACCAAGAATGAGGAGCTTGAGCAGGCCTTGAAGGAAGTCAAGGTCCTCCGAGGGTTCATCCCAATCTGCGCCGCCTGTAAGAAAATCCGAGACGATCAGGGGTATTGGCAGGAAGTCGAGGCCTATATCTCGCAGCGTTCGGAGACCCAGTTCAGTCATGGCATTTGCGCCGACTGCGCGAAGAAGCTGTACCCCGACCTGTTTAAAGGCTAATGAGGGAAACGACATCCCGGATGCCTCTCTCTTCCTTCCATCCGATCATCGAGAACTGGTTCCGCCGCCGTTTCGGGTCGCCTACGGACGTGCAAGCCCGGAGCTGGCCGGTCATCGCAGCCGGCGGCCCTGTCCTGATTGCGGCGCCCACCGGCTCAGGAAAGACCCTCGCTGCCTTCCTGGCCTGTATTGATGCCCTCTTCAAACGAGCCCTCGCCTGCGAGTTGGAGGACCGCACCCAGGTCTTGTATATCTCGCCGCTCAAAGCGCTCAGCAATGATGTGCAGAAAAACCTTCAGCAGCCCCTGACTGAGATCGGAGAAGCGGCGCTGGCAGCCGGCTTACTGATGCCGGAACTTCGAGTGACCGTCCGGACCGGGGATACGCCCGTGTGGGATCGGCAGCAGATGTTGCGCCGTCCGCCGCATATCCTGATCACCACCCCTGAATCGCTGTATCTCCTTTTGACCGCCGAAAAGAGCCGTAAAATTCTTCGCGATGTCCGAACCGTCATCGTCGATGAGATCCACGCCGTGGCGCCGAACAAGCGAGGGGCGCACCTGGCCTTGTCGCTCGAGCGGCTCGAGGGGGTCACGCAGACCCGACCCCAGCGGATCGGCCTTTCCGCCACGCAGCGCCCGATCGAAACCATTGCACAGTTCCTTGTCGGATTCGTATCTCATGCCTCTAGCCCCGAGCCTCTAGCCCCTAGCCCGCCGACAGGCTGCCGCATCATTGATGTCGGCCATCGGCGCCACATGGATCTGGCCGTGGAGGTGCCGCAGGATGAACTCGGGGCCGTGGCCACCAACGCGATCTGGGCCAACATCTACGACCGCATCGCCGAGCTGGTCCGCGAGCATCGCTCCACGCTGGTTTTCGTAAACACGCGACGGCTTGCCGAACGGGTGGCGCACGCTCTTGGGGAACGATTAGGGGAAATTCTGGGGACGCAGGTCGTGGCGGCTCATCATGGCAGCCTCTCTCGACAAATCCGCTTGAACGCCGAGGAGCGGCTCAAGCGTGGACAGACCCGGGTGGTGGTGGCGACCGCGTCACTGGAGTTGGGAATTGACGTGGGGACGGTGGATTTGGTCTGCCAGATTGGATCGCCGCGAGCGATTGCTGTCGGCCTTCAGCGCGTCGGCCGTTCGGGCCACTGGATCGGCGCCATGCCGAAAGGCCGGTTGTTTGCCACCACGAGAGATGAATTGATCGAATGCGCGGCGCTGATCCGGGCGATCCGGGCGGGCACGCTGGACCAGATCGTGATCCCTCCGGCGCCCCTGGACATCCTGGCCCAGCAAATCGTGGCCGAAACGGCGGCGCAGGCGTGGAGCGAAGAAGCCTTATATGACCTCTGCCGCCGCGCCTATCCCTATCGTGACCTGGACCGGCCGGATTTCGATGCCGTGGTACACATGCTGGCCGAGGGTATTGCGACGAACCGTGGCCGGGGCCGGACCTACCTGCACCATGATCGCATCAACCGGCGGCTACGCGCGAGGCGAGGCGCCCGCCTGGCTGCCCTTACCTCAGGTGGGGCGATCCCGGAAACGGCCAACTATGCCGTGATCGCGGAACCGGAGGGGACCGTGGTCGGCTCCGTGGATGAGGATTTTGCCGTCGAGAGCCTGGCCGGGGACATTATCCTGCTGGGCAACGCCTCCTGGCGGATCAGGGGGGTGGAGATGGGTAAAATGCGGGTGGAGGATGCCCATGGCGCTCCGCCGACCATTCCCTTTTGGCGCGGGGAAGCACCCTCGCGCACTGCCGAACTCTCCGCCGAAGTCGCAGCCATCCGCCAGCGCATCGCCGATCTCCTCCCATCCTCCCCTGACACCCGACACCTGACCCCTGACACCCAATCCCCAACACCGATCGCCTGGCTTCAATCCGAATGCGGCCTCGACCGTCGGGGGGCCGAGCAGGCTGTTGCGTACGTGACGGCAGGCAAGTCAGTGCTGGGGGCGGTCCCGACGCAGCGCACGATTATCGCCGAGCGCTTCTTCGATGAAGGCGGAGGGATGCAATTGGTCCTGCACGCACCCTTCGGCGGACGGATCACTCGGGCCTGGGGGCTGGCGCTCCGCAAGCGATTCTGCGCGACCTTCGATTTTGAGCTTCAGGCGGCTGCCACGGATGAGGGGATCGTGCTTTCGTTGGGGGAGCGCCACAGCTTTCCGCTGGGCACGGTCTTCGGGTATCTCCGCTCCGAGTCCCTTCGGGAGGTGCTCATTCAGGCCATCCTGGCCGCGCCTATGTTTGCGACCCGCTGGCGCTGGAACGCCATGCGTGCCCTGGCGTTGGTTCGGTTTGCCAATGGCCGCCGGGTGCCGCCGCAGATCCAGCGGATGCGCGCCGAGGACTTGCTGACCGCGGTGTTTCCGGCCGCCACCGCTTGCCAGGAAAACCTTCGGGGAGAACGGGCTTCTCGGGACGTGCCCGATCATCCGTTGGTGAGCGAGACCGTCCGCGATTGTCTGACCGAGGCGATGGACGTGGACGGCCTCACGACGCTTCTGCGGGGGATCGAGTCAGGGGAAATCCGCTGTTTGGCCGTGGACACGCCTGCGCCGTCACCGTTCTGTCACGAGATTCTGAATGCCAATCCCTATGCGTTCCTGGATGATGCGCCGTTGGAGGAGCGGAGAGCCAGGGCGGTCGAGATACGCCGGAGCCTGTCGCCGGAACTCGCCGGCGGCCTCGGCGCGCTGGACCCGAACGCCATCGAAGAAGTGGCGGGGGAAGCCTGGCCGAGCGTGCGCGATCCGGATGAGCTGCATGACGCGCTACTGACGCTGATCTGGATTCCGGCGGCGCAAGTGCCGGAGTGGGCGGTGTATCTCCCAGCGCTGATCCAGGCTGGCCGAGCTACGGTGGTGACAGCATTCGGCGAGACGCGCGAGAGGGGCGAGACGCGCGAAATTGAAGAAGGCCAAACATGCGTCACAGGTCACTCGTCACCCGTCACCTGTTCTGTGGAGGGTTGGGTGGCCGCCGAGCGCCTGGACCGCGTGCGGGCTGTATTCCCAGAAATGACCTGGAGTCCGGAACCTGCGAGGGTAGAAGGCCGGCAGGCGCCGGATCGAGAGGACGCCATCCTCGCCATCGTGCGCGGGTGGATGGAGAGTGCCGGCCCGACGACCGGCGTGGAGCTTGCCGAGCGACTTCAGCTCCCAACCGGGGATGTCAATGCCGCACTGTTGCGTCTGGAAGCAGAAGGCCAGGTCCTCCGGGGCCGATTCCGCCCCGCGGCCGCGTCACTCGTCACACATCACTCGTCACTGCATGCCGAGGAGTGGTGCGACCGCCGCCTCCTTGCGCGGATTCACCGCCTCACTATTGGGACGCTCCGGAAGGAGATCGAACCGGTCACGGCGGCCGATTTCATGCGGTTCCTGTTCAAGTGGCAGCATCTCGCCTCTGGGTCGCGCCTCCACGGGGAAGCAGGTCTGCTGGAGATTATTCGGCAGATGGCCGGGTTCGAAGCCGGCGCCTCGGCCTGGGAGCGGCATCTCCTGCCGCTCCGCATTACGAAGTATCAGCCGGAGTTGCTCGATCGGCTCTGCCTGAGCGGGACGGTCAGGTGGGGGCGACTGACCCCGCCATCGGCTCTGCTGAGCGGGTCGGGGGAGGACGGCGGGCGCTCGCGACGCGTCGTGCCCACAAGCGTGGCTCCCATCAGCCTGTTTCCACGGGAGGATGCTCCCTGGTTGCTGGAGGCGTTCGGGATCGGAAATGGGGACATTCTACTTTTCCGAAGAGACAATCGAGGTCACGAATTTGGGCAGCTACAAAGTGGAAAAGTAGAATGTCCCCATTTCCCGGAGGGAGCGGTAGCACTGAGCGGTCCCGCCCAGGATGTGCTCGGACACTTACAGCAGTATGGTGCCAGTTTCTTCGCCGACCTGGTCGGAGGAACGGGACGTCTTCCTTCCGAGGTGGAAGAAGGGCTGTGGGAATTGGCGACGGCCGGGCTTGTGACTGCCGACGGGTTCGACAATCTGCGGGCGTTGCTGGACCCTCGACGGCGCCGTGCCGAAGGCCGGGACCGGGCCAGGCGGCCGCGCCATGTGGCCGGCCGCTGGTCCCTGCTGAGGCCCCTCACCCCAACCCTCTCCCCTGAGGGGCGAGGGGAGTCTTCCAAAACCCTCTCCCCAGCGGGGAGAGGGGAGGGTGAGGGGACGATACCGGCCGAGCGCGTTGCCCGCCAGCTATTGTGTCGATACGGTGTCGTGTTCCGGGATCTCCTGGGTCGTGAATCCCTGAGCCCGGCCTGGCGTGATTTACTGGTGCAGTACCGGCGGATGGAGTTACGCGGGGAGATCCGTGGCGGACGGTTCGTCGGCGGTTTTACCGGCGAACAGTTCGCGCTGCCTGAAGCGTTGGAGGCTCTGCGAATGGTGCGTCGGGAGGCGGGACGTGCGGACGACCGAGGCGGTGCCACCCATGATATCAAGCTATCCGCCGCCGATCCATTGAACCTTGTCGGGGTGATCTTGCCGGGAGCGCGCATCCCGGCCCTGCCGTCCAACTATGTCGTCTTCCGCGACGGGCTGCCGGTCCGTGCGGGGCAGTTCAAGGACACCGGCGGCGATCGGGGGAAATGCGGACATTCCTCTTTTCCGGTACTCGACTCGGCTTCCGGGGTTCGGGCAGCCACTTAACGGGAAAAGAGGAATGTCCCCATTTCCCCATCGGGGTGAGCCGCCATCACCTGGGCCAGTGAGTCCAGCATCTCGGCGGGTGTCGCCCGGTCCGACCTCACGAGGACCGAATACTGGGCCTGCGCGAGAGACGCGAACGAAACCCTGCGCTCCTGGGGCACACCCAGGAGGGCTCCGAGAGAGGTCAGGTACTCGCCCTCCCCTTGGGCCATGTTCTGCTTCAGGACGGTGAAATTCAGCGTGGTGAAGGTCAGGACCTTGTAGTCATCCTTCACGATTCCATCCTCCGTGAACCAGGTCCGCCCGGTGCTGCTGGACGTCATGTCAAAGGCGTCTTTCGAAGTCCCGGTAGGGCTCGTGCAGGCTGAGAACACAAGCTGGGAGACGGTCGTGAGAAGGAACAGGGAGAGTGAGAGTCGGGTTGTCGTCCGCATAGGAAGCCCTCCTGGTTATCGGTATGACTATACTGCCCGTCTTGGGTCCGGCAGTCAATCGAGGAGCAAGAGACTCGAAGTAGGATGAAGTCGTGAGTGATGCCGAGTACATGCGCCTGGCCATTGAAGCGGCCAGGCAGGGGCTCAAGAAAGGGGAAATGCCCTTCGGCGCCTGCATCGTGCAACGGGAGCGCGTAGTGGCCGCGATGCATAACGTGGCGCGAGAACGGATGGATATCACCGCCCATGCGGAAATGCAGGCCCTCCAGGAGGCCTGCCGCCGGCTCGGGACGCTTGATCTCTCCGGCTGTGTCATCTATGCGACCTGCGAACCCTGCCCGATGTGTTTCAGCGCCTGCTTCTGGGCGAAGCTGGACAAGATCGTCTACGGCAGCCGCATCGAAGATGCCGCGAGCATGGGGATCCGGCAGATCCCCATCACCTCGTCCACCATGAAGCAACTGAGCCGCTCGTCACTGGAGATCGTCGGCGACCTGTTGCGCGAGGAGAGTGTGGAACTGTTCAAGGTCTGGAGCCGAACCGGCTACAGAAGAACGCGGTGACATGGAGGGTACCGGGATCAGGCGTGTGACGGAGATTGCCCTGAGTTACCGCTATGCCCAGGCGCACGGGTGGGTCGTGCAAGCGGTGACTGGGTGGCTCTCGGCCTATTATATGGAAGACCCGCGGTTTCGGGTCAGCCGGAGCTACGATGAACTGGAAACGGGGACCCACGTGTGGGTCTGCGAGCTGGAGGGGTCGGTCTCGATCAAGTGGCTCCTCAAGCGGCTGCAGACAGATATCCCGCCGTTCCAGGTGCATGAACGCTCCGACCCGACCGGAAACGTCGTCCGCCACCTTATCGACCTGACTGATCCACAAGAACAGCAGGCCGCGACGTGACGGTATTCCACAAGGGAGTTCCTGGCGCGCTTGCCTCAGCAGCCCTGGTGGTCGTGAGTGTCTGTCTCGCCGTCCTGGTTTGTGCTGCGCTCCTTCAGGCGTTCTACACGCCGCCCCGGATCATCTCCGGCTGGACGGCGATCGGCGAAGTCCCGGCCTCCGAGAGGAACCAGTTCGGATTTCGCGGTCGTAACATCGAATATGGGGCGGATGACGCCGTGGTTGTGCTCCTGGGGGATTCATTCGTTGAAGCCATGAAGTGTTGCAGTTATGAACTCATGCCGGAGCGAAGGTTGGAGCAACACCTGACTCCTCAGTTCGGTAAAAAGGTGAAGGTCTTCAGCCTTGGTGCGGGCGGCTACGGGCAGGATCAACAATTACTCGTGCTTCTGATATACCTTTCGATGTATCGAGCGGACCTCGTACTCCTCTGGGAAACGCCTGCAAACGACATCTGGAATAACGTGTTTCCGACGCACTGGCCGACGAATGGCTCGCCGAAACCGACGTTTTGGCTTGAGAACGGCATCCTGCAGGGGCCGACTGAACAGATGGGGCAGGCGATCGCCACTACTCCCTTTACGGCGGTGACGCTTCTCCAGCGCGTCTTCTCCCCTGTGCGACGGGATGATGAGTGGGAGCGACGGCTGCCGCCGGCCTACCTCCCGGTGACCACGTATGAGGGGCCGGTGAATCCAGCCTGGCAGCAGCGGTACGACGCCGGCGACTACCGGGAAGAAAACTTGAAAACGGAAAAAAGCCACCTCGCCATCATGCTGATGCCGCCGAGCCCGCGGATGCGCTACGGCCTGGAATTGACCCGCACCTTGGTCCGCGAGATCGCTCGCATCGTCTCCGAACGCGGAGGCAGGTTCATCGCGTTCAGGGCCCTCACACCCGAAGAAGTTCTTCCGGGTCCTCCGGAGGTCTACGTGCTCAACGGTCTGTATTACAAAGCATCCCCGGCCCAGAAGAACCTCAACATGGCCTACGTCAACCAGGACATCGCGCACGTCGACATTCCCGTGACGATTCCAAACTATTCCGTCAGCCCATCGGATGCTCACCTCAACCAAGACGCCACGGATCAAGTCATGCGCGATCTCGCCGCTGCCCTACGGCCCCTGCTCCCGGAGCGCATCGCCCTTCCCATTCACGGGGACCGGCGGAAGGGATAGATATCGTCGCGAGCCCTTTCGAGATCTACCGTGAACCTCAGGCGGGTCAGTTCGTCGACCACCAGCCCATCAAACTCCAGGAGGGCCAACCCCTGAGGGGTCACGCTGCTCCATTGGACCACCAGCCAGACCGTCCCACCCGCAGGAGGCAGCCGGGCGAGCGCCGCATGGAGATCCTGGCGTGCGGCCTGCCACAAGGAGACGTCGCGTCCGGTGATGCCGAGAAGGGTGCGTTCATTGTCCAGTGGGAAAAAGCGGCAGTCGAATCGGCGTCCCGTCGTCTGGCTCCGGCACCGCCCGGAGTCCCAGCGGTACCCAATGCGGCTCAGGTAGTAGAGGAGCAGGTGGCCTCTGGGGCTGGTGAAGAGAAGTATGTCGTCATCGGCTAAGAACGTGTCCAGGAATCGGGCCGTTGACCGGGCCTCCGGAACCGCCGGAGCCTCGTAATAGCGGACCAGCTTCGTGACGAGAGGAATGCAGAGAACCAGTGCCGCTACGAAAGCCAGGAGGGGCCCTCTCGCTGACACCCGCTGGAGCTTTGCGAAGCCGAGCCCGACCATCAGGGTATAGGCCGGGAAGGCGACCGTGTCATAGCGACCAAGGATGTAGATGGGCCTGATCCAGTACGAGACGACCCAGAGTGCGATCAGCGGGAACAGGAGCAGGGTTGCCAGCCAGACTTTGCGCCTCCACAGCTCAACGACACCGAGGTGTCGGTCTCCCCAGGGAACGGCGACCCACAAGGCCAAGGCGACCAGCGCGCCGACGCCCAGAAGACGGAGGCCCGGAGAGAATTCCAGAATCGCGAACTGCTTGACGAACGTGGTGGCGAGGCCGGCTTGTCCGCCGAGCCCGAGGATTTCGAGGCTCTTGGGAATAGCGAGCGCGGGCGGGATTTGCTTCCAACTGGCCTCAATCCAAGGACTCGAGGCAGGGTCGAGCGGATGTGACTCAAGTAAGAAGGTGGCGAGGCCCCACGGGCCGAACAGCAGGAGCGCCCCGCTCATGGCGAGCAGGAACCGGCGCCACCGTTGTCCGGTCCGCCGGTCGGGCGGCAGGGTCCATGGGAGGAGGGCGGTCGGCAGGAGGCCCAACACAGACAGATAGTGGCTGTAGAGTGCCAGCGCTGCGGCAAGCACGGCCAGGGCCCAGGCGCCTCCAGTGTTGCGGTGGAGCGCGCGCCACAGCAGCACGTAGGTCAGGGTCAGGGCGAAGACCAGCAGCGCATAGGTCCGAGCGTCCTGGGAGAGGAACACGTGGGTGGGAGCGATGGCCGCAAAACCCCCGCTCCAGAGCCCCACCGCCGGCGTGAAGATCTCGCGGCCGGTCCAGATGACGACGATCACGAACAACGTCCCGAAGACGGCTGAAAGGAGGCGCAGCCCCGCCTCGTCTTGCCCGGCCACGGCCATCCAGCCCCTTAGGAGGAAGTGATAGAGAGGGGGGGTGTTGTTGGCCATGGTGGCGGGCCCGAACCAGTCGGGAGCGGTGGCGAGGAGGTAGGAATAGCCTTCGTCCAGCCAGAATTCCTGGACGCCGATTTTGTAAAGGCGGAGCAGCAGCGCGAGCGCAGCCAAGCCCGTGGCCGCGGTCAGAAATGCGAGAGGGGAACTCTTGCTCGGAGTTGTCATGGATTGCACGCGACGGAGCGGACGGAGCGACAGAATACGTGGGAAAGGCGGGAAAAGCGAGAAAGGCGAGACGAGCGAGAGGCGCTAGTGCGGGTGTTTGTGTTCCGTAATGTCGTCCGCGATCCCGGCGATGCGGTAGACCTTGCCGGATTCGTCGCGAATGGGAAAGGCGCGGTCCCTGATCCAGCGTACCGAGCCATCCGGTCGCACGATCCGGTATTCCTCATCATAGACACCGGAGATCTGTTTGGTGAGAGCGGCCTCGGCGACCCTCTCTCGATCATCCGGATGAAGGGCGTCAAGCCAGGACCGCGGGGATGCATACAGGCTTTCGCAGGTGCGTCCCCAAATTTGCTCGTATCCGGGGCTGATATAAATCATCTGACTCTTCTGAGGATCGGTCAGCCAGAAGACCTCCCGGATGTTTTCCGCCAACTGACGGAATCGTTCTTGACTCTCCCGCAAGGCTTCTTCCCTTCGCCGTCGTTCTGTGATGTCGCGGATCATCCCGCTGTAAAACGTCCCTTCTCGCGTCCTCCAAGTGCCCAGAGAAAGTTCCAGCGGAAACTCGCTGCCGTCCTTCCTGAGGCCATTCAACTCGACCGTTTTGCCGATGATCTGTGGCCGGCCGGTTGCATGCAGCCGCTCGATGCCCCTCTGATGCGAGGCCCGATAGCGGGTGGGTATGATGATCGTCAAGGGCTCACCGAGGACCTCCTCGGCCGCATATCCGAAGAGGGCTTGGGCCGCCTTGTTCCACGAGATGATGTTTCCGTTCTGATCGCCCAGCACGATCGCGTCGCTCGCTGTCTCCACCACGGAACGGAAGCGCTCCTCGCTTTCGCTCAGGGCGCGCTCCACGCGTTCGGCCTTGATGGCCAGCGCCTGGACTCCGATGGCCCGACGGAGCGTCGCCTTGAGTTCGTCCCGGTTGTAGGGTTTGGTCAGATAGGCAAAAGCGCCCTCACGCAGGGAGGCGATGGTCCGGGCGTCCTTGAGGAAGGCCGTCAGGATGATGATCGGCAGTTTGGGGTCCGCCTTGCTCAGCGTCCGAAGCACCGAGAGGCCGTCCACGTCCGGCAGTCCAAGGTCGAGGATCACGGCACCGAAATGGTCTTCCGTCGCCCGCGTGATCGCTGCGCCCCCCGTGGACACAGCCTGAACCTGATATCCCTCGTATTCGAGCAGATCCTGGAGGGTTCGGGCGATGTCCGGGTCATCGTCCACGATGAGAATCGAGGTCGATGGGGCGATGGTAGACTGGGTGCTCGTCACGGCGCCGCACTACCTCATTGGATCTCCATCGCATCCTGCTGGGCGACTACACCCTCGGCAGCCACGCTACGATGACCAGGATCGCGATAGTCATGCTGATAACCATGCCAAGGAGGACCATGGTGCACCTCCCTTGAAACCCCCGATGAGACCCCCGGTCGCTTGCTACTAAGCACCATTATGAGCAATCAAGGTGCCAGGTGTCGGCAACGGAAACATTTAGTTTATGTAAGGCACTTAACATGATGATTTATATGATAACTAGATGATTCATTCGATGGGGTGTCATGGCGGGGGCATGGGACCTATGGCAGGCGGCAGCGTATCGGAACAGATTCTCCCCCGTATCGGATGGGATACGCGCATAGGGTGCCAAAGGGGACATTCTACTTTTCCCGAACCCGCTCAGGGGAAGCTGGGTCAGAGCCACGACACGGAAAAGTAGAATGTCCCCTTTGGCAGGCCCCGGACACCTGACACCCGATACCTGACACCTGAAACCCAACACCTAGAACCTCACCTTCAGCCAGCCCATGAAGCGGCGGCAGATTTCTTCGCCCAGGGGATGCTCTTTGGCCTTGTCGCGTGAGCTTAGGATGGAACAGTCCCTTCGGGACAGTCCCCTGGAGAGTTCCCTGGGTCGGGCACCGGCAGGCCTTCCAGGGCCATGATGCGGAGGGCATTCGTCGTCGGGCAGGGACCGGGCCTGAGCCGGTAGTCGAACCGGAGCGCTCCCGATTCGACCGTCTCCTGAAAGTGCGCGTTGGTGGCAGTGGGGATCTCTTTCTCCAACTCGGCCAGCTCCAGGTCGTGGGTGGTCACGAGCCCGAACCCGTTGCTGCCGGCGAGGGCCCGGATGAATGCGCGGCTGCCGATCAGCCGCTCGCGGTTGTTGGTGCCCTTGAAAATTTCGTCGATCAGGAACAGCACCGGCGGGGCCGATCGCTCCTGCGCAGCATCCAGCAGCCGCTTGAGCCGCTTCACTTCGGCATAGAAGAACGAGAGGCCGGCCTCTAGGGAATCGTCCACGCGAATGCAGCAGGCGAGTCGAACCCAACTCCATCCGAACGAAGTGGCACAGACCGGCGCGCCCGCCTGCGCGAGACAGACGTTGATGCCGAGGGTGCGCAGGAACGTGCTCTTCCCGGACATGTTGGAGCCGGTGATGAGCAGGATACGGCCGAGGCCGTGCATGGCGACGTCGTTCGTGATGCGGTGGGAGTCGGCGATGAGTGGGTGCCCAACCCCTTCGCCGACGAGGGCGGCTGCCTGACCGTTGTTGTGCACCGCGACCGGCGTCGGCCAGCAGTAGGTGGGGTGCAGGTAGGCGAACGTGGCCAGGGCGGACGCGGCTTCCAGTTCCGCGAGCGTTTCCAACCAGACCTGCAAGCGCGCGGCGACCTGCCGGTGGAGGCCTTCCAGCCGGTAAGTCCAGTAGAGGTCCCAGGGGCCGATGGCATTGATGCCCAGGTGGATCAAGGGGTGTGCCTTGACGCTGAGAGCCTGACTCGCCCGGGCTAGTTGCTGAATCGTCACGGAAGGGCGGGACTGCCCCTCGATCAGAGGCGCGCACAGCCGGGCCAGCCTCGGAGTGGCCCGATAGGATCGGGATTCGAGCAGGCGAAACAAGGCGCCCAGCTTGTCCAACTCGTCATGCAGCGACAGGGCGCGCCCGAACACCGGCGCCAACTGGCCGGAGACATCATGTAGAGCAGCGCGTAGGCTCCGAACGAAAGCGACCAGTAGCTGGGTCCATCGCCCAGGAGCGCCCACAGCGCCAGAATCCAGGTCGCGCCGCCGAGCGTCGCCGCCAGGAGCAGGTGTGGCACCAGACCGGGAAACCAGGGCGAGGTCTGCAGAGCGGCCTGAATGCGTTTGCCGTCGATCTCCGCTTCTCCGGCGAGCGAAGCTTCGAGCACCAAGCGGTCGCGCAGCAGAGGCAAGCCAGCCAGTTCCCGGACGAGCGCCTGTCTGTTCTGCCACCGGCCTGCGTCGGACGGTTGGTCGAGCAGCCAACTCGCCAGCCGTTCGCGGCCGTTGGAGGACACGGAGGTGTCAAGCAGTCGGAGCAGCGAATAGTGGCCGGTGATATCGAGATCGGCGGCGTACGGATGCTGGTCCGGCGCGGATGTCGAGCGAGAGGACAGGGCATTCCAGTCGAGGCGCAGCCTGGCCCGATGGGTATGCTTGATGCCCCGCCAGAGGCGGAGCCGATGCATCCTGTTTTCGAGCCTGTTATGATACCGCGCCACCGTGAGGAAGACCAGGATGAACAGGCCCATTGCGGCGTTGCCCGCGTGGTACCAGCCGAGTTTGAAAAGAATGACGGTGGTGATCACCCCTGTGACGAAGATCGCGAGTCGCCAACGGGTGAAGCGGGCGCTGACCTGGACGGCCCGGTCGAGCAACCGCTCGGCGCGGGCGGTCAGGCGTTCCAAACCGCGCGCTCTGGTGTGGTTGACGGGCATGGGATGACCATAGCGACTTGCTGCAGGCGGCGTCAATAAGGGAGGCGAGACGCGCGAGAGGGGCGAGACGGGCGAGAAGATCCCCCTCACCCTACCCTCTCCCCGGTGGGGAGAGGAGAAGGTGAGGGGAGGCGAGAGGGGCGGGAGGGGCGAGGTTGGGGATTAGGGATTGGGGGTTAGGTGTTGGGGGAAGGGCGAGAGGAGCGGGACGGGCGAGACGTGGGAAAGGCGAGACAAAGAATTCTGTGAATCCACATGTCCATCAGATCAGCGTTTCTGACGGGGGTGTGCCGAAGCTGCCGGTCCCGGAGGCACGGATCACGAGGAACGGCGTGAGCGGGGATCGCCAGCGGAACTCCGAGATCCATGGCGGGCAGGACCGGGCCGTCTGCCTGTATTCCTTGGAAGTGATCGAGGCCTTGCAAGCGGAGGGACATTCGATCGGGCCGGGGTCCAGCGGGGACAACCTGACCCTGGCCGGACTTGCCTGGGCTGAACTGAAGCCCGGGGACCACCTTCGCGTGGGGGACAGGGTGGAACTGGAGATCCGCAGCTATACGACGCCCTGTGAGCAGAATGCGCGGTGGTTTCAGGACGGCGACTTCAAGCGCATCTCGCACAAGCGGCATCCTGGATGGAGCCGGCTGTACGCGCGAGTGTTATCCGAGGGGGCGGTAAAAGTTGGGGATCGAGTGGTTGTGAAATGAAGCCCTGCGAGACGAGCGAGAGGAGCGAGACGAGCTGCCCATTCCTTTTCGTCTCGCGCGTCCCGCGCCTCGCGCGCGTCTCGCTATTCTAGGGAGCAGAGCGACCAACGATGATAGAGAGAATATTAGAGCCCGAGCTGATGGATGATCCCGAGCAGGCGCTGGCCTATGCGCGGGCTGATTTCGAAGAGGAGAACCAGGGGTTCGTCAACCGGTTTCTGGAGGATTACCCGGACTGGACGGAAGGGCACCTGTTGGATCTCGGGTGCGGTCCCGGCGACATTCCGATCCGGTTTGCCCGCGCGTTGCCGGACTGCCGCGTGACGGGAGTGGATGGGTCGCCGGCCATGATCGGTCTGGCCGCAGAGGCGGTCAAGGCGGCCGGGCTAGCCGATCGCATCAGCCTTTGCTGTGAGCGCTTCCAGTCCCTGACTCTCACTCATCCCGCTGATGCGGCAATCTCCAATAGTCTGCTGCACCACGTCCCCAACCCTCTGCAGTTCTGGTTCTGGCTAAAGAAGCTGATCAAGCCCGGTTCCTATGTGCTCGTCATGGACCTTCTCCGGCCGGAATCACCCGAGGCGGCGCAGGCGATCGTGGACCAGTATGCTGCCGGCGAGCCGGCGATCCTCCGCCGGGATTTCTATAATTCGCTGCTGGCGGCCTTCACCGAAGATGAGGTGGCCTCCCAGTTGGCCGAAATGAACCTCAGCCGCCTCTTGATTGACGTGCCGGATGATCGGCATTGGATAGTGGGGGGACGGATCTATTAAGAAAATGGGGACAGATTTATTTTCTCAATTAGGCGCGGTTTTTGGAAAAATAAATCTGTCCCCATTTTCGGTCGCTGCTGCTGTATTCGCAGTACTTCTCGTTTCGCTTTGGGTTCTGCCGGCGGAAGGACAGATTGATCGGCTCCGTAAGCTCAAAAAAGAGACCGACGTGGTGCCGGGTGATGAGGTGCCGATGGCCTCCATTCCTGCCGGTGAGTTCTGGATGGGCGTGGACGGGATGCTCGGACTCGAAGATGAACGCCCACGCCACAAGGTCTGGTTGGATGGTTACACGATGGATCTCTACGAGGTGACCACCAGTAGGTACGCGAGATTCCTGGTTGCCACCGGGCGCACCCCGCCCTGGCAATGGGAGGCGGTGAACCTCCAGATCCACGGTGATCGGCCGGTGATCGGGGTGGACTGGCAGGATGCGGAGGCATACTGTCGCTGGGCGGGCAAGCGCCTCCCGACCGAGGCCGAATGGGAGCGGGCGTCCCGGGGCACGGACGAACGGCTGTATCCCTGGGGCAAGCAAATGCCCACAGCGGAATTGGCCAACCACGCGCTGGGCTCCAGATTCAGCTACAGTCAGGCCTTGATGCCGGTCGGCCATTACGAGAAGGGCAAGAGCCCGGCCGGGCTCTATGACATGGCGGGCAACGTCTGGGAGTGGGTTCAGGACTGGTATGGCGCGTTCTACTACGAGAGGAGCCCTGAGAAGAACCCCACCGGGCCGGAGCAGGGGACCTTCAAGGTCCTCCGCGGCGGATCCTGGTCGGAACTCCCCAAGTATCTTCTCACCTACGCCCGCTTCAAATTGCCCCACGACACGCGCAACGCGTACACCGGGTTCCGCTGCGCGAGGTAAGAAAACGGGGACAGATTTATTTTCTCAATTAGGCGCGGTTTTTGGAAAAATAAATCTGTCCCCGTTTTCCTATGACGGTCCTACGAGCACGGCGGCGATGACGAGGACGGTGAGGGTCGCCAGGACGGCCAGGTAGACGATGACGCTCCGGTCGCCGAGCCAGGCGAATTGCCAGTCTTCCGGATAGAGGGTTTTCCCCAGGATGAAGAGCCCTTCATCATAGAGACCCAGGACCCGCTCGATCTCGATCAGCGCTTGCTTGGCCATCCGGTGGCGATTCCGTTGCTGGAGGATCAGGTAGGCGAAGATGGCCGAAAAGAGGGCCACCCCGGTGATGGCGAAGAGGGCGACCGTGAAATCGGGACGGGGTCTCGCGGGGACCGCCAGCATGGTCACGAGCAGCAAAACAAGGAACGCGCTTGCAAAGGCGGTGAGCCGCATCATCTGCTCGCGGCGGCGGAAGACTTCCTCCTTGTACCACGGATAGAGGATCTTCAGGACTTCCAGTTGTTCCTCTCGCAGGTGTACAGATTCCGGCATGGTCCTACCTCAGAGAGTCCCAGGGCATTTCAACGACGTGAGAGATGTTCGATCATCCAGTCTGCCAGCAGGTCTATCATGCGACGAAAGTCCTCCGGCTTGGTGAAGCTATGATCGGCACCCGGTAGGACTTCGAGGCGCTTCCGGCCTTTCAGAGCGTCGTGCAAGCGCTGACTTTGACGGAGCGGCACATATTCATCCTGATCACCTTGGACGATCAGAACCGGCACCTGAATCTTCTCCGCTGCCTTATAGGCATCATAGGCAAGGCAGTCTTCATAGAACGCGAAGCGGAGACGAACAGGTGTTAACCCGCCGGTGATGTCCGGGATCTCATCACCTTTCCTCCATCGGGCCATTCCAGCCTCGCCGAACTCAAGCCGCAACATTTCCGGGAAGTCCGGGACCGGGCATTTCAGCGCCACCGCGGACAGGTCGTGACCGCTTGACGAGCGGCGGCTTGCTGCCAGGATCGCCACGAGCCCGCCGAAGCTCGAGCCCACCAGGCCGATGCGGGTATAGCCCTTCGTGCCCACCAACTCCAGCGCAGCCAGGGCCTGCTCCACAGCAGCGGTGAGAGTGATCCGCTCGAACGGGCCTTCGCTCCCGCCCTGGCCGAAGAAATCAAACCGGAACGTCGCGATGCCTGCGTCGAGGAGCCGCGCCGTGAGGGTTCTGTTGGTCGTGCTGTTCTTGTTCGAGAGAAATCCGTGGCAGAGGAGCACCAGTCGGTCGGTGGCCTCCGTGGGCGTCGCGAGGACGGCCGAGACCAGGTGCCCCTTGGGGTCCCCAAAAGTCAGTGGCAGTTCCGTGCCGGCCATGGGCTGCATTGTACCAAATCCGCCTGCGATCTGGTTACGAGGGAGGACACACCGGTGGTGCTCACTGGGAGTAGCGGACCCGATGCCCGAGTCTGATGATCGGCTTCTCGATCCAGACATGCAGCGCTTGCGCCATGAGGAGTGTGATGAGCAGCGCACCGAGCGTGATCCCGGCGTCCTCCCAATTTTTCAGGAGCGGCTCGGTGGCGCTGATCATGCCATGGAGGATGTGATTGATCGGTTGGTGAAACAGATAGATCGCGTACGAAAGATGTCCGAGCCAACCCAGGACGGAGGAACGAAGCGTCCGCGCCAGAACAGACTGGCGATCGAGCAGGGGGAGTAGGAGCAGGCCGCCGTAGAGGGCGGCCAGCCATGAATGGACAACGCCACCCCATTCCGTGTGTCCGAAGGCCAGGATCACGGTCACCGCGAAGAGAAGGCCCACCACGACCCGGACACGACGCACGTGGCGAGCCAGAAAGGCGAAGAGATCAGGCTTCCTGACGATGAGCGCGAGGAGGGCTCCACAAAAAAGGGTATCCATGCGGCCGAACGTCGATACAAAGCCTGCCACCCTGCCGTCCGTGGAGTATCGAATAAGAGGTGCGAGAACGATGCCGCAGAGGAGGATGACAAGGAGGTAACGAACCGGGGCATGTCGCACGACCCAGGGAAACACCATGTAGAACTGTCCTTCGATCGCGAGGGACCAGGTCACTCTCAGCCACTGCGCGCCGAACAGGCCCCATGCAGCCATGTAGACGTTCTGAGTGAACGTCAGATAGGACCAGAGGGGCATGGCCGGCTCAAAGAGCCAAAGAAGACGTCTGGTCACATCGGCAGGATTCAGATGTTGAACCACGAGGAAGAGCCCGATCAGCGCAACATACAGCGGGACGATGCGGCAGATTCTACGCAGATAAAACACCTGGAAGTAATTGGGTGCCTGGCGATGATCGAGCAGGATGCCGCCGATCAGGAATCCCGACAGGACGAAGAACAGATCCACTCCGCTCCATGTCAGGGACAGGGCTTGCGTGATGACCGACAAGGTCTGGTCAGGGGAGGAGGATGCTGCCAACGGCCATCCCACGTAGTGAAAGATCAGCACCAGCAGGATGGCGCAGCCCCGGAGGCCGTCAAGTTCAGGTACGCGTTGAATGGTCGGGCGGGACTGGCCGGATTCCGCCACGTTATTCCACCGGATGGCGGATGAACACCAGCATGACCTTTCCGGTGAACAGGACGAGGCTGAGCAGCAACAGGCCGGCACTGATCCACGCCGCCGTCTGGACAGGGGAGGAGGTCAGCGGAAATTGCCACACCAGCGCGGCGACCAGGGCCAATCCCATGGTGCCGAGGCTCAGCGCGCCGACCTGGAAGCCGCGCCCGCGCTCGAGGAGGGCGGTCAATTCGGCCAGGTAGGGGGCCCTTCTCTTGTTGCTCTTGGTTCGGCTGACGGCCAGCGTAATGGGGAGCAGATGAGAGAGGGCGCCCATGATGGTTTGCAGGATGAATCCGACCAGGGCCAGATGCGTGTAGGCCACCAGATGCAAGGTTCCAAACGGCACCGCAGGCGGATTCCCCAGGGCGTTGATTGCCACCAGGATGCCGGTTACGCTCGCTGCCATCAGAAAGAAGGTGGCCAGGAGGAGATGGTCCGAGGCCGCCTTTCGCGGCCGGGCTGCATCCAACCACGTTCGTAGGATGTTGTATCCATAGAGGCTCAGGGCCACCACAATGATGGCTCCGGCTGAGATCTGGACCGCCGCTTGCGAGAGAAGGAAGCCCGTGACCAGGGCGAGGATGCCGGCGGGGAGGCCCCAGAAGGTCAGTCGCGCCAGCTGCGGGCTGTGAAGACGCGTATCGAGGATCGTGGGAAACAGGTTGTGCATCGTTCCCACGATCGTCATGGTGACGAAGCCCAGGAGGTTCAGGTGGATGTGGGCCAGCCGGCCCTGGCCGAAAAGGTTTTGCGGCAGCACCCGGAGCGCCATCGCTTCGCCCAGACCCAGTCCACCGAGCAGGGCTACCAGCGCGATCCCATAGAACCACAGGTTCAGCGGGGGTGAGTTGAGGCTCTTGCGCGATTGGTGGACCAGGTCGCTCAACACGGAGAGAAACGCCAACAGGACGATGATGCCGGCCACCGCGACCAACCGGTAGTCGCGGAACGCAAATCCTGTCACAACGCCGATGGCTCCACCGTTGATCGCCGTAAACAAAAGAGGATGAGATTCCGGACGATCACGACCGGTCAGCAGGAGCGGCGAGACGAAGGCCAGCATGGCCCCCAGGATGATCTGCGCGACCCCGCCGACCAGTGCACCGTGGACATGGACCAGGCGCAAAACGGAAGGCAGCGGTTTGCCCAGCAGGACCCCAAGAAACAGCCCCAGCCCCGCGAGGGATGAGACAGCGAGCCAGAGGAACCCAACCAGCCAGAATATCGGAGGACGAAATGACACTGTCACGCTCCACTAGCCCGTCTCGCGCGTCCCGCCCGTCCCGCGCCTCTCGCCCTTCGGATCAACTCGGCAGAAAATAGAAGTGGTTCGTCGGGCCCCTGCCGTGTCCCATGGCCAGGGAATGACGAATGGCCTCGGTGATATATGTCTTCGCAGTTTGGATCGCATCGGGTAGAGATTTTCCGCGGGCGAGTTGCGCCGCGATGGCGGATGCGTAGGTGCAGCCGGTGCCGTGGGTGTGGGGCGACTCGATGAACTCGCCCTTATAGACCGAGAAGAAACGCCCGTCGTAGAGCAAATCGGTCCCCTTCTCGGCCAGCAGGTGGCCGCCCTTGATCAACACGTGCTTGCAGCCGAGCTTGATGATCGCCTTGGCCGCTTGGCGCGCATCGGCCAGGGACTTGATCTGGATTCCGGAGAGCTCCTGGGCCTCGTGAATGTTCGGGGTCACGACCAGGGCCAGAGGAATGAGGTCGCGCTTGAGAGCCTCCATGGCGTCGGGTTTCAGCAAGGCCTGCCCGCTCTTGGAAATCATCACCGGGTCCACCACGAGGTTTGTCACGTGCTGGGGCCGGAGCATCTTGGCCACTACACCGACAATGTCTGCCGAGGACAGCATCCCGGTCTTCACCGCTGAGACCTCGAAGTCGTCAAACACGGCATCGAGCTGGGCGGCGATGATGGAAAGGGGGAGTTCGAAGATGTCCGTGACTTCTTCCGTGTTCTGCGCGGTAATCGCGGTAATCACGGACATCGCGAACACCCCGTTGGCAGACATGGCCTTGAGGTCGGCTTGGATGCCCGCCCCGCCGCCTGAATCCGATCCGGCAATCGTAAGAACTTGTTTCAAGGTCATCGCGAGCGAACCCTCTGGCGTACGGCTGGGTAATGCCCGGCGGACATTATACCCGGACCCGAATCGTCAAGGAACCATGGGCAGAGAGGTGGGACCACAACACCGGGCCGTCTCGCGCTCATCGGGCTGCGGCCTTGGCAAGAGTGATCTCGGCCTTACTTGGCGGGAGGCTCGTCGTATCCGAAGGAGCTCACGATGCCGCGCTCGTCGAATCGAATCCAGAGGATCCGCTCCTGCGCGGACATTGCCGGCACGGCGCTGGGTGTCACCGTCGTATATCCCCGCGGTGTGGCCACGACGGACGGAACAGAGGAGGGCTGCATGAGCTCAGGACTCGCACCATAGCGGACCAACTCGCTGGTCAGGAGCTGCGCCGACGAGGTCGGCTGGCCAAGACGCCTGATCACTTCCTGGCGGGTGGTGACCCCGGGCTGAATCCAGGACGTGTCTGCGGGTGAACCCAATAGCCTGGGCTCAGAGAGCGCGCAGGCAACAACGACGATGGGAAGAAGAAGCAGAGACAGGTGAAGTTTCATGATCGAAGTCGAGCCTATCAGATCAGGGCGAAGAGGTAAAGGGTGGAAGATGAAGCAGGGTTCGCATTGACCGACTTGCGGCAAAGGCTTACACTCGCGCCATGCGTATCGAGCCTGAGAAACCGCGCTATGAATTGAAGTCTTCAAGTACCGGTCTGGTCGTATCGATACCGGCTGGGGCTAACTTCCTGGTTCTGGCCTTTGTTCTCGTGTGGCTGATCTTCTGGACATATGCCGGGCTATCGGCCTTCGCGGAAGCTGGAAAACCGGGACCTCAGCAAACCTTCATGATGTTCTGGTTGATCGGGTGGGTATGTGGTGAAGGTTTTGCCGCCTGTACCCTCGCGTGGCAGCTTGCCGGAAAGGAGGAGCTGGTTTTCCGTGGCGCGCATCTGCTGCATCGCGTATCGGTGTTCGGACTAGGTCGGACCCGTGAGTTTTCTTCCGCTCCGGTTAGGGCCATCCGTGCAGTTCCCCAGGCTTTGAGCCCCTGGCATGAACGCTTTTTGATGCCTCCGCTGTTCGGGCAAGGGTATGGCGCCATTGCGTTTGATTTCGGCGCCAAGACCTATCGCGTCGGCGCCTCTCTCCAGGAAGCTGAGGCGAAGGAAATCGTGGCGGAGCTACAGAAAAGACTGCCGAGCGAGGCATTTGAGCGTTCCTCTAAAGCCTAACGGTAGATCGGAAAAGCAGTTGAGCCCAACATGGCACTAGCCCCCGGCCTTTAAGTTGTCCCCATCGCTCTCCGATCCTGCTGTGGCGCCCAAGACTCAATAAAGGCTACCCTGCCACCCAGAGTCGGCCCTCTTTCAGCGGAACGCGGTGTTTGCGGTTTTTCCATTTGATGTTACGATCACGGATCTTCTCAAAACGGTAGGACTTGAACCCGGCTGCAATGGCCAACTCCCCAAGCCAGCGATCTACAGGGACATGGATGCCGTAAGGCGCCGAATCTCCGATGACAAAGCAGACTGTCGCGCCAGTTGATGTCTTACGCCGCAGGGCCACCCAGACCTCAGCCAGATCTCGGAAGTATGCAGCAATCATCGTGTGGTAGGGCTTTTTGCCTCCGTGGTTTTCCCGTTCGGCTGCGAGTTGTTCGCAGGCCTGGGTGAGCTCCTTCCGAATCGGCGCCAGTAGTCCGTGACCAAGCATAGGGCTGGTTTCAGTCTGGATCTTTGCGACATGCTGCGTGCAGGACCTGATGAGATACTTCCTTACTGCTTCTTGGAGGTCACCCCATCCGCTGATATCCATGAAGAAAGACATTTCCAGCCGTGTGGCATCGGCGTAGTCATAGTTATTCGCGTAGGGCGGGGAGGTGATCACGAGTGAAGCCCACTCGTCTGGAATGGAGCTGCATGACCGCGCATCTTCCTGGATTAATTGGGATGGAGGGCCAGGGGATTCGCGCTGACGCAACCTCATGTCCTCGCTCATTAGATAGACCTGTGACTCGAATGCCTTAAAGGGCAGGATCGTTCGCACCTTCGTCTTGTTCGGGAGCACATACTGCCATTGGGCCGTCCCAACCGGCGAGCAAATTCGCAGGACGGAAGTAAGGGCCAGCCAAGTCAATTCTGAGACTGGCTGGCCATTCGCTCGTGCTCCCCACGCTCGCTTGAGTGCATCAAGGTGAGCCAGAATCTTCGGAGGGAAGCACTTGGCGATAAGTGGTGGGTACCCCTCTGCATCTCCACACCGCTCTCGTGCCTCGGCCAATATTTCCAAAGCATACTCGCGAAATTCTCCAGGGGACTTCCGCCAAAGCAACTTAGTTCTGGCGACTCTCGCCACGAATGGATGGGCCTCAACTCCCATCGACCTTACTCCACAGCGTTCTCCCTCTATCAGGACACTGCCTGACCCTGCGAAGGGGTCAAGCACCTGTACATGTGATTGCTTCGGGACAGAACGGATAGCTTCGTTAACCCACAAAGCGGAAAAGCCTGCTGAGTATCGGAACCAGCGATGGATGGGCAGCGCGGTGTTATCCAGGAAGGTCGAGGAGTTTTTCAGGCCGGAGGAGGCGGCATTGGCGGCTTCTTCGACCGGCCACAGCGTTTGCTGCAGAGATGCCATTATGCCACTTGCCTCAGGAACCTCAATAACTCGTCCTTCGTCTTGAAGCGTCCTGTGATGGATGATCCGCTCGCAAAGTTAACGAAGGCCTCATAGCCTTGAGTTTCTCCGGCCTGGGGTTTGAGCGTCCCATCCTCGGTGGATAGAGCTTGGATAGCTGCCTCGATGCTGGTATACTCTTGCTCGAATCCGAACAGCGTGATGATCCTAACACGGCAGGTGGAGATATTGACTAGAGCCGAGAGCCGGGATTCAAACCCGGCAAACTCATTCTTGATGGCATTCCAAATGGGCCGTGATATTTTCTCTAACTTGCGGGGGGTTAGCGATCCAAGCGCTCGATTTAGCATCGCCTTTTCTTTGGCGCCAGCCTTTTCTGGGTAATCAATCCGAATGCCCTGACTGGCGAATGCTGCCTTGATTGTCTCGAATGGGATCGCTAGTAATTCAATGCCAGCGCTTCTCAGTTGTTGAATCCCCCCACCCGAGTATTCACCTGCCAGCACGACGCCGAGAAAGCGCACGCTTGGGTATGCCACCGCCAACGGCAGCAAGGCGCCTTCCAGTTCGCCTGATTTATTCCTCGAATGCTTGGTATAACGTCTCCACGCAATCTCGATGAAGGCAACAGGTTTACCACGATCCGTCGCTGTGCCACCTCGTTCGAGCACATAGTCAAGGTCATGCTGATTCCCTCGTAGATCATTCCAGGTGACCTTTTTGCCTGGCCGAACGCCAGGGCGATTTCCCTGAGAATCGCAATATAGGCCGTTCCGGGCAGCAAAGTCGGTGAGAGGACCCTTGAGAACGTTCTGAAGCACGACGCCGACAGTCTGCCCCAGCTTGTGACCTGGAGATGCGACCTTCGACTTAGCCATTCAGCATAGTTGCATAGAAAACCGCTTGCCCTTCGTCAGCGTGCTGCTTCCCAACAGTCACGCTCCATCGATTGAAAGGCTCATCTCCTTCTACCAGGAGGATGATGAAAGCATTATCTGGAATTTCCTCGGCAAGGGTTGGATGTTCCCTCATGAGACGATCAAACTCCATGCCAATAGCAATATTCTGTATTTCAAATCGGTTCATAGCTCCTTCTGCATACGCCTCGTCGCTGGGTGATGTCAATAAAACAGCGGGCAGGGCCGAGGGATTCTAGAAGCGTCCTCAGCCATTACCTCTTTGGCCAGCGGCCCATGTGGGTTGGGTTGAATTGAGAGCATGACGGGTGGGCTGTGCGTCGCGAATTGCGGAGCCTCGGGTCACCGCACTTGCCGAGGAGATGCGGTCCGCCAGAGGCGGACGCCGAGGACTGTTTGAGCCCCGTCTGGGCGCAGCCCACTGATGGGGCGAGTTCCGCAGGCGAGCAGATGGGAGGCTTAGTGCGGTCGAGGCGCAGCATCTGAGCAGGGCGCAGCCCACTCGTCTCGCCACCTCAGTTACACCGGCCACTGCTCCTCCTTCCAGGCCATCTCCCAAAACATCCACTCATACCGCGAGCTGATGACAAACGCTTCTTCCATGCGCCGCTTCTCCTCCCGCCCCGCGCTCTTCGCCCACTGGTCCACCTTGCCCCGCATCCAGCGCTGGACCTCGGCGAATTCCGGCGACGCATAGAGCATGAGCCAGTCCCGATAGGGGTGTCCTTCCCGCGGCGGCCCCTTCTTGAGCAGGTGCCGGCCGACCACGCAGTAGATCCAGGCGCAGGGGAGGGCGACGACGGTGATCTCCGCGGCGGTGCCTGTCTGCGCAACCGCGAGCATATGCCTGGTGTAGGCATAGTTCGTGGGAGCCATCGGGACGGAGGTCATCTGCTTCGACGTCATGTTCCACCGTTTGCCGTAGCTCTCGTGCAAGCCACGCTCGGTGACGATCGTCTCCTCTACGAGCTTGGCGAAGCGCAGGGCTGATTCCGCGTCGGGCGCCTTCTGCGCCCCGGCCGCGAAGACCCTTGCAAGGTCGCCGAGGAAACGGGCATCTTGCAGGATGTAGAACTTGAATTTCCTCTCTGGAAGCGTTCCCTTCCCAAGCGCGACCACGAATGGATGGGTGAGTTGCGCATCCCAAATCGGTCGGGCGAGTCTTCGCAGGTGGTCGCAGAAAGACATGCTTCCCCTCCGAATGACCTACGACCGCGGAAGGAAAGCGTTGGTGAACAGGGCGGCCAACGGCATGGTCTTCTTGATGACTCCTCTTCCATACAGCCAGTCACGGACCGACTTCCAGCGGGTTGGCTCCTGTCGCAGCGTCTGAGGAAAATAGGGCAAGGTCGCATGCAACGTTCTGGCTGACAGGGCAGGGTCGGCCATCGCGTTGGCTTTCAAGTAGAGCCCCAACGCTTCATCGGGGTGATCGTGCGTGTAGGTGAGCCCGCGCGAGACGGCGCGGACGAAACCCCGCACAGTTTCAGGGCTGCGACGGATGAGCGCGTCGGACGTCATGACGACCAGTTGGTAGAGGTCGGGCACCTGGTAGGCCGTGGGGCTGACGAACTCGACGGCTACCCCGCGTGATTCGGCCTCCACCTGTTCGTAGTTCACGAAAGCCCCGAACACGGCGTCCGCCTTCCCGCTGAGCAGGGCCTCGGTGAGGCCGAAGCCGACATCCACGGGCAGGATATCCTCATGCTTCAACCCTGCCGCCTCCAGCATCGTCCCCAGGATCGGGAGGTCGATCTCCAGGCCCGGCCAGCCCACCCGGCGATGGCGAAGGTGTTCGAGCCGCTTGATCGGTCCACCCTTCAAGTACATGAGACACACGACGGTGTGCTCGAGGAGCGGTCCGACCGAGACCAGCGGCTGGCCCTGGTCCCGCGCTCGTATCAGATTGGTCTGCTCGCCTACGCCAAAATCGGCCTTGCCGGATGCGACGAGATCCAGGGATTCTTCCGGGACGGTCGGGACAAGAATCGAGAGATGGAGACCCTCTTCGAGGAAAAAGCCGGCCTCCTTGGCGACGACGAGCGGAAGATGGTCGGGGTTCAGGAACCATTCCAACGCGAGGGTGACCAAGCCGGGCCGCGGCGGGGCGGGCCGCGCCCCGTCACGGCGAGCCTTTCGATTCCCGGGTTTCGGGTGCCAGGAGCCGTGGGCTTTGTCACCGGCGGGTTGCGGCACGCGATCAAATCCGTCCGAGGCGATTGATGCCATCCAGCGCCGCCGTCCGATAACACTCGGCAAGTGTCGGATAGTTGAAGACGTTGTGGACGAAGAAGTCCACGGTCCCACTGTAGGTCAACACGCCCTGGCCGATATGGATCAACTCCGTGGCTCCCTCGCCGATGATGTGTACTCCCAGCAGTTGCAAGGTGTCCCGGTGAAAAATCAGCTTCAGGAGCCCGTCCAGGTCGCCGAAGATCTGCCCCCTTGCAATCTCCCGATAAAACGCCCGCCCGACCTCATAAGAAATGCCCTGCGCGGTGAGCTCCTCTTCGTTCTTTCCCACCGTGGAAATTTCAGGGATCGTGAAGATCCCGTAGGGCATGACCTTGGGGAGGGTGGATTGTGGGACCTGGAAGGCGTGACGTGAGGCCAGGCGTCCCTGCTCCATCGAGGTGGAAGCCAGGGCCGGAAAGCCGATGACATCTCCCGCCGCGTAGATGTGAGGGATAGCGGTCTGGTAGAACTCGTTCACCTTGAGCTGGCCGAGATTATCCACGGGGAGACCGATCGCTTGAAGATTGAGCTCGTCGGTGTTCGCCAGGCGACCCATCGCGTACAGGAGCATGTCCGCCACGATGGTCTTGCCGCTCTTCAGGGTCGTGACCGGACGATTGTGCTCATCCAGGCTCACGTTCGCGATCTCTTCCCCCAACCGCAGCGTGACCCCGCTGCTCCGCATCTGGTAGATCAGGGCCTGAACGATTTCCTGGTCCACGAACCGCAGCACTTCCGTACGCCGCTCCAGCAAGGTGACCTTGATGCCGAAGGCGGCGAACATGGAGGCATATTCGCAGCCGATCACACCGCCCCCCACGACCAACATGGTCCGGGGAATGGTGTCGGTCGACAGGATTGAGTCGGAGTCGCATATTGTCACGTCGTTGAAGGGAATCCCCTCGCCGAGCCGCGGGCGGGAGCCGGTGGCAATGACGATGTGGGGGGCTTGGTACGTCTCGACCCGTCCGGTCCGCTGGAGCACCTGGATCCTATGCGGGTCGACGAAGGACCCTGTGCCGTGGATGATCTCCACATCGTTGCGCTCGAGTTGGTTGGTCACCACGTCGAGTTCCTTCTTCGTAACGATGTCCTTTCGCGCCATCAAGTCCCGGAACGTCAGCGTCTTCTGGAGCGAGTAGGAGACGTTGGGAAAAGACCGCAGCTTGAAGCCGTGCAGGTAGTAGATCGCGTCCTTGAGGGTCTTGCTCGGGAGGGTGCCGGTATTGACGGATGCGCCGCCGACGACCGGTTCCTTCTCGATGATCGCCGCACGCTTGCGGAGCTTCGCCGCCTGGATGGCGGCTTTCTGGCCGGCAGGGCCGCTTCCGATCACGAGCAAGTCGTAGCTGGTCATGCTTCCCTCAGCAGGCTAGAGGTGAGAGGCTAGGGGCTAGAGGTGAAGAATTCCGTGCAATGGCATTGCCTCTAGCCTCGCGCCCCGAGCCTCGCGCCGTGGGCCACTACGGAAGCGCCCGCGCGGCGGCGAACGCGGAGTCCATATCCGGCATCTGTCCCAATTCCGGCGTGACCTGCAGGTAACGGACGACGTTATCTTTGTCCACCACCATGACGGCCCTCGCAAGGAAATGGGGGTCCTTCACCAGCAGGCCGTAGGTTTTCCCGAAGTCCCCGCCGCGAAAATCGGACAGGAATGTCACATTGCCGATCTTGGCTTCTTTCGCGAACCGATTCTGTGCGAAGGGGGTATCCACGCTCACCGTGATCATGCCGACGGCCTTGTCGAGCCCCGCGTTCTTCTCGCTGAGATAATGCGTCTGTTGCTCGCAGACCGTGGTGTCCAGGGACGGCACCACGCTGATGATGCGCACCTTCCCCTTCGTGTCTGCGATGTTGGTCAGGGAAAGGTCCCCCTTGGCCACCTGGACATCCCGCAGGGGTTCCCCCACCTTGATGCCGGATCCGGCTAAGGCCAACGGAGTGCCTTTGAACGTGACGCTGTTGCCCTCACCCGCGGCTGCGCTGGCCTTCGCAACGGGCAGGTCCTTGTAGGAGAAGTCCTTGCTTCCTACTCCCGGGGCCTTGTCGCAGGCGGCGAGTCCGAACACGGTGGCCAAACAGGCCACCGCAAATATGGAAGCGCTCTGGAGTGTCATGTTGCCCTCCTTCACATCTCTGTGCGGTCTTCAGCGAATCGCGTAAATCCGGAGCAGACGACGACAGCTATATACGGCCGGGGTCTCACCCTGTCAAGGCTGCAAGAACCTGAGCAGGATGGGGTTGACGATCTCCGGCCGTTCCCACTGGGGGATGTGGGCGGCACCGGGAACGAGGGCAAAGCTGGAGCCGGGGATGATCGCCTGGAGGTCCCGCCCCACCTGTGGAGGGAAGAGGCGATCCTCGGCCCCCCAGATGATCAGCGTGGGCTGCCGGATTTCCGCCAGCCGCTTTGCGAAGCCCTCCTCCCACAAGGGGAGGCTGCGAGCGAGGCTCAACATGGGACCGATCGCGCGCGCGCGCGCGCGGTTGCGCGTGGAGCGATCGATCACCGCCGGGGTAAGCAATGCCGGATCGTGCACGACCTCTCCCAGGATCCGCCGGGTGGTCCCACGGCCGGTAAAGTAGTTGCCGAGACGCATCAGCCAGGCCGGCAGGTGGTTGTCGATGGCCCGTTGCAGCATCGGGCTGGTCGTTCGCTCCCGCACGCGATCCGGGAGTCCGTCGATCAGCACCAGATGATCGACCCGTTCCGGATAGGTGAGCGCCATTCCGATCACCACGCCTGCTCCCATCGAATTGCCGACGAGGGAAGCCCGCTGGATGTCCAGGGCGTCCATGAACCCGCGAAAGAACTCCAACAGGGCTTGAGGGGTGTATTCAATATCCGGTTTGTCCGACAGACCGGAGCCCAGCAGGTCGAGCGTGATGAGGCGATGGGACGTGGAAAGGGCGGCCTGCTGATACTCCCACTGCCAGATCGAACCGCCGTACCCATGTACGAGGATGACCGGCGGACCTTCCCCGCTGTCCAGATAGGCGACCCGGTTCTCCGCGACCAACACCGTCTTGATGGGGAGGCGCTGGATGGAATCGAACCGGGGAGGGATGTCGGACGAGGAGGCGCACGCGCTGAAGAGGGCCGGCATGAGGATCAGAACCGAGAGAAGCGGGCCCTGACTTGTTCGAAATCCACGAAGCTGCACGACTTAGCCCGGGCTATGATTCCAACTGAATCAGGGTTTCATCCGTTTTCACGTCATCGCTGTCCTTGACGTAGAGGGCCACGACGGTTCCGTTGATCGGGGCAGGCACACGGCTCTCCATCTTCATCGCCTCAATGATGAGCAAGGGGTCGCCCGCCTTGACGGCGTCCCCTTTCGCGACGAGCACCTTGACGACGCGGCCCGGCATGGGCGCGGCCACGTCGCCCGGCTTGCTGGGCTTGGGCCGCTTGGGGCTGGCCTTCGCCCCGGTTTCCGGGGCCTCGGGAACGCCGGCGAGCACCTCCTGAATCGGTTCGAGGTACACCTCCTCCAGCTTGTCGTTGACGCGGATGTAATAAGGCTTGCGGCCGTCGCTCTTTCGCCCTGACCCCGACACTTGAACGTGATAGGACTCGCCGTGGACCGTCACGTTGAAGTCGACCGGCGCCAGGTGCAGTTCGTGCGCCACCATCGGGCCCTTTTCCGGGGGTGGCTCCAGTTCCTCCGGCTTGAGATCGCCTCGCTCGCGCTCCTCGAAAAATTGGCGGGCGACGGCCGGAAAGAGGGCGAAGGACAGCGTATCTTCGACCGAGGTCGCCTTGTCGCCCAGTTCTTTCCTGGCGGCTTCCAATTCCGGCTCCAGGCGATCCGCCGGCCGCCCGTGAATCGGTTTCTCGTCCCCGATCGCCCGCGCCATGACGTCCGGGTTCAGCGGTCCCGGAGGCTTGCCGTAGAGCCCCAGGAAATAGTTCTTGGTTTCGGAGGTGATGACCTTGTAACGTTCGCCGGTCAGGACGTTGAGGGTGGCCTGCGTCCCCACGATCTGGCTGCTGGGGGTGACCAGCGGCGGGAAGCCCAGATCCTTCCGGACCAATGGGACCTCCTCCAGCACCTCTCTCATCTTGTCCAAGGCGTTCTGCTGGGCCAACTGCGCAGCGAGGTTGGAGAGCATGCCGCCGGGAATCTGCGAGGTCAGGATCTCCGCGTCAACCCCGGTGAAATCGCTCTCGAACTGGTGGTACTTTCTTCGAACCCTCCGGAAGTGCTCGGAGATCGGGATGAACCGGCCGAGATCCAGCCCCGTATCGTACGGGGTATTCCTCAGCGCCGCGACGAGGGTTTCCGTCGGCGGGTGCGAGGTTCCTCCGGCCAGCGGGGAGATCGACGTGTCAAGCATATCCAGCCCGCCCAACACGGCCATCAGGGCGGACATGGAAGCCATGCCGGAGGTGTAGTGGCTGTGCAGGTGAATCGGCGCCCGGACCGCCTGTTTCAGTTGCCTGATCAACTGGTAGGCATCCATCGGGGCGAGGAGGCCCGCCATGTCCTTGATACAGATCGTGTCGGTGCCCAGGTCTTCCAATCGCCGGGCCAGCTCGATGATGCGGTCCAGGTTGTGGACAGGGCTGAGGGTATAGCAGATGCTCGCTTCCACGTGCTTGCCGCAAGCTTTCACGTGCTTCATCGACCGTTCCATGTTCCGCACGTCGTTGAGGGCGTCGAAGATGCGGAAGACGTCGATCCCATTCGCGGCCGACCGCTCGATGAAGCGCTCCAACACATCATCGGGATAGTGCCGGTAGCCCACGATGTTCTGCCCGCGCAGGAGCATCTGCATCCGGGTGTTCGGCATGGCGGCACGGAGTGCCCGAAGCCGTTCCCAGGAGTCCTCTTTGAGGTAGCGGAGACAGGTGTCGAA
>Ga0187893_10003450_pt1 | contig 32058 bp, 33 predicted proteins | sample MA1701074metaG_FD_139574 | JGI IMG/M metagenome (GOLD analysis project Ga0187893, IMG submission 139574) | White microbial mat communities from a basaltic lava cave in the Kipuka Kanohina Cave System on the Island of Hawaii, USA - MA170107-4 metaG ...
GGTACATCCCTGCCATGCTCCCGGGGCTCCTCTTTTTCTAACGAGGCCCTGCCTCAGACCGGCCGGGCCTTTGGCCTACACCACGACATGCTCGACGGTCTGAGGCAGGGCCTCGTTAGAGCTGGGCTCGCGTCCGAGCCTCGATCTCACACTCGAGATCCGCGACCGTGCCTGACGCCTTCGTCCGGTCGTGGAGCATCTGCGCAAAGGACGCCACGATCGTTGGATCGGGCCATGTGTGACGGTCCCACAAGCCGGCGCGACGAAACGCCTTCGCACAGTGGAAGTAGCACTCCTCGACCGCGACGCCAATGCCGAGCGTCGGGCGCTTACCGGCACGTGTCATCCGATCGAGCAGCGCACCGTCGCGGACGATCCACCCGCGACCGTTGACGCGGAGCGTGTCCTCGCGTCCGGGAATCATGAAGAGCAACCCGACGTGTCCGTTCTGGAGAATGTTCTGCATCCCGTCGACGCGACGGTTTCCAGGCCGATCGGGGATCACGAGATGCGTCTCATCCAAGACGAGCACGAAGCCGCTCTCGCCTCCCTTCGGCGACACGTCGCAGCGACCGTTCGCTCCGGCCGTCGCCATCAGCAGAAACGGCGAATGGGCGATGAACGCGCGCGCATACCCATCGAGCGCGGTCGTTTCCTTCTTGACCGATCGCTCGGCAGGCTCCCCAACGACGGCTCTCAGCTCCTCGAGCGTGCTGATGACATGGGTGAATGGTCCTGTCGTCATTAGCCACTCCTTGCGAGAATGCTACTCCGGCAGCCGCGTCAGGTCGGTCACGCCGGCGATGCTGGCAGCATCGACCGCGGCCATGGGCACGATCGCACGGGGTGGATAGGCGGCCGGAGGGAGCGGCTTGGTTGCGTCAATCACCGTCGCCGTAATCATCCGTGGGGTGCGAGTGCCGTCCTGGTGATACTCCCACCCCACCGGCAGCAGCCCGCCCGGGCCGGACCATCGCGGAATGACCAGTAGATCGCGCGCGGCATCGAAGCGCGTCCCGATCGCCCACATCACCTCGCCGTCGTTGAACACGTTGATATCGTCGTCGACCACGACAATCATCTTCAGGTTTTCGGGCTCGGTGTTGAGCGCAGCGAAGGCGGCCTTCCTGACCTCGGCGTCGCGGGTCTTCGTCATCGACAGGTAACAGTGCATGCGGCTGTGGGCAGGCACGTTGACGGCGCGCAAACCCGGAACGATGGCCTTTACGTTCCTGTAGATGCTGCCCATGCGCGGGAGGCTGCCGAGCACCAGATGCTCGCGGTTGGCGGAGAACACGTCGTAGTAGATCGGGTTCCGGCGCATCGTGATCGTCTTCACGCGGACGACCGGCTTCGGCCCCTCCGCCGTATAGTGCCCCGGCCACTCGCCGAACGGCCCCTCGTGGCGGCGCTCGTGCGGAATGACTTCCCCTTCAATCACGATCTCGGCATGCGCCGGCACAGGCACGTCGCATGTTTCGGCGCGTGTGACCTCGACGGCTTCGGCGAGCAACCCGCCAGCGGCGTCGAACTCGCCGCCGATCCCCGGCAAACGACTGACGGCGCCCATCACGACCGCTGGATGATGGCCGATCGCGATGGCGATCGGCGCCGGCAGCCCGCGTTCCTCGTAGCGCCGGTAGATGTAGTTGCCGTGATGGCCGTCGATGAACCAGACGCCCAGCTCGTTGCGGCTGTACACCTGATGCCGGTAGAGCCCGGCGTTCACCTTCCCCGACTCGGGGTCGCGCATGATGCCGATGCCGCTCGTGATGTACGCCCCGCCGTCGAGCTCGTTGTGCGTGAGGAGCGGGAGCTTCCCGAGGTCGACCTGGTCGCCGGTCCATACCTGCGCCTTCACCGGCGCGGTCTCGCGCGGCACCTCGCGCGCGGCAATCGGCCGTGTCATCCGCTCACCGAATGCCGGCGCCATGTCCTGGAGCGTCGTCTCGAGCGCCACGGCCAGGCGCTCGTACGTCGCTGTGAGGTTCAGGATGAGTGGAATGGAACTGCCGCCCACTTTCTCGAAGTACAACGCCGGGTACTGGTTGTCGCGGGCGAAGCGCTCGGCAATCGCCGTCGCGCCGAACCGCGGATCGACCGGCGTGGACACACGCTTGACTTCACCGGGGCGCGCGGCGATCAGGTCGCGGATAAACGAGCGCAGATCTTTCGGCATAAGTATCAGGAGCGGAGCGTCAGGTCTGCGGTGCGAGCTTTTCTTCGGCCGGCATGGTGTCGGTCACGAGATCGCGGATGACCGGCCGCTTCGGCAGCGGGCCGACGGTCACGCCCGCCGGCGCCAACCGCGCCGTGCACGTGTACTCGACGCGGCCGTCGACGAGCGCCATGCACGTGTGGCAGGCGTTTGCGTTGATGCAGCTGTAGCGGATCGCCAGGCTCGAGTCGACGTGCGCGCGGATCCAGCGCAGCGCGTCGAGCACCGACATCCCCTCCTCGAACGGCACGTCGTACCGCTCGAAGCGCCCCTCCCCGGCCCCGCCCCGCCACACGCTCAGCGTCGTCGTCATGGGGTACGGACTCCCGATCGCACGACCGCGCTCCAGCGGCTGGTCAACGTGCCCCCCGCGAGCGACACGACCTGATTCTTCTCCAGCCCGGGCACCATCTGCGGCGCGTCGAGGCGCTGATGCGCGCCGCGGCTCTCCGTCCGCTGGATCGCCGAGATCGCCACCGCTTCTGCGCTTCCCAGCATCGCCCGCAGCTCGAACCAGTCCTGGACGTCGAGATTGAAGACGTCGCCGTCCGCGATCGCCAGATCCGGCAGCTCGCGTCGAAGCTCGCGGATCCGCGCCAGCGCGCGCTCGAGACCGTCGCCGGTTCGAAACGGTCCTGCGTGCTCCCACATGACGCCCTGCAACTCGACCTGGGCGACGCCCGGCGCGCGGCCGCGCCCCTTCCGCCCGCGCAGATCGGCGAGCTCGCCGCGGGTGCGATCGGCGTACAGGGACAACCATCCCGGATCGGCGTCCGCCGCCCCGGCGGCCATGCGACCGGCACACTCGCCCAACACCATTGCCTCGCTGATGGCGTTGCCCGACAGCCGATTGGCCCCACCCGGGCCGCCGACGGCCTCACCGGCGGCGAAGAGGCCGGCGATGCGCGTTTCGAGCCGCTCGTCCACCACGATGCCGCCCATGTGGTAATGCGCCGTCGGAGCCACCTCCACCGGCATGCGCGTCAGATCGATTCCATTCGCGAGCAGTCGATCGATGACGGGACCGAACGCCCCGCGCAGCGTCGCCTCGGGCAGGTGGCGGAAATCGAGGTACACGCCTCCGTGCGGCGACCCACGGCCGGCCTCCACCTCCTTGAGGATCGCGTAAGACGCGAGATCGCGCGGCGCGGTGTACCGCCCCTCGTCCTCGCCACCGTAGCGATGGATGAACTCCTCGAACTGCCCGTTCAGAAGCCTGCCGCCCAGCTTGTAGCGGAACGGATCCCACATGATGGGATCCATCCCGACCAGCCGCGGCGCCAGGTGCGCGATCGGGAAGAACTGGACGAACTCCATGTCGACCAGCTCCGCGCCCGCGTCGAGCGCGAGCCAGTACGCCTCGCCGCCCATGTTGGTGGACGCGCTGTTGCGGCGGAAGATCTTCGTGAGCCCGCCCGCAGCCAGGATGACGGCACGGGCCGCAATCGTCACGAGCGATCCGGTCGAGAGATCGAGCGCCACCGCGCCGCGCACCCGACCGTCCGCGACGCAGACGTCGATGACGGCGACGTTGCTCACCCGGCGGACGCGATCCGTCGTCGCCACCTGATGGCGGAGCGTGGCCGCGACGGCGGGCCCGGTGCTGAGGAAGTCGACGTAGCAGCAGCGCCGGCGCCGGTGGCCGGGCGCGGTGACCTGCCTGATGTGGCCGTCCTCGCGCGCCCAGCGCGTGCCCCAGCGGTCCATCTCGAGAATCCGCTCGGGTGCGCGCTCGCACAGCATGCGCGAGAGCGGCTCGTTGCAGATGCCGCGTCCCGCCTCGAGCGTGTCCTCCAGGTGCAGCGTCCAGTCGTCTGGTTCCTGCTGGCCGATTGCCGCGGCCACCGTCATCTGCGCCATGATCGTGGCGCCGCCGCGGCCGACCAGCCCCTTGTCGAGGAGCAGCACCGTGCGCCCTTCACGGGCCGCGGCGATCGCGGCGTACATACCGGCACCGCCCGCGCCGACGATCAGAACGTCAGTCGAGAGATGCCTCACCGCTCCCTGTCCTGCCACCCCGCGAGGAACTCGACGAGCCGATCGACCATGTACTCGTGATACTGCTTCCCCGTTTCAGGCGACGCGGCACGGTTCGATGAGAACTGGCCCGTCGGCGCATGCCGCCGCTGCTCGTGCGAGGTCCACGGCTGATCCACTGTGTCGCGCGGACCCGCGCCAAACAGGTCCGGCGTGCCGAACGGACCGAGCAGCCGATCGACGTCACATGCGGCGTCCGAGAATTTCTCCGTCCTGATCGTATGGGGAAATTTGTAGAGCACGTGCGACACCTCGAGCTCGCCCGCGTGGTGCTCAGGCGCGTGCTTGAGCCGGCCGGCGATGCCGCGCGCGAGATACATCGGGTCGGCGACGGCCGTCCGCACGTCGGGCAGCTCGAATTCGCGGATGTTCCGTGCGGCGCTCGTCAGCGCGGCGAGGTTCGTCCCCTTATGGCCGTTGATGAGCAGGATGCGCCTGAAGCCGTGGCGCGCCAGCGATCGCACGATGTCGTAGACCACTTGGATCAGCGTTTCCGTGCGGAGTGAGATCGTGCCGGCGAAACCGAGATGGTGGCTCGAATCGCCATACCAGACCGGCGGCGCCGACAGCACCCCCGCTTTCCGCGCGGCGTCCTCGGCGAGTGCGATCGCCACGTAGCTGTCGAGACCGAGCGATCCCGCGGGGCCGTGCTGCTCGGTCGTGCCGAATGGGACCAGGATCGTGTCGCGCTTGCGCAGGTACGTCGCGACCTCCTCCCACGTCAGCTCCTGCAGCCACACGGAAGGCAACTCGCCCGGAACCGGGATCCGGGATCCGGGATCCGGAGGCGTTGGGGTCGTGCTCATTACCGGGCGATGAGCGTGGCGTGGTCGCTGCCGCCCTCGGTGAGGCCGCGCGCCTTCATCCACTCGTAGGTGCGCGTGAACAGCACCGGGTCGTAGACGTCGACGTGCTTGTAGCGCACGAAGGCGCGCAGCAGCTGGCGCGGCTCCAGGGCGCCCTTGGCGTGCGCCGCGATGTGGTGCGCGTACTTGTAGAAGTCGGCGTTGATGAGGTCGACGGCCCGGTTCTCGGCCTCGTAGTAGGCGCGCCGCTCGTCGGGCGTCAGGTCCGCCGTGATCACCTCGCCGCCGCGGTAGAAGCAGGCGGCCACCACGTGCGCGCCGCGCGTGAGCCCGAGGCTGATGAACGGCTCCATCAGCGTGGCCACGCGGACCGAGCCCGCCTCGAGCGCCGCCCACCGGGTCTGCGGCAGCCCGCCCGCCTCGATGTTCACGTGGTCCGCACCCACGGCGCTCTCGAGCATCTGCACGGTGCAGTAGTGCGATCCCGTCAGCCACTGGACGACGACGGGGACGTCGGCGAGATCGCGGGGCACCTGCAGCGTCTCGTCGAAGGTGAGGATCGCCTGCGCCGCCACCGCCGCGCGGAGCGCCGCGATCTGGCCGGCACGGGTCCCGCGCTCGAGCCGATCGATGCTCGCCCACTCGCAGACGTTGTAGCTGTCGGCCTCGCCGCACTCGAACATCTGCTCCTTGAGCCGCGCCATCACCGGGTTCTCGGCGCGGTCGCGCTCGCGGTCGGCATAGGTCGCCGAAAACGCCACGTCGAGTCCGGCGGCCGCGAAGAGCCCCTCCTCGATGCCGACGATGACGGGGAGATCGAAGACGGGGTTGTTCGGGGCGATGCGGACGGCCGGCTTGTCTTGGGCCATGAGGACTCTACACTTCGTCGATAGTCAACGTGCGCACCGATTGAGCCATTTGAACACCAAATCCACCACAGCATCAAATCCGGTACGCGCCGCCTTCAGGACCTGTTGCCATCTCTGTCGCCGGGACTGGCAGGGACGGAGCCATTCCGCTAGCATCTGAGGGATCGCCGACGCTTCTCTCGTTGTTGCAGAAATGGGAGAGCCAACCATGAAACGAATCCTGAGTAGTCCATATGTGATGTTTCCGCTGGGCGCGGCTCTAGCCATGGCAGGCCTCGTAGGCTTGTCCCTCCTCCGAGGGAATCGGCTCGGCGTGAATACGCCTTTCGTGGTGTTCCTGGCCGCGCTCCCGCTCGTGGCCGCACTGTATTCGTCCAGCCAGGGGGTGCACGCCAGAGGAGGCTGGTGGATCGTGCGATGGGCGGGGACGACGTGTATCGGTCTCCTGACCTCGATCGCCGTCCTGCTGGGCTCGATGATCGTCATCCCTCCTGGGGCCTACGAGGCCTACAACTACGCGCACTTCAACTTTGCGTCCTACGAGTCGGGCGCAGAACGGCGTGTGCGCGTCGGAGCGAAGGCGCTCGATGCGACGCTCTTCACCCTGGAAGAGCAGCAGGTCCGGCTGTCCGACCTCTGGATGGAGCGGCCGATCGTCCTGGAATTCGGCAGCGTCACGTGACCGGTCTTCTGTGCCAAGGTTCCCGTGATGGAACCTCTGATGAAGACCTACGCGGGCAAGGCCGACTTTTTCGTGTTGTACACACGAGAAGCGCACCCCGGGGAGAACTATCCGGCGCACGAGCGCTTCGCGGACAAGGTGCAGTTCGCGAAGGATATGAAGCGGCTCGAGCAGATCGAGCGGACGATCCTGGTTGACGACCTGGAAGGGGCCATGCACCAGGCGTACGGCGCCAGGCCCAACTCGATCTATGTGATCGGAAGGGACGGGATCGTCCTGTTCCGGGCGGACTGGAACGATCCCGAGAAGCTGAAGCTCCAACTGGATCGCCTGATGGCGAACGGCGGGTATGCGTCCGGCCTGGAAGGGGTCGATCTGGCCGACAATTTCACGGCGATCAACACCGGAGCGGTCGACACGGCACGCAGAGTCCTCTTCCGCGCGGGATATGCGGCGGTGGTGGATTTTGGCGTCTCGTCCATGAACCTGTTCCGGGGTCGGGCCGCGGCGCGTCCGTGAGGCGGTTGGTCAGGGCTGGCAGTGCTGGAGGACACGATGCACATGAACAGATGGGCGCGGGCCGCGGTCGGCGCCGGACTCCTGGCAGCGGGTCTCCCGTGCGTTGACGCCGCGGCGCAGGCGCCCGACCGTGCCGCGCGCCTCCGGAAGGAGACGGACAACCTGGCGCTGCAGAAGCTGGCGCCCTTCAAGGTCTTCGACAATCTCTATTACGTCGGCGTCGGATACGTCGGGGCGTGGCTCGTCACGACGAACGACGGGCTCATCCTGATCGACACGCTCGAAGGCGTCTACACGGACCATGCCCTCGAAGGCATCCGGAAGCTCGGGTTCGATCCGTCGAACCTCAAATACGTCATCCTCACCCACTACCACCTCGATCACACCGCGGGCGCCGCGCGGATCCAGGAGTTGACCGGCGCGCGACTGGCGATGGGTGCCGCGGACTGGGATGCGCTCGCGCGCGTGCCGAACCCGAGGAACGAACGGCTGCCGCGCCCCGACGTCGCGGTGAAGGACGGCGACGCGATCACCGTCGGGTCTACGACCGTCAGGCTCCAAGTCATGGGCGGCCACACACCAGGCACGCTCGGCGTAGACTTCACGGTTTACGACGGCGGGAAGCCGTACCGCGCGTTCATGTTCGGCGGGGCCGCACCCGGCCCTGGCCGTCAGGCGGCCGAGCAGTTCGTCGCCAGCGTGAACCGCATCGAGCAGATGCAGGACGCCGTGCAGGCGCGCATCGTCACGCACGCATGGATGGATCCGGAGTTCTGGGAGCGCGTCGATCGGCTGGCGGGCCGTAAACCCGGCGACCCTCATCCGTTTGTCGCGCCCGACGTGTTTCGCGCCTGGGTCGCCGAGCTGAAGACGACCGCCGCGACGCGGCTCGGGGAGGCGAAGGCAAAGGAGGCGGGCCCGGCCAGCCGGCCTTAGGAGGGCGCGAGCTCGGCGGCGACGACCGCCTCGAACGGCACCTCGCGCGCGAGGATCCCCATGCGCCGCGCGAACCGGTTCATCGACTCGACGGCGGCGGGCGCGATCGCCGCGCGGTAGTACGGCACGTCGCGGCGCACCAGCTCCGCGATGAGCGCCGCCTCGTCCGGTGGAAAGCGCCGGCGCCCGACCTCGGCGGCGCGCTCGGGATCGGCGGCGAGCGCGCGGTGCGTGGCGACAACGGCCCGCACGGCGGCCGCGGCCGCGTCGGGGCGCTGCCCAAGCAGCCGGTCACTGGCGGCGAGCGCCGCGAACGTGTAGTCGAAGGCGCCCGCGGGACCGTCGCCGCGCCGCACGTCGAGCACGACCGTCCCGTAGCCGCGGCGCACGGCCAGCTCCGCGCCCATGCCGTTGGCCCAGAAGCCGTCGATGGCGCGCTCCTCGAGCCGCTTCGAGGCGGTCACGCCGAAATTGACCGCCTGCCCCGGCAAGCGCGGCACGGGCGCAATCCGCACCTGGTCGCGCTCGACATCGATCCCGGCGTCCTCGAGCAGCGCGCGCAGCCCCATATCCACCCACGGCGAGGCGCCGATGTTGCGGCCTTTCACCACCGCCACGTCACCGCGCGTCGCTCCGAGCGCCGTGTGCATCACCAGGAACCAGTACATCCCCTGGGCCTGCGCGCACAGGAGCTTCACGCCGTTCCAGTCGGGGAACGCCGAAAGCGCCGCGTGCGCCGAGCCGCCCACGAAGTCCACGGCTCCGTCGCGCAGCGCGCGATAGGCTGCGTCGATCGGAAACAGCAGCTCCAGCTCGACGTCGAGCCCCTCGGCCTTGAAAAAGCCGAGCTCCACCGCCGCCACGACGGGGAAATAGGACGGCGACACCATGTCCGGCACGGCGAGCTTCATCAGCACTCCCGGTCCGGCTGAAGCCGGACACTACGTACGTGGTGTCCGGCTTCAGCCGGACCGAGATCCTCCAGCGTGAGCGCCGCAGCGCGGCGCTGGCTCGCGATCATCCCCGCGCGCCGCAGGAACTGGCGGGCGCGGTCGGGATCGGCGGCTGTCGCGCGCAGCTCCGCGATGTGGCTCCGGCGCGTGGCCGGGTCGCGCTCCTCGAGCTGCCGCTTGTTGGCGATCGACTGCTGCTGGACGAACTCGGACGCCACGGTCCGGCGCTGCAGGTCGTACAGATCGAGCAGCGCGTCAGGGCCGCCGCCGAGCACGACCGCGGCGAGCTTTTCCGCGAGGTTGCCCGCGTCCTGTAACCCGCCGTTCAGCCCCATGCCGCCAATCGGGTTGTTCACATGCGCGGCGTCGCCAGCGAGGAGCACGCGGCCGGCGCGGAATGTCCTGGCGATGCGCTGATGCGTTGTGTAGAGGTTGCGGTGCACGATCTCGTACGCGTGGCCGCTCGGAAAGAACTTCTGTAGCCGCGCCTGCACCCCGGCGTCGCCCAGGATCTCGTCGTCGGTGAGCCTGGGATCGGTGGGAAACACCGTGCGCCAGAGCCCGGGCGGGCCGTTGCCCGACACCTTGAAGCAATTGCACCACTCGTCGGGATCCGCAAAGTAGCTCCGGTAGCAGTAGCCGCGCGACGCCTCGAAGTCGAACGGCGTCGTCAGCACGAGGAACCGCTCCTCCCATGTGAAGCCTTCGAACGGAATACCGCACTGCTTCCGCACGATGCTGCGCCCGCCGTCGGCGCCAATCAGGTAGGCGCCCTCATGACGTTGCACGCTGCCGGAGCCGTCCACCGAGACGGTGACCGCCCCATCCGACTGTGTCACCTCGAGTACCTGATGGTTGAACAGCACCTCGACGTGCGGCATCTCGCGCAGCCGATCGAGGATGAGACGCGCGGTCTTGAACTGTTCGCACTGAATCACATACGGGTACGGTGTCTCGTCCGTGAGCAGCGCGTGATCGAACGCCGCGACGAGTTCGCGTGACGGGCGATCCCAGAATTGGACGATTGGGGCCACGAGGCCGAGCCGCGCCATATCGTCGACGAGTCCCGCCGCGCCCAATACCTCCAGCGTCCCGGGATGCGTCGTTGCCGCGCGCGGATCCTCCTGGAGTTCGGCGTTCTGGTCGAAGAGGCGCACGGGCACGCCGGCGCGGCCGAGCATCAGCGCCGCGAAGAGGCCCACCGGGCCGCCGCCCGCAATCAGCACGCGCCTTCGCTCGGTGGGCATTGCGATACGCTATACCGAATGCAAACCGTCGCCCAACACGATCAGCGCGTCACGCTGTCGGACGGCACGCGCCTCGCCTACACGCGACATCCGGCGCCGCGCGCGAGTGCGCCACGGCTGGTCCTTGTCCACTCGCTCGCGCTCGACCGCACGATCTGGGATGACGTGGAGGCTGCGCTCCGAGGCGAGGCCGAAATTGTCACCTACGACTGCCGCGGCCACGGCCGCTCCGATCACCGGCCCGGCTCGTACACCGCCGAATCGTTCGCGCGTGATCTGGCCGAGCTTCTCGACCACGTGGGTTGGCCGAAGGTGGCGATCGGCGGCTGCTCGATGGGTGGATGCGTGGCACTGGCCTTTGCGGGTCTCTTCCCCGACCGCGCGGCGGCCCTCGGCCTCATCGACACGACGGCGTGGTACGGCCCCGACGCGTCGCAGCAGTTCCGGCAGCGCGCGGAAGGGGCGCGCGCGAAGGGCATGTCGGGGATGATCGAATTCCAGCTCACCCGCTGGTTTTCCGACGCCTTTCGCGCCGCCCATCCCGACGTCCTCCAGCGGCTGTCGACCGTCTACGTGGCCAACGACTTCGATTGCTACGCGGCCAGCTGCGCGCTGCTGGGCGACGTCGACGTGCGCGCCCACCTCTCCGCCATCCGCGTCGCCGTCTCCATCGTCGTCGGCGAGGAGGACTATGCCACCCCGGTCGAGATGGCGCGGCAGCTCCATGAAGCCATTCCGCGGTCGACCCTGACCGTGCTTCCACAGGCCCGGCATCTCACCCCGGTCGAGCGCCCGGATGCGATTGCCAAGATGTTGAGGGGGCTGCTGCGATGACATGAAACCCGGTTTCGTTTTGGTTTACACTTTCGGCCAGGATTTGGAGGACAGACGATGGCCAGGACGCTTTCCGTGGATCGTCGGGACTTTCTGAAGGGAGCGGCGGTAACCGGCGCGGCGGCGCTCGTGCCCGACGCGGTCGCCTCGGCCGCCCAGGCCCCGCCGGCCGAGGCTCAGGGCCAGGCGGCGCGCCCGGCCGCAGCCACGGCGGCCCGCGAGGCGGACCCGGTCGTCGAGGTCGCCGGTGAAACGACCGCGCGCCCCGGCGGCGACTTCATGGTCGACGTCCTCAAATCGCTGAACATCGAGTACGTGGCCAGCAACCCCGGCTCGAGCTTCCGCGGCATCCACGAATCGATCATCAACTACGGCGGCAACCAGATGCCGGAGTTCCTGACTTGCTGCCATGAAGAGTCGTCTGTGGCGATGGCCCACGGCTACTTCAAGGTGGAAGGCAAGCCCATGGCGGTGCTCGCGCACGGCACCGTCGGTATCCAGCACGCCGCGATGGCGATCTACAACGCCTACTGCGACCGTGTGCCCGTGTACATCCTCGCCGGCAACTCGCTCGACGCGACGATGCGGCGGCCCGGCGTGGAGTGGGCGCACAGCGTGCAGGACGCCGCGGTGATGGTTCGCGACTTCCTGAAGTGGGACGACAACCCGTATTCGCTGCCGCACTTCGCCGAGTCGGCCGTCCGCGCCTACAAGATCGCGATGACGCCGCCGATGATGCCGGTGATGATCGTCCTCGACGGCGGGCTCCAGGAGGATCCGATTTCGGCGGAGGTGGCGCCGAGGCTGCGCGTGCCGAAGCTGACGCTCGCTGCCCCGCCGCAGGGCGATTCGGGCGCGGTGGCGGAAGCGGCGCGGCTGCTCGTCAGCGCGCAGAACCCGGTAATTGTCGCCGATCGGCTCGCGCGCACGCCGGCCGGCATCCAGCGCCTGATCGAGCTGGCCGAGGCGCTCCAGGCGCCCGTCATCGACCAGCGCGGGCGTATGAACATGCCGTCGCGGCATCCGCTCAACCAGAGCGAGAGCGGCGGCCAGCTCATCGCCAACGCCGACGTCATCCTCGGCCTCGAGCTGACCGACTTCTGGGGCACGGTACACGCGTTCCGCGACGCGCTGCATCGCACCTCACGCTCCCGGATCAGGCCGGGTACGCGGCTCATCAGCATCAACTCCGTCGACCTGTTCGTGAAGAGCAACTTCCAGGATTTCCAGCGCTATCCCGAAGTCGACGTCGCGATGGCCGCCGACGCCGAGGCGACATTGCCGGCACTCACGGAAGCCGTCAAGCGGCTCACGACCGACGACCGGCGCCGCGCGTTTCAGGAACGGCGCGCGCGCCTCGAGGAGGCGCATGCGCGCGCGCGTCAAGCGTCGCGCAACGAAGCTGGACATGCGTGGGACGCGTCGCCGATCAGCACGGCGCGCATGGCGGCCGAGCTCGGGAACGTGATCCGCAGCGAGGACTGGTCGCTCGTCTCCGAGAGCGGCAACAGCAGCGGGTGGGCCTTCCGTCTCTGGGACTTCGAGAAACACTACCAGCACCTCGGCGACTCGGGCGGCGCGGGCGTCGGCTACGGCGCGCCGGCTGCCGTGGGCGGCGCGCTCGCCAACAAGAGGCACGGGCGCGTCTCGGTGAACATCCAGGGCGACGGCGACATGCTCTACGCGCCCGGCGTGCTCTGGACGGCGGCGCACCACCGGATTCCGCTGCTCACCGTGATGCACAACAACCGCGCGTACCACCAGGAAGTGATGCACATCCAGCGCATGTCGAACTGGCACCAGCGCGGCATCGACCGGTGGAACATCGGGACGACGATTGACAACCCGAACGTCGATTTCGCAAAGGTCGCGCAGGGAATGGGGGTCCACGCGGAGGGGCCGATCACCAATCCGCGCGACCTCGCACCCGCGTTCCAGCGCGCGCTCGCGGTCGTCAAGAAGGGCGAGCCGGCGCTCGTCGACGTCGTCACGCAGCCGCGGTAAGCAGGAATCCGACGATGAGGAAGGCTCTGATCGGCATGGCCGCCGCGGCGCTGACGACGGCGGTCATCGCAGCACAGGAACCGAAGCCCGCCGCCGCACAAGCCGCGCCCGCGGGCAACGCCGACGCCGGGGCCAAGCTCTGGCGGACTACCGGCTGCTGGCAGTGCCACGGCTACGAAGGGCAGGGCGGCGCCGCCGGGCCGCGTCTCGCGGCGCGCAACCTCCCGTGGACCGGGTTCTCCGCCTATGTGCGGCGGCCGACCAACCAAATGCCGCTGTACACGGAGAAAGTGCTTCCCACCGCCGACCTCGCGCACATCTACGCGTACGTGCAGTCGCGGCCGGCGCCGCCGCAGAGTATTCCGCTGTTACAGAAATAGGAAGCTCCCAACGACCAACTCCGCAACTCCCAAACACTGGAAGCCGGCGTCTTGGGAGTTGGAAGTTGGCTTGGAAGGTTGGACGTTGGCGTCTTGGGAGTTGGGGCGGGTAGGCGGGCCGTAAAGGCCCGCCCTACTGTCGTCCCGTCATCTTCAGGAACATCTGATTCTCGTGGCAGATGAACTCGATCATCTCCGAGCCATCGGCCACGATCACTTGCTCGAAGCGCACCGTAAACGGCCGCGCGTACGCCTTCGGGTCGTTGATGGTGACGTCGATGTGGACGTTCCCGAAGTTCACGCGCCGGAATCGCTCGGTCATGTGGAGCGCGTCGGTATACGGACTGCCCCGCGAATCGAGCCACCCATCACCAGGGTTGCCGCCCTGCACGCCGCGGAAGTTGTTCGTGTCGACCACGAGCGTGTCGCCCTCCCACCGGCCGACCGAGTAGCCGTGCCAGTACGGCTGCGGCTCGCCGAGCTTCGGCAATCGGCGTCCGTCGGTGTAGATCGTCCGCAGCATATAGTTCGACTCGTGGACGATGAGCGTCTTGTGCGGCAGCTGAACGATCTCGCGCGGCTGCGGATCGTTGTGAAACTGCCCCGGGCCCTGCGGAAGACACAGCGCGTCGGGGTTGTCGTACCCGCCCGCGCGCTTCTTGACAAGCTCGGCCGCCCACGGCAGAAACGGCGGCCCGTCCTTGAGGCCCGCGCCGATGTTGCCCATAGTGCCCAGCGGTGGCTGGCCTGCTGGGGCGCTGCCGGGCTGTTCGGTGCGGGTGGTCCGCATCCAGATGCCGGAGAGATCGGGCTTGCCGTCGGGCGTGCGCGGCGTGACCGCGGTGAGGTTCACTTTTCCATCGGGGCCCTTGGGCGCGCCTGATTTGGGATGGAGCGCCCACTGCGCAGACAGGACCGGTGAAACGGCAGCGGCCATCGCCGCTGCCAGCAGCGTTGCGGTGAGCCGTGTCATGGCCGTCTCCGGCGTTTACTGAGGCGCCTGGCTCGAGCCAGCAAACAGCCGCTGTCCCGTCTTCGCGCTCAAGATGACCTGAGCGTTGGCGTTGGTCGAGCCGTTTTTCGCACGCGTGCCCTCGATGGTGACCTCGTCACCCGGCCGCAGCGAGAACCGCGTCCATCCCAGCCGCATCAGGCCGTTCGGGCTCGCCAGCTCGAAGCCCCAGTTCGCCACGTTACCCGACGGATCCTTCACGTCCATGTAGATCCAGGCGTGCGGGTTCGTCCATTCGAGCTTCGTGACGGTCCCCGTCAGCTTCACCGGCTTGTCGGCATCGAACTCCGCCGAAAACGCGTGATGCGCAACCACCGACCGCCCGGCCAGGAGCAGCGCGATCCCGACTACGACAACCGCAGCCTTCATCGTCATGAACACACCTCCGCGTGAATCGGCCAATTGTGGGGCGGATCCCGTGGTACGTCAACTCCCAACGTCCACGTTTCCGACACCCAGGCCCTGGGCGTTTGCGTGTTGGGAGTTGGGAGCTGCGCCTACTGCCGTCCGGTCATCTTGAGGAACTGCTGGTTCTCGTGGCAGATGAATTCCACCATTTCCCAGCCATCCGCCACGATCACGTGCTCTACCCGAACAGTAAAGGGCTTCGCATAGGCCTTGGGATCGTCGATGGTGATGTCGATTTCCATATTGCCGAAGTTCACGCGCCGGAACCGCTCCGTCAGCGTCAGGGCCTCGGTGAAGGGACTGCCCAGCTGATCGAGCCAGCCGTCGGCAGCAAGGCCTCCCTGGACGCCCCGGAAGTTGTTCGAGGTGACGACGAACGTGTCGGCGTCCCAGCGGCCGATGGAGTACCCGTGCCAGTTCGGCGTCGGCTCGCCCTGCTTCGGCAGCGGCCGTCCGTCGGTGTAGATGGTGCGGCGGCCGTAGTTCGACTCGTAGATGATGAGCGTGCGTCCTGGCACGTTGTAGATCTGACGGGGCTGCGGGTCGAGGTGGTACTGGAGCGGCCCCTGCGGCAGGCACAGCGCGTCCGGATTGTCAAAGCGCTGGTTCGCGACCCGGGTGTTCGAGAGCTCCTTCGCCCACGGCTGATACGGCAGCCCGCCAACCATGTTCGCGCCGAGATTGGCGAAGGTCGCCAGCGGCGGGCGTCCCGGGGGCGCCTCGCCGGGCTTTTCGGTGCGGGGCGAGCGATCCCAGATCCCGGAGAGATCCGGCTTGCCGTCAGGCGTCCGCGGCGCCGGCGCCGTCATGTTGATCTTGCCGTCGGCGCCTTTCGGCACACCGGAAGGTTCAACGCGCGCCCATTGCGCCTGCACAGTGGAGCACATCGCACTCGCGATGGCTGCGACTAGGAAAGCACTGGTAACCCGTGTCATGTCCGCCTCCACGGCCCGCCTACTGACGGCCTGTCATCTTCAGGAACATCTGGTTCTCGTGGCAGATGAACTCGATCAATTCCGAGCCGTCGGCCACGACCGTCTGCTCGACTCGTATCGTAAAGGGCCTGGTGTAGGCCTTGGGATCGTCGATGGTGATGTCGACCTGCAGGTTGCCGAAGTTCACGCGCCGGAAACGCTCGGTCAGCTGCAGCGCGTCGGTGAACGGGCTCCCGTTGAAATCCAACCACCCGTCGGAGGGCGTGTTGCCGAGCGCGCCGCGGAAGTTGTTCGTGTCGACGACCAGCGTGTCGCCGTCCCACCGTCCGACCGAGTACCCGTGCCAGTACGGCTGTGGTTCGCCCTGCTTGGGCAGCCGCCGGCCGTCGGTGAAGATCGTGCGAATCATGTAGTTCGACTCGTGGACCATGATCGTCTTGTGCGGCAGCTGGATGATCTCCTTCGGCTGCGGGTCCAGGTGGAACATCATGGGGCCCTGTGGAAGGCTGAGGGAATCCGGGTTCTCGAGCCCGTGCCCGGCCAGGCGTTTCTTCATGAGCTCGCCCGCCCAGGGTTGGTACGGCAGCCCGCCCTTCATGCCGGCCCCGAGATCCTGGAACGTCGCGAGCGGCGGCTGGCCGGCCGGCGCCGTGCCCGGCTTCTCCGTGCGCGTCGTCCGCATCCAGATTCCCGAGAAGTCCGGCCTACCGTCCGGCGTGCGCGGCGCAGGCGCCGTGATGTTGACCTTGCCATCCGCTGCCTTCGGGACTCCCGGTTTGGGATGCAGCGGCCATTGCGCGTGCAGCGCAGGTGACACGGCCACGGCGATCGCCGCGGCCAGCAACGTCAGGATGAACCGTTTCATCTCGCCTCCGATCCCGCATCCGCTCCGCGGGAGTGCGCCATTGTCGGCCTGCCGCCCGACCGCGTCAAGGCATGCGAGCGGTGGCCGGAGGGCTTCAGCCCTCTGCTCAGGGCAGGAGACGAAGCCGGCGCCCCCCCGGGAGCCGATAAATCTGGAAGTCGGCTCGATCGATCGTGAACACCGTGTGCAATCCGTCGCGCGCTGCCACGTGGACCAGCGCGGCATCCGCGAGGTCCATCGGCAAGTCGGCGTATTTCTTCATCAGCGCGCGGATTGACGACAGGTCAGCAGCCTCGAGCGCGCGGAGCCTCACGGGCGCGTGGTCGATCAGGTCCCACAGCCGCTCTCGGCCATGAAGGAATCCAACCAGGTACATGGCTTCCGCGATGACGGGCCATACGGTGTAGACCGGGTCGCGGAACGTATTCGCCGCACGAACGCAGCTCTCGTGAAACGCGTCGTCACGATCGACGATTGCGACCAGGGGACCTGTATCAACGAGAACGCCGCGCACGCGCCGCCTTTTGCTTCGCCGCGTATTGCTCCCTCAACAGCTCCGCAACCTTCCGGCCTGTCTGTTGCGAGAGATCAGAGCGGCCCGACCGAATGGTACCGATGTACGGCTTGATCCTGTCGTACAGGGTCGTCCGATCGTCCTCCTCGGCCGCGTACCGGGCCACGGCCTCGCGCACAACCGACGAGCGGCTCTTGCCACGCGTGCGCGCGAGCCGTTCGATGAGGGCTTCGGTGTCGGGATCGAACCGGACGCTGAATGGCATGACGTGTAGGACACATTGTACTACACAGGGCTTCTACCGTCCCGAGAGTGTCTGCATCCAGTTGACGACGACGGTTATGGGCGCCGCGGCGGTGTCCTCCACGACGGTGTTCAACAGAGAACGTCCGTCCGGGCCGACGGCATATTGCGGCCGGCCGGGTACGACATTGGCGCGACTTGCGAGTCGCGGCACGAACAGTGGAATAGGCGCGCCGAAGTCGAGCGTCCTGGCGTCTACGCGCGTCGTGATCGGTACCGCCATCAGGCGTCCGTCACTGGCGACGTAGTAGACTTCGGTGCCGTCACGCCGCCATCGGGGTTGCCGTCCTCCGGCGTTCGAGATTTGCCACTTGCCGCCGAGTTCGGGAAAGTCCTGGATGTAGACCTCGAATCGACCGGACTCATTGGATTCATACATGAGCCACCGGCCATCAGGTGAAAACTCGCCGCTCGACTGGTCTGCGGTTGTGGTAATCACCGGGATCGATTTTCGATCGTTCAGCCCGATGGCCCAGAGGTCTGCTCCGCCCGCCGGATCCGTCCGCGTGTAGAGCAAAAATCGTCCATCTGATGACCACGAAAGGGGCGTCGCGAACCCTTCCAGCAAGACGCGCTCGTCGCCCGCGTCGCTCGAGGCTCGCTCGAACAGGCCGCCGGACCCGCTCCGCAACGATGGAAAGACGAGCCGATTCCCGTCCGGGGACCAGACCCCCATTCCCTCGACCGTCGGCTCGAATGTGAACCGCGCGGGAATTCCTCGGTTCGCATCGACAAGCCAGACGTCGAAATTACCGAGGACCGTCCGACTGACAGCCACACGGCTTCCCGACGGATCAAGCGCCGGATTGCCGAGACTGTTTTCGTCGGGTGCGCCGATTGGTCCGAGGATCTTGCCCGTACGATCGGCCCACACAAGCTGCCGTCTCTGTGTTGCGGCTGCCGTTCGGTAGGCCAGCACGAGCGGCGATGCCGAAAACGCGCTTGCGAGGACGCCAAAATCCCTGCCAATCGGCTGCGCCACGGGGAGCGGCTCGCCCGCCGCGCCCTCCCCGTCGGGGTCGAACGGTGCTGCCATCAGCATGTCTCCGCGCACAAATCAGCAATCGGTTCGGTGCCACGAATATCGCCGGGGTGTCGCTCGCCAGTACAAACCGCGGCTGGGCGCCGTCGAGCGACCCGATGTAGATACCCTGCGTGGCGGGAATTCCGAGCGTGTTGAAATAGATGAACCGACGCCCATCGGGCAGAAATTGCGGCCACCGGTGGCTGCCTTCTCCTTCGGCAAGATGGGTAACAGGCGTCGGTGTGCCGCCCGTGGCGAAGACGCGAGTAATGACGCTGTTGGCCGCGAGCGCAAAATTGCCTGGCGTGTAGAGAATGACTCCTTCTGGTCCCCACGTGCCACCGCGTCCGACTGGAGCGTCGGCGAGCGCGCGCGGCGCCCCGTCCGCGAGATCGAGACGCTTGAGCTTGCCATCCGCGAAAAAGCCGAGCGCGCTGCTGTCGGGCGCCCAGAACGGGAATGTCGCACCCTCGGTTCCGGGCAGCGTCCGAGCGGTCGTGCTATCCAGGCGACGAACCCACAAAGAGGAACGTTTCTCTGTCGTGGCCACGTAGGCCACCGTCTGGCCGTCCGGCGAAACAGCGAGCGACACAGCGCTCTCACTCGGCCCCACCGCGAGCTCGAACCGGGTGACCAGGTTTGCCGGCGCCGGCGTCGGCATACGCAGCCACGCGGTGACCGCCGCGGCAAGCAAGGCTGCAACCGCGGCGAGTGTGATGGTGCGCGTCTGGGTCGTTCCGCGGCGTCGAGGCGACGCTGCCGAACCTGCAACCGCCACCGTCGAGGCGGACGACAGCGCCTCCAACGCGAACGCCAGATCGGTGGCCGTCTGGAAGCGCGCGCCGACGAGCTTTTCGAGACAGCGCGCGGTAATGCGCGCCAGACCCGTCGGCACGCCGTCATCCGACAGATCCGTCGGGTCCTCCGTCAAGATCGCCGTCATCGTTTCGACTGCGCTTGTCGCGTGGAAGGCGCGCCGCCCGGTCACCATCTCGTAGAGCATGCAGCCGAGCGCAAAGATGTCGGCCCGATGGTCGGCCACCTCGCCACGCACCTGCTCCGGCGCCATGTACCCCACCGTGCCGAGCACCATGCCTGGTGTCGTCGGCGGCGACAGCGTCGGCGCCTGCGACAGCATGGAGGCCGGGCTCCCCGAAGCGGATCCAGCGCCCGCCGCTTCGGTCAACTTGGCAAGCCCGAAATCGAGAATTTTCACGCGACCGTCCATCATCACGAAGACGTTTTCCGGCTTCAGGTCGCGATGGACGATCCCTTTGTCGTGCGCCGCGGCCAGTCCGCGGGCGATCTGCGCCGCGACGTCGACCGTCTTACGCACCGGCAGGGCGCCACCGGTCAGCCGCTCGCGCAGCGTGTCGCCCTCGAGGAGTTCCATGACGATGAACGGGGATCCCGTCTCAAGCCCAAGGTCGAAGACCGCGAGGATGTTCGGATGATTGAGCGCAGCCGCCGCGCGCGCCTCGTGCTCGAATCGCCGCAGCCGGTCGGCATCCGCGCTCAGCGCCGGCGGCAGCACCTTGATGGCCACGTCGCGCCCGAGGCGTGGATCCCGCGCGCGATACACTTCGCCATGCCGCCCGCGCCGAGGGCGGACACGATCTCGTACGGGCCGAGGCGGGCGCCGGCGGCCAGCGGCATGTCAGGATGCGGCTGGATTATACGCGGAGCGCGAACAAGTCAGCCGCTTCGACGAGCGCCGGCGTATCGAGCGTCAGTTCATGCACGGTGCCGAGGCGCAGCATCGGTTGGGCGCGATCGAACAGCGTCACATTCCCCCAGAGCGCCTCCCACGTCGACCACCAGCGGAGCCCCGCCGCATCAGGATGGCGGCGGTACAAATCGAGTGCCTGTGGCTGTGTCAGTGCCCGGTCGCGAGTGGCCACACGCGAAGGACGCAGCCGTTCCCGTCCGAGCACGCGCGGGTCGTCGAGATCGATCAGCGCAGCGCCGTCGTCGAGCTCGATCTCGACGAGTGCCAACGGAAGCCCGCGCCGCCGTAGCCTCGCGGGGGTCACACGCCGCCCGCGAAATCGCGCCAGCTGCTCCACGATAGACGATACGGCCCGGTCAGCCGCGTACAGGCAGCCATAGACGTTGGGGTTATCGTGACGCCCGTCGCCCTGAAGGACCCGCGGAAACCAGAGCGGCCCACCAGATTGTGCGACCGGCGCGTCGCGGTCCCACGCGAAGCACCGGTACAGCGTCACGCAAAGGACTCGGCTCGTTCCGCTCTGATGGCACGCATCAGCTCTTCGACGCGGCCAGCGCGCACGACGTCAATCGGGCGGCGATCGCCGAGATGCGGATTGATGCCGACGAGCCATTCGAGCGCGGTCTCGCGATCGTAGAGGCGGAGCAGATTCGACCAGACGAGCTCAAGGACCTCGACCTTCTCTGCATTCAGGGGGTCGATGCCGGCCCCGCGCAGCCATCGCGTCACCTGCGAACGGCTGACGCCGAGCAACTCGGCCAGCCGGGCCGCCGACCGGAAGTCGTCGCGAAGCGCTTCGACCTTGCGCGCGATGGCAACAGGCATGACTCCAGGGTAACGCAACAGATTCTGTTGCGCAACAGAATCTGTTCTATGCGCGCCTCTGGGCCATCAACCCCGTTCGGATGCCGTCCACGAATGCGTCGACGTTCTTCCGGGCAATCCGATCGAGCAGCCCCTGCGGCCCGAAGGCGGCCAGCTTCCCCGAAATGGTGACGTCGGCCGTCCACTGCACGACGGTCTCGCTGCCGGTGCCGGGCTCCAGAACGAAGCTCGTCGTCATGTCGACGACGCTCGCCAGGCCCGTGCCCTTCCCTACGACGGTCGTCCCCACCGGCGGACGTCGGTCCCGAATCTCGAGCTTCACGACCATCGTTCCCTTGATGTGCGCGACGCCGACGCGCGCCGTGACGGTGAAGTGATCGGCATCGTCAATCACAACGCCGGTCACGTCGGGCATGTGCCGGCTGACCTTCGCCGGATCGGTCAGGAAGGCATAGACGTCGACCTGCGGCGCGGCAACGGTGAAGTGTCCGTCGAGGTGCATATCAGGGATGCAGCGTCTCCACCTCGCGTCCGCGGGCGCGGTCGAGCGCCGCTGCGAACGCTCTGCTAAAGAGCACGCCGGCCAGGTGGCGTTTGTAGTCGACCGACCCGCGCGTGTCGGCGAACGGCTGGGCGGCCTCCTGCACCAGGCGCGCCGCCGCGTCCAGCCGGCCGGCTGAGGGAGCGTCGCCCTCGAGCGACTCCTCCGCGGCGCGGGCCCGGATCGCCGTCGGCCCGAGCGCGCCAAGGCTGATCGCGACGCTGCGGCACCGGTCCCCGTCGAGCGTGACCTGCACGCCAACGCTCGCGACGGCGAAATCCCCGGCGCGTTTTTCGAACTTCACGTACGCACCGCCCGACGGCGGTGGAGGAATCGTGACCGAGACGCCGACGACCATCTCGGCGGTCTCGAGTTGCGTCGTGTAGGCGTCGACGATGAACTCGTGGAGCGGGACGGTGCGGGTCCCCGCGCGGCCGGCAATATGCACCTCGGTGTCGAGCGCGAGAAGCGCCGCGGGCCAGTCGCCGGCAGGATCGGCATGCGCCAGACTTCCGGCCACGGTGCCGCGGTTGCGCACCTGGACGTCGGCCGTCAACTGCGCGGCATCGGCCATGAGCGGCAGCTGCTCGCGAACGAGCGCCGAGCCGGCGATATCGGCGTGGCGGCAGAGCGCGCCGATCACGAGCCGGCCGCTCTCGCGCCGCAGGCCGCCGAGCCCGTCGATGCGATTGACGTCGATCAGGTACTTCGGTCCGGCGATGCGCAGCTTCATCATCGGCAGCAGGCTCTGCCCGCCGGCAAGGATCTTGGCGTCCTCTCCGTAGCGGCCAAGCAGCTCCAGCGCCTCGCTGACGCTGCGTGGGGCGAAATACTCAAACTCTGCGGGATACACTCGTTACCTCATGAAAATCGACGTCTTCAATCACATCGTCACGCCGCGCTACCGCGACGCGCGGCTGCGGGTCGCGCCGCGCCTGGCGGAGCAGGAGCGGCTCATGCCCGCGCTCTTCGATCTCGACGCGCGCTTCCGAGCGATGGATCTCGGCGGCGACGGCTACGTCCAGATCGTGAACACGGCCAATCCACCCGTCGAGCGGATCGCCGCGCCCGAGGCGGCGCTCGAATTGTCGCGCGTTGCCAACGACGAAATGGCCGAGCTCGTGGCGCGGCATCCGTCGCGGTTCATTGGAGCGGCCGCCTGCATCCCGATGAACGACGTCGACCGTGCGCTCGTCGAGCTCGATCGCGCTGTTCGAGAGCTTGGGCTCTGCGCCGTGCAGATCTACACGGACGTGAACGGCCACCCGCTCGACGACTCGCGGTTCGCGCCGCTCTTCGATCGCATCGCCGCGCTCGATATCCCGATGCTGCTGCATCCAGTCCGCGACGCCGATCGCGCCGATTACCCCACCGACACCGGAAGCCGCTTCGACACGTGGCGGATTGCCGGCTGGCTCTACGACACCGTCGCGGCCATGATGCGCCTCGTGTTTGCCGGTCTCTTCGATCGCCACCCATCGATCAAGATCGTGACGCACCACCTCGGCGGCTTCGTGCCGTACGCCGCCGAACGCGTGCGCGAGGGGTACGACAAGCTGCTCAAGGCCGCGCACGCCCGAAACGAACCGGTGGCGCTGCGCCGCCATCCGTACGAGTACTTCCACGACTTCTACGCCGACACGATCACCATCGGCTCGGTCCCGGCGCTCCGGTGCGGCCTCGAGTTCTTCGGCGTCGACCGCGTGATGTTCGCGACCGACATGCCGTTCGATACGCAAGGTGGGCGGAAGTACGTCGAGGTGGCGATTCAGGCGATGAACGTCATCGACATGCCTTTGGACGACAAAGCGAGGATCTTCGAGCACAACGCGCGACGGGTATTTGGGGTCTTGGGTCATTATTAGAGGACATTTCTGGTCGCGTCGGGGAGTGTCCTCGACAAATGACCCCCGACCCCATTTATCAGCCCCCAGACCCGCTCGGGTGAGAGCGGCAAGTGCCGCACGCGCACGCCGAGCGGCGCGAGCGCGTCTTCCACCGCGCTCGCAATCGCCGCCGGCGACGGAATCGCCGCGCCCTCGCCCGCCGCCTTCTGTCCCAACGTCGTGAACGGATCCGGAACCGGGTAGTGCTCCACGTCGATCCGCGGCGTCTCGAGCGTCGTCGACTTGCCGTAGTCGAGCAGCGTCAGCGTCAGCAGCTGGCCATCCGTGCCATAGACGAACCCCTCGCCGAGCGCCACGGAGATACCGTGCGCCGCCGATCCGTAGATCTGGCCGTCGACGACCGACGGATTGATGAGCGTGCCGTTGTCACTCACGATGACGTAGCGGACGACGCGGACGCGTCCGGTTTCGCGATCGACTTCGACGACGGCGGCGTGGGCGGCCGATGAGAACGTGTACTGCGCGCGGACGCGCCCCTGCGCGTCGGGCAGCATCAACGGATTCGCATGCGGATGGCTGTGATAGTACGTCGCCTCGAGGCCAGGCTCGAATCCCGCCGGCTGGAGCGCCTGGTTTGCATAGGCGATCTTGCCAAGCTCCGCAAAGGAGATCGTCGCCCCGCGTCCGTGCACCACTCCATCGGCTATCTGCAGCGACGTCTTGTCTGCGTCTAGCGCGTGCGCGGCAAGGGTCAGGACCTTCTCCCGCAGTCGCGTCGCCGCGCCGTGCACGGCACCCACGTCGTAGAGGTGGAAGTTGTTGCCACTGTTGGCGGCCGAGACGCCCCAGGGTGACAGCGCCGTATCGAACGTGCCGACGAGCCAGACGCGCGACGGCGCCACGCCGAGCACGTCGGCAATGATCTGCGACGCCGTCGTTTCGTGCGACTGACCGCAGCTCGGCGAGCCGAGCGTGAAGACGACCGAGCCGTTCCTCTCGATCTTGACCGTCGCCCCCTCGACGCCCCCGGCACCCGGCATCTGCTTCGACTCCGGAAAGATCGCCATGTCGCGCGCGGCGTTGCGGCCGCCGGGCTCGACGCCGATGACGACGCCGATGCCGAGGAGCATGTTTCCGCCCGCTTGCTCCTGCTGCCGTTGCCGCACCTGGTCATACCCCACATTGGCGAGCACCCTGTCGAGCAGCGCCTGGTAATCGCCGCTGCCGTGGATGTTCCCGTTGGGCGTCGTGTACGGGAACTGCTCTTTCTGCACGAGATTCCGGCGCCGCACTTCGATGGGATCGAGTCCCAGCTCGTGTGCGACGGCGTCCATCGTCCGCTCCCAGACGAAGCACATGCCGGGCTTGCCGATGCCGCGGTTCGGCACGACCGGACACTTGTTGGTGAGCACCGACCGTCCCTCGAGCCGCAGGTGCTGCACGGCGTAGGTGTTGAACAGGTTGTTCAGCTTGTTGGTGAAGTGAATGGTCAGCGTGCTGACCGATCCGCCCACGTCGTCGGTGTCGCGGATCTTCAGCCCGAGCACTTCCCCATCGGCCTTGACCGCCGCCTCGACGTCGAACTCCTGTTCGCACGAGTGGCCGCCGGCCATCATGTGCTCGCTGCGGTCCTCGATCCATTTCACCGGCCGGCCGGTCTTCACCGACATGAGCGCCGTCAGCACCGCGTACTTCCGGATGAGGTGAATCTTCTGGCCGAAACCGCCGCCAACGTCCGGGACGATCACGCGCACGCGCTCCAGGCCAAGCGCCTCCGCGAGCGCCTCGTAGACGACATCCGGCGACTGCGCGTTGCACCAGATCGTGAGTCCCTCGGGCGTCGCGTGCGCCAGGCAGGCAAACGGCTCGAGCGGCGTGGAGCTGTAGCGGTGGACCTTCAGGTTCTCGCGGACAATCCGGTCGGCGCGCGCGAACGCCGCGTCGACGTCGCCGTACGAGACGTGTCCCTGCCAAGCGACGTTGCTGCCCAACTCGTCGTAGAGCGCGGGCGCCGACGCGACGGCCGCCTCGGCGGTGGTCACGAAGGCGGGCAGCGGTTCGTACTCGACATCGATGAGATCGAGCGCATCCTCCGCACCGGCGGGCGTGTCGGCGGCCACCATCGCGATTGGCTCGCCGACATACCGCACCTTGCCACACGCCGTTGCGTACTCCGAAATCGCCACGCGCAGCCCGGCTGCATAACGTCCGGGCTTGAAGGGGCGCGTAAGCCGCTGGACGTCGTCGGGCGTCACCACCGCTTTCACGCCGGGAGTCATGACAGCGCGGGCGGCATCGACCTGGACGAGGCGGGCATGTGCGTACGGGCTCCGCACGATGCACGCGTGGAGCATGCGAGGCAGCGTCATGTCGTCGACGTAACGGCCGCGGCCGGTGACGTGCCGCGGCGCTTCCCTGCTGCGAACGCTCGCGCCGACGTACGGTGTCATTCGCCGGATCCTTTCGCACGTAGCCGCGCGGCCGCCTCTCGTACCGCTTCGACGATCTGGACGTAGCCCGTGCACATGCACAGGTTGCTCGAGAGCTCCTGGCGAATCTGGTTCTCGGTAGGGTCGGGAAGACGCGCGAGCAGCGCGTGCACAGCCATGACGAACCCGGGCGTGCAGAACCCGCACTGGAGCGCAAAGCGATCGATGAAGGCTTCCTGCACGGCGTGCAGGATCTCTGGCTTGCCTGGGGTGTCTGACATGCTCAGTCCTTCGATCGTCGTCACTGTTCCGCCGTCGGCCTGCACCGCGAGCACGAGGCATGACTTCACGAGCGCGCCGTCGACGAGCACCGAGCAGGCGCCGCATTCGCCAACCACGCAGCCGACGTGCGTGCCAGTCAACCCGAGGTGCTCGCGCAGAAAATGGACCAGCAGCGTACGCGCCTCCACTTCTCCGCTACATGCCTCGCCGTTGACCGTGAGCGCAATGGTGTGTTTCATCGCATATCGGTCGTAGTGTCCGGCTTTAGCCGAACCCGCGACGTCCGCCTGAAGGCGGACACTACGTACCTCATAAAAACAGCACGCCGGCGGGGAGCGGCACGCGGAGTGCCCAGTCGAAGAGAACGTAGATGAACAGCCAGGACGCGAGCGCGTACGTGCCAGCCAGCACGAACGATCCACGCACCACCGCCAGCAGGTACACGAGCGCAAAGAGCGGCGCAGCGACGAGCGCGCCCACGAGCCAGAGCAGGAGGAAGAACGCCGCCATCCACGCGAGCGCGGAGAGCCATTCCCCACGCGAGGCGGTGGCGAAGATGTCCGGGAGCTCAGCGGACTCCGGAATGTTGTCGGGCTCTTGCTTCATGGGGGGCGAGCCTGACCCCGGGGTCCCCATCGCGCCTGCGCGATGGGGTGGCAAGCTCGCCCGGCGGGGCATAATGGCCCGCCCCACGTACGGCTGGATCAGCTGGGCAATCGCGAACACGAGCAACAGCGCACCAGTCGCCAGCGGGAACACCGCCGTCCGGAACGGCCAGCCGCTGGCTTGGTGCAGGACCCACCCGGCGAACAGCAGGAACCCGATCGTGATCGGCACGTCCGCGCGGTGCGACGCTGCTGGCGGCGCGTGGCGACGACCCCGGACGAGCGGCCACGCCAGACCGGCCACCGTCACGGCCGCAAACGCCATCACGAGCGGCCGCGAGAGCCACCGCCATTCGTACAGAGAGTACGACAGGAACAGGTACCGCTCCGCGATGTCGCCGAGCACGAGCGCCAGCAGGAGTGGCGCGCGCGGCCAGTCCCATCGGATCGCCGCCACGCCGACGACCGTCGCGCCCAGCATCAACAGGATGTCGGCAAAGCTGTTGTGCGCCGTGTACGCGCCGAATGCCGTCAATACCATGAGAAACGGCACCAGCAGAACGGCCCGCACGTAGGTCAGGCGCACCAGCTGATTGAGAAACAGAAACGAGACCGCCACCCCGATGATGTTCGACACGACGATGATCCAGACCATCGCGTAGGTGACGTCGAGATGCGTCGTCAGCATCGCCGGGCCCGGCACCAGCCCCTTGAGCAGAAAGACGCTCAACAGGATCGCCATCGAGATGCTGCCCGGGATGCCGAACGCCACCGTAGGAATGAGGTTGCCGCCCTCGCGTGAGTTGTTCACGGCACCGGTCGCGATCACCCCTTCGACGTTGCCGCGTCCGAACGTCTCGGGGTGCCGCGACGTGTGCTGCGCGTGCGCGTAGGCGATGAATTGCGAGACGGCCCCCCCCATCCCGGGGATGATGCCGATGCCGAGGCCGATCGCGCTCGCGCGCAGCGTCAGCCACGAGTGGTCGAGCGTGTCGCGTACGCCTTGAAACACGCGCGCGAGCGGCTCGTCGCCGCGCCGCGACGCGATGCTGTGCTTGGTCATCATCAGCTGAAGCACCTCGGCGCCGCCAAAGAGCCCGACGACGACCGGCACCACGTTGATCCCATCCCACAGATAGAGCTGCCCGAACGTGAAGCGCGGGATGCTGCTCTGGGGATCGAGTCCCACCATGGCGAGAAGAAACCCAAGCGCGGCCATGATGAATCCCTTCGCGAGATTCCGGCCCGCGAGCGACACGATGAAGCTCAGACCAAGCACGGTGAGCATCAGGAATTCCGGCGGGCCGAGCTGCAGCACGACGGGGCGAATGACCGGCACCGACATCGCCAGCACCGCCGCCCCGACGAGCGCGCCGACGAGGGAGCTGAAGAGCACGGCGCCGAGCGCGCGCCCGCCTTCGCCGCGACGCGTCATCGGGTAGCCGTCGAGCACGGTCGCGGCGGACGTCGCCTCACCCGGAATGCCGAACAGCACCGAGGTGATGTCGCCGGTCGTCGCCGTCACGGCGTGCATCCCCAGGAGGAACCCGAACGCCGAGATGGCGTCCATCGGGTAGACGAACGGCAGCATCATCGCGAGCGTGGCGGCGCCGCCGAGCCCGGGGAGGATGCCGACCAGCAGGCCGATGCCGATCCCCACGAGCATGATGCCGAACGTATGCGGCGCCAGCACCTGCAGCAATGCTGAGAAGAACACGTCCATCTGTCAGTGCGTGGTGCCTAGTCCTCTTCGTTCACCGCGCCGGAGGGAATCACCGTTTCCGGCAGCGGGAAGCGCGGATCGGCGAACAGCTCCTTCCACTTGGCAACCGTCTCGCGGATGCGCTTCGGGCTCGACTGCGCCACGCGCGGAAAGGTGTCGCGCTTCTCGTAGGGACGGCAGGCGTCGATCACGGCGCGGGTGTTGTAGGGAACAGCCGGGTCGTCGAGCAGCGGATCCACCCGGCTCCCCCAGGTCTTGCGGAGGATCTCGATGTCCTCCGACGGGTCGCACCGCGTGGTCACCGCCCAGATCACTTCCTCGAGGTTCATCGGATCCACGTCGTCATCGACGACGATGACGAGGCGATTCATGTAGGCGGCGGCGGGACACTGGGCCGTGAGATAGCCGGCCTGCCGCGAGTGGCCGCAGAACCGCTGCGTGATCGAGACGACGATCAGCAGCCGGCCGCCGCAGGATTCGTGCGCCCAGAGCCCGCGCACGTCGCGCACGCCGATCTTGACCAGCTCGTCCTGGATCATCGCCGACTTGAGGAGCGCGCGCATGTAGGAATAGTCGTTCGGCGGCTTGCCCGGCGGCGTGCCCAGGATGATCGGATTGTTGCGGAAATACAGCCGCTCGATATCCATCGTCGGCACCGGGCGCGGCGAACCGGCGTAGTAGCCGGTCCACTCGCCGAACGGCCCTTCCTTGAGCATGCGATCGGGGCGAAGCCATCCCTCGACGACGATCTCGGCGGCCGCGGGCATCGGCAGCCCGGTCACCTCGCCGCGGACCACGCAGAGCTTCTCGCCGATCATCGCGCCGGCATAGGCGTACTCGCTGATGGTGTTCGGGACTTCCGTCCCGGCCACCATCAACAGCAGCGGATCGTGGCCGAACGAGGCGAGCACCGGCGCCTTGCCGTGCTTCGCAAACCAACGGTCGTACTGCGCGCGCCCCTGCTTGCCCGCCTCCGCGTTGATGGTCGCCGAGCGGCCGTCCTCCTGGATCATCATCCGGTAGGCACCGACGTTGATGCGCCCCGTGTCCGGATCGCTCGTCACCACGGCAACGCCGGTACCGATGTAACGGCCGCCGTCGTGCTCGTGCCAGCGCGGCGCCGGAAAGCGCGTGAGATCGACGTCGTCACCCTTCACGACATTCTCGAGGATCGGCCCCGACGTCATCGTTTCGGGCTCGAAGCGTGGCGCGGTCTGCTCCCACTCGAGCGGCTTGCCGCGCAGCGCCTGCACGAGGCCGGCGGTATCGAGCGCGGGATCGAGACCGAGCGTGAAGGCCATCCGACGCGCGTTGCTGACGGCGCCGGTCAGCACCCGGTAGCCGCGCGGATAGCCGACGATATCGTCGAAGAGGAGCGCGGCCGGCGGTTTGCGCCGGTAGTTGATCTCGGAGATCGTGCCGATCTCGAGATCCCAGTGGGCGCCGGAGACATGCTGGAGCTCTCCAAACTGTTCCACGCGCCCGAGCCAGCTGCGTAGATCGGCGTGTCGGGGCATCAGGGCCGGATGATCTCGCGGTACTTCGCCGCGACGTCGGACGGCGTGGCGAGCACCTCGGTGAGGATCTGTTGAATCTGCGCCGGGTCCTTCGGCTGGAACTCGAGCCTCATGGCGCGCGCTTCCTCGAGGAACGCGACATCGCGGTAGGTCGCGGCAAGCGCCGCACGGAGCATCTCCACACGTGCGGGGTCGACGCCGGGTGGCAGCGCGAACGGCTTGGCCATCGCCCCCGGCGCGTCGACGAGGCGCAGCAGCGTGCGGCTCACCTCGTCCTTGGCGAACTCGAGGGCCAGTGGCACGTCGGGGAGATCGCGATGTCGTGTCGTGCCGTTCTGGACGAATACCTTTGCGTAGCCGTCGGTCAGCCACTGCCCCGACGCCGATTTCACCGATTCCCAGCCGAGGCACATCCCATGGATCTCGCCGCGCTCGACACCGATCCGCACGTCATTTGTCGTCGGGTAGCCGGAGACCGCCTTCAGCCTGGCGCCGGTCGCCGCCGCGAGGACACGAGGTGCGTCGTAGGTGTTCGATCCAGGTCCGGTACCGCCGACGGCAATGGGCATCCCGCGGCCGATCATCTCCGTGAACGCCGTCACCGGCGCATCCGTGCGCACGATACAGATGTTCGGGTCGTCATAGGAGCTGCCGAGCCAATTGAACTGGCGCAGATCGAAGGCGACACCTTCGCCGCCGGTCAGCTGGTTCATCATCTGCGCCTCGTGAAACAACCCGACGACCGTGCCGTCTTTCGCCGCCGCGCTGAAGACATGATTGGCGGCCACGAGGCCGCCGCCGCCGGGCATGTTGACGACGATGACGGTGGGCGCGCCGGGGATGTAGCGGCCGATGTGCCGCGCGACGAGCCGTGCGGTCGTGTCGAAGCCGCCGCCCGCGCCAGACCCGACGATGATGCTCACGGTCTTGCCGCGATAGAACTCGCTGGACGGCTGCCCCGCACCGGCACCACTGTCAGATCGTGTGCAGGCGCAGAGGCTCAGTGCGAGGACAAGGCTGGCCAGGACACGCACGCGGGCTAGCGTACCTCAGATCATCCGTTATGGCGCCGGTCGCCGCCAGACCGGCGGTCGACAACTGAAAGGTCACGGCCGTGATATAAAAGCCCCGAAAGCGAGGACCCCCTATGAAGCGTACATACGTGATTGCGCTGGCGCTGCTCGTCGCGAGCGCCGTGCTCGCGCCGACCGTGTCGGGCCAGGATGGCGGCGGCTGGCGGAACCTGATGAACATGAGCAACTGGACGCCGGTCGGCAAAGTCGACTGGAAGACCGTCAACGGCGAGCTCTGGTCCACCAACGGCAACGGATTCCTGCTCTCGAAGCAGTCGTACGAGAACTTCGAGATTCGCGCCGAGTTCTGGGTCTCGCCCGATGCCAACAGCGGCATCTTCATCCGCTGCGCGGACCCGAACAAGGTGGGCGCGGCGACGTGCTACGAGGTGAACATCTTCGACACGCGGCCCGACCCGAAGTTCCGGACCGGCGCGATCGTCGATCTCGCCCCGCCGAGCAACATGTCGATCAATACGGGCAACAAGTGGAACACGTATCAGATCACCGCCAAGGGCCCGCGAATGATCATCCGGCTCAACGGCGAGACGACGGTCGACGTCCAGGACAAGAAGTTCGCGCGCGGTCCGTTTGCGCTGCAGGCGGGTGTCGGCGTCGTACGCTTCAAGAACGTCCAGATCCGCGAACTGAAATAACCCTGTACTGCCGAGCTTTGCCACGCTGCATGGTGCCCGACGTGCCCTACAATGGGGGCACCATGCAGCGATGGATCTTCGTTCTGATCGCGGCGTCGTTTGCCGCGGCCGCGTGCGACGACAACGGCGCGACGTCGCCCTCCAGCCTACCGCTCGTATTCAGCACGGTGCTGAGCCCTGCCAACGAAGTGCCTCCCGTCGGCAACGAGGAGGCGCGCGGCACCGGCGCCGCGCAATTCACGTTGCACGTCACCCGCGACAGCGCCGGTGCTGTCACCGGCGGGA
>Ga0187893_10003451_pt1 | contig 32052 bp, 29 predicted proteins | sample MA1701074metaG_FD_139574 | JGI IMG/M metagenome (GOLD analysis project Ga0187893, IMG submission 139574) | White microbial mat communities from a basaltic lava cave in the Kipuka Kanohina Cave System on the Island of Hawaii, USA - MA170107-4 metaG ...
CTCGCGTTCGCCCGCGACGATTTTCTGCGACACCATCTCGGTGATCTTGTCGAGCGCGATCTCATCCCAGCGGTGCACGCGAGCGGCGGTGGTCATGGTGCTGCCGATAGTGCCATAATTTGCCTTGTATGAAGGCGTCGACCCTGGCGGACGCGCGTGCCGCCACCAAGGGGACTCGAGCGGGCGGGCACGAGGGACTGACCAGGGACGAGCTACTCACCGCGTATCGCACGATGCTCCTGTCGCGGAAGATCGACGACAAGGAGATTCAGCTCAAGAATCAGAGCCAGGCGTTCTTCCAGATCAGCGGCGCGGGCCACGAGGCAGTGCTCGTGGCGGCCGGCAACCATCTCCGCGCTGGCTACGACTGGTTCTTCCCCTACTATCGCGACCGCGCGCTTTGCCTCACGCTCGGCATGACGCCGTTCGAGATGTTCCTCGCGTCGGTGGGCGCGAAGGACGACCCCGCATCGGGCGGACGCCAGATGCCGTCGCACTGGGGCCACAGGCGCCTGAACATTCCATCGCAGAGCAGCGCCACGACGACGCAGTGCCTGCACGCGGTCGGTTGTGCCGACGCCACGCTGATCTACCGGCGTGTCACGGAGATTCCGGGCCGCGAGTCGCGCGTCCAGCCGGACGAGATCACGTACGTATCCCTTGGCGACGGCGCGACGAGCGAGGGCGAGTTCTGGGAGGCGCTCACCACGTCGTGCACGCGCAAACTGCCGATCCTCTATCTCATCGAGGACAACGGCTACGCGATCTCGGTTCCCGTCGAGGTGCAGACGCCGGGCGGCGACATTTCGCGACTCGTCGAGCACTTTCCAGGACTCCGGGCGTACCGCTGCGACGGCACTGACTACGTCGCAAGCTACCGGACGCTCGGCGACGCAGTAGCACACGTGCGCAGCCACCAGGGGCCGGCGCTCGTGCATGCCACCGTCATTCGGCCGTACTCGCACTCGCTCTCGGACGACGAGAAGCTGTACAAGACAGCGGCGGAACGCGATGCGGAGGCCCGGCGGGACCCGCTGGTCCGGATGCGTCACCTCCTGAAGGCCGAGGGCCTCGCCTCCGACGCCGACTTCGCCGAGATTCTCGCCGGCGTCGAGCGGGAGGTGAGCGCCGCGGCCCAGCAGGCGCTGGCCGCGCCAAAACCGGAGCCAGAAACGGCGGCGCTCTACGTGTTCTCCCCGGACGTGGACCCTGCGTCGGACGCGTTTGCCACCGAGCCGCACCTGCAGGGCAGCCCCGAGACGATGGTCGGCGCCATCAACGCGACGCTGCGCGACGAGCTGGCGCGCGACCCGCGGATCGTCGTGTTTGGCGAGGACGTCGCCGATGCGACGCGCGAGGAGGTGCTGGCCGGCGTGGCCGGCAAGGGCGGCGTCTTCAAGGTGACGCACGGCCTGCAGCGGCTGTACGGCAGCGACCGTGTCTTCAACTCACCCCTTGCCGAGGCGAACATCGTCGGCCGCAGCGTCGGCATGGCGCTGCGCGGGCTGAAGCCGGTCGCCGAGATTCAGTTCTTCGACTACATCTGGCCGGCGTTCATGCAGCTGCGCGACGAAGTCGGCATGATGCGCTACCGGTCGAGCAACAACTGGTCGTGCCCGATGGTCGTCCGCGTGCCGGTTGGAGGCTATCTGCGCGGCGGCGCGCCGTACCACAGCCAGTCGGGCGTCGCGATCTTCGCGCACTCCCCTGGGCTCCGGCTCGCGTTTCCGTCGAACGCGCAGGACGCCGCCGGCCTGCTGCGGACCGCCATCCGGTGCGACGATCCCGTCCTCTTCCTCGAGCACAAGCATCTGTACCGCCAGCCCTACAACAAGGCGCCGTACCCGGGTCCCGACTACATGGTGCCGTTCGGCAAGGCAGCCGTGGCACGCGAAGGGAAGGATGTCGTCATCTTCACGTGGGGTGCGCTCGTGCACCGATCGCTCCTCGCGGCCCATCAGGCCGAGCGCGACGGCATCGACGTCGCGGTCGTCGATCTGCGCACCATCATTCCGTACGACTGGCAGACGATTGCCGCGTTCACCCAGAAAACGAACCGCGTGATCATCGCGCACGAGGACCAGCTCACATGCGGCTTCGGCGCGGAGATCGCGGCACGCATCTCCCAGGAGCTGTTCGAGCATCTCGACGCCCCGATCGAGCGGGTGGCGTCGCTCGACTGCCCGGTCGCCTACGCGCCGGTGCTGGAGGAAGCGATCCTTCCCGGCACCGACGATGTCCTCGAGGCCATTCGGAAAGCCGCCGCGTACTGACATGCGTGCCGCTTTCGCCGTGACGGTCGTGGCACTCACGGCGCTCGGCACACGCCCAGAGGCGCTCACAGCTGAGGTGCTGCGCTCGGTCGGTGGTCTTCCCCCGCACATCGTCGGCCTCTTCGAGGAGCCCCTCAGTTTTCAGCAGGCGCCCAACGGCGCGTACTACGTTTTCGATCGGCGGGGCCATTCGGTCTACACCGTCGACGCGGCTAAGAAGGCGGCCGCGAAGCTCGTCGACATCGGCCCGGAAGCCGGACGTATCATCCAGCCGCGCGGCTTCGACACGTCACCAGCCGGTCCCTTCGTCGTCGCCGATGCACCGCGCGGCATCGAGCGGATCCAGATCTTCGGCGACATGGGCATCAGGCTCGGCGGCTTTACGCTCCCCGTGCGGGAGCGCTCCGCAACGATCATGCTCGGCGCGGCGGTGCTGAATGGGATCGGGTCGATCCAATACGGCGAGTACAGCCTGCTCATCAGCCATCCGGAGAGCGGCGCGCTCATCACCGAATACTCGACCGCCGGGCGGCCGCGGCGCAGCATCGGGCGGCTCCGCGCAACTGGGCACGAAGCGGACCCCGAGTTGCATCTCGCACTCAACGTCGGCTTGCCGCTGCTCGACGCGACCGGCGGGTTTTTCTACGTCTTTCTGGGCGGCCTGCCGATGTTCCAGAAGTACGACGCCGCGGGGCGTCTGCTCTTCGAGCGCCACGTCGAGGGGCCGGAGATCGATCGGTATCTCGCTACACTGCCTGACCGCTGGCCGATCCGGCGTGTGGAGGACCGCGAGCTGCCGCTCGTGACGCCGGCGATTCGCGCAGCGGCGGTCGACGGGCGCGGACGGCTCTGGTTGTCGCTCCATGAGCCGTACACGTACGTGTACGATGCACAGGGGGACAAAATCAGCAGCGTCCAGTTCAGCGCGGCCGGCATCATCAGCCCAACGAGTATGTTCTTCACGAAAGACGGCCGGCTGCTGGTCACGCCCGGTTGCTACGAGTTCCGCCCGTAGCCACGAAGATCACGGAGACGGACCAGCCACAAAGGACACAAAGATCACCATGGGTGGAACACGAAGGGGCACGAAGGCGCGATCACGTGTTTGCATTCGCCGCGCCCGTCGTGTTTCTGTGTGCTCGAAGATGGTGATCTTCGTGCCTTGTGTGGCTGATCTGTCTTCGTGCCCTTCAGAGTGCTGAGCGCGCATCACCTCACACGTCGTTTCGGTGACCGCGTCGCGGTCGACGACCTCTCCTTCGAGCTGGCGCCGGGCGAGATCTTTGCGCTGCTCGGACCGAATGGCGCCGGCAAGACGACGACGCTGCGAATGCTCGCGGGAGTGATTGAGCCGTCGTCCGGCTCGGTCCGATTGGGCGAGGACGTGCTGACGCGCCAGACGGCGCCGCGGCTGCGGAGCCGGATCGGGTTACTCACTGAGACCCCCGGTCTATGGGAGCGCCTTACCATCCGGCAGAACCTACTTGTCTACGCGCGGCTCCACGGCCTGACTCATCCGACTTCCGTCGTCGATGAAGCGCTCGACATGTTCGACTTGGGCGACCGCGGGGGCGACATCGCGGCCGAGTTGTCGAAAGGACTGCGGCAGCGCGTCGCCTTTGCGCGGGCGCTGCTGCACCGACCGGACATCGTGCTGCTCGACGAGCCGACCGCCGGCCTCGATCCCAGGAGCGCGCGCGACGTGCGCGACTTGGTGCGGCGCCTCCGCAGTGAACGGCGGACGATCGTCATCTCCAGCCACAACCTCGACGAAGTCGAGCGCGTGGCCGACCGCGTGGCCGTGATGCGCGGCCGGCTGGTGGCGCTCGACACGCCGCCGGCGCTCAACGTCCGCCTCTTCGGCGCGCGCGTGCGTATCGGCCTCGGGCAGCCGGCGAGCGCGTTCGTCGACATCCTCACACGCGCCGGCTTCGTGGATATCCAGGCACACGACGGGACGTTGTCGATCGCGGTGCACGACGACAACGCCACGCCGATCATCGTCCGACGGCTCGTCGAGGCCGGTGCCGACGTCGTGTCGGTGGCACGCGAGCAGGCGCGGCTCGAAGACGTCTATCTACGGCTCATGGGCGGCGAGTCGTGACCCGTATGATCGCGCTCCTCGGCAAGGAACTCGCCGACCTTCGCCGTAATCCGGCGCTCTTCATGCCGGCGATCCTCGCCGGGAGCCTGTCAATGCTCTTGCCGTTTGTCATCGCGATTATGGTCCCGGCGTTCGCCGGCGAGCGGCTATCGGAGTCGAGCGACTTCGAGGTCGCACTCGAGATGTACCGCGACCAGGGCGCCCTTCGCGCCCTCGATCCCGAAGCGGCCGTGCAGGCGTGGATCTTTCAGCAGTTCCTGGTGCTCCTCGTGGTCACGCCCGTCACCGCCGCGATGTCGATCGCGGCCTACAGCATCGTCGGCGAGAAGCAGGCCCGCACCCTGGAGCCGCTGCTCGCGACGCCGGTCACGACCATCGAGCTGCTGGGCGCCAAGGTGCTCGGCGCATTCCTGCCGGCACTCGCACTCACAGGGGCGACGTTCCTCGTCTATCTGGCCGGCGTGAGCGTGTTCGCAGAGCCGGGCGTATTTCGTGCCCTGCTGCTGCCGGGATCGCTCGCCGTCACGTTTCTCCTCGGTCCCCTCCTCTCGCTCGCCGCGCTGCAGCTCGCGGTCTGCGTCTCGTCGCGCGTGAACGACGCCCGCAGCGCTCAGCAGATTGGCGCGCTCGTCGTGCTACCGCTGACGGCAGCATTCATCCTGCAGGTCACAGGCATGTTCCGCCTGACGCTCCCGCTGATTGGCGCAGCGGCGCTGGCGCTGCTTGCCGTCAACATCGGCCTGTTGCTGCTTGGCACGGTGCTGTTCGAACGGGAGTCGATTCTGACGCGGTGGAAGTAACATCGGATCGATGGTCATCCGCTCGGTCGCAGTGCTGGGCGCCGGCACGATGGGCGCCCAGATTGCCGCGCATTTCGCCAATGCGGGCGTGCCCGCCCTTCTTCTCGACGTCACGGCGGACGCGGCCAGGCAAGGGCTCGAGCGTGCGCGCGCGCTGAAACCCGATCCGTTCTTCACCGCTGGCACGTGGAAGCTCATTGCCACCGGAAGCGTCGAAACCGATCTGCGCCGGATTGCCGACGCCGACTGGATTCTCGAAGCGGTGGTCGAGCAGATCGAGATCAAACGGCCGCTGCTCGAAGCGATCGATGTGGCGCGGCGGCCCGGATCGATCGTCACGTCCAACACGTCCGGGATCCCCATTGCCGTGCTGGCCGAGGGGCGCAGCGACGACTTCCGCCGGCACTGGATCGGCACGCACTTCTTCAACCCGCCGCGCTATTTGCACTTGCTCGAAGTGATCCCAACGCCCGACACGAGCCCAGATGTCGTACGAGTCGTCAGCCACTTTGCCGATCACCGGCTCGGCAAGGGCGTCGTGATCGCGAAGGACTCGCCCGGCTTCATCGGCAATCACATCGGCCTCTACGGGATGATGCGCATCCTGCCGAAGGTCGCCTCCGGCGAGTACACCATCGAGGAGGTCGACGCGATCACCGGTCCACCGCTCGGCCGACCGCGAAGTGCCACATTCCGGACCCTCGATCTGGCGGGCATCGACATCCTCGGACACGTGGTCCACGACTTTCGGGCGCGTATGCACCGAGAGCGCGACGTCTGGGTGCTCCCGCCGTTTGTCGTGCCGATGCTCGAGCGCGGCATGACCGGCGAAAAGGCGGGCCAGGGTTTCTACAAGCGCGAGAAACGGCCCGACGGCGAGTCTGACATCCTCACGCTCGACCCGGCCACGCTGACCTTTCGCCCGCGGCAGCCGCCGCGGCTTCCGTCGCTCGACGCGGCGGCATCCATTACCGACCTGCGCGAACGGGTGCGCACGCTCTTCGCCGCGACGGACAAGGTGGGCGCGTTTCTGCGCGAAACGCTCGCGCCGACGCTCGCGTACGCGGCGATCGTCGCGCCCGACATCGCGCACGCAGCCGACGACGTCGACCGCGTGATGCGGTGGGGGTTCGGCTGGGAGCTTGGACCGTTCGAGCTCATCGACGCGATCGGGATCCAGGAGGTCCTCGACGCCGCGCGTCAGACGAGTCCCGCACTGCTCTCGGGCGGCGTCCCGCCGCTCCTGGACGAGCCGCTCCGGCGCGGACGCCCGTCGCTGCGCGACGGCGACGTCCCTCCCGCGGCGCCAGACCGGCAGATCCTCCGCACGGCGAAAGAGCGCTCCGGCGTCGTGAAGAAGAACGCGGGCGCCAGCCTCGTCGACCTCGGCGACGGCGTCTTGTGCGTCGAGTTCCACTCCAAGATGAACATCGTCGGTACCGACACGATCCAGATGCTGCAGGCCGGGGTGCGCGAGGCATCGCGCAACTTCGCGGCGCTCGTGATCGGCAACGAGGCGCCGAACTTCTCGGCAGGCGCCAACCTGATGCTCCTGCTGCTCGAGGCGCAGGAGGAGAACTGGGAAGAAATCGACGCCACGGTGCGGGCGTTTCAGCAGGCGAACATGGCGCTGCGCTACGCCGCCGTCCCCGTCATCGTTGCGCCCGGCGGCCTCACGTTCGGCGGCGGATGCGAGATCGCGCTCCATGCCGACCGCGTGCAGGCCGCAGCTGAAACCTACATGGGGCTCGTCGAAGTGGGCGTCGGCCTGATTCCCGCTGCGGGCGGCACCAAGGAGATGCTGGCGCGCTCCGCGGAAGCAATGCCGCCTGGCACGACGGATTACTTGCCGTACGTGCAGCGCGCCTTCGAGACACTCGCGTTCGCCAAGGTTTCGTCCAGCGCGGAGGACGCCCTACGGCTGGGCTACTTGCGGCCGGTCGACACGGTCACCATGAATCGCGAGCGATTGCTGGCCGACGCGAAGGCACGAGCCCTGCAACGGCTGAAGGAAGGGTACCAGCCGCCGCCGCCGCGGATGGCGATTCCTGTCGGCGGTGATGCGGTGCGGGCGCCGTTGAAGCTTGGGATCCACCTCGCCTGGCGGGCCGGCCGGATCAGCGAGCATGACGTGCTGATCGGCCAGAAGCTGGCGACGGTGATGGCGGGGGGCGCATTGCCGCATCCGGCAACGGTGACGGAGCAGGAGCTGCTGGATCTCGAACGCGAGGCGTTTTTGAGCTTGGTCGCCGAGCGCAAGACGCTGGAGCGGATCCAGCACACATTGAAAACGGGGAAGCCCCTGCGAAACTAGTATTGGGCATTGGGCATTGAGCACTTATGAAAGTGATTGACCGGGGCGGTGGGACACCGGTCGTCTTAATCCCCGGGATTCAGGGCCGTTGGGAGTGGATTAAGCCGGCGATCGACGCGCTGGCGCAGCGCTGCCGCGTGATCACTTTCTCGCTCGCGGACGAACCCTCCACTGACGCCCGCTTCGACGAATCCCGAGGGTTCTGGTGCTACGTGGAGCTGGTCCGCGAGGCGCTCGACGCAGCCGGCGTGCCGCGCGCGGCCATCTGTGGCCTCTCCTACGGCGGGCTGATCGCGGCCGCGTTCGCCGCGCGCTATCCGGAGCGCGCCGCCTCGTTGATTCTGGTCTCGGCACTTCCGCCCTCGTGGCGGCCGGAACGCCGCGTACGGTTCTACGCGCGCGCCCCCCGGGTGCTCACGCCTGTGTTCCTGCTCGCGTCGCTTCGGCTGTACCGGGAGATTGCGGCCGCCAGCGGCGGCGTCGTGCGCGGCGCCGTGGCCGGCCTCCGCCATGCCTGGCGCGCGCTCACGCACATGTCTTCACCGCCGCTGATGGTCCGCCGCGTCGCGTTCCTCGCTTCGGTGGATTTCACGGCAGAGCTCACGCGGATCACGCAGCCGACGCTCGTCGTCACCGGCGAGCCCTCGCTCGATCGCATCGTGCCCGTATCGCACGCGATACGCGAATACGCGGCACTCTGCCCGCACGCACGGTTCGTCACGCTCCAGCGCACCGGCCATCTGGGACTCATCACGCGGCCCGATGCGTTCGCGCAGCTCGTGGTCTCGTTTGCCGACGCGGCGGTGCACGCCACGGCACCAAGGAGGCTGGTTGGCTGAACCGGTGCGGCAGATTCCCGGTGCCGTCGGTCCGCTCGAGGCCATTCTCGATCGGCCTTCAGCCGAGCCGCGTGCGGCCGTCGTCTTCGCCCATCCGCTTCCGACCGAGGGCGGGACGATGCACACGAAGGTGGTGTTTCAGGCGGCGAAGGCGCTCTCGCGCATCGGCTGCGTGGTGTTGCGCTTCAACTTTCGCGGCGTCGGCCTGAGCGCGGGTACGTGGGATGGCGGCCGAGGTGAGATGGACGATTTCAAAGCGGCGCTCGATTACATGGCCGCGACGTATCCGGACCTCGCCGTGTGGGCCGCTGGCTTCTCGTTTGGCTCCTACATCGCCACGACGGTCGGTGCGGACGACGATCGCGTGTGCGCGCTCATCGCGATCGCCCCGCCGGTCGACCGCTACGAGTTCGCCTCCGTGACACTCTCGCGCAAGCCGAAGTTCATCGTTCACGGCGGGCGCGACGAGCTGATTTCGATCCGCATGGTCCGGCACTTCTACGCACAGCTCCACGAACCGAAGGAGCTCGTCGAGATCGACGGGGCCAATCATCTGTTCGACGGGCAGACCGCCGACGTTGGCGACGCGTTGGTCGATCTGCTGGAGGATTTTTCATGCACGACGCTGTCATCGTAGCCGCCGCCCGAACCGCCGTCGGCAAGGCGCCGAATGGCACGCTCAAGACCGTACGCCCGGACGAACTGGCGGCAACCGTCATCGGCGACGTACTCCATCGCGCCCCTGGCGTCGCGCCGTCCGACGTCGACGACGTGATTGTCGGCTGTGCGATGCCGGAAGGCGAGCAGGGGATGAACGTGGCGCGGATCGCAAGCTTGCGCGCGGGCATCCCGGTCGAAGCATCGGCCGTGACGATCAATCGCTTCTGCTCCTCAGGGCTCCAGTCGATCGCGTTCGGCGCCGAGCGGATCATGTGCGGCTTTGCACAGGCGGTGGTGGCCGGTGGCACCGAGTCGATGAGCATGGTGCCGATGGGCGGCAACAAGGTGTCGCCCAATCCGGCGCTCGTCGACAGCTATCCGGACGTGTACCTGAGTACCGGCCTCGTCGCGGAAAACCACGCGCGCGAGAGCCATGTCTCGCGCGAGGAGCAGGACGCCTTCGCGTTGCGCAGCCATCAGCGCGCACTTGCCGCGATCGACGCGGGGCGATTCGCGGACGAAATCACGCCGGTCACCTTCCGCGTTGCGATGCAGACGAACGGTCCTGGCACGCGCGAGCTGCGCGACGTCACGTTCACGCGGGATGAGGGCCCGCGCCTCGACACGTCAGCGGAGGCGCTCGCCAAGCTCCGTCCCGTGTTCCACACGTCGGGTAGTGTCACTGCCGGCAACTCGTCGCAGACGAGCGACGGCGCCGCGGCGGTCCTGGTCACATCGGGAGCGTTCGCGAAGGAGCGGGGCCTCCAGCCGCTGGCGCGCTTCGTCGGATTCGCCACGGCGGGCGTGCTGCCGGAACTCTTCGGCATCGGTCCAGTGCCGGCCATTCGCAAGGTGCTGAAGCTCACCGGACTGTCGCTCGACGACATCGGCCTCATCGAGCTGAACGAGGCGTTTGCCGCACAGGTGCTCGCGTGCCTACGCGAGCTGCCGATCGATCCCGATCGCCTCAACGTCAACGGCGGCGCGATCGCGCTCGGGCACCCGCTCGGCTGCACGGGCGCCAAGCTGACGACGACGCTCGTCTACGAGATGCGGCGGCGGAAGGTGCGGTATGGGATGGTGACGATGTGCGTCGGCGGCGGCATGGGGGCGGCGGGCATCTTTGAAAGGTACTAGATGCACGGTGCACGTTGAACATATATGGAAACGATACTGACTAGAAGAGGCGGCTCGTGGTTGCTCGAGGAATCGGCGCATGCCGACGTCTTCACGCCCGAGAAGCTGACCGACGAGCATCGTCTGATCGCGCAGACGACCGAAGAGTTCGTCGCGCATGAAGTGCTGCCGATGCTCGAGCGGTTGGAGGCGAAGGACTGGAACGCGGCGCGATCGCTCCTGCGGCGCTGCGGCGAGCTGGGCCTGCTCGGCGTCAACGTCCCAGAGGAGTACGGCGGCCTCGCCCTCGACAAGGTCTCGTCGCTCATCGTCTCGCAGCACATCGCCCCGGCGGCCTCGTTTGCGGCGATGTTCGGTGCGCAGGCCAATCTCTGCATCCTGCCGATTGCGCTCTTCGGCACGCCTGACCAGAAGCAGCGGTACCTGCCGCGCCTCGTCACTGGTGAGTTGGTCGGCGCCTACGCCCTCAGCGAAGCGGGCTCGGGCTCCGATGCCCTGGCAGCGCGGACGCGCGCCACGCGCGGCTCCGACGGCGACTGGCGGCTGAACGGCGAGAAGATGTGGATCACGAACGGCGGCTTCGCCGACGTGATGATCGTGTTCGCCAAGGTCGACGGCGAACACTTCACCGCGTTCCTCGTCGAGAAGAGCTTCCCGGGCGTGAGCGCCGGCAGCGAAGAGCACAAGATGGGGCTGCACGGCTCGTCGACCACCCCGATCCTGCTTCAGGACGCGCGCGTCCCGGCGGGGAACGTGCTGGGCGAGATCGGCAAAGGGCACAAGGTTGCCCTCAACACGCTCAACTTCGGCCGCTTCAAGCTCGGCGGCATGAGCGTCGGCGGCTGCCGCACGGCCATCGGCGACGCCGCCCGCTACGCGGCCGAGCGTCGGCAGTTCGGCGAGCCGATTGCGAGCTTCGGCGCGATCAAGCACAAGCTCGGCGAGATGACGGCGCGCACCTACGCGATGGAAAGCGTCGCGTACCGCACCGCCGGCTCGATCGATGCGCATCTCGCCGCGAGCGGCGCCGAAGATGCGACCGTTGCGCAGGCGCTCGAAGAGTTCGCCATCGAAGCCTCGATCATCAAGGTGGGGGGCACCGAGACGCTCGACTACGTGCTCGACGAGAACGTACAGATCCACGGCGGCAACGGCTTCGTGAAGGACTACAGCGCCGAGCGCTATTACCGTGACGCGCGAGTGAACCGGATCTTCGAGGGCACCAACGAAATCAATCGCCTGCTGATTCCCGGCATGCTCGTCCGCCGTGGCCTGAAAGGCGACTTGCCGCTGGTCGCCGCCGCACAGGCGCTGCAGGACGAGATTCTCTCGCCGTCCACTACTCTCGCGCGAGCGGACGACGGCGCGCCGCTCGAGGAGGAGGGGCGCACGGTTGCCGCGTTCAAGAAGGTGGCGCTCATCGTCCTCGGCACAGCGATGCAGATTTATGGACAGAAGCTCACCGATGAGCAAGAGGTGCTGAGCTACACGGCCGACATTCTGATCGACACGTTCGCCTCTGAAAGTGCCGTGCTGCGCGCGCGCGCGGCTGCCGGGCACGACCATGCGGATCTGCACCGGGCCGCGGCGGCCGCGTTCGTCCATGACGCGGCGCTGCGGGTCGAGCAGGCGGCGCGCAGCGCCCTCGCCGCGATGGCAGAGGGCGACACGCTACGGACGTGGCTCGCGGCGTTGCGGCGCGTGCTCAAGCCGTCGCCGGTGAACACCGTGGCGCTTCGCCGCCGCCTGGCCGACGCCGTCGTCGCGCAGGGACGGTATATTCTTGGATAGACGGCATGCTCCTCAGATCTGTTTGTCTCTGTGTTTCGGTGTCGCTGTGGCTCGTCGGATGTACATCAGGACCGTCCGCGCCCGACGACAGCGTGTATATCGAGGAGCTGACCGAGGCGCGTGACGCCAAGGATCAGCAGTTTCGCGAGACGTCCGACTCGCCGGTCCCGAAGGAGAAGCGCGATGCACTCCTGCCGCTCCGCTACTTCCCGATCGATCCGAACTATGCCGTCCCGGCCGCGCTGAAGTTGGCCAATGAGCGTCCGGTCTTCGAGATGCCGACCTCGACGGGGACGCTGCGCCGCATGGAGCTCGTCGGCACGCTCGAGTTCACGCTGCAGGGCGAGCCGCGCAGTCTCGGCGCGTTCGTCCCCGAAGGCACGGATCGGATTGCGAGCCTCTTCGTCCCCTTCGCCGACCTGACCACCGGCACCGACACGTACTCCGCCGGCCGCTACCTCGACATCGATCCCACGCGGACTGGCTACTACACGATCGATTTCAACCGCGCCTACAACCCGTACTGCGCCTACAACGCGTCGTACGAGTGTCCGTTTCCGCCGTCCTCGAATCGGCTGAAGGTGGCGATCCGCGCCGGCGAAAAGGCGCCCGGCGCATGACGTCCGCGCTCCAGGCGATCGTCTTCGACTTCGACGGAGTGATTGCCGACAGCGAGCCACTGCACCTGCGCGCCTTTCAGCGGACGCTCGACGCCGACGGCCTGCCGCTCGGCGCCGACGAGTACTACGCGCGGTACCTGGGGTACGACGACCTGGGCCTGTTCCGAGCGCTGGCGCGTGACCGCCGGATCGCGTGGAGCGACGCGCAGCTCGACACGCTCGTCACGCGCAAGGCGGCTGCGCTGCAGGAGCTGCTCCACGCCGGCGACGTCGTGTTTCCGGGAGCGGCAGCGTTCATCCGCGCGGCGGCCGCGGAGGTGCCGCTCGCGATCGCGTCCGGGGCGCTGCGCCACGAGATTGTGGCCATTCTCGAGGCCGCTGGTCTTGCGGGGTGCTTCCCGGTGATTGTTGCTGCGGGCGACACGTCCGAGGGCAAGCCATCGCCGGCCCCGTACGTGCTCGCGTTAGGCCGCCTGTGCCGGCACGCGGGACGCGACCTCGATCCGCGGCGATCAGTTGCGATCGAGGACTCGCGCTGGGGGCTCGAATCGGCGCACGGTGCCGGGTTACGCTGTATAGGGGTTACAACCAGCTATCCCGCCGGGGAGCTGCCGGGAGCGGAACTCGTGGTGGGGGGGTTGCAGGATCTCACGATCCAGGCGCTCAGTCGGCTGGTCGGCTCGACTCGAGATGCGTAAAGAGCTGGTCGACGAACTGCTCGCGGCTTCAAACGCGCCCGGCACGGCGCTCGCGCAGGCGGCCCTTGTCATCGCGCGGATCGAGTACCCGCGCCTCGACGGGGCGCCCTATCTCGCCAGCCTCGACGCGATGGGCGAGGCGGCACGGCTCTGGATCGGCCGGCATCTGGATGAAACCGGCGAGGCGTCCCCGCTGGCGGCCGTCACGAGCCTGAACCGCTATCTCTTCGAGGATCAGCGGTTCGTCGGCAACCGCGATCGATACGAGGATCCGCGCAACAGCTGCCTCAACGAAGTTCTGGATCGGCGTACCGGGATTCCGATTACACTGTCGCTGGTCTACATCGAGGTGGGGCGTCGGGCCGGCTTGCCCGTCGAGGGGGTCAATTTTCCCGGCCACTTCCTGGTGCGGCTCTCTGCGGACATGACCGACATACCCGGGTGCGTCATCATCGACCCGTTTCACGCAGGGGCGCTGCTGTCGGAGCGCGACTGCCGGCGCCTGCTGCAGAAGCACGTCGGCGCGGAGGTGGCCTTCAGCAGGTCGCTCCTCGCACCCGCCACCCGCTCGCAGATCATCGTCCGCATGCTGCTCAATCTGAAGCGCACGTACGTGCACATGCGATCGTTCCCGCAGGCGCGCGACGCCACGGAGCTCCTTCTCGCGATGACGCCGTCAGCGTTGAGCGAGCTCCGCGATCGCGGCCTGCTCGCATATCATCTCAACGACATGACGGGTGCCCTGCGCGACCTCCAGACCTATCTCAAACTGAGCAGCATGGGCGAGATCGACAAGGAAACGCGCGAGGAGCACCAACAGATCTGGGAGCACGTCAAGACACTCCGCCGCCGGATCGCGGGGCTGAATTGACGGCATTCGTCTCGTCCATAGCCCCGGCCCCAAATTTGCTCCGCGAACCGTGTTAGGAGGCGACATGTATCGAACAGTCCTGTTGGGCGCGATCGTGGCCGCGTTGGCGATGATCGGTTCGACCGCCGCTCAGACGCCGCAGCCTGATTTGGCTGGCGTCTATAGCTGCGACGGGAAGAATCCGGATGGCAGCGCGTACCACGGGGTCGTCGAGATCTCCAGAGTCAAGGAGACCTTCCGCGTCCGCTGGACGATGGATGACGGCGCGATCATGGGCGTCGGCATCTACAGCGGCGGCGTCTTTGCCGTGAGCTATTTCGGCGGTGCGCCGGCCGTGGTCGTGTACAAAGTCGACGGCGACAAACTCGTGGGCGAGTGGACGATGGGCGGCGCCGAGGGCGCCGTGTACATTGAAACGCTGACCAAAACGCCTGGTGCAACGGTGCCGGCACGGCCGCCGTCCGGCGGCCCGCCGCCCCGCCCGCGGCGGCAGACGCCAAAGCCGGAGAACGGGATTCAGCTGTAAATCAGGGATTCAAAACTGTCAGGCAGAGGTCAGAGGGCAAAAGGGGACAGGTGCTTTTGCCTTCTGACCTTTGACTTTTGACTTACGTCCGGGCGATTTCCTCATACAAATACGCCGACGCGATGATCCCGTTGTGGAAGTTGCCGAGATCGAGCTTCTCGTTCGGTGCGTGGGCGTTCTCGTCGGGTAGGCCCACGCCGAACAGCACGCTCGGCAGCCCCAGCTCCTCCTGAAACGTCGAGACCACCGGAATCGATCCGCCTTCGCGGTTGAACACGGGTGGCTGTCCAAAGCCCTGCTGGATCGCCCGGCCGGCTGCGCGCACGTACTTGTTGTCGAACTCCGTCATCCACGGCTTCCCGCCGTGCATTCGGGTGACCTTCAGCTCCACGGTCGACGGGCACACCTTCTTCAGGTATGCCTCGAAGAGCTGCGCGATCGTGTCGGGATGCTGATCGGGAACGAGCCGCATGCTCACCTTGGCCATGGCCACCGCCGGGAGCACCGTCTTCGCGCCTTCACCCGTAAAGCCTGAGAGCAGACCATTGACTTCGAACGTCGGCCGCGCCCAGACGCGCTCGAGCGTCGTGTAGCCCTTCTCGCCGAACAGGCGGGGCGCCCCGAGCTCCTTGCGGTAGCGCGTCTCGGTGAACGGCAGCTTCCGCCACTCCGCCCGCTCCGCCTCGCTCAGCGGCCGCACGTCGTCGTAGAAGCCGGGGATCTTCACGCGGCCGCTGCGGTCCTTCATCTGCGCAAGGACCTGTGCCAGCACGAATGCAGGGTTCGCGACGGCGCCGCCGAAGGACCCCGAGTGCAGATCGCTCTTCGTGCCACGGAGGTCGAGCTGGAAGTACACCAGACCCCGCAGGCCGTAGCAGATGGACGGGATGCCGCGATCGAACATCGGCGAGTCGGAGATGACCACGACGTCCGCGGCGAGCTGGGGTTTGTGCGCGCGGATGAACTCATCGAGGTGGACGCTGCCGACTTCCTCCTCGCCCTCGATGAAGACCTTCAGGTTGAGCGGCAGCGCTCCTTCTTTCTTGATGTAGGCCTCGACCGCCTTGATGTGCATGAACACCTGGCCCTTGTCGTCGGCGGCGCCGCGCGCGTAGATCTCGCCGTCGCGAACGGTCGCTTCGAAGGGCGGGGTCGTCCATAGTTCGAGGGGATCCACGGGCTGCACATCGTAGTGGCCGTAGAAGAGGATCGTCGGCTTGCCGGGCGCGCCGAGCCACTCGCCGTAGACGACCGGATTGCCCGGCGTGTCGATGAGGCGTACGTCCTGGATGCCGGCGGTGCGCAGCGCATCGGCCGTCCATTCGGCGGCGCGCCGCACGTCGGGGGCATGCTGTGGCAGTGCGCTGATGCTCGGAATAGCGAGGTACTGCTTCAGCTCGTCGACGTAGCGATCGCGATTGACGTTGATGAAGTCAACGACGTCGTTCATGGGTCAAAGTGTACCTCGTTCACACTTGTCTCTTCTAATCCCCTCAGCTCAGTTTGGTTCCCACGCCAGGTGTGAGAGCAGGTATTTCGACTCCGCCGGCCGCGCGGCACGCCCACACCGAGGCGGTAATGTTGCGGCCGAATCGATGCGACCGTTCTCTGGCGACCGCGTCGGCCGGCTCCGCGAAACACCTGCTCTCACACCCGGCTCTACCGACACAAGCCGGACCCGCACACGAACTGACAACACGCCAGAGGCGTGAACCGCAGTTAGTCAATCCCAGTCCACCGATCTCCATGCCGGCGTGCGCGTCCTTCGCGCTCGAGCTTCTCGAGATGTGCGGTGACCGTCTCACGCGCGCGTCCGCGCAGGTCGCCCACCAGGCCCCGATAGACGCGCGCGACGATCGCATCCGGATCGCACGCCCCGCGGCGGAGGGCGTCGATAATCTGCGCCTCGCGCTGGTGCCGGTGGTCGAGGTAGGCACGGAGCAGCCGCGCGGGATCATCGATCGCGGGCCCATGTGCCGGCAGAATCCGCGCGGGGTCGAGGGCGAGCACGCGCTCGAGCGACGCGAGATACGCGGCGAGATCGCCGCCCAGCCCAGCCGGGATGTAGACCGTCGTCCCCCGAATGACGAGATCGCCGCCGAAGAGTGTTCGGGTCTCCGCGTGCCAGAAGCAGGCGTGATCGGGTGCGTGCCCCGGCGTATGAACAGCCGTCACGCGCGTGCCACCCGCCTCGAGTGACGCACCGTCCTCGAACGGCTCCCACGTCACCGGCCATCGGGCGTCCCGTTCGGGCCATCGCATCTTCCGAAAATGAACGCCAGGGATACGCGACGCAATCGCAGGTGCACCTGACGCGTGGTCGGAATGGCCGTGCGTCACGAGCACCTGCCCGAGCGCGTGGCCGGCGAGCGCCTGCTCGAGCGCATCGAGATGCTGTGGCTCGCCGACGCCGGCATCGATGAGCGTGGGCACCCGGCCGGGAACGAGCCACGTCCAGTTGCCGGCGCCGGTCATCGGCCCCGGGTTCGCGGCGTGGATCGCGATCGGGGTCACGCGGGCGCACGCCAGCGCTGGAGCGCGAGCGAGAGCACGAAGTAGTACAACGGAAAGGCGAACGACGTCCACAGCAGCGGCCGCGAAACGTCCGGCGTCTGCCACCATAGTACGAGCATGAGCCCGCCCCAGACGACGCCGAGCGCGACCGTGGGCGTCCGCCAGACCGGTGTGCGGGACGGGTAGATGTACCGCATCGGCACGAAGACGAGCGCGGCGAGTACGAGCAGAATCGCGAGGTTCACAGCGGGAGGCCAGCCGGCCACCCACAGGTAGAACACGACGATGTTCCAGTACGACGGAAAGCCGGTGAAGAAATGGTCGGCGGTTTTTGCGTCGCGCCGGTTGAAGCCGTAGGCGCTTGACAGCAGCATCGCCGAGGCGCTCGCGATCGACCACCGGTCCGGCACGAGCAGCGCGTGCCAGACGAAGAAGGCCGGGACGAAGACGTACGTGAGGTAGTCGACGATGTCGTCGAGCTTCGCGCCGTCGAAGTGCGGGAGGCGCGAGGCGACCTGCGCCCGGCGGGCCAGCACGCCGTCGCTGGCGTCCACGAGGATGGCGAGCGCGATCCAGAAGAAGGCGTCGCGGTAGCGGTCGTAGAAGATACGCGTGAGCGCCAGGAACCCGAAGAGTGCGCTGCTGGCCGTGTAGAGATGAACCAGCCAAGGCGTAAAACGGGGTCGGAGGTCATTTTTCGAGGACAGTTCTGTATCCATCACTCGACTGTCCTCGAAAAATGACCTCCGACCCCATTTACAGCCGTCGCACCGCCGCCGGAAAATCGCGCCACACCGGCACGCCGCAGAAGTGCGACCCCTCGGTGCAGCGCGGCGAGACGAGGCCGTTCCGTATCACGCACGGCGGGCCGATGTGACGGCCGATCCGGGGATGCACCGCCCGGACCTGCGCGATCTCGTCCATCGACGCGAGGTAGATCTCCTCCTGCGCGTTGAAGCAGGTCCGCAGCGTCCACTTGTGCAGCAGCGCCAGCAGCGACCCCGATTCGATGAAGCGCAGCGTCTTCGCGTTCGGCAGCACGTAGAGCGCGAACTCTGGCGGCACGCCGAGCGCGAGCAGCCGGTTCTTGGCCGTCCACGCTTCGCGCATCGCGCAGTCGTAGGCGGCGCGCGCCCGCGGGTTGGCCGCAATGAGCCGCGGCGTGATGTAGTCGGGCTCGGACGTGTCGGCAAACGCCATCAGCGGGCGCGACGCAGGCACCATCCGGTGTCGCTGGTCCTGCGAATCGGCGGTGTGGCTGAGGCGCTTCTCGAAGACGTAGGTCGCATGGTGCAGCGCCCGCATGAGCGGCGAGTGATAGGTCACGTTCAGCACGTCGAGGCGGTACCGGTTGACCGCGGGGTTCATCACGCGATCCAGCGCCTCGTCATCGCTCATGCGATCCGGCTCGAGGCCGAAGACCGACCGCACCGCCTCGGCGACGATCGTCTCGGCGTCGGCCGACGCGTCGCGGAGCCGCGACCAGCGTCCGTTCAGGCGTGCGTCGAACGCCGCCGCGAACCGGTCGCCGCTCCCCCGCGTCTCCGGGAACGACGACTCGGGCACCTCGTCGCGATCGAGCGGCCCCAGTCCCACCTTCTCGAAGAAGAAGGGATCCCACTCGCGGACCAGTCGCACCATCTCGCCAATGACGGCGCACGTCTCGTACGGCGTGTCGCTCGTGTTCATCATCCGGTGGAGACGATGGAGCACGATTCCGGAGATCGTGTGCACCATCGACGTGAACGCCGCGATCGGGATGACGTACCGCGCCGTCTCGATCGCACGCTTCTCCGCGTCGCGATCGATCTGCTTCAATCGATCCGGACTCGTCGTTGGCCGGACGTACCGGAGGTCCTTCAGAATCGCGAGCGCGTCGTCTTTCAGGAGCCCCGAGAGCTCGGCGTAGCGGTCCCACGCGCGGACGATCGCCGCTTCGTAGACGCGCAAGGCCTCCCCGGTAATCGGCGGCACGAAGGCGCGCGGCTCCTTCAGCTTGACGTAGCGCTGGCTCGACTGCTCCGAGTTGTAGAAGGGATACGAGTGCAGGACGCTCCAGACGAACTGCCGCGAGACGTTCTCGAGGCCGAACTCGAAGTGCGCGTGCTGATAGACCGTGTGATGGCCCGCGTCGAAGGTCAGCGACCCGATCGTGTCGCGCTGCTTCTCGGTGACTTCGTTGGTGCCGATGACCCGCGGCGAGTAGCAGGTCCGCGCTGCTGCGATCGCGCCGTCAAACGGTCTTGCCGGCGCGCTGCGAAGCGTCACGACGGGAGAGGCAGTGAGCAGCACGGCCCGTATGGGATTATAAGGGCTGCAGGCGGCCGCCTCGTCACCGAATGCACCGATGGGACACCAGGACATGTCGCTGACGCGAGTGTGGATGACGGCGGCGGTCGGCATCCTGCTCATCGGCGTGATCGACTACGCCAGCGGCGCCGAGCTGCGCGTCTTTCCGCTGTACTTCGCGCCGGTCAGCCTGGTGGCCTGGCACCACGGCCGGGCTGGAGCCTTGCTGGCAGCCGCGCTGTGCTCCATCTCGTGGCTGGCGTCCAACCTGCTGACCGGCCTGTCGTTCTCGACCCCCAGCCTCTGGGTGGCGAATACGTTCGTGCAGGGCGTCTCGTTCGCCACCGTGGGACTGCTCATCGCGTCGCTCAGGGCGGCGCTCGTGCGGGAGCAGGATCTCGGTCGCACCGACCCGGTGACCTCGGTCTCGAACAGCCGCGCCTTCCACGAGGAGAGCGGCCGGCTGCTCGCGCTCTGCCGGCGCAAGGCGCGACCGGTCACGATGGCCTATATCGATCTCGATCACTTCAAGGCCGTGAACGACCGGCTGGGACACGACGCCCGGCGACGAGCTTCTCCGCCGTGTCGCCGCGCTCCTCGCCTCCTCAGTCCGCCCCAGCGATCTCTTCGCACGGCTTGGTGGAGACGAGTTCGGACTCCCGCTTCCGGAATCGGGGCCCGAGGAGGCCACCGCGACGCCAAGCCGACTCTCGGATGTACGCAGCCAAAAAAGCCGGCCGGAACCGCGTCCATCTGGAGATCGTCTCACCCCCCGCCGAACGACACGCCGCCGTCGCCGCGGCGCCCCAACTGGGGAGAGCACGCCCGGGCGGGTAGGCCGATAGCCCCGGGAGCGCACGACGCGCCGCTCCCAGTTCGCGACGGGCGTTCCCGTGGCCCTGGGGGCCTGGGGGCCGACCTCGGCGCCGTCTGGTAATATCGTCCCGGCTCATTTCGTCCGACCTAGTCTAGAAGAAGAGGAGAAAACGTCATGAAGCGGTCCCGCACCACGCTGGCTGGAGCCCTTGTGGCCCTACTCACGACGACCGCGGCCTGGGCCCAGCTGTCGACCGCCCAGTTGAGCGGCCGCGTCACCGACGAAAGCGGCGCCGTGCTGCCGGGGGTTACGGTGACGGTCACCCAAACGGATACCGGGCTGACCCGCACGGTCGTCACCGACGAAAACGGAACCTACGTGCTGCCGAACCTGCCCACCGGACCGTACCGCCTGGAAGCGATGCTGCAGGGGTTCCGCACGTACTCCCAGACCGGGATCGTCTTGCAGGTGGCGGCGACGCCGGCCATCAACGTGGTCCTGGGGATCGGCAGTCTCGAGGAGACCGTCTCGGTCGAGGCGGCGACGCCGCTCGTCGACGTCCAGAGCGCCGGCATCGGGGACGTCGTCGACAACGAGCGGATCGTGGAGCTGCCGCTGCAGGGCCGTCAGGTCACCGACCTGATCGTGCTGGCCGGCGCCGCAGTCAACAACGACGTCGGCGACAACCCCCGGTACGTGCGCGGCGGCGTACGGATCTCGGTCGCCGGCGGCCTGCCGATCGGCGTGGCATATCTGCTCGACGGGGCGTCGCACAACGACCCGCAGAGCAACATGAACCTGCCGATGCCGTTTCCGGACGCGCTCCAGGAGTTCCGGGTTGCCACGAGCGGCCTGTCGGCGCAGAACGGCGTGCACGGGGCCGCTTCGGTCAACGCGGTGACCAAGTCGGGGACCAACATCTTCCACGGCAACGCATTCGAGTTCCTCCGGCACCGCGCGCTCAACGCGGAGAGCCCGTTCGCCGAGATCGGACCGGACGGCAAGCCCAAGGATGACGGCCTCGTCCGCAACCAGTTCGGCGGTACCCTCGGCGGGCCGATCGCGCGCGACCGGCTCTTCTTCTTCGGCGCCTACCAGGGGACGACGCTGCGTCAGCGGCCCGCCGACGAGATTGCCTTTGTGCCGACCCCCGCGATGCTCCTCGGCGACTTCACGACGCTCGCTTCGCCGGCGTGCGCCGGCAGACAGGTCAACCTCGGCGGCGGATTCGTGAACAACCGCATCAATCCCGCCCTCTTCAGCCCGGCTGCGCTGAAGCTCGCCAGCAAGCTGCCGGCGACGACGGACCCGTGCGGCCAGGTCACCTACAGCACGAACGATGACAGCAACGACGGCCAGGCCCTCGGGCGGATCGATTACCAGCAGAGCTCGAACCACTCCATCTTCGGCCGCTATATGGCGACGTTCTACAGGCGCGATCCGGCTTACCAGGGCGAAGGCGACAACCTCCTGAAAGCGGGGCAAGCGATTGGGGGGCAAACCCACGACGGCCTCAAGAATCTCGCCCACTCGCTGACGCTCGGCGACACCATGGTCTTCGGGCCCACGGCGGTGAATGCGGTTCGCGTCGCCTACAACCAGACGACCGTGAACCGGTTCAACAACCCGTACTTCGATCCGACCGACCTGGGGATCAATCTGCACCCCTACATCCGGGGACAGATGCCGATCGACGTGACGGGCGCGTTTCAGTTTCCGGCCGGCGCGACGAAGGCTGACTTCCAGAACCGTTTCTACCAGGTGGCCGATGACTTCACGCTCGTCCGGGGGGCTCATCAGCTGGGCTTCGGCGGCCTTGGGTCGTACACGACCACCCACGTCCTGTCCTCGTCCCGCGCCTCCGGCAACTGGATCATCGACGGCAGCGCGACGGGACTCGCGCTCGCCGACTTCCTGCTGGGCCGCGTCACCACCGTGGAGCACGGGCGCCAGCAGGATCTGCCGGTGCACAGCTACTACCTGGGCCTCTACGCGCAAGACACCTGGCGCGCCACCAGCCGCGTGACGGTCAATCTCGGCATGCGCTGGGAGCCCTACTTCGGGCTGACCGCGGAAAACAACGCGGTCTCGATCTTCAACCTCGACAATTTCCGGCGCGGCATCACGAGCAACGTCTTCGTGAACGCGCCCGCCGGTCTGCTCTACGGCGGCGACGAAGGGTTCCCGCCCGGACAGACGGGGCTGAACAAGCAGTGGACGAACTTCTCGCCGCGCGTCGGCGTGGCGTGGGATCTCAGCGGGGACGGACGCACGGCACTGCGTGCGTCGTACGCCTTGACCTACGATTTCATGACGACCGATTATCACCAGATCAACTCCGCGGCGCCGCCGTTCGGCAACCGGTCGGTCATCTCCGACCCGCCCGGGCGCATGGACAACCCGTACAGCGGGCCTCAGTACCCGAACGGCGATCCGCATCCGATCGTGACGAACCGCGACACGGCGTATCCCCCCTTCGGCTCTTTCGGCACGATGGATCCCGATATCAACTCCCCGCGCGTGCAGAACTGGAACGTCACGCTCGAGCGGCAGATCGGCACCAACTGGGGCGTCGCCGCGAGCTATCTCGGCAGCTACACCGACAGGCTCTGGGCGCAAACGGCGATCAACCCCGGCATCTTCATGGGGCTCGGGCCGTGCACGCTGCGCGACGGCAGGTTCTACTCGGTGTGCTCGACCAACGCCAACCTGAACGTGCGCCGCGCGCTGTATCAGGAGAATCCCGCACAGGCGCAGCTGATCGGTGCACTGGATCTGAACGACGACATCGGCTGGCAGACGTACCGCGGCCTGAAGCTGTCGGTGCAGCGCCGGTCGGCGGGCGGTCTGAGCCTGAACGGCAACTACACCTGGGCGCGCTGCATGGGCACGGATACGCCGAACACCTTCAGCCAGATCAGCAACGGGTACACGAATCCGGACGACCCCGAATTCGACAAGGGCTACTGCGATCAGGATCGCACGCACCTGGCGACCGTCACGCTCGGGGCGGAGACGCCGGAGTTCTCCGGCGCGGCGATGCGCGCCCTCGCCTCCGGCTGGCGCGCCTCCGGCATCGTCAGCATGCGGTCCGGCCGCCGCATCAACGTCACGAGCGGCCTCGACCGCGCGTTCACGGGGATCAGGGACCAGCGGCCCAGCCAGGTCAGCAACGACGTGTATGCCAGCCCGCGCACGCTGACGAACTACTTCAACCGCGACGCGTTTGCGCAGCCGGCCCCGGGGACCTACGGCAACCTGATGCGGAATGCGCTCACGGGACCCAATTACTGGAGCGTGGACGTGGCGATCTCGCGCCAGGTTGGCCTCGTCTCGACCCAGACGCTGGAGCTCCGGCTCGAGGCGTTCAACCTGTTCAACAATTTCAACTGGGGCGACCCCGGCGTCCAGCAGAACGCGGGCGGCGTCACCGCGAACTTCAACACGGGAACGTTCGGGCGCATCACCACGCAGACGGGCGACCCGCGCATCATCCAGCTCGGGCTCAAGTATGCGTTCTAGTGCGTGTGTCGTGGTTGCGCTGCTGGCGGCCTCCGGGCCGGCGGCAGCGCACCACTCCTTTGCGAGCGAGTTCGACGAGAAGAACTGCGGCGAGTTCACCGGCGCGCTGCTCGGCGTGGACTGGCAGAATCCGCACGCCTACTTCTTCGTCGACGCGAAGGACGCCAGGGGCGTTCAGGCCAAGCTGACCTTTCAAACCTCGTCGCTGGCGAACATGGTTCGCGGCGGCACGCCGCGCGCCTATTTCGTCACGAACATGGGCAAGACGGTGACGGTGCGGGGCTGTGCGTCGCTCAACGGCACCGACAACCGGCATGCCGCGTCCTGGATCAGGGTGGGCGACGGGCCCCTCCACCGCGTCGGCCAGGACGTCGAAGGCTTCTTCGGCTCCAACAACTAACGAGGTCCGAATGTCAGCGCGCGCAACGCTGTTGGTGGTTGTGGCGGTGGCCCTCCTGCCGGTGCACACGCCGGCCCAGCGCCCGAATGCAGGGCAGAAGCCGCTGGTCGACGCAATCGGCACGACAGACGTGCCTCCGCTGCCGCCCGGTGGACCCACGCCACGCATGGCGGACGGCAAGCCGGATCTCTCGGGCATCTGGTTTTCAGGCGTCATCGGCCGGCCGATGGCCTGGAGCCGGACCCCCCGCGAGCAGGTGAAGGAGGATCCGGTGCCGTTCCGGCCCGAGGCCCTGGCGAAGATCACGAGCCTGACCCGCGCGCAGCTCCAGGCGCTCGATCCGACGGTCAACTGCCTGCCGCGCGGCGTACCGGGCATGTTCACGATGAACCCACACCCCAGCGAGATCGTCACGATTCCGGGCTCGTTCATCCAGCTCGTCGAAGCCGGCAACCAGTGGAGAAAGATTCACACCGACAGGCGGCCGCATCCGGAATACCCGGATCCGCTCTTCAACGGCAACAGCAGCGCCTGGTGGGACGGCGATACGCTCGTCATCGACTCGATCGGCTTCGACGAGCGCACGTGGATCACGGGCAACGGCTGGTACCACAGCGACCAGCTGCGCGTCATCGAGCGCATCCGGCGCCCCTCGAAGAACTACCTCGAGTACCAGTTCACGATCGACGATCCCACGGTGCTCGTGAAACCCTGGACCTCGGGCTGGCGGACGTTCTCGCTCGCGCAGGACGACGACCGGCTGCTCGAGAACTACTGCACCAACGAACAGAGCGCCGACCAGTTCCGCAAACTGGTCGACGTCGAGACGCAGAAGGGGAAGTAGCCGTGTGGAGAATCGTGGCGATCGTCCTGGTCAGCGGTGCCGCGGCGGCGGCGCAGCAAGCCGCGTCGCGGCCGCCGGCCGGCGTACCGGCGCCCGCGATCCTGGGCGTGATCGCGCCGGGGACGATGATCGAGCTGGTGAACGGCGACTTTCGTCGAACCGAGGGGCCCGTCGGGGCGCCTGACGGGAGCCTCCTCTTCACCGGCGCGAACCAGATCATCCGGGTCGACGCCGCCGGGCAGTCGTCGACGTTCGTCGATCCGTCGAACGACGCGAACGGGCTCGCCTTCGACGCGAAGGGACGCCTGATTGCCGTGCAGCGTGGCGCGGGGAATGAAAAGGTCGGCGTCCTCCATCCGCCGGGCGGCGCGACGCTCGCCGACAGCTTCAACGGCAAGCCGTTCAACCGCCTCAACGACCTTGTCCTGTCGCGCACGGGCGGCATCTATTTCACCGATGTCGACGGCGTGTACTACCTGCCTGCCGGCGGTCAGGTCACCCGAGTCGTCGGCGAGGAGATTCCGAACCCGAACGGCGTCATTCTGAGCCCGGACGAGAAGGTCCTGTACGCCAACAACAAGGATGGCGAGTACCTGTTTGCCTACGACGTCGCGCCGGACGGGACGCTCCGCAACCGGCGCAACTTCGCGAAGTACAAGAGCCTGCGGGTGCCGGGCCACAAGGATCCGCTCCTCGCCGAGGACAACGGCGCCGACGGCATCGCCATCGACAACGACGGCCGTCTCTACGTGCCCACGAATGTCGGCGTGGAGATCTTCAGCCCCCGCGGCGAGCTCCTCGGCGTGCTGCCGGTCGTCTGGGGCGGCGAGGTCTTCCGGCTGCGCAAGCCGCAGAACGTGGCGTTCGGCGGTCCTGACCGCCGGACGCTCTACATCGTCGGCGCGGGCGCGGTGTTCAAGGTCCGTACGCTCGCGCAGGGCATCACCACGCGCGCCAAGTAGGGCCAGAAGGCTGCCCTATCTGAACCTACCCGAGATCCGGCAACGGGGTCAGCCGCCTGCGGACTTCGGGCCCGAGTCAGGTCAATCGACATTGGTCAGGAGGATTCAGTCACGATGGAATCACCAGCCACACGGATCGTGCTGATGGTGAGCCTGGCCATCGCGGCGTACTGCCTCGTTTCCCGCGACACACGTGCGCTGCTGGCTCGAGGGCGCGCATCCGTCGACACGTTCCGCGTGGTGAAGAGCTATCCGCATGATCCCGCGGCGTACACGCAGGGTTTGCTCTATCGCGACGGGTTCCTGTTCGAGAGTACGGGGCTCAACGGTCGTTCCACGCTGCGAAAGGTGAAGCTCGAAACGGGCGAAGTCGTGCAACACCATCGTCTCGACGCCGCGTATTTCGCCGAGGGGTTGGCGGAATGGAACGGCCAGCTCGTGCAACTGACCTGGCGATCCAATGTCGCGTTCGTCTATGACCTCGCGAGCTTTTCACTTCGTCGAACCTTGCGGTACGCGGGTGAGGGTTGGGGCCTGACTCGAGATCAGAACGGCTTCATTCTCAGCGACGGGACCGACCGACTCCGTTTCCTCCATCCCGACACGTTTCGTGAAGTCAGGCGCCTCACGGTCACCGACGGCGGCGTTCCCGTTCGGCACCTGAACGAGCTCGAGTACATCCGGGGCGAGGTGTATGCCAACGTCTGGCACACGGACCGAATCGCGAAGATTTCGCCGCAGACCGGGCGCGTCGTGGGATGGATCGACTTGGGCGGCTTGATGGCGACCGGATACCGGCTGGATCCGGAGGCGGTCCTGAACGGCATTGCGTACGACGCGGCGAACAATCGCATGTTCGTAACCGGAAAACTCTGGCCCCGACTTTTCGAAATCGACGTTGTCCGCCGAAACTGAGGGGCTCGCGGCCATCATTCACATCTGCCTTCTGGTGGGGTTGGCGATCTCTGTCGATGATCCTGGTCGACCGGCAACCGACTCACACAGGTTCCCTCCTCGACCTCCGGCCGCTGCGGCCGGAGGATTGGGTCGGGCTCTTCACAGTTGCATCGGATCCGCTTCTCTGGGAGCAGCACCCGAGCACCGATCGATACACGGAGGACGTATTCCGCCAGTTCTTCGTGGAGGCGTTGAACCGGCGGGGCATTGGTCGCCTTCGAGCGTCGCAGCGGAGAGATTGTGGGATCGTCTCGATACGATGGGCTCGACGCCGACCAGAGCGTCGTTGAAATCGGGTGGCGCTTCCTGGCGCGCCGGTGCTGGGGCGGCAGGTATAACGGCGAGATGAAGCGCCTCATGCTGGAACATGCGTTCATGACCGTCGGGCGCGTGGTTTTCGTGATTGGGCCCGACAATCGTCGTTCGCGGCGGGCCGTCGAGAAGATCGGCGCCGCGTACGTCGGCACGGAACACGTCAGACGGCGTGAAAGCGTGGTGTACGAGCTGACGAGGTCGGCGTTCGCGACCGGCCCCCTGTCGGTTGCAGCCGACGCCCACTAGCGAGACAATGGGCGCCGCCGCGGCTGAGCGCGGTCAGGAGGGCTCCATGAAGACCAGCATCTTCGTCGCGTTGTTCCTCGCGTTGACGCTGACTGCCGCTCCGGCGGCCGCACAGCCGGCTCCCTTCAACGATATCGGCGTGACCATGGGCCATTGGCACATCGCGTCCAAGGACACCGCCGCGAACCAGAAACTCTTCCTCGCGATGGGCGGCAAACTGTTCATGCCCGGCGGAAATCCGCTGATCATGTTCCCAGGGATCTACATCAATCTGGTCCTCGGCACCGAGAAGGGCGACGGCGGGACCGTCGGGTCCTCGGTGAACCACGTCGGCTTCATCGTCGACAACGTGCAGAAGCGCGTCGCCGAGTGGAAGTCGAAGGGCGTGACGGTGCTCCCGGGCAACAACAACCGCCTCGACCAGGCGTTCGTCGTGACGCCGGACGGTGTGCGCATCGAAATTCTCGAGGACAAGTCGCAGACGGTACCGATCCGGCACGAGCACGTCCACCTGTTCGTGCCGAAGGCCGACATTCAGAAAGCGGTGGCCTGGTATGCGAAAACGTTCGGCGGGAGGCAGAGCACTCGCAACGACCAGCCGGTCGTCGACGCCCCGGGCGTGCAGTTCCGGTTCGGCGCGGCCGACGCGCCTCAGGCGCGTACCAGAGGACGCGTGCTCGACCACATCGGCGTCGACGTGAGGGACCACGCCGCCTTCGTGAAGAAGATCCAGGCCGAAGGCATCACGCTCGACGAGCCCGTCCGCAAGAGTCCCACCGGCAGCACGATTACGTACATCACCGATCCGTGGGGCACGCGCATCGAGATCGTCCAGCGGGCGCCGCTCGGCGCGCAGGTACAGACGCAGTAACCCAATGAAGCGCATCACCGTGGCTGCGGCGACGGCTGCCTGGCTCGCCGCCGCAGCCGCGCCGCTTTCGGCCGAGCTCGTCGAGGCGACCAAGAAGGTCGCCGGCACTACGGTGCACTACAAGGTGGTGCTGCCGAACGGATACGACCCGGCGCGGGCCTACCCTGCCGTTCTCGCACTCGGCGGCGGGCCCCAGACGATGAACACGGTCGACCGCACGCTCTCGCGCAACTTCCGCGCCGAGGCGGAAACACGCGGCTACATCGTGATCGCGCCGGCCGCGCCCGACGACCAACTGTTCTTTGACGGCGGCGAGCAAGTGATTCCAGACTTCTTGAAGATGATGCTCGCCGAGTACCGCATTCAGGACGGCAAGTTCCACATAGCGGGGCCGTCGAACGGCGGGATCGCGGCGTTTCACGTCGCAGCGGCGTATCCGCAGTACTTCGTCTCGGTGACCGCCTTTCCGGGCTACATGTGGCGGCCGAACCCCGCCAAGCTGCAGGCGATCGCGAACCTCTGCGTGTTCATGTATGTGGGCGAATTCGACCATTACCGGTGGCATGGCGAAATGGAGCGCGAAGCCGAGTTTCTCCGCTCCAGAGGCACGCTCGCACGCTACACGGTCGAGAAGGGACAGCCCCATGGGATCGAAACGCTGACGGGCGCCGGCGCGGCGCGTCTGTTCGATGGCTTCGAGGAAACCAGGAAGGGCTGCCGTCCGTAGGAGCCTCGAGCCGAGCCGACGGCGCTTCCTGCGGGCCGCGGCGGCCGCGGTCGCTGGCGCCGCGGGCGGTCACCACCTCAGGGCGCAGACGACTCCCGCCCGGACGCGCATGGTCGACACGCCGGGGCTGAGCGTCGCGTTCGAGGAACGCGGCGAGGCGCAGGCGTTCCCCATCGTCCTCCTGCACGGATTTCCCGACGACGTGCGCGCATGGGACGACGTCGTGCCGGCGCTCGTCGAGGCGGGTTACCGCACCATCGTGCCGTACCTCCGGGGCTTTGGACCGACGCGCTTCCGGCGGCCATCCACCATGCGCTCCGGCCAGCAGGCGGCAATCGGTCAGGATCTCCTCGACCTCGCCGATGCGCTTCAGTTGCCGCGATTTGCGGTAGCGGGCTTCGACTGGGGCAACCGCGCGGCGTGCATCACCGCGGCCCTCCACCCCCGGCGCGTGCGGGCCGGCGTGTTCATCCACGGCTACACGATTCAGGACACGCTGGCGCCGTTTCAGCCCGCCGCTCCCGAACGCGAGCGCGCGCTCTGGTATCAGTGGTACTTCAACACCGAGCGCGGGCGGCGCGGGCTGCAGCAGAACCGCCGTGCGCTCTGCCGGCTGCTCTGGGAGACGTGGTCACCTACGTGGCGCTTCGCCGCCGAGACATTCGACCGGACGGCGCCGGCCTTCGACAATCCGGATTTCGTCGACGTCGTGATCCATTCCTATCGGCACCGGAACGGCGGCGCGCAAGGCGACTCGCAGTTCGCCGACATGGAGCGGGCGCTCTCGCGGCGGCCACGAATCGATATTCCATCGATCGTGCTGCACGGCGGCGCCGACGGCGTGGCGGGATCGCCTCCCGGGGAAGCCGGCGAACGAGCGCTGTTCTCGGCACTCATGGATCGACGGATCATCGACGGCTCCGGTCATTTCCTGCCGCGGGAGCGGCCGGCCGCCGTGTCGTCGGCGCTGCTCCAGCTCCTGGAGAACACCCGATAGCGCGGACCGCCTGGATCTCAGTCGCGGTCTTTGGCGTGGAACCGCGAGTACTCCTCCAGGTAGGTGAGCGACTGCATCGACGTCATCCGGTCGAAGAAGAGCAGGCCGTCGAGGTGATCCGTTTCGTGCTGCACGACGCGCGCGGGAAAATCGCGCAGGCGCAGCTCCACGGCGCGCCCGTGGCGGTCGAGCGCGCGCACCGTAATGTCGGTGACGCGCGGGACGAGCCCCCGAATGTCAGGAATACTCAGACACCCCTCCCACCCCTCTTCCCTTGCACTCGTGTTCGGGACGATTTCCGGATTGACGACGACCGTCGCCGCGATCGATGAGTCGGGTTCTTCCTCCAGAAGCGCGACGAACACGCGCACGCTCTGATGCACCTGCGGCGCAGCGAGGCCCACGCCGCGGTACTCGTGCATCGTGTCGATCATGTCGTCGATGAGCTGTTGGACACCGGGCGAGAGCAGTTCGGACTTTTCGAGCGGCCGGCCGTGCTGCCGGAGCACGGGATGCCCCATGCGCGCGACTTTCAGGATCGACATGACCGAAAATTATAGGCCGCTGTGACGGAGTTCCGCTTCTGTCCCGTCTGTGGCGGCACGCTCGAGTCTCGGCTCCTGCGCGACGGCGAGCCGGCGCGGCTCGTCTGCACCGCGTGCGGCTACGTCTTCTATCTCGATCCGAAGCTCGCGGTCGGCACCATCATCAGCGTCGACGGCCACCGCATCGTCCTGGTGAAGCGGGCGATCGACCCAGGCTATGGCAAGTGGGTGTTTCCGGGCGGCTACGTCGACCGCGGCGAGGAGATCCGCGCAGCCGCGGTCCGCGAGGCACGCGAGGAGACGGGGCTCGACGTCCGGATCGATCGGCTGGTCAACATCTATTCCTATGCGGGACGCGTCCCGGTGATCGTCGTGTATGCGGCGACGGCGATTGGCGGGTGCCTGGCGTGCGACGAGGAAGGACTCGAGGTGCGGCTCTTCGAGCCCGGCGCGATTCCGTGGGACGAACTGGCGTTCCGCAGCACGCAGGAGGCGCTGCGGGAGTTTCTTGCGTGGTCCGGCTGAAGCCGGATACTACGTACGTAGTGTCCGCCTTCAGACGACCGTCAGGCGACGGTCACTTCTTTCGTCAGATAGACGTCCTGAATCGCGTTGAGGAGCGCGACGCCTTCCTTGAGCGGCCGCTGGAACGCCTTGCGGCCCGAGATGAGCCCCATGCCGCCGGCGCGCTTGTTGACGACGGCGGTCTTGACCGCCTCCTTCAAGTCGCTCTCCCCCGCCGACGCGCCGCCCGAGTTGATGAGGCCCGCGCGACCCATGAAGCAGTTGGCCACCTGGTAGCGGGTCATGTCGATCGGATTGTCGGAGCTCAGTTCGGAGTACACCTTCTTGTGCGTCTTGCCGAAGTTGAGCGCATCGAACCCGCTGCGATGGGTCTCGGGGAGCTTCTGCTTGATGATGTCGGCCTCGATCGTGACGCCGAGATGGTTCGCCTGCCCGGTGAGATCGGCGGCCAGGTGATAGTCGGCTTCTTTCGTCTTGAACGCCGAGTTGCGCAGGTAGCACCAGAGCACGGTGAACATCCCGAGCTCGTGTGCCTGCTGAAACGCCTCCGTGATCTCCTGCACCTGGCGCTTCGATTCCGACGAGCCGAAGTAGATCGTGGCACCGACGCCCATCGCGCCCATGTCGAACGCCTGCTTGACGCTTGCGAAGCGGATCTGATCGTAGGAGTTCGGGTACGAGATGAACTCGTTGTGGTTCACCTTCAGGATGAACGGAATCCTGTGCGCGTAGCGACGCGCGGTGGCGCCGAGCACGCCGAGCGTCGACGCGACCGCGTTGCACCCGCCTTCGATCGCGAGCTTGACGATGTTTTCCGGGTCGAAGTACGCGGGATTCGGCGCAAACGACGCGCCCGCCGAATGTTCGATCCCCTGATCGACCGGCAGA
>Ga0187893_10003452_pt1 | contig 32051 bp, 29 predicted proteins | sample MA1701074metaG_FD_139574 | JGI IMG/M metagenome (GOLD analysis project Ga0187893, IMG submission 139574) | White microbial mat communities from a basaltic lava cave in the Kipuka Kanohina Cave System on the Island of Hawaii, USA - MA170107-4 metaG ...
CATAGGCCGCACGGCTTTCAAATCCCGCCTTGCGCGCGTAGGCGAGATTGCGCGGCGCGCTGTCGGTGACATGCAGGAGCAGGCACTCGGCGGCATGCTTGGTGAGAAGAGCGCTCATGCCGAGAGTCTCGTCGTCGGCATGCGCCGTCACAATCAACAGACGCATACTTGTGCGGGCTATGCTAGCAGACGATGCGTATCGGGATCACCTGCTATCCGACGTACGGCGGCAGTGGGATCGTAGCCACCGAACTCGGCCTTGAGCTGGCCGACCGCGGGCACGAGATTCACTTCATCTCATACGCCAATCCGGTGCGCCTGGAAAACCGGACGGACATCCACTACCACGAGGTCGAGGTCTCCAACTACCCGCTGTTTCATTACCCGCCCTATTGTCTGGCGCTGGCATCGCGCATGGCGGAGGTCGCCTCGCACCAGAACCTCGATCTGCTGCATGTCCATTATGCGATCCCACATTCCGTTTCGGCGATGCTCGCGCGTGGAATGCTCGAAAGCTGCCGCCGCCTGCCCTTCGTCACAACGTTGCACGGCACGGACATCACGCTGGTGGGCTCGGATCGCTCCTATCTGCCAATTACACGGTATTCGATCGAACAATCGGACGGGGTCACCTCCATCAGCGAGTATCTCCGGCGGCGCACGTTCGATGTGTTCAGCGTCACGCGCCCCATCGAAGTGATCACCAACTTCATCAACACGGAAACCTACCGGCCCCTGGAAAGGAAAGCCAACCCGCGACCGGTGCTCATCCACATTTCCAACTTCCGGCCTGTTAAGCGCGTGACGGATTGCGTTCGCATTCTGGATCGCGTCCGAAGGCAGGTCGATGCCGTTCTATGGATGGTTGGCGACGGACCGGATCGTGGCTCAGCCGAATCGCTGGCGGTGGAACTGGGTGTAGACAGTTACGTTGAATTCTTAGGCAAGCAGAACATGATTCCCAGGCTCATTCAAGCGGCGGATGTACTGCTGCTGCCGAGCGATCTCGAAAGCTTCGGGCTGGCGGCGCTCGAAGCGATGGCGTGCGGCGTGCCTCCGGTCGCGACCAACGCGGGTGGCGTTCCTGAATTAGTCAGAGACGGCATCACCGGGTTTCTGGCAGCCCCTGGCGACATCGAGAGGCAGGCCGATGCGGTGGTCCGTTTGCTCACTGATCCGGGCCTCTATCAGCGGACAGCGCAAGAGGCGCGGCAGGACGCGGTCGAGCGCTTCGCGAGCGACAAGGTGATTCCTTTATACGAGCGCGTCTATCGGCAGGTACTCTCTCGCTAGCTCATTGAACCTGGCGGATGCAATTCTTCGAGCATCCCTCGAATCTCCAAAGCAGTCGCGGGAAATCCATCACTCGCCAAGGCCTTTCTGATCTCCCCGACCCACGTCGCATAGGCAGGGAACTGCACTGCCTCCACGGTGCCCACGTGATGCACGATTTGGGGGTTGATCGGATAGGGCAATTCGGCGAGGCTTTCCAACAGCCTCTCCAAGAGCCGCGCCTCGACCGTGACTCGGATGGAAACAAGCTCGCCCTCAAGACTCGAGAGGAAACGGTAGGGAGATGTTTCAGGCCATACGCTCATACCACACTCCTTAGCGTAATCGGCCTAAAAATCAAAAACCCTGAGGCGGAAGCTCAGGGCCTAGTCCGATCCGCCTTTAGCACTTTTTTGAGTGGTTGCAAGTAGCCGACGTCATTTTGAGGCGACGTCTAAATCAATCCACGTATTTATTAGTCTACCATAACCCGAGGTTTGGAACAAGTGGGATTAGGCCGAAAAGGGCCGAAAACTGCCCAGGAGGCCAAGATTCCCTAAGAAATGGCAAACATGGTACGATCCTGTCGTCCTAGCGGATCTTGGCCTGTAGCTCGCTCATCATCCGGCTGAACTTGTCTCTCTGATTCGTGTTGAGAATCCGAAGGATGCGCTCTTTGCCGCTCGCCCGCACGTCATCCATCTGTGCCTGTAATGTCTGGTAATACATCATGAAGTCATCCAGGATGAGTTCGATCTCCTTGGCTTGGTCCTCTGTGAGATCAAGTTCCTTCCGGAACTTTTGGAGGGAGATCTCCTTGCCCGATTCCTTCCACGATGGTACAGGCTTCTGCGCGGCGGGGCGATAGGCGTAACGCAATCCCAGGGCGCCGGCAGCCGAACCACACAAAAAGACCAATGCCAGGACAAGGATGATTTGGGGGTTCCGGAAAGGCGATCCGCCCCGACCCATACGCCTACTCCTGATAGGTGGTTAGGTCCACCAACACGCGGTTGCGTCCGGACTCCGAAGAGACTGTTGTCACATCCAATGGCTCGGATTCGGAAGCCATGACTTGATCTGGAGTGAAGTCCACCAAGTCCTGCGCCACGATTTGCCGTGGTGGCTCAGCCGTGAAGACCGTTACTCCTACCAGCAGGAGCAACATCGCCGATGCCCAAGCCAGCCGCCGGAAAAACACGGGCTCGATCAATGAGAACCATATCGATACCGGTCGCTGTGAGATCCGGTCCAACACGCGGGCGTAGAACGCCGGACCCGGACTCAGGTCTTCATCGATCTTCAAGGTTTCGCGAATCAAGCGCGAGTGCAATTCCATCTTCCGCACCACTCGACGCGTCTGCTCGTCCCCTCGCGCTAAGGCCTGCTCGAACTCCACGCGTTGCTGCTCGTCGAGCGTGCCCCTTAGATAACTTTCCAGATTGGCCTCAATACGTCGGTCCATCTGTTCTTCCCTCGCGGACCAGCCTTCCGGCTGGTTTCTTCCCGCTTCGTTTTCTGGCGTTGGCGGATCTTGACGTCCGCTCAACCCTTCTCTCTGTATCGCATTTCAGGGATGCAAGTCAATCGGCTCGCGCCCCGTTTATGCAAATAGCGCCGTAGTCCACTTGGGGACCAGCCGATGCGCTGCCTTCACGAGCTTTTGCCGCGCCCTGAATAACTTCACCTTGATCGTATTCTCGTTCATCCCGGTCATCGCCGCTAACTCCTCGACGGAGTGTCCCTCCACTTCCTTCAAGAGCAGCAACTGGCGGTCTTCCGCGGACACTTTCGATAGCAGCTTCAACACTAAATCACGTCGTGCCAGATCGCTATCGATTGGAGTTTGGTGCCCGCTACCTGGCTCGGACCGTTCCATCCGTTGGGCTTCTTCTTCGGTAAAATCACTCTCATATACCAGCTTCCTGACCTTTTTCTTCCGTAGGTAATCGTAGCACTCATTCACGGTAATCTTGTAGATCCAGGTCAGAAGGCTGCTTCGGAAGTCGAAATTGGCAATCGAAAAATAGATCTTGGCAAACACCTGCTGGGCGATGTCCTCGGCGTCGTTATGATTTCGCAGTATCCCGTAAATGATTGAAAACACCTTGGTTTGATAGCGATCCACGACTTCTCGAAAGGCCATCTCATCGCCATTTTGAACACGGCGGATGAGCGCAGCCTCTTCGCTTGACTTGTGGTCCACTCCACTCCTGGGCTTTGCCTTAGTCCCGGATTTGGTTCCGGCGACCGGGAAAGGGATCGTACTCTGCGCTGCCATTGCTCCAGCCATAGCAATTAAGTCGACGCATCGCAGGGCCGTCCGGTTTCATCGTTCAAAATAACAGATCCTTAAGGCAATAGCAGCATTCCGTTGAATCTTTCGCTGAGTCGTGACATCTCAACAAAGGGTTACCAGAGGATCCAGGCTTGCGCTAAGATAGAAGCGTCAGCTTAAGAAGGAAGACCCTTCAGGAGGCAATTTGGATGGTTTCGTTAACTGAACGCGCCGTGGAAAAGGTACGCGAGATACTCGACACGCAGGAGCCGAAGCCCTCGGGGCTCCGCATTGCCGTGGTCGGCGGGGGGTGCTCGGGATTCAGCTATTCGATGGCTTTTGAGAACAGCCCGCAAATGCTTGACAAGACCTACAACTATGATGGCCTCAAGGTGTTCGTCGATCAGGCGAGTTTGCTCTATCTGGACGGCGCCGAAGTCGACTATGTCGAGACTCTCGAAGGTTCTGGCTTTAAGTTCTCCAACCCGAATGTGAAGTCGACCTGCGGATGTGGCAGTTCTTTTAGCGCATAATTGTCCGGCTTGCGTTTGGCCTTCATTTTTTCCTTGCCCCTCGCCGGGTTTCGAAGGACACTGAAAATTCAAGGAGGCCATCGGAAACGTTGATCCCAAAGCTGAGCGAGACCACCACGTGGGACGCCACCGAGCGCTGGACGATCACGGATGCCGCCGAACAGTACGACATAGCACGCTGGGGTAAAGGATATTTCTCGATTGGCTCAAACGGCCATGTTTGGGTTCACCCCAGCAAGGAACCGACGCGCGCGATCGACCTCAAGGAACTGGCCGACACGCTCGTGTTGCGTGGCATCTCGCCTCCCTTGCTGATTCGCTTCGGCGAAATCCTCCAACACCGTCTCGGCGAAATGCAACAGGCCTTTCAGAACTCCATCCGCGAGCACAATTATCAGGGGATTTACTCGCTTGTCTATCCGATTAAGGTCAACCAGCAACGGCAGGTAGTCGAGGAGATTGTACGCTATGGCAAGCCTCATCACTTCGGGCTCGAGGCTGGTTCCAAGCCGGAGCTCCTTGCCGTGCTCGCAGTTGCTGACAACGACACGCCCATCATTTGTAACGGCTTCAAGGACGATGAGTACATCGAAATGGTCATGCTGGCGACCAAGATCGGGCGTCAGATCATTCCCGTTGTTGAAAAGTACACCGAGCTCGAATTGATCCTGAAGCATTCGGCCCAGGTGGGAGTCAAGCCATCCATCGGTATCCGGCTAAAACTCGCCAGCCGCGGATCGGGCCGATGGAAATCCTCTGGCGGGTTCCGCTCGAAGTTTGGGCTCACTGTCTCGGAAGCGCTGCGGGCGCTCGACCAGTTGAAGAGCCTCGGGTTGGAAGATTCCATCGAGCTCATCCATTTCCATCTCGGCAGCCAGATCACGAATATCCGGCAAGTGAAGGGAGCCGTAATCGAAGCCGCCCGCATTTATGTCGAGATGCGGCGTCTGGGCGCCATCGGTCTGAAGTATCTGGATGTCGGTGGCGGGCTTGGTATCGATTACGACGGGTCGCAGACCGATTTCGAATCCAGCGTGAACTATACGTTGCAGGAATATGCCAACGACGTTGTTTATCATATCCAGAGCGTCTGCGATGAAGCCGGTGTTCCCCATCCCAACATCGTTTCGGAAAGTGGCCGCGCCGTGGCCGCTTATCACAGCGTTCTCGTATTTAACGTCTTGGGTGTCAGCGGCATCGGAGAGCAAGACGACCCGCCCGCGCTCCCCAACGACGTCGAGCAGCCTCTCGCCGACTTGATGGAAAACTACCGCGGTCTGTCAACCCGCAATCTGCTCGAAAGCTACCACGACGCCCAGCAGGCGCTCGATTCCGCTCTCAATCTTTTTTCCCTCGGCTATCTGCCTCTAGAGCAGCGCAGCATGGCCGAGAACCTGTTCTGGTCCATCACCCGGCGCATTCAACGGCTGCTCAAAGACATCGACGAGAGACCGGAGGAGCTCGAGAACCTTGATTCTCTCCTCTCCGATACCTACTTTTGTAACTTTTCGCTCTTCCAGAGCATGCCGGATTCGTGGGCCATCAAGCAGCTTTTCCCCATTATGCCAATCCATCGGCTCAGCGAACCGCCCGCCCGTCATGCCGTCCTGGGCGACATCTCCTGCGACTCTGACGGAAAGGTCGACCAGTTCATCGACCGCAGGGACGTTAAGCGCACTCTCCCTTTGCACTTCTTTAACGGCGATAAATACTTTCTCGGCGCGTTCCTGGTGGGCGCTTACCAGGAGATTCTGGGCGACATGCACAACCTGTTCGGCGATACCAATGCCGTCCATGTCAGCCTCAACGAAGCCGGGGAGGTTGTTCTCGATACAGTGATCCGTGGCGACACCGTGGCTGAAGTGCTCGATTACGTCCAGTTCAATGCGCGCACCTTGCTCGAGCAGTTCCGCTGTGATGTCGAGGCTGCCGTCCGGGCCGGCCGGATCGGTTACGAGGATTCCGGAAGGTTGCTCCGCTTCTACGAGGATGGTCTCTACGGCTATACCTACCTCGAGGAAGCGCACGTGCGTTGACCCCAAATCACCATTGATCAAAGACCGACAATCCGGCCCGCCGCTCCGGGTCGTGCTCGTCCGGCCTCGCAATCCCCTCAATATTGGCGCTGCCGCCCGCGCGATGAGCAATTTCGGCTTCTTCGACTTGCGGCTGGTTCAACCGTATGACGTTGCCTGGAAGGAAGCCCGGTCGGCTGTGGGTGCATCCGCGATTCTCGATCAGGCTCAGGTGTTCCCCTCCGCCGCCGCGGCGATCGCCGATTGCTCACTCGTCGTGGGAACTGCTTCCCTCACACATCGCGATGCGCGGCAAACGGTGCGCCGCCTGGAGTCCGGGGCCCGGGCAATCCTGCGCCATCTGCCTGCCGGTCCGGCGGCGATTCTGTTCGGCAGCGAAAAGCACGGACTTTCAAACGATGACCTCAGTCTCTGTCACTTCCTGATGCACATCCCGACGCGGGATGAACACCAGTCCATGAATCTGGGGCAGGCCGTAGCCGTGATTCTCTACGAACTGCGCCGAAATCCGCGAGCCGGGAGCCGGCAACCTAGGCCGCGCAAAACAGCCACAGCCACTCAGCTGCAACGGTTGGAGGAAATTCTGATGACCGTGCTGACCGACTCCGGATATCTCCAACCCAAGACCATGGCATCATCTGCGGCTAAGATCCGCCGTCTTCTCCGCCGGATGGATCTTCCTGAAGCCGACGCCGAGGTATGGCTTGGTATGCTGCGGCAGGTGCGGTGGAAAATCGAGTCGGCGGGCTAATCTAAGGTATATGAGTTCTGGCTCGGCCGCGGAGTCGATGAGATAATGGGGGCTTCGTGATTGAGAGGGAATCCACGAACGGTATCCGGAGTGTCCTTGGTAATCTCGTGGTCTATGCGTTTACAATCGCGACCAGCGTCGCTGCTTTCCTATGGATTCGATCCATCGGAAGCACTCTGACTCCGCCTGAGGCAGGGGGGACGGCCCTCCAGGGCTCCCTTACCAGCCGGTTCGATGCGTTGCCCCACGTTCTGCTGTCACTGCTGGCGATTATCGTCACCGCCAGGCTCATAGGATGGCTGTTCCGGCTGATCCATCAGCCGGCCGTGATCGGTGAGATCGCCGCTGGAATCCTGTTGGGTCCGTCGTTGTTGGGGCAGATGTTCCCAGAAGCCGCTGCCTTCCTCATGCCGAAAGAGATCGCACCCTATCTTGGCGTGCTGGCTCAGGTGGGCGTGATACTGTTCATGTTCCTCGTCGGTCTCGAGCTGGATACTGGATTGCTGAGCCACAGGACCGGCGCCTCGGTGGCTATCTCTCATGCGAGTATTCTGGCTCCTTTCATGATGGGGACAGCAGCAGCTCTGTGGATTTACCCTCGCTATGCCCCCGGCGGTGTCCCATTTACTCCTTTTGCGCTTTTTCTGGGAGTCTCCTTGTCTGTGACAGCCTTCCCAGTTCTGGCCCGAATCTTGACAGACCGCGGAATGCACAGAACCAGTCTCGGGGTGATCGCCCTGACCTGCGCGGCAGCCGATGACGTCACCGCCTGGTGCCTGCTGGCGCTGCTGGTCGGCGTGGTGAATGCCGAACCGGGAAGTGGGCTGGTTACGGCGGGTCTGACCGTGTTGTTTATCGCCGTAATGCTACTGCTCCGGCTATTGTTCCAGCGTTTGATACAGCGGCAGGAGGGACGCGGCGCCATGACGCAAGGCGGGATCGCGGCCCTTTTAGTCGCGTTGCTTGTATCGGCGCTGGTCACCGAATGGATCGGCATCCACGCTTTGTTTGGTGCGTTCCTGCTGGGAGCCGTTATTCCCCATGACTCCTCGGTGGCGCGCCAGGCGCGCGCCAAGCTGGAGGACCTTGTGGTCGTGTTTCTGCTGCCTGCCTTCTTTGCCTTTACCGGGCTGCGTACGCAGATCGGTCTGGTGAATGGACTCGAACACTGGACGGTCTGCGCCGTCATAATCCTCCTCGCCTCCGCCGGCAAGTTCGGGGGCAGCTATGTCGCGGCTCGTTTGACCGGGCTGGACTCGAATACCTCTGCTTCCATCGGTATTCTGATGAACACCAGAGGTTTGATGGAACTGGTGGTCCTCAATATCGGACTGGATCTCGGGATCCTATCGCCCACTCTCTTCGCCATGCTGGTGATCATGGCGCTTGTTACGACCTTCGCCACGACTCCCGTGCTCCAGTGGCTCTCTTCCCGCGCCCGAACTTCCAGATCGTGGGCAGGGTCCCTGACCCGCGCCGGGAGCCCTCGCCCGGCTAGACTTGACTTGGCGCCCAAAAAAACTGATTCCTAAAGATTTCCTATACGGTCACCGATGATAGGAAGCAGGACCGTACCACTCATGGACATGATGCTTTGGATGTTCCTCCCGCTGTTTACTGCTAGTGGCTCCGCGCTGCTCGCCTATTTTGTGATGCAGGCGCGCATGGATGTCGCTATCTCCAAGGAACGAGAAGCCTTGGTCGAAGCTAAGACGAAGCTCGTGGCTCATGAAAAGGAAGTCGAGGCGCGGGTCAAGGCGGCTGAAGAGGAATCGCGGCGACGGTCTATGGACGACTTTCTGGCCGATTTTCGTGTCGAGGAACGCCACTACATGCGTGAGAGCAAGTCCCTATTCCTGAAAAAGAAGTCCATGATCCTACAGGAGCGGCTCTACTTCCGCAATATCCCGCTTTCCAACTGGGTGGAGAATGAAATGACAGTCGAGGAAGGCAGCGACATCCAATCCCTTGCCAGAGCCTGCTCGGTATTCTCCACCAACTCGCTGAAAGGCTCCAATCAACCTGTGGCTCTACCGGGCGCTGGCGCCCGTCTGTTGAACTAACCTAACGATTACCATTTGGCGTACGCCTCAATCAGGGCTAATCCCTTAGTCCTGGGGCGCCAGGAGGTCTAGAAAGGGACCACACGCCTATGGGCTCATCCGCTTTGGGTTTTAAACTCGAAAGTGACTACTGGAGGAGCCTGTAAACTTGATTCTCAAACCCACGCTGCGCGTCGTGGTTCCCACACCGATTCTCAGGATTGGCTCTTCTGGGGCGATCTGATGCAGGGATGATCCGCCGCAGGGCACTCCGGAGCCCGGCACTTATGCTCTGATGGGCTGCGGTTTGATTGCACTGGCTTTGTGGCACCGCCGCGGCCCCTGAGGAAAATCCTCCAGCCTAGGGGCTGGCGCGGCGCGGCCAATATTCAAGAAATTGCCTTCAAAAATTGTACTTGAGCGCCAACTGAATATTCCGCGGCGTGTTTGCCTGGCCGCCAATCCTGCCGAACGTCGCCGGAGCGTTCGTGTTCGTCGCAGGACCCCCGAAGACCACCCGGTTAAAAAGGTTGAAGAACTCCGCGCGGAATTGGAGCTTGTGATTTTCGAATAGCCGGAAATCTTTCAAGATACTGAAATCCTCACTCAGCAGCCCGCACGAGCGGGCCTCTCCAAAGTTGGGCGCGGAATTACCCAATGTGAACGCAGCCGGCTGCGAAAACGCAGCGGAGTTGAGGTAGACATCGCGCGCCGGGTCGAACGCGGCGCATCCCACGCTCGTGCGAATCTCCTGCCCGGTTACGCGGTTTGGACGGTTGCCGCCGTTGAACAACGGGATCACTCCGCCGCCGCCGGCGCCCAACGGAGTTCCCGAAATGTAGCGCTGAATCGCGTTGATGCTCCAGCCGCCGAGCAACGCACTTTTTTTCCAAAGCGGCACATCCCAGGTCCACGAGAGAATCAGGTTGTTCGGGCGGTCAAACCCAGCCAGCCGTTTCTCCAGCTTTCTGTTGTTGGTATCCAACGGAACTGCATTAGCTGCGTCATCGCCGAACCCGGTGTAGCCCGCCCCGCTGACCAGCGCCTTGGACCCCGTATAGGAAACCAGCACAGTCATGCCGTTCGAATACGACTTCTGCAACCGCATCTGCAACGAATGATAGGTGCTCCACCCGATCGGCTGGTACAGGTTGCGAATGCCTGTATATTGCGGGAACGGACGTAGCGCCTGGCCCACCGACCCCCGGAATTCAGCGAACGGAGGCCGCACTCCCGCGGCTTGCGCCGCCGCTGAGTTGATGTCGGCGTTGAGTGTATTCCCCAGGCTCAGGAAGCGAAAATCCACCTGGTTGAGATTCTCCAGGCCTGCCGACAATGCCGTGCCGCGTTGGCCGACATAACCGATATCGAGCAGGAAACGCCACGGCAGCTCTCTCTGAATGTTCAAAGTCCAACTGCTCACGTATCCCGGCTTGCCCGCGCCCGGATTCATGAAGTCGATGTTGTTTCCATTTTGCAGCGTCGGACTGGTGTTGGGCAGGCTTCCCGAAAACGCGGTAATGCCCTGATCCAAAATCACCGCGGGGACGCGGCCGCCCGTCAACTGGGGAAAATTCTGTCCAAATGAAAAGCCGAACACGAACGCCCGGTTCACGCGTCCGACACTGGTCGCGTTGGTAGGCGACCAGAATACTCCAAAGCCCGTGCGGACCACTGTTTTCGAGTCGATCGAATATGCGATCCCGACGCGAGGCGAAAAGGCGTGTAAGTAGTTTGGGGTAAGAAGCTCGCCCGGCTGCAGGAACTTGAGCACGCCGGCTCGGTTCCCCGCGCCCGGATTAGGACCCGTAATGTCCAAGTAGGACTGCCGGCTGTCCGCTTCCTGGATCACGGTCGGAATTTCGTGCCGTACTCCAAGCGTTAGCGTCAGTTTCCGGTTCACCTTCCAGACGTCCTCCGCATGCCAGGCGTAGTACTCTCCGCGCATCCGCCGCAACGGCGCAGGGATCAGCCGTTGAGCGGAAAACACCTGTCCCAGCAACAGGGATGCCCAACCGTTGCCCTGCCGCGTCGAGTCCGGCGAAGCAACGTTGGCCGTGGAAAGCGGATTGAAGTTGAAAGTGCCTGCCATCCCGCCGTCGTCGGTGCCGTTGAAATTGTCATAGTGGAAGAATCGGATATCGGCGCCAAACTTCCACTGATGCGCACCCCGGATCCAGGTCCAGTTATCGACGAAGCTGTAGTTGCGGTTGATGGACGGATCATTCGGCTGCTGGTTGGCATTGCCCAATGCGATCGTTCCATAGCTATTGGCCACGTTGAACAGCGGAAAGCCCGGTACGTCCGAAGGAATGCCGGGCACCTTATAGATTTCATTTCCTTTGCGTGTATCGAGCTGGCGAATCGGGTCGGAGAACGTATAGCCAAAGCCCGCATGGTGCAGCAGGTTCGAGCGCAGTGCCTGGTCGTAGTTGATGCGATAGTTTCTTCCCCGCACGGGACCGTAGAACCAGATGCCGAGAGGTGTTTCGCTTCCCAGGTAGTTGCGGCTGTTTGGATCGGTGAAGGTCTTCCAAAATGCAAAGCTCACGCGCTGATTCCGCGGTAGGAGTTGATCCGCCTTGATCGACCAGGACGTATCGGCCGTGCGACTGAAAGAGCGATCCAGAAAGTTGTTGAAGTAACCGGGATTGTCCGGGGCGGGGATGAGGGGGAGCACATTGCGCGCCACCTGGCTGAAACGGTTCCCCGGAATCATGTTACCCGCAAATGGCTGGCGGGAACCGTCCGTTTGAGTCGTGGCCGGATCGAAAACCGGAAGCAGGTTTCCAGCGCCGTCGCGGTAACTGCTGAAATCACCTTGTAGAAATGCTCTTGGCGGCAGGCTCAGCAGATTCCCGGTTAGTGGAGGGCTGTTGCGCAATCCGGTGTAATTGAAATTGAAAAAGGTCTTGTCTTTGCCGTTGTAAACCTTGGGTATCCAAACTGGACCGCCGAAACTGCCGCCGAATTCGTTGTAGCGGACGATCGGCCTTACGCGCGCGAAGAACGGCCGGGCGTCGAGCTTGTCGTTTCGGAAGAATTCGAACAGCCCGCCGTGAAACTGGTTGGTTCCAGAGCGGAGAGTGAAATTCAGGACTCCCAGCCCGCGTCCATACTCCGCTGGAAATAGCGTGTTTTGAACCTTGAACTCCTCGACAGACTCATAGGGCGGCGATGTTTGCGCCAGAAACCCCGGTGTCACGGCCAATTGCCCCGAGATACCGTCGTACAGGACTTCATTCGTGAAATCCGGACTCCCGTTGATGTTCTTCGACCACGGAATGCCGACCACGCCCGGCGTCAGGAAGATAAAGTTCTCGGGTTGCCTGCGTCCGGAGGCCGCGGTTGTTGCGCCGGATCCACCAATCTGAATCGGCAAATCGAGGATCGCCTTCCGCTCGAGCACGGTACTGATCTCCGGAGACGTAGTTTGCAAAGCGATCACACCGCCGGACACCGTCACGGACTCCGTGACCTGTCCAACGGACAGTTGCAGATCGAGCGTGGTATTGGTTGCGGTCAAGATCGAAATGCTTTCTTGCACCAACTTCTTGAATCCGGCCTTCTCAGCCTCCAGACGGTACGCTCCGGGCGGCAGCGCTCGAAACGCATAGACTCCCGCGGAGCCTGTCATTGCCGCGAAGGCGGCATTGGTCTCCACGTGCTTGATCCTGATCGTTGCATCCGGAACGAGAGATCCGGAGTTGTCGGTGACAGTCCCGGTGAGTCCGCCGAGATTACCTTGACCGAACAAAGGCGCAACTGCCAATGAAAGGCAGAAAAGTAGGAAAGAGCGAGGCATATGCGCCCGATACTATCGGACCCCAAAGTACGAAGTCAATGCCTGGCGGGCTCGCGCCGCCAACTCCGGCTCTCCGCCGCTCACAACGCGTTCGAATAAAAGACGCGCCTTCTCCTTACGTCCTGATTCAACATAGAGCATCGCCAGCCGGTACAGATGCTTCGGGGCCTGATCCGCCGACACGGCCGCTTCGAGATCTTGCACCGCGGCATTGGTATTGCCTCGCTTGAAAGCAACCACTCCCAGTGCTGCGCGTGCCTCGGCTCGCAAACGCGCAGTCTCCTTCTTCCACAGGTCAGGCGTAACTGTTCTGGGCGCCTTCGCTTGTTCGAGGAGAGCCAGGAGTCTCCGCGCGTCACTCTCTGCTCGCAACAGGGCGCTCGGTGCGGATTCGTTTACAAGAAAACCAGCGCGAGCCGCCAGCAAAGGAGCATAATCAGGTGCGATGGCAAGTCCGGCATCCGTGGCTTCTACGGCCTTGGTCGCATTGCCCAGCTTGCGATATGCTTCTACCTGTAGCTCATGAACGCGAAGCCGAAGTTGCGATAACGGCCAAGCGCTCAGGAATCTCTCGGCCGCGGCAGTTACTGCTCGCGGACCGCTGGCTTCGACAACATCGAGGTATGCATCAAACTCCTCCGGTTTCTCAGCCTGCAAGTTCGGCAGAAATTGCCCATGGGCCCACCGGGAAAATATGAGTGCAATGATCGGGATCCTGTGCATGGTTCAGGCCTTCTTTGACGGCGACTCGCCTGTTTCTGCCAGGATAGCCGCTCTCCTCCACCAAGGTGAGACCTATAAGGCCATCCGGGAACTACGTTCTGTCGAAATACAGGGCGCCACTCCTGCGACTCTAAAGTCTCTGGGAATCGCGTACTACGCCGCCGGACAACATGTTCTCTTCCGCCGGAAAATGTTCGAAGCAATCGATGCCAACCCCCTCGATTACGCCCCCCATTACTACCTCGGCCGCCATTATTTTGACGATGTTCAAGACTACGCCAAGGCCGCCGAGTACTTCCGGAAGGCAATCCAGCGAAATCCGAATTACGCTCGCAGCTATTACTTCCTTGGACACTCTCTCGAGCGGGCCGGGCAACCTGCGGAATCCCAACTCCATTTCGAGAAGGCGCTTCAGCTCGATTCATGCAACGCTCCGGCGCACGCGGCTTTGGCCCGGCTGGGACACAATCCGGAACTGAGCATCCAGCGCGCCATGGCCTGTGATCCCAACGATCCAAATATTCACCGGGACGCCGCTAGGATCCAACCCGAATCCGCCATTCGCCACCTGACCCGGGCCGTTGAGCTCGATCCTCTTGATGCTCCAACCCTGTATCGACTCCATCGAGCCCTTGCCGCCGCAGGCCGCTCCGCCGAAGCGTCACGCGTCCTGGATCGTTACCGCGAAATGCAGGCCGTGTATGGGGGCAACAATTAATAACTACTCCCTGACGGTCGTGGCTCGGAAGTCGTTGCTCGGATGTGGTTGCTGAGCCGCGCACGTAAGCAAGCGGTGCGCGGCTATCCGAAGAGCACGGAAATCTCACGATTGCCGATCATCTGCTTAGCGGCGAAGGGCTCGATGTAATAGAACTCGCGGCCGGAAGGAGTTTCTTTAATGGACTTCTTCCAGTCGATGCCCATGGCCGAGTAGATGGTGGTCGCGACGTCCTCCATGTAGATCGAGCGGCGAGCCCCCCATTCTGAGTCGAGCACCTTCGATCCTGTCTCATCCGTCTTCCCGATGATCTGCCCACCCTTGATTCCGCCACCGGCCATGAGCGCTGTCATCGCGTATTGATAGTGGTCGCGGCCATTCAATCCGGAAGTGAGGTCACCCGGAGTGCGGCCGAACTCACCCATGCAGATCACCATCGTCTCGGATAGAAGCGTCCGGCCGTCTGAGCGCTTGCGAGTGGCTAGATCTTCGATCAAGGAGGCCAGAGCGGGATCCAACTCCCAGGAATGCTGGTAAAGGTTTTTGCGGTCGTAAATGTCCTTATGATGGTCCCAGCCGTATTGCTGCAGGAAGATGAAGTGCGTGCCGGCATCTGCTTCCACTAGATTGCGCGCGATGATGGCGGCATCACCCGTGATGGTTTTGCCGTAGCGTTCGCGGTCCACGGGATCAATGGCAAAAACCTTCGCCGCGCGGTTGTCGCTCATCATACTGACGGCGCCTTCGTAGTAGTTGTGGTAGTCGCGGTAGGCTTTTGCGGCCAAAGACGAATCATTGCGTAGGCGCGCGTCGAACGACTGCAGAAGTCGCCAGCGGCGCTGGAACTCCGTGCGGCTGTCCTCGGTCATCGTGTAGGCATTTAATCCAGTGGCGGTATCGATGTGGAACGGCGAGTAAGTCGCGGGGAGGAATCCCGACCTGAGCAGGCCAGCCTGCGATTGGGTTACGTTCAAGGCCACATAAGGAGGCATCGTGTCCGAGTCGCGCCGGTGCGAGGCCCACTCATAAGCCACCACCGATCCCACCGCCGGGATTTCCTTCTGTAGCGCAGGGTTGAGTGAATGCGCGGCCTGGATGTAGTACTGCGCGCGTCCGTGCACGCTGTCCCAGGCTTCCATGGAGCGCACCAGCGCCACGCGGTCCAGTTGTTTGGCCAGGCGCGGATGCAGCGCCATGGGCCACTTCACGCCGGGTTTCACGTCCTGAATGTCGAAGTCTTGAGGTGTCCACTTGCCTTCCTTGAGATCCCATGTATCCACATGCGACTGGCCGCCATCGAGCATCACGAAGATCACGAAGCGAGCCGATCCCCGGGGACTCACCTTTTCTTCCGCGCGAGCACTGGAAGGCTGGAGCAGCGGAAGGAACCAGTAGCCGCTCAGCGAGACCCCTCCGATGCGAAACAACTCGCGGCGCGTCAGCAGGTGATCCATTAATTGAGACATCGTCAGAGTCCTTCTCTAGAAGTTGTGGACGAACTCTACTTTGTTTACCACAAGCCATTGCAGGTCTTCCCAGCCCTTTTTCGGGTCCGTCTTCACGAGGTCCTTCGCCATCGCCATTTCCTCTCGCGTAGGTTGGCGGATCAGGAAGCGCTGGAACACCTCGGTAATCTTCTCTTCTTCGGTTGCCTGCTTGGCCAGAACCTTTGAGAGAAAACTCCCGGGCTCCGCCCGCACTTGCCGCAGCACAAACGGCGAGTTCATGAGGAGAATCGCCTGCGTGATATCGCCTTCGTTGGTCCGCTCGGCATATTCTCGGTTGGTCTGTCCGAAAGATTCAAGGAAGAAGTTCACGTCTTTTAGCAGCGGCCCCTTGCCCTTGAAGTCCTCCGGCGACCGGGTTTCGGTGGCATACTTCGCGCGGAAATCCGTACCCCGGATAGGAACGTCCGTGTACAGGCCGGTAGCATGCACGAGCGAATCGTGAATCTCCTCCGCCTTGAGTCTCCGCACGAAACGGCGCGCAAAATATTTCGCGTAAGAGGCTTGCCACTCCCCCTGGAAGCGGGACGAAAGCTGATACGCATTCGACTTGGCGATCAGCGTGATCACGGATTTTAAGCTGTGTTTGTTGTCCCGGAAATATTTGCCCAAAGCATCAAGCAGCTCCGGGTGGGTCGGCTGCACGGACCAGCCTGCTGGCAGCGGCGCATTTGGGTCCTGCCGCAGCAGATCGAAATCGAGCGGCGGATCCACGATCCCGACACCGAACATCTCTGACCACAGCAAATTCACCGCGGCACGGGCAAATTGCGGATGGGACGTCAGCATTCGCGCGAACTCAGCCCTGGGATTTTTCGCGGGATCGGGCCTGGCGCCAGTGAATAGGAAGACGGGGTCCGCCGGACCTTGTCCTCGCCGCGGGACCCGAACCACCGTCCGCGCGGAAGCGTCGTAGCCCGGGCCGAAATCATCGATCGAGTACTCATCCTGCGTGGTCGCGACTTCGACCCGCCGTAGGACCCGCGTCTTACCGAAGAACGCACCCATCTTCCACAATTCGTCGCGCTTGCGCTCGGTGAGCCACAAATTGATCTTTTCCAGATGCTGGCGCCCGTCGTGGCACGACACGCAATTCAGGTCCACGCCGAGAAAATGTTTCACCGAACTGATCGCGAGCTCATCGGAGGTGTCTTCGTGCACCGTATCTTCGCAGGTCACACCAATGACGACCCACCGCGCCACATAGCTCGCTGGTCCCACATACCAGTTGGACGCCGCCGTGGAAGTGAGCATATCATGCACCATCAGATCGTAGGGGCGATCGAGGTGAATGTTGTCGTAAAGCCAGCGATAAAAAACGTTCTTGCCCTCGTTGCCCACGCGATTGGCCGCGGACTTGAACAGGTCTCCAAGGAAGTATGTCCATTTGGCCTTGAAAGCCGGGGTCGTGGCCAATTTTTCCACCAGCTTGTCCCGCTTGTCCGCGGCCGGATCGGCCAAAAATGCTCGCAGCTCCTCATGTCCTGGAATGCGCCCTGTAATATCGATGTGCAGGCGGCGGAAAAACTCCTCATCGCCTGAAAGCGGGGCGTGCGGAATTCTATCCTTCTCCATTCTCGAAAAGACAAACTCATCGATTAGATTCTTCCGGACTACGGGCAACGTCTTCCCGGTCGAGGATGGCAATAGACTCTCAGTGAGCTTGGCGGCTCTCGTTCGCTGGCCGGCGCCCCGCAGCGCAGGATGGTTTTCCGGGAGAGGTCTTCTGGCAGGTTCCTGAGCGGACGCCGTTGCCAGAAGGATCGGCAGGAAGGCAAGGCGGCAGGGCAATGGGGACATGGAAGATCCTTGGTCGTATCTATTATCGTATTTTCTTAGGGCGATCAACGGTCATAAGGTAAATCCCCGATAGATCTCGAACTGGGGCAATGCGAAGCTGGGGGTATGCGGCCAGGAAGAGTGATCGCTGTGATTTTTGCTCTCGGCGTGGGGGGCGTGGCGGGAGCCAACGTCACACAACTGATGGGGCTGCTCCTCGGCCTGGGTGGCGACCGTGTAGCCGCCTCGAACGCGGTGCTCTCCGAGCACGAGCTGGAAGAAATCAACACGCTTTCTCCGCAAAACCAGGCTGTAAGGCTGCTGCAACGGAGCGTCAATGGGTACAAGGGCGCGCTCGAACAGATCGACTCCCGCGTGGACGGGTGGCGCGGCCAGATCGAGCTCGACGAGGAACTCAACAAGCTGACCTACGTTGCCTACTGTTCCAGCAACCTTCGAGTTCGCGCGGCGGCAATCGAAATCTCGCTGGCTGGATATAAGGTCGAGAAGAAGCCCGAAAGCGTCGAAACGCAGAGACGACTCCTCAAAGACAACTCGAACAAGGTTCTTCCGCTGTGGATTCTGGGCTTGCTCGGGAACCGCGGCATCGAAACGGAGACCATCCGCCGTACACTGATAGACTACCTTCACGATAACGACGAGACGACTCGCACATGGGCGGTGAACTCACTCGCGATGCTGGGAACCGATGACACGATCGAGCCGCTGATCGAGGTCTTTCGGAATGACCCTTCGGCCCACATCCGTGAACGGGCTGCCTGTGGTCTCGCGGACTCTGGAATGCTGACCCGCGATCAGCGGAAAAAAGCCATCCCCGAGCTTCTCCGTATGAGTGACGACCCTACACTCGACGCGCAGACGCGCGGCTGGGTATTTCAGGCGCTTCGTGAGATTGGCGGCGAATCGATTGCCTCCGACCCCTCTGCCTGGCACGACTGGTGGGCCAAGCGACAATAAAAGCACAGCCTAGGGATCTGCTAGGATATCCCTAGGAGGTCCCTATGGCCACATTGTATGTGGAAAAGTTTCCGGACGAGTTATATGACGCTTTGCGCAAGCGCGCCAAAAGCAAGCGGACTTCGATCGCCGCGGAGGTGATCGCTCTGATCAAGGAGAGTGTTCCCACCGAAAAAGAGCGGAGGAATAGGCTACTGGCTCTGAAGAGACTGATTGATCTGCAGAAGAACCAGAGAATGGACGGTGGGCCGTATCCGACTGCCGAGGAGTTGATGCGTGAGGAGCGCCAGCGTTGAACGTATCCGTAGTGGACGCGAGCGTTGCTGCCAAGTGGCTTGTGCTGGAACCGTTCCGGGAACAGGCGTTGGACCTCCTGATCCGACACCTGGACCGGAGGCTGCAATTAATAGCGCCGGATCACTTGTGGGTGGAGTTGCCGCGTCTCCTGCAGCGGAAGGTGGAGCGAGGTCAATTTCCCCGCGACGCGGCGAAAGAAGGACTGCGGGCGATAGCGGGGTTTCGGATAGGAACCTTCGAAGCGCAGCAGCTTTGGGAAGACGCGTTCGAAATTGCGCTCGACAACCGGCAAACGGTTTACGATGCGATATACGTTGTTTTGGCATTGCACGTGTCCGGTGAACTCATCACCGCTGATCAGCGGTTGGTGAATGCTCTTGGCGATCGCTTTCCCGTGCGCTGGCTAGGAACGATATGACGCTGCTTACCCTTTGCTGAAGATCTCTCGCATGCGCCGGGCAGCGATCTTCTCGTCGCCGGCATCGTTCATGAAGACAGTGAACTCGAGGCCCTGGCCGCCGCCAGCGCGAAGCACAACAATTCGTGGCTCGCCATCGCGTAGCTTCTGTTCGACCTCTTTTACGGTGAGCCGGAACTTGCCTTCGTCCCAAGTGATTTTGACGCGGTGGACGCGGCGCGTCCGGTCGAACGGAAGCTTTTCAGCCTTGAGGCCGAGCTTGGAAAACTGCTCGATGAGATAGGCGGCTTGGCGCTCGGATTCGCGGTCTATCGCGTCAAAGTCGAGCTTGGCATATCGCTCCAGAGCGACCCATAGCCCGATCATCTCCTCGCGATTCACCTTCATCCCTCGTCCCTGGGAATCGGAATGGGGCGACGAGTTGAGCCACGCGGCGCGGATCAGATCCTTGCGGCCGGCGAGGATGCCCGCCGATTGGGGACCGCGTATGTGCTTGCCGCCCGAGACTGCGATCAAGTCCACTCCCTGGGCGGCAAGCTTTGGAATGTTGCTCCAACCCGGGAGCATATTGGCCGCATCCACCAGCACCGGCACACCGGCCTTCTTCGTGAGGGCGAGGCATTCGTCGAGGGGGATGGGCGTCTCCCATTCCCAGTCGTGTGAAGAACCGCCGAGGTAGTACATCATCGCGCAATTGGACGTGAGTGCGTTGGCGAGCTGATCCTTGGTTTCGACGTCGATGATCTTGACGCCCGCGGAGCGTACAGCGTGGTCGTAGCCGTTGCGGTGGCGCTTCTGAATGACAACCTCCGTTTTCATTCCGGTGAGATCGGGTAGACGGCGAACCTTGGCAACGTCTTCACCGGTGAGACACGCATAGGTGCCGATCGCGATTCCCCCGGCGGCGCCTGAAGGAACCATGGCCGCTTCGGTGCCACAAAGCTTCGCGATTCGTTCTCCGACAGCGTCCTTCACTTCTTCGAGATACACGTAGTCGCGGGAAGCTTCGGCCATCGCGGCATGGACTTCCTCGGACATCTTTGAGGCGCCGATGGTGGTCATCGTACCCTGAAAGTTGATCAGCGGCCGGATGCCGAGTTGCGCATATATACCGCTGGACTTTCGCGGTGCTGCGGCCAATTTCGAGAACGGCCAAGTGGCGGCCAGTTGGAATAGGAGGCGTCGGGACGTCATGCCGAACATGGTACCTGTTTTTGGAAACCGTGAGAAGGGAGGGTCCGTCACAGGGGGCATGAATAGAATTGGATTCGTCCTGTTAGCGGGTCTGATCATGTCGGGAAGTGCCTGGGGGCAGCACTACTGGCGGAAGCACAATTTCACGGTTGGGGGAGGGGGAGGAATCCCGCGCGGCGAATTACGGACGCTGGAAACGTCGCCAGTCTTTCGGGTTGGCTATGGGTACCGGTTTCATCCGAATTTCCAGGCCGACGTGGGCCTGGACACTGTTTTCCATGCTGCGAATGTCCGGGACTTTTTCGAGTCACAGGTCGGGGATTTGCGAATCAAAGATTACCAATACATGTTGCCCATGGGTGGGCGAGCGATTATTCCGCTGGGCCGCGTGATGCTGTACGGCGGCGGAGGCGGCGTTTGGCTGCGATATCAGGAGAGTATTCGCCAGCCTTTCGGAGAGTCGTTCCGTATCGATTGCCGGGTCTGCCGGTCGCGCTCCGGGTGGGGTTACTATGGGCTGTTGGGAGCGAGTGTCGCGTTGGACCGATATCAGAATTTCCGCTTGGGATTCTCGTCCCGCGTGGTCCAGGGGGACACGTCGGGAGATTCCTTTGGTCCGCTACCCGCGTTCCGGACGGCGGACCGTTGGATCAACACGGCGCTCGAGTTCACTTTCAGTTTTTAGCCGCACCGCTAACCGGTCGCGCTTGCCTGAGCACGCCAGTCTGGTCGCACGTGAACGTTACGCGCCCGGATACCGGATAGTTCAGTGGTGTAGCACTGAGGCGATAGCCTTGCACCGTCGCTTGAATTTCGTAGTGATATCCGCTCTTGTTGCCCGCAGCCAGATCTTCGGCGATCAAGCCGGCCGCACCGGCACCCGGACCCAGTTCGGTCAGCGAAACGGCATAGCGGCCGTACTGCGAAAGGTATTGGGCCTGGGCGGTGTAGAGGTTGTGAACCTCCTGTTGAGCAGCTGATTCCCGGGCGCTCACAAGCGCCTCCTGAACGCGCGGAACAGTGATCATTCCCAGGATCATGAGGATGGCGATCACGATCATAAGTTCGAGAAGAGTGAATGCATGCCCCTGCTTCATAACACCAATGACGCCATGGGGCCGACGAGCGTTGAATCGCCAGCGGGACTAAAAGTCGCGCGCAAGCGAGGCTTGCCCCACTCTACGGCCGAATCACGAGATCCGGCCAACAGCCAGGTTCATCCTCACCGCGCGAGAACGGGGATCTTACCGCCGTCGCAGGAGTGGGCACAAGGAACTTCGGGTCGAGGGCCTTGGCGATCTGATCGCGTAAATCTTCGAGATGTAAGCGGGTCATGGAGTCCGCAGTCTTCGCCATCGCGCGGCTCACTTCGCCTTGGATTGTGCGGAGTTCCCCACGAAATAGAGGACGCTGATCGCCGGCGGCGGGTGTGGCCCCATTCAAACGCTCCGACAAAAGCTCGATATACATGCGCTGAAGATTGCGGCGAAAAGCATCGGTCTTGACACTCGTCCCGGCGAATTCGGTAAATACTCCATTCCGGAGACCTGCCATCAGATCCGCCGGCTTGTACGCGGTGCTGCCGTCGAGCGCCTCCTGCTCGGTGAGGCGCTGGATACGCCGGGAATCGAGTACGTTGTTCAAAACGGATCGTTGCGCGTTACGGATGCGGTCGAGAATGCCCGACGCCTCGATACGCCGGAGAATATTGGTCCGGATGAATAGCTTGGGTGTCTGGAGGGCATGTTCCGAAAGGAACTGCACAGCCTGCGCCTGGCGCGCGGCGTCGACCGGAGTAAACACGACGCCGTTCTGGCCATAATGCTTCTGCTGAGACCACATGCCCCCGATCAGCGCTCCCACGTGACCCATCTCACGCGACCATTGTCCGAGCACTCGCCCATATACTTCCTCCAGATCGTCGTAGGGTTTGCCCATTTCCTCGACGGCCGGAACAAGCATCTCCATCACCCGCTCGAGATTCTTCAGACCCAGCCGTGTGGCGGCGATGGCGTCGGAGTCGCCGACGGCTTCGGTATTTTCGCCGGGATCGGCGCCGTTGGATTTGGCGGTGGTAAAACGCATCCAAGGCGTCGAGTCCTGCGCCTTGACGATCCACTCGTTCAGAGTGGCTTTCTCCGCTTCCGGCGACTTGGCGCCGGGAACCGGCTTGTAGCCCCACTCGATAGCAAATTTGTCGTAGGGGCCGATCTTGGGAATCAGGTCATCGGGATCGAGGCCATCTTCCGGCTGCGCGACGTAGTTGAATCGCGAGTAATCCATGATCGTGGGCGTGTGGCCGTTCTTCTTCACCCATTCGCGGTCGCGCACTTTTTCGATCGGATACAGCGAGCTGGCTTTCATGTTGTGCGGCAGGCCAAGCGAATGACCGACCTCATGCGTGACGACGTGCTGGATCAATTGACCCATCAGGCCGGCAGGCAGCGGCAGCTTCCTGGCTTGCGGATTGAGGGGCCCTACCTGGACGAAATACCAGTGTTTCACCAGATTGATGACGTTGTGGTAGATCTGGATGTCCGCGTCGAGAATCTCGCCCGTGCGCGGATCGCTGATGTGGGGTCCCATAGCATTCTCGATGGTGGACGGTTGCCAGCGGATGACGCTGTGCCGGGCGTCTTCAGCGCTCCAGTCGGGATCGTCTTTGGGGGCTTCCTTGCAGACAATTCCATTCTTGAACCCGGCTTGTTCGAATGCCGGCTGCCAGGCTTCGACACCACGTTTCACGTAGGGGACCAGCTCGGACGGAGTCGCCGGGTCGACGAAAAACACGATTGGCTTCACCGGCTCCGATAGGGCCGCGGCAGGATCCTTTTTCTCGAGCCGCCAACGGGCGATAAAGCTGCGCCGCGCGGCTTTCTGCTCGGGCGATCCGTAATCGATCTGGCGAACGCCAAAGTAGCCGACCCGTTCATCCGAGAGGCGGGGCATCATCGGCTTAGGGGGAAGTTTCACCATGCTGAAGTGCATCACGACGCTCGCGCTGCCAGGCCGGATACCGGAGGAGAAGGTCGAAGGAAGTGGAGGCGCGCTGCCAGAAGGAGGGTCGAGCGGCGCCGTATACGTATGCGTGGCTTCGGCTTCGATGTTGACTGGATATGCCTTGATGCGCTCTATATAAGAGCGAAGTGCATCGAATCCGCGGGCACGGAGAATCAGGCGCGGGCTGAACTCGGTAACTTCGGTGGTGAACAGGCGTGTGACATCGATGACGGGCGCATTGTCTTTTCCATTGGCCTCGACCTGAAACGCCATAATAATGCTGGCATTGCGTATGGCCTCGACATTGCGGGAGATGGCGGTGGCAGGGTCGGCCACTACGTCGTAGGAGATTCCACGCAGGAAGACGCGATTGTCGCGCCGTTCCCACCTGACCACGCGGTTGGAGACTGCCTGGCCGGTGTAGCCTGCGCCTTGTGTCGTCCGCGCCAGCGTGGTGACCCAAAGGAATTCCCTGTTGAGCTCCGCCACTGGGATCTCATAGTAAACGCGACTCTTGATGCGGTGAACCGTGAAAACGCCCGTCTCTGTTTGGGCGTCCTTGGTGATCACCTTTTCGTAAGGTCTTGGATCCGGATCGCTAGCGGAAGTACTGCGTGGGGTAGGGGTGGAGGGAGTGCTCGAGCTCGGAGTCTCCTGGGCCATTAGTGGAATGGTGAGGAGGCATAAACACTGACAAAACGATCGACTGCTCATAGTGGTTATTGTCGCGAGCGGCGTCCATAAGGGCAAGCTTCGTCCGGTCCGTTACAATAAGAGTGTTTCCGAATGAAGAAAAGAATACGTTCCACTACCATTCTGTGTGTGCGTAGAAACGGCAAGGTTGTGATTGCCGGCGACGGCCAGGTCACGATGGGATCGGAGGTGCTGAAGGAGTCGGCCAACAAACTCCGTAAGCTCTACAAAGAAAAGATCGTCGCGGGCTTCGCCGGATCAACCGCAGACGCCTTCTCCCTATTCGCCCGCTTTGAAGCCAAGCTCGATCAACATAATGGCAACCTCTCGCGAAGCGTGGTCGAGCTGGCGAAGGACTGGCGTACCGATAAGATCCTGCGCCACCTGGAGGCCCTGCTGCTGGTCGCAGATCTCCACAACACTTACCTGGTGAGCGGCACTGGTGATGTCATTGAACCGGATGAATCTGTTGCCGCGATCGGCAGCGGAGGGGGATACGCGAAATCAGCGGCCGTTGCCCTGATCGAAAACACCGCGCTGGGAGCCCGCGCTATCGTTGAGAAAGCGATGGCAATTGCCGGTAAGACCTGTATCTACACCAATACCAATATTCGATACGAGGAACTGGGATAACGGATGGTCATCTATCTTCCCGCGCAAGCGAACGGGCAGGTATTGCTCGATGAGTTGACTCCGCGCGAAATCGTGGCGGAACTCGACAAGTACGTCATCGGCCAAGCCGATGCCAAGAAAGCCGTCGCCATCGCCTTGCGCAACCGCATTCGCCGCCAGAAGCTTGAGCCGGAGATGGCCGAAGAGGTCATGCCCAAGAACATGCTCATGATCGGTCCTACCGGCGTCGGCAAGACGGAGATTGCGCGCAGGTTGGCCAAACTCGCCAATTCGCCGTTCCTTAAAGTCGAGGCTAGCAAGTTTACCGAAGTCGGTTACGTGGGCCGCGACGTCGAGTCCATGATTCGCGACCTCGTCGAGATCGCTATCGACATGGTGCGCGAGGAACGATTGGATGAGGTCTCCGAGCGCGCCGAGCGCAATGCCGAGGAGCGGCTGCTGGATCTGCTCATGCCGCAGCAGTCAGAGCCGAGCGAGAGCGCCGAGAGGACGCGCGACAAACTCCGGGAGCGCTTTCGGGCCGGAAAGCTCGACGACCGCACCGTTGAGCTTGATGTCAAAGAGCGTGGGCCGACGTTTGAGGTTGCCACCAACATGGGCATCGAAGAGATGGACATCAACCTCAAGGACATGATGGGGAATCTCTTTGGATCGCGTACGCGCAAACGCAAGATGCGCGTGAGCGAGGCTTATGAATACCTGGTCCAGGAAGAGGAGCAGAAGCTGGTGGACATGGACCAGGTCACGCGGGTCGCTATCGAGCGAGTCGAGCGAAACGGCATGATCTTCCTCGATGAAGTCGACAAGATCGCCGGCCGGGAAGGCGGCCACGGTCCTGATGTCAGCCGGGAAGGCGTTCAGCGGGACATTCTCCCCATCGTGGAAGGGACCACGGTCAACACTCGATACGGATTCGTCCGCACCGATCACATTCTGTTCATCGCCGCCGGGGCATTTCACGTGTCGAAGCCCGCCGACCTCATCCCCGAGTTGCAGGGCCGCTTCCCTATCCGCGTCGAGCTGAAGCCTCTCACCGAGGAGGACTTCATCCGGATCCTGAGGGAGCCCAAGAACGCTCTGATGAAACAGTACACCGCGCTGCTCGAAACCGAAGGCATCAAGCTCACCTTCACCGACGACGCCATCGAGGAGGTGGCGCATATCGCCGCGCAGGTGAACCGCGAAATGGAAAACATCGGCGCGCGCCGGCTCCACACCATCATGGAAAAGGTGCTCGAGGAGATCTCCTTCAGCGGCCCGGATCTCAAGAGGAAAACGGTCCGGATCGACGCTGCCTACGTGCGCCTGCAGCTCGACGGCATCGTCAAGGACCAGGATCTCAGCAAATACATCCTGTGATCAATCGCGGATTCTGCAGAGTGGCGCTGGCGATCAGCCTCACCGGTTGCGGCTATGTGGGCGATCCGCTTCCACCCGCGCTGCACATCCCGCAAACCGTCAAGGACCTCACCGTAAGACAGGTTGGTTCCTCCATCGTCGTGAACTTCACCATTCCCAGCCTCACCACGGAGGGAATCGCCATGGATCGAGTGCGCTCGGTCGATCTGCGCATTGGCGATTCCACCGGCAGCGCCGACGAATGGGCCGCGGCGGCGCAACCGGCGTCCCCTTCCGAGACCGCGCCGGGACCAGCCCAAGTGAGGATCCCTTTGCGTGGATGGGAGAACAAGGCGGTCCGTGTCGGCGTGCGAGTTCAATCCGCCAGGAGCCGGTGGAGCGAATGGTCGCCACTAGTGGCGTTACAAGCTGTCGACGAAGTCGCCGCCCCGCGAGCCGTCCGGGCCGAGTCGCATCCGCGCGGCGTTCGCATCACCTGGGAGAACGCGACTTCGGTGCGAATTTGGAGGAAGGAAGAGGAGGCGGCAGTGGCAAAGGGAAACGAATGGGTCGATGAACAGGCGGGCTTTGGTCAAGCCTACGAGTACTCTTTGGAATCCGTCGCAGACTCCGGCGCGGTCAGTGAACGAACGGCGCCGGTCCGGTTCACTCCCGAGGATCGCTTCGCGCCGTCTGTACCAACAGGACTGACCGCCATTGCAGGTATCGGATCGATCGAACTCGCCTGGGAACGCAGCCCGGAACCCGATCTTACCGGCTATCGGCTTTACCGCAGTGACGGAGGATCTTGGAGCAGGATTTCGGAACTGTCTCCCTCTCCCAGCTTCAGTGATCGCTCGGTAAAGACTGGAATGAGCTATCGATACTGCGTCACTTCCGTCGATGGGAAGGGCAACGAGAGTGCAAGATCGGGTGAGGTTGAGGCGCTCGCACCGTGAAGGTTCTCTGCGTTCACACCGCTCGACCCTCTAACACTGGTTGATCGAGCTGCGACCGTCGGAGAAGGGTGATTGTAGACGCGTTCTACTGCTGAGGCTTCGGCCTCTTCTCGTTGAACACGAGCGTCACATCCACGGACAAGACCTTATCATTCGCCTCGTGGATCGAGCGGGCATTCTGCAAATTGTCGAACACACCATCTTCCTTCAACTTGTTAAGGAAGTAGTCTGGATAGTCGGCGTTGAACGCCTGCCCTGGCTTCATCCCCCATACCCGCTTCACTTCATGCTCGCCGTGCAGGTCGAGTCCTTTCAGTAGCAGTTTTCCAAACGTAAACTTAGGACCGGGCTCGACCATGAACGTCACGTCGCAGACCCGGAGTTTCTCAATCAGCTTGCGCTCGATCCTGGACGTCACGCGCATATGGCCGGCCCTTCGCACTGCGGTATGAATCACCTCCTGTGCTCCCAACGTCAGGTCCATATTCGCCACGTCACCAGCCTTGAGGTTGAGGGATTTTACGAGTTTTTCCGTATCCCCGATCCCCAGTATCTGAACATCGCCGAAGGAAAAGGACGGTCCCTCGTCTACCGTCACGCTAACCTTCATTCCTTTCACGCCCGAGGCAGGCGTCGCTTCGATCTTCGGAAACGCTACACGCAAGCGTCCGCGTGCGTCGTAGAGAGGCACGATCGCCGTCTGCAACAACTCGCGAAACCGCGCTTCGCGATACTCGACTCCCACCGCCACCGCATGAATCGTATTCTGTAGCGTCGCAGTGGGAATCAACTGGTTGCCTGAGAAGTGTACCTCGGCGACCGGCGCAAACGCTCCCGCCGGGTAGAAGAGCACATGCAGGTCTCCTATGTTCTCGGAGTGGATCCGCGCTTCGATTTTTTCGCTTCCACCCCTGGAGCGAACCAACTCCTCCAGCGCTGCGCGATACCGTTCCACCAGCGTCTTGTTGGCGGGAATCCTGTCTGTGAATAACGGATCCTGTTTGCCAAGGTGTGCTCGGATATCGGGTTCGGACACCGGCACCCGGTCAAAGCGGAACGGCAATAACTGGTCGAAGTCCACGACTTCAAACACCAAGTCGACCCCCTGACCGCTCGCCGAAGGACCGTACTTATACGCGACGCTTGAGAACGCGCCGTGCGCCGCCAGACGATCGCGGGCAGCCTCGACTTCCTTTTCAACCAGAAGCTGCCCCACCTTGAGCTCCGCTACCCGGAGAACAAGGTCCCGCGAGTAGCGGCTGCCGGTTACGTTGATAGACTCGATCGGGAAGACCGCGGGCTTTGGGGCTTCTGGCGTGACCGGGGCAGCTTTTCCGGCACGGACTGTTTTCTTTCCTCCCTTCGGCGTCTGGCCGAAGGCCGTCGCCACGGTGAGGATCAGAAGCAAACATCGAGCCATATCTCTCATTATCTTCCCGACGTTGCAGGCCGATGCGAAGTTTCGAGTGCAATTCTGAACGGTACACCTCGAAAATCACCGAGTTATCATGAATGTTTCATGCCCTACGACGTTGTGATCATCGGCAGCGGGCCGGGAGGATACTCCGCCGCCGTCCGGGCCGGTCAATACGGCCTCAAAACCGCCCTCGTGGAAAAGGATCCCAAGCTTGGCGGAACCTGCCTTCACGTGGGATGTATCCCGACCAAAGCGCTCCTTCATTCGGCCGAAGTATGGGGGTATTTCAAGCACTCAGTAGAGCAAGGCATCCACTGCGACAATCCTCGGCTGGATCTTCCCTTGGTGCTCGATCGCAAGGCAAAGATCGTCAACAAACATGCCAAGGGCGTTGAGTACTTAATGAAGAAAAACAAGGTGGACGTGATCACGGGCCATGGCGTGTTGAAAGGCGGCGGTCGCATTGACGTCCGATCGGATAAGAGTGTGGAGGCGGTGCAAACCATAGAAGCGCGCAACGTGATCATCGCAACCGGTTCAGAAGCGCGCATGCTGCCCGGCTTGCAGCCGGACGACACGATTCTCACCAATATCGAAATCCTCAGCATGCCCGCGATCCCCAAATCGCTCGCGGTGATCGGCGCCGGTGCAGTGGGAGTGGAGTTCGCTTCGATTTTCCAGCGCTTCGGCTCGCAGGTCACGCTCCTCGAAATGCTCCCTAGGCTCGTCCCGGTGGAAGACGAAGAAGTTTCCAAGGAGCTCGAACGGAGCTTTAAGAAACAGGGGATCCGAAACGAAACGGGGGCGCGCGTTGAGTCGGTGGAAAAGAGTGGCACCGGAGTTCGCTTGCAAGTAACGCTTGCCAGCGGCAACCCTGAGTCCATCGAAGCCGAAAAACTACTGGTTGCCGTGGGGCGCAGACCCAATACGGATCGCATTGGACTCGAGAACACACGCGTTGAGACCGATCGCGGGTTTGTCAAGGTGAATCAATACCAGGAGACTGCCGAACCCAGTGTCTATGCGATTGGCGACGTAGTCGCAGGAACTCCCCAACTGGCGCACGTGGCGACGATGGAAGGCATGGTCGCAGTGGCGCACATCGCGGGAAAACCCGCGCGGCCAGTGAACAAGAACCGAATCCCCAGCGCCACCTATACCGAGCCCGGGATCGGCAGCGTAGGCCTGACAGAAGCGCAGGCGCGGGCCGCGGGCCACAAAGTCAAGGTTGGGAAGTTCCCATTCCTGGCCAACAGCAAGGCGTCCATCCTGGGCCAGCACGACGGTTTCGTCAAGATCGTGACGGATGAAACCTACGGCGAAATCCTCGGAGTGCACATCATCGGCCCGCATGCCTACGAGCTGATCGCCGAGGCCGTGGCGTGCATCGAAGCAGAAGCCACCGTTGATTCGATGATCGCGACCATTCACGCCCACCCCACGCTGTATGAAGCCGTGGGCGAAGCTTTTAACGCGGTTTACGGACAGGCGATCAATGCGTAGCGGCCCAGGCTCGGCGCGGTCCTTAAATCCGGCTATCGAGGTGCCCACACGCGCGCCAGGGTCCGTTGTGCCCCGTTCAATCATTCGTTGCGAGTTCCGCGACTTGGGCCGGATGCGTTATCGCGAAGCGTGGGCGCTGCAACAGGAGCTTGTAGATCTGCGAAAGCAGGATCGAATCCCCGATCAGTTTCTGGTCGTCGAGCATCCGCACGTTGTGACACTCGGTCGCAATGCGCATCAGGAAAATGTCTTGGCGAGCGAGGAGATCCTATCCAAGGCGGGCATCGAGTTGTGTGCCACCGACCGTGGCGGCGATGTCACCTATCATGGTCCTGGGCAGATCGTAGGTTACCCGATTCTGGATCTGAAGCAATGGCGCCGGGACGTGGGGGCCTATGTGCGATCTCTGGAACAGGTAGTGATCGACACACTCGCAGGATTCGGGATCGAGAGCGGCCGTGTCGCAGACTGTACCGGGGTCTGGACGAACGGGCCGCCAAACAGGCTGGAAAGTGACCCATGCGCGGCGGGCAGCCTCCGTTGTGCGCATGTTCCTCAAAAGATCGCCGCCATCGGTGTTCATTTGAGCCGTTGGGTCACTTCGCACGGATTTGCGCTCAATCTCGACACCGACTTGAGCTATTTTCGCTACATAGTGCCATGCGGCCTCACCCGGCCCGTGACGTCCATGGCAAAGATGGGTGCTATCACCAGCCGCGCTGCTGTGACTCGGGTATTGGCCGAAAACTTTGGTCGCGTATTCGAACGAGAAATGGTAGAGCCGGTGGAGTTGGCCGCCGCCCGGCATGATGGAGAGAAACCATGGTTGATGTCGTGATGCCCCAGATGGGCGAGAGCATCGTCGAAGGAACACTTACTAAGTGGTTGAAAAAAATAGGTGATCACGTCGAACGAGACGAGCCTTTGTTCGAGATTTCCACTGACAAAGTAGATTCTGAGATCCCGGCCCCTTCGTCGGGAACTTTAGCAGAAATCTTGATTTCTGAGGGAACGACTGTTGCTATTAACACAGTTGTAGGTAGAATAGGAGGAGGCGGGGACGCTGATGCAGTGACACCTGCTACACAGCTGGCCGCTGCTCCGCCACCACCCCCAGCGGTCGTTCGTGCACAGGTCCCTCCTGCGGAGGCCCCCTTGCCGATGGCAGCGCCGGCGCTCGCAGAGCCTCTACCCCCGCCAGAGGCCACGACGCCGGCTGCTGCCGCATCTCATCCTTCGCCTGTCTCGGAAGATGTCGGTCCGTTGTCCCCTTTGGTGCGCCGCATGGCGCGGGAACACAACGTAGACCTGTCCGCGCTGAAGGGTACCGGGGCCGGTGGCCGCATCACCAAGCACGATGTCGAGGCCTATCTAGCCTCGCAGACCGCGGCGCCGCCCGCGGCTGCACTGCCAAGCGGGATCGCACCCGCTCCTCCTGGCGCTGCCGCCGTTGCGCCGGTTGCCCCAGTTGAACCTGCCAAGACCCGCGTAGAAACGATGAGCGTCATGCGGCAAAGGATTGCCGAACACATGATCTTCTCCAAGCAGACTTCGGCGCATGTCACGACGGTGCATAAAGTGGACATGACCAAGATCGCCAGGCTACGGGACAAGATCAAGGGTGGGTTCCAGGAACGCTACGGCTTTGGACTCACGTTCCTCCCGTTCGTGGCCCGTGCCGCGGCCGAAGCCTTGCGAACATTCCCGATCGTCAACGCTTCGATCGAAGGAAAAAACATTCTTTACCACAATGATGTGAACATTGGCATTGCCGTGGCGCTCGATGGTGGCAACGGGCTCATAGTACCTGTCATCAAAAACGCCGATGAGAAGAATGTGGTGGGCTTGCAGCGATCTATTGTTGACCTTGCCAATCGCGCCCGGTCCAAGCAGCTTAAGCCGGATGAAGTCCAAGGTGGAACTTTCTCGATCACCAATTTCGGCAGTTTCGGCTCGATTTTCGCCACACCGGTGATCAATCAGCCGCAGGTGGCGATCCTTGGTGTTGGCGCGGTGGAGAAAGTTCCGGTGGTGTTGGATGACGCCATCGCGATCCGCTCGATGGCGCACGTGGCGCTGACGTTCGACCACAGGCTCATTGACGGGGCGCTGGCGGATCAGTTCTGCCAGAAGATCAAGCAGATTCTGGAGAACTGGTCGGATCAGGTGTTGTAGACGG
>Ga0187893_10003454_pt1 | contig 32045 bp, 20 predicted proteins | sample MA1701074metaG_FD_139574 | JGI IMG/M metagenome (GOLD analysis project Ga0187893, IMG submission 139574) | White microbial mat communities from a basaltic lava cave in the Kipuka Kanohina Cave System on the Island of Hawaii, USA - MA170107-4 metaG ...
TAATATAAATGATGATTTGGTGACTATTAAGCAACGAGCACAGATTGAAGCGCACTCTGTTTATCCCGTGTATAAAAAAACGATGGAAGACCTGGTGGGAATAGTATCTGTAAAGGATATTTTTCCAAAGGATTTCAGATCCTCCGATCTCAACCTCTCTGAGCCTTATTAGAGCACGTCCCATTGGATAAGCTAACGGATGCATTTGAGAAAAAATATCCTGATGTAAATAGGCAGATGGCTCATACTGCCCTTCTTTACCACAATGATGTTAACCTTAAACAAAAGATTGATTTTATTGGTCGAGAAATTAAGTGGCCGGAGATTGCAGGCAGACTACATGAAGCCGTGACTAATACGCAAAAAATATTTCTGAAAAAAGATCAGTCTCTCAATTTAAAGAAAACGCAGCAGCAATCTGAAAAATTAAAGCATGATAAGCAACGAAGAAGACCAAGACTATGATCGTAAAGTCCCGATCTAATTTTCGGCACTTTTTATTTTTAAATTTGAAATTTAATTTCAAATACTGAAATTTTTATCTACCTTTGAGCCTACAATAAAATCCGGTGGTAGTCATTAGTTACAGAACAATTCGGGAATACACAGATAATCATAAAGATTTAGAAGATCAGTTAAATAACTGGTACATTATTGCAGAGAAATCAGACTGGGCCAATTTCAATGAAATGAGGCAGATGTTTAATTCTGTTGATGCGGTTGGGAATGACCTATATGTATTTAACATTAAGGGCAATGACTATAGACTAATTGTCCGGATTATATTTCGTGTGAGAACTATTTATATAAAATTTATAGGCACTCACAAGGAATACGACAAGGTTAACCTGGATGACCTTTAAACTATTTAGGCCAAATGGTCCCGCCTGAGGCGGGATCTTATAAAATCGCTGTCATGGCAAATCGTAAAATTAAAATCGAGAATGAAAAGGATTACAATGCAACAATGAAAAAAATTGATGCATTGATGAAGAAGGGAGAAAACAAATTAACAGACAAAGAAGCCGAAGAATTAAGAACGCTGGCTTTAGCAGCCCAGGCATACGAAAAAAGCATTTATACAATTCCCGCACCTAAATCGTTGGAAGGACTTATTGAGTTAAAGATGTACGAACGAAGGCTTAAGCAAAAAGAGCTAGCCCGACTATTGGGGATTGGGGAACCTAAGCTGTCGCAGATCATGAGCAAGAAAAGAAAACCTGATGTGGCGTTTCTAAAAGCCGCTCATAAACTTTTGGGTATTGATGGTAACATACTCCTTGATTACGCTTGATACGATGCCAGTTTTGGCAAAAATTCCTTGCCCCTATTCTTGCCTCTGAAAGAAAAACGCTTTGTAAAATACTAATTTACAAAGCGTTATAGATTTAAAAGTGGTGTGGGGCGGGATCGAACCGCCGACACAAGGATTTTCAGTCCTTTGCTCTACCGACTGAGCTACCGCACCATCCATGTCAGACCTAAAATCTGACCGGACGGCAAAAGTAAGCGTTTACTGCTTAAATACCGCAAAAAAATTTTGCTTTAAAAGCACTCATTGACATACTTAAAACCTTCTTTGCAAACAAATTTTATCCTGAGCAATTTGATATTTCTAAAAAACCTAATTTCGATACTTGTCTTGAAAATTCCCATTCCCGCATAGCTTTAATCCTTAAGAAAAACTTACTCTAAACATAACGATAGCTTAAACTACGGTGATAAACCGCTGATTTAATTTCGGGCTTCATTTTCAACGATCTTCTTGCCATAAGAAAGCAGAGTGCTAATGCAATTTGGTTGTAATAGTTGCACTGATCCTTTTAACTATACAATGAGGAATGTGATTGCTCATCATGTATGTCATATCTTTTTTTGATTTGAAAACTATAAATCTGCTAATTATGAGAAAGTGTTATTTTCTATTTGCTCTTTTTTTGCTTCTATCGTCTGCGATTTTTGGCCAGGTCACCAGCAGTAGCATTACAGGCTCTGTCGCAGGTGAAGATAAAAATCCATTGGAAGGAGCCACTGTTACTGCAGTGCATCAACCATCAGGAACCCGTTATGTCACCATAAGTGGTAAAGGCGGACAATTTACTTTTCCAAATATAAGAGTAGGCGGTCCTTATCGTGTTACCGTTACTTTTACCGGTTTTGCCGATAAAGCACAGGATGATATTTATGCTTCGTTGGGCAATACAGCCAATGTGGATCTGACGATGTCAACCACTGCAACTGAACTGACAGGCGTAGTGGTTACAACAAGCCGCAACCCAATATTAAACTCTAAAGTAACCGGCGCTTCGGCAACGATAGGTCGTGAAGCATTGAACCGTACTCCCACTATCGGACGTACGGTAAATGATATTACCAAATACAACGCATACAGCAATGGCCGTTCATTTGCGGGACAAGACAGCCGCTTAAACAATTTTACTATTGATGGTTCTGTATTTAATAATGGATTTGGATTGGGAAGCCAGGCACAAGCCGGCGGAAGAACCAACTCAGGAGCTATATCTCTCGATGCGTTAGAAGAACTGCAAATCAATATTGCTCCTTATGATATCCGTCAGTCAGGGTTTGTTGGCGCTGCTATTAATGCAGTTACCCGCAGCGGAACAAATGATTATGCGGGATCAGTATTTCATTATTGGAACAACCGTGATCTTGCCGGTAAAAAAGCCGATGGCGGTACTGTGCCTAAAACACCATTTGAAGTTAAGACCACTGGTTTTAGAGTTGGTGGCCCAATCATTAGAAACAAGTTGTTCTTTTTTATTAATGGAGAATTTACCAAAAGCAACAGGCCGGCTTTGGACTGGGTAGCAAATGGATCAGGCGCTGGTAATGCAAGCCGCACCACTGCTGCTGATCTTAATGATCTGAAGCAATTCATGGCAACTAACTTCGGTTGGAATATGGGAGCCATTGATAATTTCAACAATGAATCTTTTAGCAATAAATTTTTAGCAAGAATTGATTATAATCTTAGTGACAGGCATAAGCTGACAGTTCGCTATTCGCATCACAACAGCGAAAGTGATGTGATCATCAGCAATAGCAGTTCGGGAAATACAGCAGGTAATGGCAGTCGTCAAAATCTTGCATTGGCTATATCTGGTCAAAATACCGGTTATATAATACAGGATAATACCCGTTCCGCAGTTGTAGAGCTTAATTCAAGTTTCAAGAATAGAATTTCAAACCAGTTTTTGGTAACGTATAATAAACAAATAGAAGACCGTGCTTATCGTACTGATTTGTTTCCAACTATTGACATTTTGAAGGATGGAAGCACTTATACTTCTCTGGGCTTCGATCCGTTTACTCCCAATAATAGGCTTGACTATTTTACTTTTAACGTAACCAACAACACCACCTTTATTCGTGGAAAACATAACATCACCGTTGGCGCCGCCTTTGAAGCGTTTAAATCAAATAATCTTTTCTTTTATGCTTCTAATGGCGTGTGGACGTTTAACAGCATAGATGACTTTAAGACTGCTGCCCTGGCTTATAAAGCCGACCCTAATCTTACTGTTTCTCCTGTGGCAATTAACCGGTTCAATTATCGCTATACTTTATTGCCCGATGGCAAGCTGCCCTGGCAGGTATTCAAAACGCAGACCTATAGTGTATATGGACAGGATGAATATAAGATTAACCGCAATTTCCGCATTACAGCAGGCATTCGTTTAGACTATTTGAATATTCCCAACACAGCAACCGATTATGCAAATCCTTATGTTGCCGGTCTTACTTTCAAAACACCTGCCGGAAAAGATTATAAAGTAAACACTGCTGAAATGCCGGGTTCGAATTTGTATATTTCACCAAGAGCCGGTTTTAACTGGGATGTATATGGTAACCGTAAAATGCAGGTTCGCGGCGGTACCGGTATTTTTCTTTCCCGCATGCCTTATGTACTTATCAGCAACCAACTTGGTAATAACGGGGTGAATATTGGATTAATAAATGCAACAGGTTCTACAGCTTTGAATTATCCTTTTACCATTGATCCTACCCGTTATACTCCGACTACTACAGATATTACAGCTTTGCGTGGTTATAATGTGAACTACGGCGATCCCGATCTTAAATTTCCACAAACTTGGAAAAGTAATCTCGCAGTGGATTACAAACTGCCCTTTGCAGATATAATAGGTACAATAGAGTTGATTTATAACAAAAACATTAATGCGCTGCATTATGAAGATGTGAATATGAAGACCCCATCAGGTAAGCTTGCAGCAGGGGCTGATAACCGTGACATCTATCCTGCACTTGATTCAAGCGGTAGCGCTGCTACTAATGCAAGATTTATCAATCCCGGCATAGGAAATGTATTTGTATTAACTAACAACAATGAAGGATATTCTTATTCAATAACAGGTAAACTTGAAAAACCAATCACTAAGAACTGGGGCGGCTTATTAGCTTATACTTATGCAAAAGCAACTGATCTTGCTTTTGTGGCCAGCACTGTTAATGCAAATGTGCCTTCTATTTACGGTCTTAACTACCTAAGAAACAGCTTAAGTGATAATGATCTTCGTCATCGTTTTATCGGCAGTATCAGTTACCGCATTTTGTATGGAAAGAAAATAGGTGGTGGCACTACGCTTACATTAGGAGTTGTTTCTGCAAGTGGCACCAAGCTTTCTTACACTGCCAGCAATGATATGAATGGAGATGGACAGATCAATGACCTGATTTATGTACCAGCCGCAGGCAGCAACCTTGTATTCCAGGATTATACAACCAACAACATTACATTCACTGCTGCACAACAACAAGAAGCTTTCAATACTTATATCAACAATCATCCTTACCTGAAAGATCGCCGCGGCAAATATGCAGAACGTAACGGTGGCCAGTTGCCCTGGTTAACAAGATTTGATTTCAGCGCCGAACAGGATTTTATTGTGAAAATAGGGAAGAGCAAAAAAGCAAATACCTTCCGCTTCCGCGCCGATATTCTAAATTTTGGAAATCTTATCAATAATAAATGGGGCGTGGGCAATGTATCTACCACCACACAACCGCTTAACTACCGGGGTAGAAATGCACAGGGTGAGCCAAGGTATCGTTTAGCAACCCAGGTGGTAAATGGACAAACCATTTTACTCCGCGATGCATTTGTTAATTCATTGACCATTGATGATGTTTATCAAATTCAATTAGGGATTCGTTATATTTTCAATAATTGATGGGGTAAGTACAACAACAAAAAAAACCGCTTCAATTATGAGGCGGTTTTTTTATAAAATAAAATTTTTTGAAGATTACATACCATATTCACTCAAAAACTTAATCCGCATGATCTTTAATTGTTCCCAGTTGAAATTGTGTTCAGCCAATTCTTCCTGTGCTACCTGCAGAGATGATGTTTCGCAGGTTTTAAAATATTCAATGATCTCATCCTGGTCATAATCATCAAGCATTTCATCAATGGCGTAATCAAGATTTAGTTTGGTACCGCTCGCAGCAATGGTTTCCATTTCTTCCAGCATTTCATCCAACCGCCATCCTTTATTTTTTGCAATAGTGTCTAAAGGAACTTTTTTATCTGTTTGCTGAATGATAAAAACTTTATTACCGCTTTTGTTTACCACACTCTTCATCACAAAATCATCCGGCTTTTCAATATTGTTTTCTTCTACATATTTAGCGATCATTTCAACAAATGGCTTGCCATAGCGCAATGCTTTTCCCTTGCTCACGCCCTGGCATTTTTCAAGCTCTGCCAGTGTGGTGGGGTACATTGTAGCCATATCCTGCAATGTATTTTCCAAAAAAATCACCCAGGGAACAAGACTTACTTTCTTTGCTTGTTTTTGGCGAAGCTCTTTCAGCATCTCAAACAGTTTTTCATCTGCAGCAGAACCGGTACCAGCTTCTGCTCCTTCTTCCTCATCATCTGCATTGGCCTCATCATACAAATGATTCAGCACAACTTTAAATGATTTGGGTTTTTTAAGAAATGCCTCTGTTTTTTTGGTAAACTTCAATACGCCGTATTCTTCAATATCTTTTGTGAGCAATCCTTCCAGCAATAATTGACGGATCAGTGAATTCCAAAAGAGACTGTCTTTTTCTTTTCCGCTTCCAAATGCTTCCAGTCCATCATGGCGAAACATTTTTATCTGGGGGGTAAGTTTGCCGGTAAGAATTTGTACTGTGTAGTCCGTTGCAAAACGTTCATCCAATGCTTTGATGACTTTCAATGCTATTACAGCTTCGTCTTTTGCTTCTACCCTTTCTTTTGGTTGTTTGCAATTATCACAATGGCCACAACTTTCCTGTTCCACTTCTTCACCAAAATAACTCAGCAATACTTTGCGTCTGCAAACGCCGCTTTCAGCATAAGCCACCGTTTCATGAATAAGCTGTGCACCCACTTCTCTTTCGCTAAGGGGTTTATCCCGCATCAGGTGTTCCAGCTTGCTCACATCTTTATGCGAATAATATAATACACATTTTCCTTCCAGCCCGTCACGTCCTGCACGTCCTGTTTCCTGGTAATAGTTTTCTATTGATTTCGGAATGTTGTAATGAATAACAAACCTGATATCTGGCTTATCTATACCCATTCCAAATGCAATAGTGGCGCAGATCACTTGTACATCTTCGCTTAAAAACTGATCCTGCCTTTCGGCTCTTAGCTTACTGTCAAGCCCTGCATGATAAGCCACTGCTTTTATACCATTCGCCATCAGCAGATCAGCCAGCTCTTCTGTTGTTTTGCGGTTCAGTGTATAAATGATACCGCTTTTTGTTTTCATTCCCTTGATAAAACGGACTATGCTTTCATCTGTTTGTCCCTTTTTGATCTTTGGTAATATCTCGTAATAGAGATTGGGACGATTAAAGGATGAAATAAAAATATTCGGGTTGTGCAGGTCAAGGTTTTTTACAATATCACTTTGTACTTTGGGTGTAGCAGTTGCGGTTAAAGCAATCACCGGTATATCCGGGTTAATTTGATTCATCATTTCCCGTAGCCTCCTGTACTCTGGTCTAAAATCATGCCCCCACTCTGAAATACAATGCGCCTCATCAACAGCGAAGAAAGAAATTTTGAGATCGGAAAAAAACTCCAGGTTTTCCTGTTTCGTAAGTGTTTCAGGTGCTACATAAAGAAGTTTGGTTTTTCCTGTCAACAGATCATCGTGTACTTCTTTTATTTCTTTTTTATTAAGCGTGGAGTTTAAGAAATGCGCCACATCATCTTTGCTGCTATAGCCGCGAACCAGGTCAACCTGGTTTTTCATTAATGCTATAAGAGGTGAAACTACAATAGCCACACCTTCGCTTACCATGGCGGGCAGTTGATAGCACAAACTTTTTCCACCACCGGTAGGCATGATCACAAACGTATCATGACCGGCCAGCAATGATTCTATTACTTTTTCCTGTGTTCCTTTGAAGGAAGAGAAACCAAAATGTTCCTGAAGTGCCTTGTGAAGGTCAAATCTTTTTTTTACAGAAGCGGCTTCCTTTGTTTTTGCTGTTTTTTTAGCAGCGGTCTTTTTTACAGTTGATGTTCCCATTACTCTGATATTTCCATCGCACTTAGTAACTAATGCAGATTAAATTAAGATACTCATTTTTAGCCGATCAAAACCTGCTTATAAGGTTATTTTTTGCACATGGCAGGTTATTTTCACCGTCAGATAAGTGTTTATTCTCTTTTTAATGGGAATGGGAAGGATATTGAATTAAACCTTACAGGGAGATTCGTTTATCGCATCCGCGGCCCTATCAAAAAAGGTTGGCGAATTTACTAAATCCGGTCTATAATACCTTTATGATAAGCGTTAAAGTTCAGCAGGGTCAATTCCACAAACGTGTGTTCCTGACAAAAACTCTAAATTTGCCGCCGTTATCAGCTTTCTGTTTTAAAAAGAGGCTGATCTCCATCAATGTCGGTTTCAATAAAACAAGTTGCCTTAAGAACAATTGAGCTGGAAGCCAGGTCGGTATCGGGACTAACCTCGTTCATCAACGATGATTTTGAGAAAACAGTAAATGCTATTGCCGCATGTAGCGGACGTGTGGTGGTTAGCGGCATTGGTAAAAGCGCTGTGATTGCTCAAAAGATTGTAGCCACTTTTAATTCCACCGGCACACCTTCTATTTTTATGCATGCCGCGGATGCTATTCATGGCGATCTTGGAATAGTGCAGCAGGATGACGTAGTAATCATCATCAGCAAAAGCGGGGAAAGCCCCGAGATAAAAGTGCTGGTGCCCTTGATCAGGAACTTTAATAATGTGCTCATCGGTATGGTGGGAAATGTTGATTCATTTCTTGCCAAACAATCAACTTTTATTTTAAATACTACCGTAGAGCAGGAAGCATGTCCCAACAATCTGGCGCCTACAACAAGCACAACAGCCCAATTAGTAATGGGCGATGCTTTGGCTGTTTGCCTGATGGAAATGAAAGGATTTAAGAGTGATGATTTTGCAAAATTTCATCCTGGTGGTATGCTGGGTAAAAAACTATACCTGCGGGTTGGTGATCTTTCTGCTGATAATGAAATGCCAAAAGTATTTCCTGATCAGTCTTTAAAAGAAGTGATCGTTGAGATGACACAAAAAAGATTGGGTGTTACCGCTGTGGTGGATGATCAGGATCTTTTATTGGGCATCATTACCGATGGCGATCTGAGAAGAATGCTGAAAAAAAATGTTCATATAGAAAATATAAAAGCTTCTGATATCATGACAGTGCATCCTAAAACAATAGGCCCTGATGAACTGGCGGTAGAAGCTCTTGATATTTTAAGACAAAATCAAATTACACAGTTGGTGATAACGGATAATAATAAATATTGCGGCGTTATACATTTGCATGATCTGTTGAAAGAGGGATTTATTTAAACGTTGATTCAATATTGCAAAAAGAAGGTAATTTAAACAATCGAAATTAAAGATCCGCCGCTGGCGGTTGCGGAATATGAATAAACATTATTATGTAGCAATAATGGCCGGTGGTATCGGCAGCCGGTTTTGGCCTATGAGCCGCTCGGCACATCCTAAACAGTTTCTTGACATATTGGGCACAGGAAAAACGCTTATACAGGAAACATTTGATCGCTATAGTAAACTTGTGCCTGTTGAAAATATTTACATCATTACTTCAAAGGAATATGTAAATATGGTAAAACAACAGTTGCGTTTATTGCCTGAAGAAAACATACTTGCTGAACCTTCACGAAAGAATACAGCACCCTGCATAGCCTATATTGCATTTAAGCTTTATCAAAAAGATCCCGATGCGCTGATGATAGCTGCGCCATCAGATAATCATATTACGGATGAAGCGGCTTTTTTACAAACAGCAAAAAAAGCTTTTGATTTTGTTGAAAGCATCAATGCATTGGTTACAATTGGTATAAAACCCACATTTCCTAATACAGGGTATGGTTACATTCAACATGAAGGGCCTGAAGTAGCGCCGGGAGTGCATGAAGTAAAAACATTTACAGAAAAACCAAACCGCGAACTTGCTGAAACTTTTGTAGCCAGTGGCGATTTTTTGTGGAATGCCGGCATCTTTACCTGGAAGATTAAAAACCTGCTTACTGCTTTTGAAAAATTTCTTCCCGAGATATACGAAGTTTTTGCCGCTGAAAAAGATAAGTTCAATACGCCGGACGAAATTGAGGCGCTTGAAACTATTTATCCGCAATGTACCAGCATCTCTATTGACTTTGGTGTTATGGAAAAGGCGGATAATGTGTATGTGATCCCCGCTTCTTTTCCGTGGAGTGATTTGGGTACATGGAACAGCGCCTGGGATAACAGTGAAAAAGATTATTTTCAAAATGCAGTAACCGGCAATAATGTAATGGTGATAGATGCAAAGAGCTGCATTGTAAATACACCGAACAACAAACTGGTAGTATTGCAGGGGCTTGAAGATTTTATAGTAGTTGATACAAAAGATGTATTGCTGATCTGTAAAAGAAGTAAAGAGCAGGAAATAAAAGAATATGTGGCGGAAATAAAAAGAAACAAGGGAGATAAATTTCTTTAATGTGCGAATTTGCAAATGGCAGATTTGCGGATGTTCATGATGGTTTTGTAACTTGATGTGCAAAATCTTTTTTATGACAAAAGAAAAAATTGAGCAAAACCTCATCCTCAAACTGACATTCGACTTTTCGTTAATGGTTATTACATTTTGTGAAAGGCTTGAGTCTGCAAAAAAATATGTTATAGCAAGACAATTGTTTAAATCAGGCACATCAATTGGCGCCAATGCCATGGAAGCCCAAAACTCTGAAAGTAAAGCAGACTTTATACATAAATTTAAAATAGCGGCAAAAGAAGCCGAAGAAACCCAATATTGGCTGCTTCTTCTTTGTGATTATTCAAAGACATATCCGGATTGCAAGGAGTTGTTAGCAAAGATTGAAGAGATAAATAATGTTATTGGTAAAATAATTTCTTCATCTAAAAAGAAGCATCCAATTAGCTATATTCTGAGTTTTTTCTTTTTTTAATTTGCAAATCCGCAAATCTGTAAATTTTCACATCCAGCTTATGCAACCTTGCCCCGTTAACAATATTCTCTTCCTCGATATTGAAACCGTTCCGCAGTATTCTTCTTACAATGAAATGCCTGACACCTGGAAGCTGCTTTGGGATATAAAAGCAGGGTATCTTATACGGAATAAGGAGAATGAAACTTTTGAAACCATTTATCCACGTGCCGGCATTTATGCAGAGTTTGGAAAAATCATTTGCATCAGTTGTGGGTTCATACAAGGCAATGGCGATGCAAAGAAAATAACTATAAAATCTTTTGCGGGAGATAATGAAGCGTTGCTGCTTCATGAGTTTGCTGAAATGCTTAAAAAATGGTCGGCTTATGAGCAAAGGTTTTTATGTGGCCATAACGGGAAAGAGTTTGACTTCCCTTACCTCTGCCGCCGCATGGTTATTAATAATATTGCCATTCCTGCTATACTTAACGTAGCTGGTAAAAAACCATGGGAAGTAAATCATCTTGATACGATGGAACTTTGGAAATTTGGTGATTTTAAAAATTATACTTCACTTAATTTGTTAGCACATGCTTTAAACATTCCGACGCCAAAAGATGACATTGATGGCAGTGTGGTATGGGAAGTATATTGGAAAGAAAAAAATTTACAGCGGATTGTTACCTATTGCCAGAAAGATGTTGTGACAGTTGCGCAAATCCTATTGCGGATGAATGGTGAAACGCTGATAAAACCGGAAAATGTAGAAATAAAAAGCTAAGAGCTCAAAGAGAAAAAGAGATAAGGAGAATACATTCTGCATAGCAAGCCGGTTTTAATCGTGAAATGACTACAGGGAATAATCGCCATTCAAATTTGTCAGCTTCCTAACTTTGAAAAAATCTCAACTCTTTAGATTCTTTATCTTTTTTAACTCTTAGTCATGCAAAGAACTAATTACTCTTCCGGCGCCAAATGGGAAGACATTGTCGGTTATAGCCGTGCTGTAAAAGTTGGCAACACTATTGAAGTGACCGGCACAGTAGCCATTGATGAAAACAATATACTGGTTGGAAAAGACAGCGCCTATCTTCAAACAAAATTCGTCATTGAAAAAATAGAAAAAGTGCTTCTGCAAGCCGGTGCATCATTGAATGATGTAGTAAGAACAAGAATGTTTGTGACCGACATTAGCCGCTGGGAAGAATATGGCAAAGCACATGGCGAATTTTTTAAAAACATAAAGCCATGCACTTCCATGATCGAAGTAAAAGGACTTATCTCGCCAGAGTATTTGATAGAAATCGAAGCTACAGCCATTATAAGCGTCTGACTTTCCGGTCTGACGTTTATTAAAATCTTATAGGGCATGCACTCTTGCTGCTTACTCTCGGTTTGCATGGATTATCTGCATTTACTTCATAGGTGTTATGATCCCATACTACACCAATCTCCGAGCTTCCTGCTGTATAAGAATAATTATTGTTTCCTATTTGTGCATCGTGTCCGAGCCCTACTCTTAATTTATCTCTTGCATTGTCTTTACCAGAAATGTTAAATGACAGTGTCAATGCAAGTGTATTCATATCCCTGAAGTTCACATTGCCACGATACCAGAAACCAAGACTAATGTCAAGTTCATTTTGCGTCACTTCAAAACCTGCCTGGTAACTATTGTTTTGTGCCTGCCTGTAACCGATCAAAGCAAAACTATACGACCAGCTTCTTTCAGGGTTAGTATAAGTATATAACAGGTTGCCGCCCCATCTTACCGGCAATTGACTTCTTACAGTATCGCCTGTAGCTGTCAATGATTCATCCGGACGATTAATATGATGTGCACTGAAGCCTGCAAGCAGGCGACTGTTATCTGTAAGATTATAATTGAAAAATGTTCCTGCTGAAAAATCTGGGAATAACTTGCCGCTGTTAATGGCAGGGTCGGCAGCAGAAACAGATCCGGGAATAACACCGCCAATGTCCAATTCATCTGCAAAAACAAGTTTGTTGTAATCTATTCTTGTTTGCGCTACGCCAAACTGTAATCCGCTTGCCCAAAACCAGCGGGGCATTTCACCATTATCAGCAGCACTTGCAGTACCTGCACAAACAGTATAAGCATAAGATGCATATATGCCGGTTTTCTTTAAATAACCTTCATTGGATTTTGTAGCAAGCAAACCAATGCCACTGTTGATCTTCGGTAAGTATTTGTCAATTGAAAATGCCATATAGTTCATTTGTGATGGAATAGTCCACCACTGACGGCGATAGATAGCGCTTACTCTTAAATCGTAATCGCCGGCGCCGGTAGCAGCAGGATTTAAATTTATGGGTGCAAGAAAAGGCTGCGAATAAACGGGGTCTTGTGCATTAACAGATGAAGCAATAAGACAACCAATTAATATTGTAAGAATGTTTTGTCTGTTAAAAGTTAAGTGTAAAATTCTCCTCATAGCCAGTTATTTTATAATGGTGATGAATCCTGCTTTTATAGGTTTGTCGCTTCCGGGATAGATCATTCCTTTCCATTCAGTTTCATTATTGAAAATTGCTTCTATTTCCCAGGTATATGCATCTTGTTGTAATGGCTTTCCGTTGTAAGTTCCATCCCAGGGTACATTTGGTGAGCCATCTGCATTCAGGCTTGTAGTTTCAAATATTTTTTGTCCCCAGGTAGTATAAATCCTTAGCCTGTATTTTTTCAGGCCTTTACCCAATGGTAAAAATTGACGAAGCCCATAGTTACTGCAACCAAGGCACATGGCATTGGGTACTTGTAAGTAACCGGGTATATATAAGATAGAAACCGTCACCGAATCTTTTGCTTCGCATCCGGTTCCAAAATCATTTACTAACAGCTTCACATTATACGTTCCCGTGTCACTATACTGATAGGTTATCTCTTGTCCGCTTCTTGTTTGTGATGACTTGTCGTCCATATCCCACAAATAAGTTTTATCAGGGTTGGTTGGCGCCAGGTCTTTAAATGTAAACTCATAATTGGGCTGATGTAAAACATAAGATGGCCCAACGCTGATAGTTGGAATAGGTAATGGATGAATAATGAGCTTACCGGTTACTGATGTATCACCACATTCTGCAATAGTTTGTGCTACAACTTTAATTGTAAACTCTTTGGCAATGGGATTATTTAAAGCAGACTGGAAACGATAAGTGAATGGATTGGATGTGCCTTCGATCTGATCATTGATGAACCATTTATAAGTTACCGGTTCATTACCTGCATGCGTTGTTGTGGCTGTAAATGTAACAGTGGTATCATGCTCGCAAGTTGTGATCAATTGTGGATCAAATACTGTACGTGGCGTATTGAAGACAGAGAATTGATGAAAGGCGGTGTCGGTGCAGCCAGTAGCAGTATGCACTACAAGACGAACACTATAACTGCCGGCAACATTGAATACATGTGTTGCATCAGCTCCTTCGCTGAAGAATTCTTTTTGTGTTGTGCTGCTATCACTAATCATCCATTCAATCAGCGTGGCGTTAGAGCTGTTTTCAGCCGATACTCTTAATGTATAAGGCAAACAAGTCTTGCCAGGCTCTACTTTAATTTTTGAAGGAATCTTGTCTGCAACTGTAAGTTGCTTTGTAATAGTGTCGGTACAAACATAGCCCGAAGAATGAACCCTTTGTGCAACCAGCATAATATTATAATTACCCGCATTGCTATAACTATGTTGTCCATTATTGAATGAAGAGGTTTGTCCATCGCCCCAATGCCATTCATAAGAGTTGGCATTAGTTGAAAAGTTCGTTACAACAACAGGCTGATTGGTGCATACATCAGTATTAGATAATTTAAAGTTGGCAATAGGAGCATCATACACTTTTATCGCTCTTTCAATGGTTGTATCAGAACAATCATTTTTTAAACGAACAATGACTTTGTAATTACCGGCTTTGCTATATAAATGTGAAACACTTCCCTGGTTGTTGGAAGTAATAACAAGCGGACTGTTATCACCAAAATTCCAGGTAAGTTCAGATGCACCGACCGAACTGTTGGTAAACGTTACCAAATGTGGTGCGCAGCCTGATAGCTGATCGCCATTTGCTTCAATGAATGGCTTGATTGTATTGGGAGACACAACAATATTGAGCAACTGCGTATCACGGCTGCATTGATTTTCTGCTATCAGCCTGATGGTAAATGTTTGTATAGTGCCGGTACTATATGTATGAGTAAAGGCAGCGCCTAAAGAATGAGTGGTATCTGTTTTGCCATCGCCAAAATCCCAATAATAGGAATGACTTCCGCCTAATGAATTGTTGACAATAGAAAATGTAAACGGCGAACAACCTCTTGTGGTATCAACGCCAAACTTTGCTTTGGGTTCGGCAAACACTTTTACACTGTCTTTAAAGTAACTGGTATCGCAACCATTAAATCCTTTTAAGGTGATATAATAGATGGTATCACGAAAGAAAGAACTGGCTTGATAAGTAACCGGCCCGGGCTGTACTTCAGTACTTTTTATTCCATTGCCAAAATCCCAGGTAAAGGAAGTATTAGGCGGGATCGTGGAAGTATTGCTAAATGAAACAGTCAATGGTGCACAGGAACTTTCCTTGTCTTTGGCAAATGAAGAGACTACGGCCGGAATAGCAACAAATGTTTTTTGCATACTATCGGCAGCGCAACCAGCGGCACTTAATGTGACAAGTTTAATTACAACTTCTTTACCTGGTTCTGTGATAATGTAAGAAGGCACTCCACCGTTGTTGTTTGACCCTATCAACACATCATCAGCATACCAATTGTAAATAGCATTGCCTGAAGGATAGGGAACAGTTGTAATAAGCGATTTAATGTTTAGTGGAGAACATTTAGTTGTTACCGGCGCTAAAAATTCAGCTTTAGTTTCAGAAGCAACGATCACTGTTACGGTTTGCTCTGCAGAACAGCCATTTTCCAAAATTCCTTTTACCGTATAAGTTGTTGTGATATCAGGAATGGCAATTACAGTTGCAATGTTGGAAAGATTTAATGTTTCTGCAGGGCTCCATAAATAACTATCAGCTCCTTCGGCTGTAAGTTGTACACTGCTGCCAATACAGATTTGCGGCGATGCAGGAGTAACGGTAATGACAGGACTTCTTTTTACAGTAACATTGATTGTGTCTTTTTTACTGCAATTATTATCAAGCACGGCTGTTACATAAAAAGTATATGTTGTATCATTTGCCGGACCTGTATAATGTAAAACAGCAGTGGGATTGGCAGAAGCAGGATCATCCAAACCTTCTGCCGGGCTCCATTGATAAGTAAATCCATCCGCACGATTGGCAACTGTACCAAGCATAACCGGTTCGTGGCTGCAAACCGTTGTGTCATTTCCTGCTACTACATCAGGTAATGGTATAATGTTTACTACAGTATTAACTGTATCGCTCAGCATACAACTGTTGTCTGTAACAATCAACCTGATGGCATGAACACCAATGTCTGTATATGAGACTGCGCCGGGCAATGAATCTATGGATGTTGCCGGAGTTCCATTGGTAAATTGCCATTGATATCCGAATGGCCCCGATGAATAGCAACTGGAAATTGTTGTTGTTGGATTGATATTACTATTGGCGCAAACAGAATTTATTTCAGGAATGAAAGCCTTTGGGGGGCCTTTTACATAAAATGTATCAATAGCAGGAGCACTTGAGCAATTGGATGTAATACCTTTTATTACCAATCTTATTATATACCTGCCCACTTTATTGAATCGTATGGAAGGAGATTTGGAATTACCGCCGGTTCCATTCACAAATGAAAAAGCAGTGCCATCAGCCAGTGCACAATTTTCAGGATCGCTATAGGTAACGGTCCATCTGTACTCATCGCCCTGGCATCCGCCAATGGGAGATGTATTATTCATACTTACAGTAGCAGGGCCGCAGCTTGTTTTTTGATCCATAGTAAATGACGCCTGCGGAACAGTGCGAACACAAATAGTCATGAATGTGCTGTCGAATCCGCAGCGTTCATTACTCAAATACAGCTTAATGGTGTAGATACCTGTTTCAGTAAATTTTACATTCAATGTATTGCTGCCATCTGTCCATTTTTTTCCGTCGGAAATATTTCCATTCAATGAGCCCATATTTCCGGAAACCAATGTATAACCTGTGGAAGGAACAATGGCCCAAACCTTTTTTCCTTCTTCTCTGCATGTTGATGTGGAATTGGGTCCGGGTGTGATAATAGTTCCAAAAACTGATGTGTTTTGAATAAGTACATTGCTATTGACACATATGACAGGAGAAGATACACTGATACTTGGTCTTGGTTTTCCCGATACATAAATAGGAACAACCGATGCGCTGTTTGATCCGCAGGGATTTTCAATGGTTAAATAAGCGCCGAATGAGTTGGTATAAGTTTGCAACCCGTTATTGCTTGAAGCTCCGCAGGAACTATTAATGAAGAAGTGACCTACAATCGGCGGTGGCGGATGATTAAATATTTGAGCAGGAGTTCCATCATTGATCATGAATGAATATGTGGTACCCGGCGGATTATTGGAAATATTAGTTACAGCAAATCGTAAGGAATCTGAAGAACAAATATCTGTATTGCCTAAATTGGCAAGGCCGCCGGCAGGAACTGTTCCAAGGAAAACAATATATTTTTTTATTCCCACACATCCATCCTTACCTGTTACGTTAACAGTAATCGTGCTGCTTCCAATGTTAAAAGCATGCGTTATAACATCCTCGGCCGGCCATTCAGCAAACGTTGTGTCCGGACTGCCATCTCCCCAATTGATCGAATAAGAAGCATTATTTGAAAGCGTTGTTGACTGGTTAGTGAATTTAAATTTATAAGATGGAATGTTATTGCATTTTTTAAAAGTTGGCTTGCCATTAAATGGTTCAAATATTACCGAAGCATCGCCATTGCCTATTGCTGCATCGGGAACCTTTTTTATAGTTACAGTTTTTGTTACAGAATCAGAGCAGGCATTAAGGTTCGAGACAATTAATTTGACAGGAAAGCTTTGTATGCCCGGCATTCCTACCGCTGATAAAAACTGATGGATAGGATCTTTTTCTATACTGGTTGTACTGTCGCCAAAATGCCATAAATATTTCAATGGCTCACCTATAGAAGAAGAGTTGGTAAACTGGATAAGTTCATTGCCGCAAACATTATCTGGAGAGAAATTGAAACTTGCTATAGGTTTTACATCTGATACATTAACGATGATAAACATCGAATCTGTAAAAACACCGGTTCCCACGTATTGAAAAGTGGTATCGTACCCAACTGTATTGTAAAAAATGCTAAATGGTCCAATACCACCTTTACCAGAAGGCAGGCCATTATTAAAACGCCAATTGATATTGAAAGAACCCTGCGCTGTACTTTGATAAAGAATGCTGCCACCCTTGCATACATTTACTGTATCGCCGTTTTTTACAATCTTCCCGTTGGCACGAATACCCGCAACAATCTGCGCATTGCTATCAATGCTAAAAAATAATAGCAGGGATACACAAAGCACCAACATGCATAGTTTACAAATGTGGTACATTATTTAAGTTTTCTTGAAAAACAGGTTACCCGGTCGGGCAATCCTAGGTATTGGGCGGTTTGCCAAAGGAGAGATAGACACACAAAATATAAAATGAATTAAAAAATTCAAATCTTTTATTAAAAAAAAGTAAAAGCCGCAACCCTTAACCATAGCCAATTTTACGGTCAACCGGATATTTTTTTAAGATTTGAGCGGGGTTAGATAGGATAACAAAACAAGAATATTATGATCAGATTTAGAACCGGATAGGGCAGGCGCTGGTGCTGCTTACCCTTGGTTTGCATGGATTTTCATCATGCTGCTCATAGGTGCTTTGGTCCCACACAATGCCAATTTCAGAGCTGCCGGCAGTATAGGAGTAGCTATTATTACCCACCTGTGCATCATGGCCGAGCCCCACCCGGATTTTATTCTTGCCACTTTCTTTTCCTGATATATTAAAAGCCAGGGTCATTGCAATGGTATTCATATCCCTGAAGTTTACACTACCCCTGTACCAAAGACCAAGGCTAATATCCAGTTGATTTTGCGTTATTTCAATTCCGGCCTGGTAGCTTTTGTTATTAGCTTGTCTGTACCCAAGAAAAGCAAGACTATAAGACCATGTTTGTTCCGGATTGGTATAGCTATACATGAGGTTGGCACTCCATTTTACAGGCAACTGGCTCCTGACACTGTCCGAAGTAGACGTAAGTGATTCATCGGGGCGATTGATGTGATGGCCACTAAGGCCAGCAAGCAAACGACTATTTTCAGTCAGGTTGTAATTGAAAAACATGCCTGCGGAAAAATCAGGATACAATCTTCCATTATTGATGGGTGGATCGGCTGCGGATATTGCCCCGGGAATTACTCCACGAATGTCTAATTCGTCAGCAAAAACAAGTTTGTCATAATCTATTCTTGTTTGCGCTACTCCAAACTGCAAGCCACCAGTCCAGAACCAGCGGGGCAAGCCGCCGTTTTCAGCAACGCTGGTAGTACCTGCACAAACCGTATAAGCATAAGAAGCATAGATGCCTGATTTTTTCAAATAACCTTCATCTGTTTTTGTAGCTAATAAACCAACGCCACTGTTTATAGAAGGAATGAATTTATCAACTGAAAAAGCCATGTAGTTCATTTCAGATGGTATAGTCCACCAGTGCCTGCGGTAAATAGCACTGAAGCGAAGATCATATTCACCCGTTCCTGTGGCAGCAGGATTGAGATTGACAGGTGTTAAATATGCTTGTGAAAAAACGGGATCTTGTGCTTTTGCATATAAATGCAGTGCGCAGCTCATCATCATCAATGAAATAAGCTTAGCACGAAGTTTATTTTTTCTAACAAGCATTTTCATTTCGCTATTTTATTACAGTGATAAAACCTGCTTTTACCGGCTTGCTTTTACCGGGATAAACCATTCCTTTCCATTCCGATCCATTTCTGAATTCCGCTTCTATCTGCCAACTATATACATCCTGTTGCAATTTTTTACCATTCAGTGTTCCATCCCAGGGTACATTTGGTGAACCGTCAGTATCCAAACTGGTTGTTTCAAATATTTTTTGTCCAAGCGTAGTATAAATAGTCAGCCGGTAAGTCTTAAGTCCTTTGGCCAATGGTAAGAAATATCTTACGCTGGCATTGCTGCATCCGGGGCAAATAGCATTCGGTACTTGTATATATCCCGGCACATGCAGAATAGTAACACTTACTGAATCTGTGGCGGTACAACCTGTTGCAAAATCTTTTACCAGCAATTTTACTTTATATGTTCCCGTATCGCCGTATTGATAAGTGATCTGTTGCCCTTCTTTTGTTTGTCCTGTTCGGTCACCCATACTCCAGGTGTAGATCATATTCGGAGTGGTAGAAGCTATATCTTTAAAAGTAAACTCATAGTTCGGTTGATATTGAACCAATGCAGGGCTTACCTGTATGTTTGGATCAGGTATTGGATTCAATATTACTTTTCCCGTCAATGAAGTTTGGCCGCAGCCGCTGGTATTTTCAGCCTCCAATTTTACAGTAAACTCTTGCGGAGATGAATTGCCGGGTGTGCCCGGGAAATGATAAGTAAATGGATTAGCAGTTCCTTCCTGCACGCCATTTACATACCACCGGTAGGTAATAGCATTATCGCCATCAGAGAAGGTTTGAGCAATATAAGTAACGGTGGTATCATATCCGCAAACAGTAACCAATGCAGGTTCGAATGTAGTAACCGGTGTGCCGGCCACTTTGAAATCATAATAAGCAGTATCGGTACAACCTGTTACTGTATGTACAATTAATGTCACTGAATAAGATCCTGCTTTATTGTAAACATGCGTTGCTGAAAGGCCAGTTGAATGAAACTCGCCTGGTGCAGCGCTGCTATCGTAGATCGTCCATTCAATAAGACTGGCTGAAACTGCATTTACAGCATCTACTTTCAAAAGATAAGGCACACATTTTTTCTCTGTGCCAACATTTATTTGCGCAGCAATCTTATTAATTACTTCTACTTGTTTTATAACGGTATTTGTACAAACAAAACCTGAAACATCAACTCTGCGGGCAATGAGCCTGATATCATAATTGCCTGCAGCAGTATAAATGTGTTGGCCGTTTGTAAAATTTGAATTCGTTCCATCGCCCCATGCCCAGTCGTATTCTGTAGCATTAGAAGAGTTGTTGATGACATTGATGGCTTGCCCAGGACAAACACTCAATGGACTTACATCAAAATTTGCAACAGGTGATTCAAAAACAGTGACGGTAACCGTTTGCTGCGAAGAGCAGCCATTCGCCAATTGACCTGTTACTGTATAAATGGTGTTGGTACTCGGTGTAGCAATAACCGAATTTCCCGATGAAGTATTTAATGTGCCATCGTCTGGCGACCATATATAAGTATCTGCTCCTTCTGCTGTTAAAACTGCAAATGATCCGCTGCATATTTGAGCCGAAGCCGGTGCAATAGTTATAACAGGCTTTCTTTTAATAGTGATTTTTATCGAATCAGTATTGGTGCAATGAGTTCCTTGTGAAATAGTGGAATAATAGGTATAAGTGGTATCATCAGCAGGGCCATTATATATCAATGTTGCAGTTGGATTTGAACTGGATGGATCATTTAGGCCAGTAGCCGGGCTCCATTGATAAACAACACCGGGCACTGCGTCTCCGCCTAACGAAACAGGTTCGCCGCTGCAAATCGCCGTGTCATTTGCAATTTTTGTATCGGGCAACGACAAAACATTTATAAAAATAATTGCCGTATCAGGCATTAAACAACTGCTGTCAACAACGATCAGCTGAACAGCCTGCGTACCAGGCGTTGAAAAAGAAACAGCACCGGGCAATGAATCGGTGGAAGCTGCAGGGTTTCCATTTGCAAATGACCATTGATAGCCAAATGGTCCGCTTGAATAACAACTGGTGACCTGCGCAGTTGGGTTGATCGGATTTTTAATGCATACCTCAGGCAGTGGAGCTAACTTTGTTGTAAGCGGGCCCTTTACATAAAATGTATCTGTTATTACACCATCGGTGCACCCTGATCCGGCATTAGTTGATGAAACTTTCAATTCAATAATATAACGACCTGCCGCGGTAAATGAAATAGATGGCGATCTTGATGTATCATTTGTTCCATTTACAAATTCAAACGTTGGATCTCCGGCTGCAGAACAGGCTTCAGGATCGCTATAAGTTATTGTCCATAGGTAACTATCTTTTGCAACAGTATCGCAGGGATTAAAAGGCGTTGTATTTGTAAAATCTACAACAGCAGGTTCGCAGCTATAAGGGCGGCTCATTGTAAACGAAGCCTGCGGTGCAACTCTTACACATACAATAGTACTTCTGGTATCAACACCGCAACGTTCATTGCCTGCATAAATTTTTATAGTGTATGTGCCTGCAACAGTAAACAGAATACCGAGTGTATCTGTTGCATCAGTCCATGCAGTTTGATCTGTAGGATTTCCATTTAATGATCCTAAATTGCCTGCGACGACCGTAAATCCTATTGATGGCGTTATTGTCCAAACATTTTTTCCTTTGTTTTCACAAAGTGACGAAGCGCCGCCCGAAGGAGTAATTACATTACCAAAACTTGAAGTATTGATTAACGTTACATTGTTGTTTTCACACACAACAGGCGCCGACACATGAATACCTGCCTTTGGTTTTCCTGAAACATAAATGGGAACAATATTGTCGCTGAAGACACCGCAGGGATTCTGTACCAGCAAATAAGCTCCAAAAGCATTATTAAAAATCTGGCTGCCATCATCGCTTAAGTTATTGCATGAGTTTTTATTAAAGCGATGTCCAAGTATAGCCGGTGGCGGATGCTGATAATATTGCGACTCAGTTCCGTCATTGATGTAAAAAAAGTAAGTGGTGCCCGGTGCATTAATCTCTGTATCGGTAAGATTAAAACTGATTGAATCTTTCTCGCATATTTCCAAACTTGCTGCTGTGTTTATTCTTCCATAAGGAAATGTGCCCACATAGGCAATGTATTTTTTAATGCCTACACAACCTGATGTGCCAGTCACACTCACCGTCATTGTGCTGAGACCTTCAGGAAAAGTATGATTAATAATTGTTCCAGCAGGCCAACTGGTAAATGTTGTATCAGGACTGCCATCGCCCCAGCTTATATTGTAAGAAGCGTTGATTGGAATAGTTGTTGACTGATTATCGAATTTAAAATTGTGTTGCGTTTGGCCATCACATACCCTGAATGAAGGAAGCCCATTGTGAGTACCAACAGTAACTACAGGATCTGCATTGCCAATTGCTGCATCAGGAACGCTGCGAATTGTCACCGTTTTTGTAATAGAATCAATACAAAAGTTTGAATTGGTTACGACCAGTTTTACCTGGAATGTCTGCGTGCCTGCCCCGCCTACTGCTGATAAGAATTGATGAGAAGGATCTTGTTCCAAACTTGTTGTTCCATCATCAAAACTCCAGAGATAGCTTAATGGCTCACCTTGTGCAGATGTATTTGTGAATTGTATGATATCATTGCCACATACATTATCAGGAGAAAAGTTGAAGCCGACATTTGGTTTCAGATCAAAAACTCTTACAATGATGAACATTGAATCGGCAAATGCACCGGTTCCTACTTTTTGAAAAGTTGTATCATATCCGTTTGTATTGTAAGTGATGTTAAAAGGGCCAGCCCCGGTCGTCGCAGTTGGGGTGCCGTTATTGAATTGCCAGTTGATAATTGGAGAACCTGTTGCTGTGCTTTCGTAAGTAATGCTGGAGCCCAGGCAAATATTAATTGTGTCACCCTTTACCATCACCCGTCCGTTAGCGCTTATCCCTGCGGTAACCTGTGCCTTAGAGGCAAAACACAGGGCGAGGAGGCCAACGCAACATAACCAGGCTGTGCGCAGTTTCATGGTAGGGTGTATAATTAAATTTGAAAGGCAGGTTAACCCGGCCGGGTTTCCCCAGGAATTGGCTTTAACCAAGCAGAAATGCATATGCAATATATTAAAAGAGCCAACAACTTCAAATGGCGGGGATAAATAAAAACCGGTATTGTAATTTTATACTGATGTGTAGCTTTTTTACCTCCGTAATTTTCCTATAAAAGATGGATATAGAACAACTAAGAGAATATTGTTTATCAAAGGCCGGTGCGGAAGAAACACTTCCATTCGGGCCTGACACGTTGGTTTACAAAGTAGGCGGCAAAGCGTTTTTACTTACTGGTCTCGACAACGAGGATCTGCGCTTTAATGTAAAATGTGATCCTGATAAAGCAATTGAATTAAGAGAAGAATTTTCCTGTGTATTGCCCGGTTATCACATGAACAAAAAACACTGGAATACGATCGTGGTTGATGGTTCTGTTTCTTCAAAGGAGCTAAAAGAATGGATTGATCATTCGTATAACCTGGTGGTAAAAAGTTTGTCAAAGAAGGAAAAGGAGAAATTGAAGCTGTAAAAAAAATAATACTTGCGAAAAAAATCAATCTGCTTTTAAAACAAATCATGTCATCACTCACTATTACAACCATACAAACTAATCTTCATTGGGAAGATAAAGCTGCCAACCTTCAAATGCTGGAACAAAAGATATTTTCTGTTAAAGAAAAAACAGAGATCATTGTATTGCCTGAAATGTTCAGTACGGCATTCAGCATGCAGCCGGAAAAATTTGCAGAAACAATGGATGGCGATACGGTAAGCTGGATGAAACGGATTGCTTCAGAAAAAAAGATCATTCTCACCGGAAGTATTATCATCAAAGAAAATGGCCATTATTTTAATCGCCTTATCTGGATGTTGCCAACTGGTCAATATGGTATGTATGACAAAAGACATCGTTTTGCTTTTGCGGGAGAAGATGAATATTATACTGCCGGAACAAAACGATTAGTCGCTTCCGTAAAAGGATGGAAGATCAATCTGCAGGTCTGTTATGATTTGCGCTTCCCTGTTTGGGCAAGACAAGCTTCAGCGGCCGAATACGATGTATTGATCTATGTTGCTAACTGGCCTGAAAGAAGGAGTACTGCATGGAAAACTTTATTGCAGGCAAGAGCTATCGAAAACCAATGTTATGTTGTGGGTGTAAATCGTGTGGGCAATGATGGTAATGGTATTTTTCACAGTGGAAACAGTATGATCATTGATCCGCTGGGCGAAATTTTATATCATAAAAAAGATGAAGAAGATATTTTCACCCTTACACTTTCAAAAGACAACTTGCAAACCATAAGACAAAAATTTCCTTTTTGGAAGGATGCTGATAATTTTAAAATAATAAGCGATGAGTAATCGTTTGTGAGTAGCTATAATAAATTCACTGCATCAAAGACGACCAGATGGAGCGGTTTCATTTTGAATTAAACCCGGTGGTCTTTTGGCTTCTTTATCTTTCTTTATTAGTTCCATTGCTTTTTCTACTTTATAATCTACGCCTTGTTTAATAGCTTCAATAGTGGGTCCGGCTGCAATTTCCGGTTGCACGCCTTTACCTGTCTTGGGCAAATTTTTATCCATAACAAGCCGGAAAAGTGGTAAGCGAAATCGGACTTTTGTATTAGGTAATATAACATCCGGAATCAGCCATGCGGTGTTTCCATAAGCCCCTCCGCCTGTTTCTTCTCCTAACACTGTTACATTATTCTGCTTTATCAATGCACTTGCAAAAAGAGTAGTGGCAGAGAAAGAATTACCACCAGTTAAAATATATACTTGTCCATCGAAATGATTTTTTTTCTTAGGCCTGAAACGATGTCTTTCAAAATATCTGAAATGATAATAGCCATCAGACTTTCGACGGGTAAAAAAAGTTATGAAAAGGCGATTGAAATAATCATTTTTTATATAGCGGCTGTATTTTTTTCTTTTGGCAATAGCATATAATGAGTCAGCCACTTTAAAACGATGATCTGCAATATACCTTGTGATCAATGTTGAATTGGTAACACTGCCACCGCCATTCCCTCTTACATCAATGATGAGATGATCAATATCTTTTTTTCTTAAAGTTTTGAATGAACGACGAAAAAAACCTTTCAGACCATATCCCCTGCCAAATGAATTAAGATCCATCATGGCTACATGATTGGTTGAGTCTATCTTAAGCAATCTTACAGAACTTTGCCGTCTTTGCTTTCTTTCTTTTTTTGATGGCTGGGGCAATTGCCGGGCTTGTCTTAATACAGCACGGGCAGCAGAATCCGCCCCGGGATTATAAGTTTTTATTGAAGCTCTCTTTATTTGCCCTGCACTATCAGTATAGTCAATGCTGAATTGATCCTGCATACCAAAAATAGAAGTATAAAGAGAGCCAAAAAATCCCCTGTTGCTTAGCGCCTGGTATTTATGTGTTGTATTGTATCCGTCAGTAGGAATGAATTGAAAAAGCGTATCAGCAATTTCTTTTATCGTTCGTCCATTGATCTTCTGAACAACAGTACCTCTTGTCAGTAAGCTGTCGCGGTGATTAAGATTAGCTGCAACTACTGCTGTGTCATTCCATATTTTTAAACTGAGTGGAAATAATCTTGATAGTCTTAAAGTGTCGAGATAATAACTATATTTTTTTGAAGAACGCACAGCCGTATGGCCACAATTGATCTTGGCCGTAACATAGCTCAATACTTTTCTAAAGCCTGTTTCGGTTAGCGAATCTTTCAATTGTTCTTTTCCCAAGTTAAAATAATAGTCCATGCTATCTTTACTGGTGTACCAGTATAAACCGGGATGAGCCTCTTCCAATATCTGCTGATAAACAGAATAATCTTTTTGCAGTATTTCGGGTGAATATTTTTTAGCAGGAGAAAAAGATGATCTGTTGATGCCACAACCTGCCAGTATAACGGACGCAATTAGTAAAATCAACGATCTCCTCATAATTCTTTTAGTCTTATAAATCCTGGTTCTTTATTTTAAATGATTCCATCCCTGGGCAGTAATGGCATGCTTGCTTCCGCCTTTGGTTATGATGGTTGTCCCCTGTTCAGCATCTGCCATATATCCTACTACGCTGATCTGCTCGTTCAATATCAATTTATCATAGTCATTTTGGTCAATAGTAAACAGCAATTCATAGTCTTCGCCACCGCTAAGAGCACAGGCTGTCGGATCAATTTCAAATTTATAAGCTGCTTTTTTCATCTCTTCTGCAATGGGTATTTTTTCTTCATACAACACACAACCCAGTTTACTTTGTTTACAGATATGCAATATTTCAGAGCTTAATCCATCGCTGATGTCCATCATAGCTGTTGGAACTATCTCTGATTTGGCAAAAAATTCAATAATATCTTTTCTTGCTTCAGGCTTTAAAAGTTTTCCAATTACATACGATTCTCCTTCCAGGTCGGGCTGCACACCGGGGCTTTCTACAAATATTTTTTTTTCTCTTTCCATAAATAAAAGCCCAACGTATGCAGCGCCGAGATCTCCGCTTATGCAAATCAGGTCGCCTTTTTTAGCCGTGTTTCTTTTTACATATTTGTCCGGAGCTACTTCACCAATGGCGGTAATAGAAATGATAAATCCTTTTTGTGAAGAAGTAGTATCGCCACCTACCAGGTCAACGCCATATTCGGAACAAGCTGCATAAATACCTTTATAAAATTCGTCAAGAGCTTCAACACTGAAACGGTTGCTGATCCCCAATCCTATTATGATCTGCGTTGGAGTTGCATTCATGGCATAGATGTCGCTCAGGTTTACGATCACACTTTTATATCCCAAATGTTTCAGCGGCGTGTACATCAAATCAAAATGCACGCCTTCTATAAGCAGGTCTGTAGTAACAACAGTTTGTTTTCCGAAATGATCTATCACTGCCGCATCATCACCAACACCTAAAAGTGATGATACATTTTGCAGCTCGATATTTTGCGTTAAATGATCAATCAGGCCAAACTCGCCAAGTGAGGATATTTCTGTCCGGGACTCACTATTCATTTTTTTGATTTTAGATTTTTGATTGTGTCAGTCAAAGAAACAATAATCAGAAGCCGCCACCATTAATCACCCTTAGCATTTCTTCATGAATTTTTCCATTAGTTGCTAATATCCGGTGCTGGTAGGGTGAATATTTTTCTCCTTTAAAATCTGTTACTTTTCCGCCGGCTTCTTCTACTATTAAATACCCTGCAGCACTATCCCAGGCTTCGAGTTTGTGTTCATAAAAGCCATCGAACCGGCCAGCTGCCACCCAGCAAAGATCAATGGCAGCAGAACCCAATCTTCTTACAGGCACTCCTTTGCGAATAAAACGGTCAAATACTTCCAGTGGCCCGTTGGGCATATCAAGATACGTGTAGGGAAAACCTGTAACTAAACAAGCATTTATCACTTTGGTTTCTGCACTTACATTAACAGGCCCGTCATTCAGTACAGCTCCTTTTCCTTTTTCTGCAAAAAACAATTCATTCATGTGCGGGTTGTAAACAGCGCCCAAGATCATCTCGCCATTATGTTCAATAGCAATCGAAACACAATTGAGCGGAATGCCATGTGCAAAATTGATGGTGCCGTCAATAGGGTCAATGATCCATTTATAAGTAGAATCCTGCACAATGTTGCCGGCTTCTTCGCTTAATATATAATGATCGGGATAAGCAGATTTGATAACACCAAAAATTGCTTTTTCTGAAGCATGATCGGCTTCCGTAACGGGGTTATTAATGCCTTCTTTGTTGGTTATTTTAAAATCGCCATTAAAAAAACGTACAACTTCTGCAGCGCCTGCTTTTACGGCTTGTATTAGGGTAGATTTAAGCATGCGCAAAGATAATCACTGATCAAACAGGTTAATCGGATTTCGCCGATGATGCCTGCATTTTGAACTCTTACTGAAAACTTCGTACTTCGTACACTTAACATCGTGTATCCTTGTTGTTATCAGTTATTATAGTCAATTACAATGTCAAGCATTTCCTGGAACAATGTCTTTGTTCTGTGCAGAAAGCAATAGAAGGTATGGAAGCAGAAATAATGGTGATTGATAACAACTCTTCAGATGGCAGCATTGATTTTCTCAGTTCCCGGTTCGCTACAATTCGTTTTATCGCCAGTCATGAAAATATCGGTTTTGCAAGAGCATGTAACCTGGGATTAAAGCTGGCCAAAGGAAGGTATATTTTATTTCTGAATCCGGATACGGTCATTCCTGGAGACTGTTTAAAAAAATGTATCGCTTTTTTAGAATCAAAACCCGATGCCGGAGCAGCAGGTATAAAGATGCTCGATGGCAGCGGCAGGTTTTTAAAAGAATCAAAACGTTCCTTTCCCGCGCCGCTCACCTCTTTGTTTAAGTTATTTGGTCTTGCAAGATTGTTTCCCAATTCAAAAATTTTTTCAAAATACCATCTCGGCCATCTTGATGCAAATAAAGATCATGAAATAGATGTACTGGCCGGCGCTTTTATGATGGTAAAAAAAGAAGTACTGGACAAGACCGGTGGTTTCGATGAAACATTTTTCATGTACGGCGAGGATGTTGATCTGAGCTATCGCATTCAAAAAACACTCTGCGAAACAACCGGTGGAAATTATAAGAACTATTATTTTTCCGGCAGCTCAATCATTCACTTTAAGGGCGAAAGCACCAAACGGGGAAGCATGAACTATGTGCGGATGTTTTATACTGCCATGAGCATTTTTGTCCGCAAGCATTATGGTGGAACAAGAGCCGGGTTTTTCAGCTTCATGATCCATTTCGGTATTTGGCTGCGGGCATTGCTGTCGGGTTTGAGCCGGTTTATACGAAGAATTGGATTGCCATTGATAGATGCAGGGCTGATCATGCTTTCTTTTTGGACGATAAAAAAAATTTGGAACAATTATGTAAGACCCGAAGTGCAATACGATAATCGTTTATTATGGATTGCCATTCCGGCATTTACAGTATTATATCTTATTGCTGCTTACTATGCAGGTTTGTATGATCGCTGGTACAAACGTTCTGAACTGATTCGTTCAACATTGGTAGCCACTATTGTTTTACTGGCCGGTTATTCATTACTACCCGAACAATATCGTTTTTCAAGAGCAGTTATTTTATTCGGCGCTGTTCTTTCATTTATACTTATTGGGTTATTGCGACGCTTACTGGTACAAACAAAGGTTTTGCAAAGCAATAAACAACAGGAAGAACATGCCAATACATTGATCGTTGGTTCTGTTAAGGAATATGAAGCTGCCCTTCAATTGATGAAAGAAGCCGGTATACAGGAAAAAGTATTGGGCCGTGTGGCTGCAGCAGAGGATGATGCTTCTGCTATCGGTTATTGGTATAAACTTGATATGCTTTCGCAGGCAGTGCCGTTTCGTGAAGTTGTTTTTTGTGAAGGCATACTTCCGTTTAAGAACATTATAGATGCGATTGAAAAGTTTTCAGGTAAAATAAAATTCAAAATTCATGCTTCAGGCAGCCTCAGTATTGTAGGAAGCGACTCAAAAGATAGTTCTGGTGAGGCGTTATCAAAAGAGAATGGAGTGAAATTAGCTGATCCGTATAATCTTCGGTTGAAGCGATTGCAGGATGCTTTTGTATCTTTTTTTGCATTAATAACTTTTCCGGTTCATTTTTTTACGGTAAAAAAACCATTGCAGTTTTTTAAAAATTGTTTTGCCGTATTGTTTGCTCAAAAAACGTGGGTGGGTTATGCTACAGAAGAAAAACATTTGCCGCCGTTGCGCAAAGCTGTAATTGGCTGTAATGGAATACCACTAAACAACAAACAGGAATTACCCCTGCAAAGCCTGCAAATGGTGGATTATTGGTATGCCCGTGATTATGAACCATCGCAGGATATTAAAATAATATGGAAGAGTTATAAAAGGTTGGGAGGGTGAAACAGTTTGCAGTAGGCAGTGGGCATTGTTGACTGCATACTGCCAATTGGTATTATATTCGCAGATTACACAAAATAACATTAAGTAACTTTAAATTACGACCGGCAAGCTTGCAACATGGCAAATATTATTGATATAAAAATTCCGAAGGCTATTGCTACAGCTTTACGCATTCCGCCCAACGATGCACGCCGCCAGCAGATAAGAGTATTAAAAAAATTGCTGAAGAAAGCCCGGTTTACTGAGTTTGGTCAGCGTTATCATTTTGATGATGTGTTGCTAAGCAAAAACCCGGGAAAAAAATTCCAGGAGCAGGTAGCGGTGCATGACTATAATAAGATATATGAAGAATGGTGGAAGAAAACACTGGAAGGAGTACCCGACGTAACATGGCCTGGCAAAATAAAATATTATGCATTGAGCTCCGGTACTTCTGAAGCGGCGAGTAAATACATTCCTGTAACAAAAGATCTGCTTCGAAGCAATACCGTGAACTATATTCGTCAGCTCATCAGTGTATTTGGTTACGAAGAAGCCAACCGCAAAGCATTGACAAAAGGTTTTTTAATGCTGGGCGGCGCCACTGATCTGCAAAAAGGAAAAGCGGGTTGGTATGCCGGCGATCTGAGTGGCATATTGGCAAAAAAAAGACCCTTTTGGTTTCAGACATTTTATAAGCCCGGCGGCCGCATTGCAGCCATGAAAGACTGGAATGAAAAGCTGCATGAAATAGTAGAGCATGCCAAAGACTGGGATATTGGTTATATAGTGGGTGTGCCAGCCTGGTGCCAGATGTGCATGGAAATGGTGATTGAACATTATAAGCTGAACAACATTCATGAGATATGGCCCAACTTCGGTGTGTTTGTTCATGGCGGCGTTTCATTTGCGCCGTATAAAAAAGGATTTGAAAAATTATTGGGCAGGCCGATTGTATATATCGAAAATTATTTATCAAGCGAAGGTTTTATCGGTTATAAAACAAGAGAACATGCGCAGGGAATGCAACTGATTTTAAACAACAATATCTTTTTTGAGTTTGTTCCATTTGACGAAAAAAATTTTGACAGCGAAGGAAAAATGGTAGCCAATCCCGAAGCTAAAATGATACACGAGGTGGAAGAAGGAAGTGAATATGCTTTGCTGATAAGCACCAATGCCGGGTCATGGCGATACCTGATCGGAGATACGATAAAGTTTGTGAATTTGGAAAGGCATGAGGTAGCGATCACCGGCAGAACCAAACATTTTCTCAGTCTTGTTGGCGAACACCTCAGTGTAGAAAATATGAACAGGGCCATTGAGCTGGTGAGTGAAGAGTTCAACATCAGCATTCCCGAATACACCGTGCTGGGATTTCCTTATAAAAACTTTTTTGCGCATAAATGGTATATAGCTACAAACGACAATGTGAATGCCGATACATTGAAGAAACGAATAGATGAAAGCCTGCGGATGCTTAATGATGACTATGCTACAGAAAGAGACAGCGCCTTAAAAGATGTTTTCCTCGAAGTATTGCCGGAGGAAAAATTTTTAAAATTCATGGAACTGAAAGGAAAGCTGGGCAGCCAGCATAAATTTCCGAGAGTAATGAAAGGAAAGATGCTGGAAGACTGGAACAGGTTTTTGGAAACAGGCAAAGTGTA
>Ga0187893_10003455_pt1 | contig 32037 bp, 35 predicted proteins | sample MA1701074metaG_FD_139574 | JGI IMG/M metagenome (GOLD analysis project Ga0187893, IMG submission 139574) | White microbial mat communities from a basaltic lava cave in the Kipuka Kanohina Cave System on the Island of Hawaii, USA - MA170107-4 metaG ...
AGCCCCGCGACGAGCGCCGCTGCCGCCAGCCCCACGATCACGGGCACGAGCCGCGCCGGACTCATCCCGCCCGCCGGCAGCAGGATCGCCACCACGCTCACCGACGCGACGGAATCGAGCGCGTAGATCGCGAAGCGGCGATCCTCGAGATCCTGGATGCCCAGGCTCGCGAGCGGCGCGCCGGCGATCTGCGCCGTCGTGTCCTCGAGCAGCAGGCTGAGGCGCCCCGTGCCCGAATCGATCGGCAGGTCCACGCGCCGCACGCCCGCGGGCAGCGTATAGCCGTAGGCGATCTGCTTGGGGAGGCCCGGCGCCACGGGCGCATACACCTCCACGCGGCCCTCGCGGCGCACGACGGCGTCGGGCGATGCGTCGCCGGCGCCGGCCTGGAACTGCACCGCCACGGCGGGCAGGCTCCCGGCCCACACGGGGTGTGCCGTGTCGGGCGCGATGCGGATCGTCGTCGCCGCGTTCTGCAGCTCGACCAGCTCGAGCACCGGCCGCGTGCCGTCGTCCCGCGCGCGGGCGACCGTGAGGAGGCGGTGGACGACCGTGAGGGGTGGCCCGCTCGAGGCCGTGTCGTACACGATGATGGGGCTGAACGCGAGCCGGCCGCCCTGCGGCCGCTGCGGCTCGGAGAAGTAGCCGATGCCGAGATGCGCGGTGCTCGCCTGGTACACGGTGCCTTCGGCGGCGCGGGCGACGCGCAGGCGATAGCGGCCGCGGGCGTCGGCGCGCGCCGAATCCACAGGCCTCCCCTCGCCGCGTTGGCTCACCTCGTGGAGCACGACCCAGGCTCCGGCACCCGGGGCGCCGTCGGGTCGGGCCACGGCGACCCGCCCCGTCGCCTCGACGCTCTGGGCACGCAGCGCCGACGCACCCATGGCGGTCGCCAGCAGCGCGACGCCCGCGCGCATGAGGCGTCTGCTGACGGCTGACAACTGACAGCTGACAGCTTTCACTGACAGCTGACAGCTTTCAGGGCGTGAACTTCCCGAAGTCCTCGGGATCGAGGTTCTGGAGGTAGGTCTTGAGCGCGTCCGGATCGAGCGGCGCCGCGGTCCCCCCCGACGTCCCGCCGTCGCCGGTATCGACCGTGGTGAGCTCGAGGAGCCCTTCGCTCGTGAAGATGGGCGCCTTGAGCCGCAGCGCGAGGGCGATGGAATCCGACGGGCGGGCGTCCACCTGTACGATCTGGTCGCCGCGGTAGATGTGCAGCTCGGCGTAGTAGGTGTTGTCCTGCACCCGCGTGACGATCACCTTGCGCAGCTCGGCGCCGAGGCCGACGACGATTTGCTTCAGCAGATCGTGGGTGAGCGGCCGGGCGAACCTGACGCCGGCCAGCTCCATCGCGATGGCGCTCGCCTCGGCCGGCCCGATCCAGATCGGCAGCACGCGCTCGCCCTGCTGCTCCTGCAGGATGACGACCGGCGTGTTGGTCGTGCGATCGAGCCCGAGGTGGGCCACCCGCACTTCGATCATCGGCGTGCCGTCAGGTGCCGAGGTCCCAGGACGCGAGGTAGTGGCGCTGGGCGGGCGTCAGGCTGTCGATCGTGATGCCCATCGCCTCGAGCTTGAGCCGCGCGATCTCCCGGTCGATCTCCGCGGGCACGCGGTGCACGTCGCGCGAGAGGCTCCCCGCCTGCTTGACCACCAGCTCGGCCGCGAGCGCCTGGTTGGCGAACGACATGTCCATCACGCTTGCCGGGTGCCCTTCCGCCGCCGCCAGGTTGATCAGCCGGCCGTCGGCCAGGACGAAGACGCGCTTGCCGTCGAGCAGCCACGCGTCTACGAACTCGCGCACGGGCATCGGTCCCTGGGCGGCGCCGCGCAGCGCCTCCAGATCGATCTCGACATTGAAATGGCCCGAGTTGGCGAGGATCGCCCCGTCCTTCATGGCGCGCATGTGCTCCAGCCGAATCACCTCGATGTTCCCCGTGAGGGTCACGAAGACGTCGCCCACCGGGGCCGCCTCCGCCATCGAGACCACGCGGTAGCCGTCCATCTGCGCTTCGAGCGCCTTGAGCGGATCGATCTCGGTGACGAGGACATTGGCGCCGGCGCCGCGGGCCCGCATGGCGAAGCCCCGGCCGCACCACCCGTACCCCGCCACCACGATGGTGCTCCCCGCGATGAGGAGGTTCGTGGCGCGCAGGATGCCGTCGAGCGTGGACTGCCCGGTGCCGTAGCGGTTGTCGAACAGGTGCTTGGTCTGCGAGTCGTTGACCGCGATCACCGGGAACTGGAGCACGCCGTCCCTGGCCATGGCGCGCAGCCGGATGACGCCGGTCGTGGTTTCCTCGGTAGATCCGATCACGCCGGCGACCAGGTGCTGCCGGTCGGCCGCGCCGAGCGTCTCGACCCAGCGGCGCACCGGCGGGGCGAGGTCATCGAGCCGGTTCAAGGCGATCATGTGGAGCGCGCCCACCAGGTCGGCGCCGTCGTCCATCGTGACATCCGGCCGGTGCGCGAGGGCCGCGCGGAGGTGCTCGTAGTAGGTCTCGTGGTCCTCGCCCTTCACCGCGAAGACCTTGATGCCGTGATCGCGCACCAGGTGGGCCGCAATGTCGTCCTGGGTCGAGAGCGGGTTCGAGGCGCACAGCGCGACGTCGGCGCCGCCGGCCTGGAGCGTCACCGCCAGGTTCGCGGTCTCGCTGGTCACGTGGAGGCAGGCGGAGAGCCGCCGGCCGGCGAGCGGGCGTTCCCGCTCGAAGCGCGCGCGAATCTGCCGCAGCACCGGCATGGCGCGCTCGGCCCACTCGGTGCGACGGCGGCCCTCCTCGGCGAGGTTGAGGTCGCGGATGTCGTGCGTGGCGGGCTGTGCGGTCGTCGTCATGTCGTCGCCTGCGCGGAGCGGTAGTGCTTCGAGCGCTGCACCGCGAGGCGCAGGTCCTCGACGCGGTTCGTCTCTTCCCAGGTGAACAGCTCGACCTCCCGGTCGCCCACCCGGCGGCGCTCGGGCAGCCGCCCGAAGTGGCCGTAGGTCGCGGTGGGACGGTAGATCGGCTGGCGCAGGCGCAGGGCCTCGATGATGCCGAGGGGGCGGAGGTCGAAGACGTCGCGCACCGCGTCCTCCAGCGCCTCGGGGGACACGGCGCTCGTGCCGAACGTCTCGATCATCACGGACACGGGCTCCGCCACGCCGATGGCGTAGGCGACCTGGGCCTCGCAGCGCTGCGCGAGCCGGGCCGCGACGATGTTCTTCGCCACCCACCGCATCGCGTAGCTGGCCGACCGATCCACTTTGGAGGGGTCCTTGCCGCTGAAGGCGCCGCCCCCGTGCCGCGCCATCCCGCCGTAGGTGTCCACGATGATCTTGCGGCCGGTGAGCCCGGCGTCGCCCTGGGGGCCGCCCACCACGAACCGGCCGGTCGGGTTGACCAGCACGTCGTCGTCGGCCACGTGCAGCCCGGCCTCGGCGAACACCGGCCGGACGACGGTGGCGATGACCCCGTCGCGCAGGTCGTGGCTCGAGACGAGGTCCGAGTGCTGAGCGGAGACGACGACCTTGGTCACCGCGACCGGGCGATCGCCTTCGTAGGCCACGCTGACCTGGGTCTTGCCATCGGGCCGCAGCCACACGAGGTCGCCGCCCTTGCGCACGGCGGCGAGTCGCTCGGCGAGCCGGTGCGCCAGCACGATCGGCAGCGGCATCAACGACGGCGTCTCGTCGGTCGCGTAGCCGAACATCATCCCCTGGTCGCCCGCGCCCCCGCGGTCCACGCCGAGGGCGATGTCGGCCGACTGGCGGTCGATGGTCGTCAGCACGGCGCACGTCTGCGCGTCGAAGCCGAAGTTCGCGTCGGTGTAGCCGATGGCCGTGATGGTGCCGCGCACGATGTCGGGCACGTGCACGTAGGTCGACGTGGTGATCTCGCCGGCGACCACGGCCATGCCGGTCGTGACGAGGGTCTCGCACGCGACCCGCGCCTGCGGGTCGTGGGCGAGGATGGCGTCGAGGACCGCGTCGGAGATTTGGTCGGCGATCTTGTCGGGATGGCCTTCCGTGACCGACTCGGACGTGAAGACGTGGCGGTGTGTGGGCATGCGCGTCGGACGTCCTTGTTAGGCGTTCAAGCTAGCGGAGCGGCGTCCCGCGGGCAACCGCGCATCGGCATCGAGCAGCCGGACGTCCACCGCTTCCGCGAGCGCGAGGCGGAGCAGATCGAGCACGCGGTCGGCGGTGCGCGCCTCGAGCGCGGCCCCCGCGGCGTCACGCGCGCGCGCGAGACTCACCTGCCGCACGACCCACTTCACGAGCGGCAGCGCCGGCGGCGCGACCGACAGCGTGTCGTACCCGAGCCCGAGGAGGAGGAACGCGGAGAGCGGCTCGGAGGCCATCTCGCCGCAGACGCTGGCGGGCTTCCCCGCGGCCCGGGCGGCGTCCGCCACCATCTTGAGCAGCCGCAGGACGCTGGGATCGTGCGGCGTGAAGCGATCGGCGAGCCGCGCGTTGCTGCGGTCGACCACCAGGGTGTACTGGGTGAGGTCGTTCGTCCCGACGCTCAGGAAGTCCGCGGCCGCGGCCAGCCGGTCCGCGAGGATCGCGGCGGCCGGCGTTTCGACCATCACGCCCACCGGCAGCGACCGGGCGGCGCGCACACCGGCGCGCTCCAGCGCCGCCGCCTGCTCCGCGACGAGCCCGCGCGTCGCCTCGACCTCCTCGAGTCGGGTCACGAGCGGGATCATCAGCTGGATGTCGGCGTACGCCGCCGCCCGCAGCGCGGCGCGGATCTGCGTGCGGAACATGTCGGGCTGGTCCAGGCACACGCGGATCGCGCGCCAGCCGAGGAACGGATTCGGCTCCGTCGGCCCGCGGAAGGCCGCCGGGAACTTGTCGCCCCCGAGGTCGTAGGTCCGCACGACGACGGGATACCCGCGGAACGCTTCCCCCACGCGGCGGAAGTACTCGGCCTGCTGGTCCTCGGTCGGCAGGCTCGCCTGCCCCGTGATCAGGAACTCGGTCCGCAGCAGGCCGACGCCCTCGGCGTGGTGCGCCTGCGCCGGCGCGATCTCGTCGGGCAGGTCCACGTTGCCGCGCAGCACGACCCGCACGCCATCCGCGGTGACCGCGGGCTGGGCGACCACCGCCTCCAGATGCTCGACCAGACCCCGCCGCCGCGTCTCGGCGGCATGCGCCTCGTCGAGCTCGGCCGGCGTCGGGTTCAGCAACACCGTCCCGCGCGTGCCGTCGAGCACGACCAGGGTCCCCGGCACGATCCGCTCCGTCGCCCCCGAGAGCCCGAAGATCGCCGGGATCCCGATCGAGTGCGCGAGAATCGCGGCGTGCGAGGTGCGCGTGCCCTCCTCGCTCACCAGCCCCACCACGTGCTCGCGGTCGAGCTGCACCGTGAGCCCGGCCGACAGCTCCTTCGCCACCACCACCGAGGGCTTGGTGATCCCCTCCCACAGGTCTTCCGAGCCGCGGTGCAGCAGGTGAGAAATCAGGCGGATGCTGACGCCCATCAGATCGGCGATCCGCTCGCGCAGCCGCGGCTGCCCCGCGCCGGCCCAGAGGTCACGCACCTCGAGCGCCTTGAACTCAAACGCCTTCTCGGCGGTGAGGTGGTTCTCGCGAATCAGATCTTCCACGGCGCCGAGCAGGTCCTGATCCTCGAGCATCATGATCTGCGCGTCGAAGATCCGCGCCTCGTCGACGCCGGCCCGATCCTCGGTGTGGGCCTTCAGCCCTTCCAGGTGGCGCCGCACGTCGCTCACGGCGGCGCGTAACCGGCGCACCTCCTTCTCGACCTGCGAGCGCGGCACGACCCGGTGCGGCACCTCGGGCATCGCCCAGCGGGCGACGACCGCCGCGCCGATGCCGATCCCGGGGGAGACCCCGATGCCCTTGAGCAATCGATCGGTCATGCCGACCCGGCCTCCGCGTCGGCGTCCTCCCCGACGCCGTCAGCCCGCAGATGCATCTCGTTGAAGCCCGCCGCCACCAGCGCGAGGAGGGCGTCCATCGCCGCCGCGGCATCCTCGCCGTCGGTCTTGATGAACAGCGACGACCCGCACTCCGCGGCCAGCATCATGACGCCGAGGATGCTCTTGCCGTTCACGGTCAGCGAGTCCTTGCGTACCTCGACCGCGGCCCGGAAGGCGCTCGCGACCTTGACGAACGCCGCGGCGGGCCGGGCGTGCATCCCCAGCGGGTTGACGATGCGGGCCTCGCGCTCGATCACGGCCACAGCCGCCCCGCGACGAGGGCCGCGGCGACGAGGGCGAGGCCGATCCGCAGGCCGGAGAGCCGGTCCGGCCGCCAGCGCAGCAGCAGGAAGGCCGCGGCCGCGAGCCCGGCGACGAGCAGGCGCGCCCGGCCCGTCGCGAGCCCGTCGCTCAGATAGGCGGTCACGGGCGGCAAGGCGAGCCCGACGGCGAGCGCCATGGCGGGCGCGCTGAGCCGCGTCGCGCGCGCGAGGATGGGGTGATGCAGCGCCGCGGCGACCCGCACGCCGTGGTCCCAGCCGGCGCGCAGGGCCCACCAGCGGAGGGCGACGTGGCCGGCGTTGTAGAGCAGCACGAAGCCGGCAATCGCCGGCCACCCCGCGCCCAACGCGACGGCGGTCAGCGCGAGCCCCGACGCGAACGGCAGCCAGCCCGCCCACACGATGCGGTCGCCCAGCGCGCCGAGCGGCCCGCACAGCGCGGCGCGCAGCCGCTCGATCTGGTCGGCCGGCACGCCCTCGTGCTCCGCGCGGGCCGCGGCGCCGACCGCCAGTCCCGCGAGGTAGGGATGGGCGTTGAAGAACCGACCGCCACGCGCCACGGCGGCGCGATACGCGGCCCCGTCCCGCCCCCGCCCGAGGTCGCGCAGCAACGGCTCCTCGGCGACGCCGAACCCGACCCCGAGGAGGCGCTCGTAGTTCCAGGAGCCCTGCACCGTGAAGAGGCGCAGGAACGCATGGCCGAGCCGGGCTGCCGGCGCTATCGCAGCCATGCGACCGCCACACCGCTCAGCACCCCGACCGCCAGCCAGGCCCGCGCCAGCCCGTGCCCGACGACGCGCAGGGTCCCCGCCGCGCCCGCCGCAACGGCGGCGCCGATCGCGGCGGCGGCGAGCAGGGCGACGTCCCCGGCAGGGAGCGCCCCCGCGAGGACGTGACGCAGCACTCGGGCGACGCCCAGCCCCACACCCGTCACGAGGACGGCGCGGGCGGCGTCGCGCGCGATGCCGGCGAGGTGCAGGCGCACCAGCGCGCGCGGATCGCCCGCCTCGAGCGCCGGTGCGGCGGCCCGCACGGCGCGCGTGTTCAGCCGGCGCACCACATGGAGGCTGAGTCCCGCCAGCATCCCGACCGTGAGTCCGACGAGCGCGCCCAGGCCGAGCCCCGCGGCCGGCGGGAGAAACGCCGCGGCGCTGACGGCCGCGACCGTGGCCGGGCCGTACTCGGGGTAGCGCACGGCGCCCACCGGCAGGACGTCATACTGGAACAGCTCGAACAGCGTCCCGACCATGAGCCCCGCCGGCAGGTCGCCCAGCAGGGCGCCGGCGCCCGCCCCGGCCACCAGGGGCCGCGCGATCATCATCTGGGGCACGCTGACCAGGTCGAGCCCCACCAGCGTGCCCCAGCCGACGAGCAGCACCGCATCGGACACGCTCACGAGAACTCCGCGAGGGGCACGGGTCGGGCGGTCGGCACATCCTGCGCGGTCACATCGACGCCCCGGGCCGCGAGCTCCTTGAGACGCCGGGCCTCCTGGTCGGTGAGGTAGACGTAGCGCAGCCGCTCGGTGCGCCCGCTGCGATGGTGGATGCCGCCGACGTTCACCTGGCGGACCAGGCTCGAGCCGTTGCACAGCGAGGCCATGGTCTCGATGTCGCCGGTCAGGAGGATGCCGGCGCGGTCGTCGCCCTGCCACCGGGGGAGGCGGTCGATCGCCTCGGCGATCGAGGCGAAGACGATTTCCAGCTCGGGGGGCACACCCATGCGGTAGAGATCCTGCTCCCAGTCGCTGTCGCGCACCTCGTCGTCCACGAGCACCAGGAACCGCACGTCGAGCGGCTGCCCCCACCCGACGACGACCTGGCCGTGGATCAAGCGGTCGTCGATGCGAAACAGGCGGATGCTCATGCGACCGCGACCTTGATCGCGCGGCCGCCCGCGTCGGCGGCGCGGCGGGCGGCGTCGGCGGGTCCGACGTCGCGGTGGAACACGAAGTCGAGCAGCATGGCGAGGTTGACGCCGGCGACGACCGCGAGGTCGGAGCGCCCGCGGGCGAGGCGCACGGCGCCCGTGAGGCAGGAGCCGCCCGGCAGGTCCACGAACAGCACGGCGGGACCCGCGCCCACCGCCGCGGAGACGCGCGCGGCGAGCTGCGCCTCGTCGCATCCCTCGTTGCTCACCGCCACGAGCGCGTCGCCGAGTCCGGTGATGGCGGCCACGGCGGACACGAGGGCCTGGGCGAGCGCCGCATGGGACACGATCACGCCGCGCAGCTCACTCATAGTCCTCTTCGAGATAGTCCTCGACCGCGCGCCGCTCCCGCATGCGCTCGAGCAGCCGGGCGTTGAAGTCGCGCGCCGTGTGCACCCCGCTGTAGCGCAGCAGGTGGTTCATGGCCACGACCTCGCAGATGACCGTGAGATTCTTCCCCGGATTGAGCGGTACCATCACCAGCGGCAGCGTGACGTCGAGCAGGGTGGTCTCGCGGCTGTCGAGCCCAGTGCGATCGTACTCCCGGGCATCGTCCCAGTCCTCGAGCTGCACGACGACCTCGATCCGCTTCTGCTGGCGCACCGCCCGCACCCCGAAGAGGCCGGGGATGTCGATCAACCCCACGCCCCGGATCTCCATGTGATGGCGGGCGAGCTCGTGCCCGCGGCCGAGCAGGACGTCGTTGCCGCGGCGGGTGATGTGCACGACGTCGTCGGCCACCAGGCGGTGCCCGCGCTCGACCAGGTCGAGCACGCACTCGCTCTTGCCGATGCCCGAGCGTCCGGTGAAGAGCAGCCCCACCCCGTAGACGTCGGCCAGCGAGGCGTGCACCGTGGTGGCGGGCGCGAAGGCGTCGTCGAGGAAGGGCCGCAGGCGCCGGTAGAACTCCGCCGTCTTGAGGCCGGAGCGGATCAGCGGCACGCCCCGGGCCCGCGCCAGCTCGACCATCTCGGCGGGCGGGTCCTGCCCCTTGGTCAGGAAGACGCAGGGCAGGTCGAAGGAGAACAGCGTCTCCAGGCTGCGGCGCCGGCCCGCCGGGTCGAGCGAGGTGAGGTAGCTGATCTCCGTCTCGCCCAGGATGTGGACGCGATCGGCGGCGAACCGCGCCGTGAACCCGGCGAGCACGAGGCCCGGGCTCGACGGCTCGGCGGCCGGAATGGTGCGCTCCAGGCCGACGTCGCCGGTGAGCGCCTCGAGCTGGAGCGGCGCGCCGCGCCGCTCCAGCAGGTCGCGGACCCGGAGCGGCGTCACGGGCGTGGGCGCTTCTCGAGCTGCCGGCGCACGCGGGCCGACGCGCGGTCCAGGGCGGTGCGATGGTCGGGGGCTTCGGCGCGCCCCACGTGCACGACGCCCCGCGCCGTGTGGAGCCGCAGCTCCGCCACCGCGACGCCGTGATCGGTCGCGAAAACGACCTGCGCATCGTGCGGCCGCGCGGCGATCCGCGCCAGCCGCGCTACCAGCTCGCGCGCCCGCACGCGCAGCCCCGGGGGGATGTCGCAGTGCCGGGCGGTGACCGTGATCCGCATGGTGTCTCGGCTATCCTCCCTGCGCCACGACTCGAAGGAGATGAGCCTCGGTGGCGCGTCCGGCCCGCTCCCACGACAAGCCCTCGGCGAAACGCCGGGCGCCCTCGCCCAGCCGGGTCACGAGCCCGGGGTCGCCGGCGAGGTGCAGCATCCGTCCGGCCAGCGCCGCCGCGTCGCCGTGGGGCACGAGGTAGCCCGTCGCTCCGTCTCGCACCGACTCGCGCAGCCCCGGGCTGTCGGAGGCGAGCGCGGGCGTGCCGCAGGCGGCGGCTTCCACGTTCGAGATCCCCCAGCCCTCCTTGGGGCTGGTGAACACCACCGCCCAGGCCCGGCGCATGCGCCGGCGCTTCTCCTCATCCGGTACGAAGCCGAGAAACCGCACGGCCGCCGCGACGCCGAGCGCGGCCGCGACCGCCTCCAGCCGGCGCCGGTCCTCTCCCTTCCCCGCGATTTCCAGCTCGAGGTCGGGACGGTCGATCCGCGCGCGCGCCAGCGCGCGCAACGCAAACTCCACTCCTTTATAACGCTTGAGGCGGCCGACGTACAAGAACGTGGGCCGCGCGGCGCGGGGCGTGGCCGGATCCGGCGCGTACCAGCCGGCGTCCACGCCGGGGTAGATCACCGTGATGCGCTCGGCCGGCACGCCCCGGGCCACGAGGTCGTCCCGGGTGCTGTCGGAGATGGCATGAAACGCGGCCCGCCGATACACCCTGGGCACGGCCCGCTCCGCCAGCCAGACGACACTCGCCACGGGCCAGCTCGCCTCGGCGAAGGCGGTGCCGCCGAACAGGTGCGGCACCACGGCGCAGAACGGGAGCCGCGTGAGCGTCGGCAGGTAGAGCGGCAGCTTGTTGATGTCCTCCACGACGACGTCGTAGGAGGCGTGCCCCAGCAGCCGGCGCACCAGCCCGCGCGCGCGCAGCGCGAAGGTGTGCCGGCCGCCGATCCGGTGGACCGTCATCCCGTCGACGTCGGCGCGCGTCGCCCCCCCGGGCCAGCCGCTCGCGACCAGGTCGATGCGGTGTCCCCACGCCGCGAGACGCCCGAAGATCTCGTGCAGATGGACCTCGGCCCCGCCCGCGTGCGGATTCTCGCGGTCGTTCCAGTTGACGAGCAGGATCCTCACAACCGACCCAGGTCGTGGGCGACGGCGTCGAGCACGCCGTTGACGAACCGCGGGGCCCGGGACCCCGCGAACCAGTGCGCCAGTGTGACCGCCTCGTCGATCACGACCCGGGCCGGGGTCGCGTCCTCCCCCAGCTCCGCCAGGGCGAGACGCAGCACATTGCGCTCCACCACCCCCACCCGCTCCAGTCGCCAGTGCTCGGCGGCATCGGCGATGAGCCGGTCGAACTCGGGCCGGCCGGCGGCGGCCCGGGCGGCGAGCTCGGCGGCGCGGGCGGCGACCGCGGGCGGCAGCGTCCCGTACAGGGGCGCGAGCCGCTCGATCACGGTCTCGATCGGCGGCTCTCCCGTGAGCTCCCAGGCATAGAGGATCTGCAGGGCGCGAGCCCGCGCCTTAGTCTCGGGCCGCACGCGTCAGGCGCGCCAGCACCTCGGCGGTGTCGAGCGCGGCGCGGGCCGCCTCGAAGCCCTTGTTCCCCGCGGTCCCGCCGGAGCGCGCCAGCGCCTGCTCCAGCGTGTCGGTGGTGAGCACCCCGAAGCCGAGGGCCGTGCGGTGGGCCAGGGCGACGTTGCCGAGGCCCCGCGACGACTCCCCGGCGACGATGTCGAAGTGCGCGGTCTCGCCGCGAATGACGCAGCCCAGCGCCACGATGGCGGTGTAGCGCCCCGAGACGGCCGCCGCTGCGGCGGCCACGGGCAGCTCGAGCGCGCCGGGGACCCAGAACACGTCCACCCGCTCGTCGCGCACGCCGCCCTCGCGCAGCGCGGTGCGCGCACCCTCGAGGAGCCGGGCGGTGACCAGCTCGTTGTATCGGCTGATGACGACGGCCACGCGCGGCCGGGCGGGCGCGGCCACGGTCAGTGGGTCAGCAGGTGGCCGAGCTTGTCCCGCTTGGCGTCGAGATAGGAGCGATTCTCGTCCGAGGGCGAGGGCACCAGGGGCAGCCGGTCCACGATTTCCAGGCCGTAGCCCTCGAGCCCCACGAGCTTCATGGGATTGTTGGTGAGCACCTTGATGGACGAGAGCCCGAGATCGAGCAGGATCTGGGCACCGATGCCGTAGTTCCGCAGATCCGCCTTGAAGCCGAGCTTCTGGTTGGCTTCCACGGTGTCGTGCCCCGCGTCCTGCAGCTCGTAGGCCTTGAGCTTGTTGAGGAGCCCGATGCCGCGCCCCTCCTGGTCGAGGTAGACCACGACGCCGTGCCCCGCCTCGGCGATCTGGCGCATCGCGCTGTGCAGCTGCCAGCCGCAGTCGCACCGCGCCGAGCCGAACACGTCACCCGTGAGGCAGCGGGAGTGCATGCGCACCAGCACACCGGGATGGCCGCGGACGTCGCCGTAGACGAGCGCCACGTGCTCCGCGACGTCGACGTCGTTGCGGTAGCCGACGATGCGGAACTCCCCGAACGGCGTGGGGAGCCGGGCCTCGGCCACCCGGTGCACGAGCCGTTCGTGGGCGAGGCGGTAGCTGACCAGCTGGGCGACGGTAATGAAGGTCAGCCCGTGACGTGCGGCGACCGCCTCCAGCTCGGGTCGCCGGGCCATGCTGCCGTCCGGATTCAGGACCTCGCAGATCACGCCGGCGGGATAGCAGTCCGCCAGGCGCGCCAGGTCGACGCTCGCCTCCGTCTGGCCGACGCGCTGCAAGACGCCGCCGGGCCGGGCGCGCAGCGGGAACACGTGACCGGGGCGCCGCAGGTCGGCGGGCACGGTGGCCGGGTCGATCGCCACGCGAATCGTGGCGGCGCGATCGGCCGCCGAGATGCCGGTCGTGACGCCGAAGCGCGCCGCCGCGTCGATACTCACCGTGAACGCGGTCTCGCGCGATTCGGTGTTGTCTTCGGCCATCTGCGGGAGGCCCAGGGCCTGGCAGCGCTCGGGCGTGAGGGTGAGGCAGATCAGCCCGCGGCCGTGCTGCGCCATGAAGTTGATCATGGCGGCGTCGACCCGCTCGGCCGCGCCCACCAGGTCGCCCTCGTTCTCGCGGTCCTCGTCGTCGGCCACGATGACGAGACGACCCTCGCGGATGTCCTGGATCGCCTGTGCTACGGTCCCGAACGGCATAGCTGCCTCACGTACTTGCCCAGCACGTCTCCCTCGACGTGCACCCGATCGCCCGCCGCCGGCGCGCCCAGCGTCGTGGCCGCACGCGTGCGGGGAATGAGCGCGACCTGCACCACGTCCGGCCCCGGCAGCGCGTTGACGGTGAGACTGATCCCGTCCACGGTGATGGAGCCCCGCGGGATCGACACCTCGCGCACCTCGCGCGGCACGCGCAGATCCACCAGCAACGCATCCCCCTGCTCGGCCACGCGGACGATCGTGGCGACGCCGTCCACGTGCCCCTGCACCAGGTGACCGCCGAGCCGGTCGCTCGCGCGCAGCGCACGCTCGAGATTCACGCGGCGGCCGGCCGCGTACTCCCCGAACAGCGTGCGCTCGACGGTGCTTGCGACGGCACGCACCGCGAAGCCGCCGCGGACCACCCGCTCCACCGTGAGGCACGCGCCGTTCACGGCGATGCTCTCCCCGCGCCGCAGGCGCTTGAACGGGGCGCGGATGGTGAGGGTGACGCCCGTTTCCCGTTTCCCGTTTCCCGTTTCCCGGGAAGGGCGCCGGACCTTCGCGACCCGCCCGATCGCCGTCACGATGCCGGTAAACATAGCTCGCGGTCCAACACCAGCAATGTATCAGGACCCAATGCACGGCGCTCCACGGCGATCCAGCGCGGCGCGTCGGCGAGCGGCTGGCTGGGCACGCCGGAGAAGGCGGGCACCCCGTGCTCGCCGAGCCACATGGGCGTCTGCACCCAGTACAGGCGGTCCACGAGCCAGTCGAGGAAGAGCCGCGTGCCCAGGGCGCCGCCGCCCTCGCACAGGATGGAGTGAATCCCCTCGTCGCGCAGCATCCGGACGCCCGCCGAGAGCGAGTCGGGCCGCAGCACCCGCACGCCGCTGCGCTCGAGGATCGCGACGTTGGCGGCCGGCGCCTCGGGCGAGGCCACGACCCACGTCGGCACGGCGCGCGCCGTCTCGACGAGCGTGACGCCGGCGTTGAGCATGGCGCGCCGGTCGAAGACGAGTCGCACGGGCGGCTTGCGCGGCGTGAGCGGTCCCCGCACGGTGAGCCGCGGGTTGTCCTGGAGCGCGGTGGTGCCGCCCACGGCGATGGCGTCGAATCCCGCGCGCAGCCAGTGCACCCACTCGCGGGCCTCCGGTCCGGAAAGCCATTCGGAGCGACGGGCGAGGTCGGCGATGGAGCCGTCCACCGAGGTGGCGAGCTTGAGCGCGATGAACGGGCGGTCGTGCCCGCGGGCGAACAGGAACGGCGCGTTCTGCGCCGCGGCCTCCGCCGCGAGCACCCCGTGCTCGACGTCCACGCCTTCCCGCCGCAGCCGCTCCAGCCCGCCCCCGGCGTGGGGATCGGGATCACGCACGGCGGCGACGACGCGGCGCACACCCGCGGTGAGAATCGCGGCGGTGCACGGGGGCGTCTTCCCCTGGTGGGCACAGGGCTCGAGGGTGACGACCAGGGTGCCACCCCGGGCGCGGTCGCCCGCTGCCTCGAGCGCCACCACCTCGGCGTGGGGCCCGCCGAACTCCCCGTGGTATCCCTCACCGACCACGGTACCGTCGCGGAGCACGACGGCGCCCACGAGCGGGTTGGGGGACACGCGCCCCCACCCGCGCCAGGCCAGGTCGAGGGCCCGCCGCATCGCCTCCCGCTCGAGATCGCGATCGTGCACGCTCAGCGCTCCGTGAACTGGACCCCGGTCGCTCCGGCCCGTACCTCGCCGATCACGCGGGCGGAGACGGCGGCGCGCCGTGCCGCCTCCACCACGGCGTCGACGTCGTCGCGCGCCGCGACGGCGATCATCCCGATCCCGAGATTGAAGACGCGCCGCATCTCGTGCACGGAGACGTTGCCCGCCCGCATGAGCACCCGAAAAACGGTCGGCCAGGGCCAGGCACGGGCATCGACGACGGCTTCGCACTCCTCCGGGAGCACGCGCACCAGGTTGCCCGCGATGCCGCCGCCCGTGACGTGCGCCAGCGCGTGCACGCGGTCGAGCACGGGCCGCACGGCCCGGTCGTAGCTGCGATGCACCGCCAGGAGCACGTCCCGCACCGTGCGGTCGCTGTCCGGGAACTGGGCGTCCACGTCGAGCCCGAGGTCGTCGAACACGATGCGGCGGGCGAGGGTGTAGCCGTTGGTGTGCAGGCCGCTCGACTCGTAGCCGACGAGGGTGTCGCCCGGGCGCACGCGGTCGCCGTGCAGGGCCGCCGATTCCTCGACCAGGCCGATGATCGTGCCGGCGAGGTCATAGTGCCCCGGCTGGTAGAGGTCGGGGAGCTGCGCGGTCTCGCCGCCCGCGAGCGTCATGGCGTGCGAGCGGCAGCCGCGCGCCACCCCCGCGACGACAGCGGCCGCGATCTCGGGGTCGAGCGAGCCGACGGCCAGGTAGTCGAGGAACGCGAGCGGCGCGGCGCCGTGCACCAGGATGTCGTTCACGCAGTGATTGACGAGATCTTCGCCCACCGTGTCGTGGACACCGGCGCGGGCCGCCACCAGCACCTTCGTGCCCACGCCGTCGGTCGAGAGCACGAGCGCCGGCGCGCGGTAGCCCGGCGGCACCCGCACCATCCCGCCGAACGCGCCGATGCGGCCGAGCGCGTCGCCGGTGCGCGTGGCGGCGACGAGCCCCGCGATGCGCCGCTTCGCCTCCTCGGCGACGTCGAGCCGCACTCCGGCGGCGGCGTAGCGCTCGCCCGTCACTGCGCGGCGTCCCCCACGTCGAAGTGCACCAGCTCCTTGAACGCCCGCACGCGGGCGTCCACGGCGGCGCGGGTGACCGCGTCGAATCCCTGGATGCCGAAGGCCTCGACCGCGAACGATCCCATGGCCGCGCCGTAGACCATCGCCCGCCGCAGGTTGGTGGGCGAGAGATCCCCGGTGCGCGCCAGGTGCGCCATGAAGCCGCCCGCGAACGCGTCGCCGGCCCCGGTGGGATCGAAGACTTCCTGGAGGGGATACGCGGGCACCTTGAAGACCGCGTCGCGCTCCACCAGGAGGGCGCCGTGCTCTCCCTGCTTGATGACGGCGCGGGAGGGCCCGCGCTCCAGGATCCACCGCGCCGCGCGGTAGATGTTCCAGTCCCCCGACAGCTCGCGGGCTTCCGAATCGTTGACCATGAGCACGTCGATGTGGCGCAGCAACTGGTGCAGCACATCGGGCTTGGACTGGATCCAGTAGTTCATCGTATCGCACGCGACCACGCGCGGCGCGCGCACCTGGTCGAGCACGCCGAGCTGCAGCTCGGGATCGATGTTTCCGAGGAATACGTAGCGGGCGTCCCGGTAGCCGTCGGGCAGGCGCGGCCGGAATTGCGCGAAGACGCCGAGGCGCGTCTCGAGGGTTTCGCGACTGGAGAGGTCGTAGGAGTAGCGCGCCTTCCAGCGGAACGACTCGCCCGGCGCGGTCTCGACGCCCCCGACGTCGATGCCCCGCGCCGCGAGCTGCCGCAGCGCGTCCTGGGGGAAGTCCGAGCCCACCACGCCCACGATGCGCACGGGGTGCAGGATCTGGCCGGCCACGCTGAAGAACACCGCCGAGCCCCCGATCGCGTCGGCCGTTTCGCCGAACGGCGTGGCCACGGAATCGAGCGCGACCGACCCGACGACGAGGAGGCTCACGCTACATCCGATCCGGGGCGCTGATCCCCAGGAGGGTGAGGCCGTTGGCCAACACCTGCCGCACCGCTCGCGCCAGCACGAGGCGCGCCGCCTCCTCGGGCTCGCCGAGCACGCGGGACTTGTGATACCACGCGTGCGCGATGCGCGCCAGGCCCTCGAGGTAGGCCGTGATGCGATGGGGCTCGAGCGCGTCGGCGGCCCGCGCCACCGTGCCGGGGAAGGCGGCCAGCTCCTTGAGGAGGTCGGCCTCTTCCGGTTGTGTGAGCACGCCCAGGTCCGCGCCCTCGGCGGCCGCGCTCTCGGGGGCCCGGCCCGCGACGCGGAAGATGCCGCTCATCCGCGCGTGGGCCATCTGGACGTAGAACACGGGATTCTCCTCGGTGCGGCTGCGGGCCAGGTCCACGTCGAACACGAACTGCGCATCGCCCCGCCGCATCAGGAAAAAGTACCGTGCCGCGTCCACCCCCGTCTCCGTGAACAGATCGCGCAGGGTGACGAACTCCCCCGTCCGCTTGGAGAAGCGGACCTCTTCCCCGCCCCGCATCACCCGCACGAGCTGCACAATCTCGGCGTGGAAGAACTCCGGCGGCAGGCCCAGCGCCTGGAGCCCCGCCCGCATGCGGGGCACGTAGCCGTGATGGTCGGCGCCCCAGATGTCGATCGCGCGCGCGAAGCCGCGCTCGTGCTTGGAGCGGTGATAGGCGATGTCGGGCAGCAGGTAGGTATAGGCGCCGTCCCGCTTGCGGAGCACGCGGTCCTTGTCGTCGCCGAACGCGGTCGTCCGCAGCCACAGCGCCCCCGCCGACTCGAAGACGTGCCCGCGGCGGCGCAGCTCCTCGAGCGCCGCCTCGAGCAGGCCCTGGCGATAGACCTCCGACTCGGAGAACACCACGGCGAAGCGCACGCCGAATTCGCGCAAGTCCTCGTCCTGCTCGGCGCGCTGCGACAGCACCACGATCGTGCGGCAGCGCCGGATCCCCTCCTCGGCCGGCAGGTCCGCGAAGCCCTGCCCTTCCCGCGCCAGCACGCCCTCGGCCAGCTCCTGGAGGTAGGCGCCGTGATAGCCGCCTTCGGGGATCTCCGCCGCGCGGCCGCGGCGTTGCTGCACGCGCGCCCACAGGCTCTGGGCCGCCTTGTCCACCTGCACACCGGCGTCGTTGACGTAGAACTCCCGGGTCACCCGGTGGCCGCGCCGCTCGAGCAGCGCGGCGATCGCGTCGCCCAGCGCGGCGCCGCGCCCGTGGCCCACATGCAGGGGCCCGGTGGGGTTGGCCGAGACGAACTCGACATTGATGGCGAGCGGCTCGGCGGCCGGGACGGCGCCGTACCGCTCGCCCGCCGCGAGCACCGCGCGCAGCACATCGCCCAGCCCGTCGGGCGCGAGGTGAAAATTGATGAATCCCGGCCCCGCGACCTCGATGCGGTCGACGACGCCCGGCGGCAGCTCGAGGGCGGCGACCAGGCGGTCGGCGACCGCGCGCGGCGGCGCCTTGAGCGTCTTCGCGAGCGCGAGCGCGAGATTCGTGGCGATATCGCCGTGCGCCGGGTCGCGCGGGCGCTCGAGCGCGACCGCCACGCCGGGCGCGCCAAGCCGCTCCGCGGCGCGCACGAGGGCCGCGCGGATTTCGTCGTGCGCTTTCACGAGTCCGCGCTACGGTCCTTCTTGGACGTCTCGGACGACGGCTTCTCGGCCGGCTTGGACTCGGCGCTCTTGGTTTCGGTCTCGCCCTTCTCGGCCTTCTCCACCTTCACGCCGGCTCGCTTGTAGTCGGTCGCGTAGAAGCCGGAGCCCTTGAAGACGAGACCCGCCCCGGCCGAGATCTGCCGCTCGGCCCGCTTGCCGCATTTGGGGCACGGCAGCCGGCGCTTGTCGGTGACCTTGGAAAAGAAGCGCTCGAACACGTGGCCCGAGCGGCAGCGATACTCGTAGGTCGGCATTCGGCAACAACTTAGCGGCCCAGGCGACCTCGGTCAATCAGCGCCGGCACCGCCGAGCAGCGCGTCCACGTCGGCGTAGCCGCAGGGGTAGCGCACACCGGCCACGGAAGCGCCCGCGGCGAGCAGCGCCGCCACCGTGTCCGGGTTCCGCCGCTCGGTCCAGTACGAGTCCACGCACGCCTTGACCGCCAGGGCGAGCGGTGTGCGCCCCTTGCCGTCTTTCGCGTCGACCGGCGCGCCGCGCGCGATGAGGAGCTTCACCGTGGACGCGACCCCCTTCCAGGCCGCCACGTGCAGCGCCGTGCTGGCCGGCGGGAGGTCCCAGTAGCCGTCGCCCTCGTAGGGCGCGTCGACGGCCACGCCCAGGTCGAGGAGCAGCCCGACGCCCTCGGTGTTCCACGTGCCCGCGAACTCGGCGAGCAGCTGGCCACCCTGGGCCACGACGTCGTGGACCAGCGCAGGCTCGCGCTCCGCGATGGCGCGCGCGGCCGGCGCGTCCTTTCTGGCGCACGCGGCGATGAGACGCAGGACGCCCGGGAACTCCAGCGCGATCCGGCGACGCTCGAACAGCGCGAGCAGATCGGCGCGGCCGCGACGCGCGGCCCGCTCCACCGCGGACATGCCGTCCTTCACGACCAGCGGATCGGCCCCGTGCTCCAGCAGCAGCTCGATCATCTCCAGGGCATTGTCGCGCGCGATGGCGTGATGGATCGGCACCCACCCGCGCGCCCGCGCGAAGTTGGGATCGGCGCCCTGGTCGAGCAGATATCTTGCGCCCTCGTAGTCGTGCCAGTCGTGCTTGCGCACCAGCATGAGGACGAGGTTGTCGGCTGTGATCCGGCCGGTCTCGACCAGGACGCGCATCGCCCCGATGTCGTACGTCTCCGGCGAATGGTACACGGCCTCTTCGTCGTTCGGGTCGGCGCCCCGCTCGATGAGCAGGCGTGTCAATGCGGCGTGGTGCGCGACGCCGGCGGTGCCGTACAGCGCGGTCTCGAACTCGGGATGCTGGCCTGTGGTCCAGAACCCGGTGTTGGGATCGGCGCCGGCGTCGAGCAGCGCCGCGGCCGCCCGCAGGAAACCGTCGCTCCGCGCCGGGTCGAGCCGGAGGTACTTCGAGAGTCCCAGGTAATTGAGCGCGTCGCCGCCGTAGGGCGGGCTCTTGGCCGTGACGCTCGCGGGGTCCTGCGCCAGAAAGCGCCGCACGGCGGCATCGTCGCCCAGGATCGCCGCCGTATGGATATCGCCGCTCGCGAGCTCCGGATGCCCGGCCAGGATCGCCTCGGCGCGCTCCAGCCCGCCGTGCCAGGTCGCGGCCTCGATGAAGTCCGTGCGCGGATCGCCCGTCACAGGTATCGGAGCCACCAGTCTTTCCCGCGGGCCTTGAGATCGGCGAACCAGCGACACGGAACGTACAGCAGGACGATCGCGACGGCCCAGACGGCGTACAGCAGCGCGAGGCTCCAGGGGTAGCCCTCGGGCGCCGGCGGACTCCCCATCGGATGATCGGCGAAGAGCCAGGGACTCACCGCGCCCAGCCGGATGAGCGACACCAGGAGCGCGAGCGCGTGGATCAGCGGGATGTGGAGCACGTAGTAGAAGAAGGGCACCCGCCCGAACACGGCGGTCCACCCGGCGAGCGCGCCCCGCGCGCGCTCGAGCAGCGGGATCAGCGCGATGGTCGGGCCCAGCGTCATCAACAGGAAGCTGAGCGACGCCGGATATTTGGTCGTGTTCAGGAAGGCGAGCAGCGCCGGCATGGGCCCCGCGGCGCTCCAGGGACGCGGATCGCCATAGAGGTTGAATCCGCGCAGCACGAGAAAGAGCGCCGTGGCGCCGAGGCCGATCCGGAGGCAGAGGCGGTTGCGCGCCGCGGGCTCCATCGTGAGGATGCCGCCGAACGCGTATCCCGCCGCCATGACGCCGACCCAGGGAATGATCGAGTACAGCACGACGAGGGTGGGCCCGTCGGGGCCGAGCTGGATCGGTCCCGCGTAGAACCCGAGGTACAGCACCTTCCAGAGCCAGCCGGCGCTCTCCGCGCTCAGGGACGAGTCGAGCAGATTGTGGCCCGCGATGATCGCGACGCCGACCGCCCCGATCGCGCGCAGCGGCAGCTTGACGAGCCCCGCGAGCAGGATCATGCACCAGCCGATGGCCCAGATCACGCCCGCCATCTCGTAGCGCGCGAACTCGAAGTTGAAGGTCCAGGCCACCCGGATGACCGTGAGCTCGAGCACGACGAGCCAGGCGCCGCGGGTCAGGAGAAAGCGCGACAGGTCGCGGTGCGTGCGCCCGTAGAAGAACGCGCTGGTCCCCGCGAGCAACAGGAACGCCGGGGCACAGAAGTGCGTCACCCAGCGCGTGAAGAAGATGCCGGGCGTGGGGCCGCCGGCCGGAAGACCGGCGAAGACCCGCACGTGGTCGATGGCCATGAGGACCATGACCGCGCCACGGATCAGGTCAACGGATGCGAACCGGGTCGCTGGTGCGCCGGGCGGGGCCGCCGGACGAGGGGCGCTCATGGCCGTCGAACGTGGCGCGGGGCGGGCATTACATCAAGGTCACGGCGGCGGGGTTCCACGCGCACCGGCGACGCTACTTCTTGAGGCTTTTCCGCTTCGCCCGCTTCTTGAGTGACGGCGCTGGTTCGCGAGGCTCGCGCTCCGGGAAACACCCGCCCCGTGGCAGCGACGGCGGCCGGGGAAACTCGCCGTCGGGAAGGCGGGGGAAGCACTCGTCCAGCAGGTTGGACAGCGTCCCGGGAAGAGACGTCGGCAGCGTGCCGCTCATGACACCTCCAGACTCGGAAAATAGGCGTGCGGTCATCCCGGGCGCTACTACGGCTGGGCGACGCGCCTGGTTCCTGCTGGTCATGAGACGCCGGCCTTCCCTGGACCGTCGACGATATGGACGATCCCGCTCTCCAGCGAGTACTCGGCCCCCACGACGAGCAGGCCATCCCGCGCGATGAGGCGCTCGAGGATCTCGGACCCGTGGCGCAGCTGGTTCGCCGACTCTCGCACGTTGGCGCGCACCGCTGCGCGCACGAGCGCCTCGGGGTCCGCGGCCAGTTCGGTCGCGAGCAGCGGCTCAACCGACGGGCGGATGCGGTCCACGATGGAGCGGAGGTTGCGGGAGTGGGTATCCTCGGGCCGCTCCAGGGCCTCGATGGTCGCGACGACGGCCCCGCACTGCGAGTGGCCCAGCACCACGACCAGGCGAGTGCCGAACTGCTCGGCGGCGAATTCCACGCTGCCGACCTGGGACGGGGCCACGATGTTCCCGGCGACGCGGATCACGAACAGGTCGCCCAGACCCTGGTCGAACACGATCTCGGCGGGCACGCGGGAGTCGGAGCACCCGAGCACGATGGCGAAGGGCTGCTGGCCCGCGACCAGCTCGGCGCGGCGCGCGTGACTGGTGAGGCCGTCCAGGCGGCCCGTGCCCGACGCGAAGCGGCGGTTCCCCGCACGCAGGCGCTCCAGCGCCTCCCGTGCCCCGATCGTCACGGGTCAGGCGGTCCGCCGCCGCAGCGTCGCGGCGATGTCGGCGTGCCCGTTCTCCGCGGCCCATCCCTCGGGTGTGGCGTCGAAGCGCGCGTCCTTGAGGGTGACGTTCGCGCCGCGCGAGATGAGCAGCTCCACCGTACCGGCATGGCCATTGAACGCCGCCCAATGGAGCGCGGTCGCGCCGAAGACCCCCTTCGCGTCGATGCTCGCGCCGCGCGCGAGCAGGTACTCGACCGTCCGCTGGTGACCGTTCCGGGCCGCCGCATAGAGGGCATCCGAAAGGACGTCACCCAGCAGGTGGGCCGAATCCGCCGGCCAGGCGCCGTCCGGCGCGGGGGGCGCGCCCCACCGGCGATGCGGCGCGAGATCGGCGCCCGACTCGACGATCGCCTCGACTTGCTGCTGTTTTCCGAGGGCCGCCGCCGTGATCAGGGTGAGGCCGCTCGCGCCGCGGGCGAGGAGCAGTTCCGCCACACGGGCGGCGCCCATGGTGGCAGCCCAGTCGAGCGGAGAGGCTCCCCAGGACGTCCGCGCCTCGATATCGGCGCCGGCGTCGAGCAGGACGCGCGCGACCTCCACGCGGTCCAGCTCCGCGGCCCAGTGCAGGCCGGTCTTGGCGTGTTCGCCGGCGGCCCGCGTCAGGTCCGGGCGGGCGGCGATCATCGCGGAGACCCTGGCAGCATCTCCCCGCTTCACAGCCTCCAGGAGGTCAGTGGTCTCGTCCATCAGCCACCGCGCCACTGGGCGTCAGGCCGTCGGACAGCCTGCGGCAGCGCCGCACGCAGCACCCCGATCGCCGACCAGAGGACCACGCCCGTGATGGCCAGGCTCACGAGGACGTCCGGCCAAACGGTCCGCGTGGCCGCTACACCGGCGGCCGAGGCGAGTACCCCGAGATTCGCGAGCACGGGTGGCCGTGGGCGGCATCGAGCGAGGCTCCTGTGAGGAGGGGCACCGGGGGCGATGGGATGCATGCGACAAGCTAGGCGGGCGGGATGGTCGTGTCCAACCGCTGGACGCGCGGCGAGCGCACCCGTCCCTACCGGCCCCCGGCCTGCTCCAAGCTCTCGCCGCTCGCCAGAAAGACGAGCGACCCGACGAACAACCCCATGTTGACGGCGACCGCGATTCCGACGATCACCGACCCCACCACCCGCCGCGCATGCGGGTGGTAGCCGATATTGAGCACCGTGGGCAGCGCGCGGACGATCATGAACCGGGCCGGAGACGCCGCCGCCTCACGTCCGCCGGCGCCGCTTGAAGAACGCGCGTGAGTCGAAGACGTTCGTCCCGGCCTTCTTCAGCCAGCGTTGCACGAGCGCGGGACGGATCTCGGCGGCTGCGGCGAACCGGGCCTGCGCCGCCCGGTACTTGCCGACCGGAGTGAGGTCAGGCTCATCGAACGCCTGTCCATTCCAGAACAGGAGCGTGACGGCGTGCGCCCTCGCGGTGATGCCGACGACGGGATTGTCAGCGACGAACCACACCGGACTCCCGTGCCACACCCTGGACGTAGCCGCGGGAAGCGCCGCCTCGACCAACCCCCGCAGCTGATCGCAGATCGCCCTCACGGGGCGGGGTTGGGCACGCACGTATGCCGTGATCGGGTTGCCACGGGGGGCACGTCGAACACGGCTTGCGATCGCGGACTTCTTCATCGGCGGCTCCCTCCGGGGCCCTGAAGCTGCCGCCTGCCAAGGCCGCGATCAAGCGCTGCTCCGCAGCGTCACGGCGGCCTGCTGGCAGTATCGGGCGTATCCGAGACCGAACAACACCCCGAACAGCAACAGCAGGATGGCGAGCCACACGGCCTCGCCGGCGGCGAAGACACCCGCGCGGCTCGACATGATCGCCAGCACCAGAAACGCCGGCATGTTCAACCCGACGCCCGTGGCGGTCGCGGCCTGGAGGGCGGAGAGTCTCCCACCCACGCGCCGCCGGAGGAGCCACAGCCCCGGCAGGTAGCAGGCGAGTACCAGCGCCGCGCCCGCCACGAACGTCGTCGTCGCCACGCCCACGAGATCGGCGATGCCGGGCCGCTCCCCGGAAACGACGGCACCGGCCGACATCGTCAGGACTGTGGCGGCGAGCCAGGCAAGGACGGCGATTCCTGCGATGCGCATCGTGGGGCCCCACACCCTACGCGGGCCGATACACGCCCCACACCGCCCGCAGCACGTCCGAGATCTCCCCGAGCGTCGCCCGCGCGCGCACGGCCTCCACGATCCGAGGCATGAGCGGCGCGCCGGCGTCCCGTGCCGCGGCCGCCAGCGCCTCGAGCGCGGGCGCCAGGGCACCGGCAACCCGCCGCCGCCGCGCCTCGGCCACCCGCTCGCGCTGCCGGACCGCCAGGCTCGCGTAGTCGGGCCCCGGCGCGGCGGCCCCAGACGCATCATCGGCGTGGCGATTGACGCCCACGACGACGGCCTCGCCCGACTCCACCGCCCGCTGCTGCGCATAGGCCGCGCGCGCGATCGCCTCCTGCATCACACCACGCTCGATCGCCCGCGCCGCGCCACCCTGCCCCTCGATCTCCTCGATCAGCGCCCGCGCCGCGCCCTCGATCTCGTCGGTGAGGCGCTCGACGTACCAGCTCCCGCCCAGCGGATCCACGACCTCGGGCACCCCGGTCTCGTGCGCCAGCACCTGCTGAGTACGCAGCGCCACGGTGGCACTCTGCGTCGTGGGCAGGCCGAGCGCCTCGTCGTAGGAATTCGTATGGAGCGACTGCGTGCCGCCCAGCACCGCCGCCAGCGCCTGGAGGGCGACGCGCACCACGTTGTTGAGAGGCTGCTGGGCCGTGAGCGTCGCCCCGCCCGTCTGCGTGTGAAACCGCAGGCGGCATGCCTCGTCGCCCGCGCCGAAGCGCTCGCGCAGCAAGCGAGCCCATAAGCGTCGCGCGGCGCGAAACTTGGCCACCTCCTCGAACAGGTCGGTGTAGCCCGCGAAGAAGAAGGAGAGCCGGGGAGCGAAGCGGTTCACGTCCAACCCCGCGGTGATCGCGCGCCGCACGTACTCGAGCCCGTTGGCGAAGGTGAACGCCACCTCCTGTACCGCCGTCGCCCCCGCTTCGCGGATATGGTAACCCGAGATGGAGATGGGATTGAACGCCATCCCCTCGGCGTCGACGAACCGACACACGTCCGCCACCGATCGCAGCGACGGCTCGAGCGGATAGATGTACGTGCCGCGCGCGACGTACTCTTTCAGGATGTCGTTCTGCACCGTGCCGCGGAGCCGGCCGCGTGGGACGCCGTGCTCCTCGCCCACCACCACGTACATCGCGAGCAGGATCGGCGCCGTGGCGTTGATCGTCATCGAGGTCGACACCTGATCGAGCGGGATGTCGCGGAACAACAGCGCGAGATCGTCCACCGTGTCGATCGCCACACCCACCCGCCCCACCTCGCCCTCGGCCATCGCATGGTCGGAGTCGTAGCCCATCTGCGTCGGCAGATCGAACGCGACCGAGAGCCCCGTCTGCCCCGCCGCCAGGAGATGGCGGAACCGCGCGTTGGTCTCCTCGGCGGTACCGAAGCCCGCGTACTGCCGCATCGTCCAGAGCTTGCCGCGGTACATCGTGGGATGGATGCCGCGGGTGAACGGGAAGACGCCCGGGCGCGCGAGATCGGACGCTGGGTCGCCGGCCCAGTCACGCGGACCGTAGGAGGGTGAGCGCTCCGTCACCGCGCGGCGCCCTCCCTCGCTCCCTCTCCCTCGGCCGAGAGCACGCTGGTCACGAACGCCACATCGTCCCGGCTCCCCAGGATCAGCGGCGTGCGCTGGTGCAGGCCCGCGGGCCGCTGGTCGAGGATCGGCGCGCGGCCATCGGTGGCGGCGCCACCGGCCTGCTCCACGATCAGCGCCAGTGGCGCGGCTTCGTACAGCAGCCGCAGCTTGCCCTGCGGCGATTTCGTGTCGGCAGGATACAGAAACACGCCGCCGGCGATCAGGTTACGGTGGAAGTCGGCCACCAGCGATCCGATGTAGCGGGCGTTCTTGGCCTTCATCGCGCCCTCGCCATTCTTGAACGCGGCGACGGCGCGCTGGATCCCCGGCGTCCACTTGTTCCAGTTGCTCTCGTTCACGCTGTAGTACTTCCCCACCACCGGCGTCCGAATGTCGGCGTGCGAGAGGAGGAACTCGCCGATCGTGGGATCCAGCGTGAATCCGTGGACGCCCGTGCCGGTGGTGTAGACGAGGACCGTGCTCGAGCCGTACACGATGTAGCCCGCCGCCACCTGCCGCCGGCCGGGCTGGAGACAGTCCTCGAGCCGGCCCGGACCACCGCCGCGCGTGACGCGCCGGTGGATGGAGAAGATCGTCCCGATCGAGACGTTGACATCGATGTTCGTGGATCCGTCGAGCGGATCGTACAGCAGCACGTACTTGCCCGCGGGGCGGCCCGCCGGGGCGGGGGACGGCTCCTCGTCCTCTTCGGACGCCGTGACGCACACGCGGCCCGTGTGCTGCACGGCGTCGCGCACGGTCTCGTTGGCGAACACGTCGAGCTTCTGCTGCAGCTCGCCCTGCACGTTGACGGACCCCTGGTCGCCGAGGATGTCGGTCAGGCCGGCGCGGCGCACGTGGCGGGAGATGATCTTGGCGGCGAGGCACAGGTCATAGAGCAGGTTGGAGAGCTCGCCCGTGGCCTCGGGGTGGAGCCGCTCCTGCTCCATGATGTGGCGCTCAATGGTGACGACAGAAGTCGGCGTGTGCATCCTGGCTGTCGATGGCAAAGGTGATGGTGCCCGCGCGGTCGGTCCGGTGCACCGCAATGCCCCGCCGCAGGAGCCGACCGAGCACCTCGGGCGCCGGGTGGCCGTACGGGTTGCGGGCACCCACGCTGATCACCGCACACGCGGGGCGCAGCCGATCGAGCCACGCGTCGGAGGTCGCCGTGCGCGAGCCGTGGTGACCCACCTTGAGCAGCGTCACCGGTCCGAGCGCGCTCAGCAGCCGCTCCTCCACCGGCCACCCCGCGTCGCCCGGGAACAGCAGGCGCGTGCGACCGAAGCCCACCCGCAACACCACGGAGTGCTCGTTCGTCTCCACCGGCCGGCCGAGCCAGGCCGTGTCGGGGCTCAGCACCTCGAGCACCACGCCGTCCACCTCGAGGCGATCGCCGGTCCGCGCCGGGAGCCACCGGGCCCCCGAGCCCTGCACCGCCGCCAGGAACTCGAGGTACAGGGGCCTGGGCACCGGCTCGCCCGGCTCAACCACGACGTCGGCCGGCAGCGCGTCGAGCAGCGCCGGGACGCCGCCCAGGTGATCCCCGTCGGCGTGGCTCGCCACGACCAGCGTCACGCGCTCGGCGCCGTGACGCCGCAGAAAGGGGACCACGACCCGCCGTCCGGCGTCGTTGCCGGCGAGACGGGGACCCCCGTCGATTACGATCCACCGCCCGGCGGGCGTGCGCAGCACCGCGGCGTCGCCCTGGCCGACGTCGAGGAAATGTACGGTCAGGAGTCCGTCCCGGCCACGCGCGGGCTGAACCAGCAGCAGGGCCCACGGCCCGAGCGCCGCGGCCAGGGCGAACCGCGCGGCGCGAACCCACGGCCGCCGCGGCGCGTGCCACATCCACCACGCTACGCCAGCGACGGCGCTCCACAGGAGGGCCGCGGGCCAGCCGGCGGGCATCACGACGTGCCCGCCTGGCACGCGCGCCGCGAGCGCGGCCACCGTATCCACGAGCGCAAGCAGCAGTCCGGCCCCCGACGCGAGCAGGGCCGCGCCCGGCGGCCAGACCCACGAGGCGAGGAGCGCGAGCATCAGCCCCGGCACGGCGACGCCGGCCAGGGGCACGGCCACGAGGTTCGCGAGCGCGCCGATCGGCGCCACGGTGCCGAAGGCGTATGCGGTGATCGGCGCGGTGGCGAGGGTCGCGGCGGCGCCGCCCGCCAGGGCGCGAATGAGCGGGGCGCGGCCCGCCGTGGCGCGCGCCGCCCAGATCACGGCCGCCACCGCGACGACCGAGAGCCAGGCGCCGACCGACCGCAGCGCCCACGGGTCGCCCGCCAGCACAAGGAGCGCTGCAAGTGCGATCACGCCGCCGGGCGAGACGCGCCGCTGGCGCCATCGGGCGACGCCGTCCGTCGCGAGCATCAGCGCCGATCGGGTGGCCGGCGCGGGAAACCCGAGGAGCCCGACGTAGCCGCCCACGAGCGCGGTGAACGCCGCGCCCCGCGCTACGCGACCGAGCGGCAGCCGGCCCAGCAGCACGCCGAGCCACGCGGCGAGAAACCCGACGTGGAGACCCGAGATCGACAGCAGGTGCGCGAGCCCCGAGCGCACGTAGCGCTCGCGTGCGTCGCGGTCGAGCTCGGCGCGGCGCCCGATCACCAGCGCGTCCACCAGCGGCGCCCGCGAGCCGAACAACCTGGCGCTGCGGGCGGCGATGCGATCGCGCCAGGCGCCCCGCCCCGCGGGCGCACCGGGCAGGGCCCGCGCCCGGCGCACGACGAGCACCCCCCGGCCCCCTGAGCCCAGCCACTTCCCTGCAACGACCCACGCCGTCCCGCCGCGCGCCGGCACGCCCTCGAGCCAGCGCAGCCGCACGACCCCACGGCACCAGCCGGGCACGACCTGAGCCTCGACCACGCCGCCCGCGTCGCCGACCGGATCGAGCAGGCGCACCGTCGCCGCGACGCTTCCCGCTTCCCGCTCCCCGCTTCCCCATCGTCCAGCACACGTCCCCTCTCGCGCTCGCCCCGCGGCTGCGCCCCACAGCTGTCCGGCGACGGCCGCGACGCCGAGGGCGGCGGCGAGGGGTGCGCGGGCGGCGAGCGCCGCGACGCCGAGCAGGAGCGGGAGCATAGCCCAGGAGGGGGCGTGCCCGGCGAGGCCGAGCGCGAGACCGGCGGTGAACGCGAGGGCGAGCCAAACGATGGGCGGCCGCACGACTCAGACCGACCCTGAAGGATCGGCTCGGCCTTGAGGAAGCGACGCTAGCGGAGCTCGATCGGCGCGGCGCCGCAGCGCGGCGCGAGACCGACCTTGCGCAGACCCTCGAGCAGGATCACGTCGAGCCGCGCCTTCTCCTGATCGGTCGCGAGCGACACCTCGGTGAGGATCGCCCCCTGGCGCGTGTTGGCGTAGTGGGGCGGGAGCCGGTTCACGGCGTACACCAGGACGTCCTGGCGGCACGTGTCGCAGCCGCAGAACCCGGGGAACGTGCCGCGCAGCCGGTCGTACTCGCGCAGCACGGCGTCCCAGGTCAGGTTCAGGGTCATGCGAGCGCCGCCTCCTCCAGGGGCCACGCCGTGAACGTCGAGCCGGTCGTGCCCGTAAGCCGCACGCGGCGGTAGCTCCCCACCGAGTCCTCGGGTCCGGGGAAGAGCGCGATCTTGTTGCCGCGTGTCCGGCCCTGGAGCAGGTCGCCACGCTTCGCCCGGCCCTCCACCAGCACCTCGTGCGTCGTACCGACGAGGCCGATGTTGCGGCGCCGCGCGCCCGCGCGCACCGCGGCGATGAGCCGCTCCAGTCGCTCGCCCGCCACGGCATCCGGCACGGCGTCCTTGATCCGCGTGGCGGGCGTGCCTTCCCGCGGCGAGTACCGGAAGGTGTAGGCGTCGTCGAAGCCGACCTCGTCCACCAGGGACAGCGTGTCGCAGAAGTCCGCCTCCGTCTCGCCGGGGAACCCCACGATGAGATCGGTCGAGAGCGCGATCGCGGGAATGGCGGCGCGCAGCGCCGCCACGACCGAGACGTACCCCTCCCGATCGTAGCGGCGGAGCATGCGTCTGAGCGTGCGGGAGCTGCCGCTCTGCGCCGGCAGGTGCACGTGCTCGCACACCGCCGGCGTTTCGGCCATGGCGGCGAGCACGCGGGGCGTGAAGTCCGTGGGATAGGGCGACGTGAACCGTAGGCGCCGCATGCCGGGCACGGCGCCGACCGCTCGCAAGAGGTCGGCGAAATCGCGGGTCCCGTCGTGATAGCAGTTGACCGTCTGGCCAAGGAGGGTCACCTCGGTCGTCCCGGCGGCGGCCAGGCGCTCGACCTCGGCCACCACGTCGGACAACCTGCGGCTCCGCTCGGGCCCGCGCGTCATCGGAATCACACAGAACGTGCACCGATAATCGCAGCCCCGCTGCACGGTGACGAACGCCGAGGCGCCGGCGGCGCGGGCCGGCTGGACGTCTTCGTAGTGCTCCCAGGCGCGGAACTCGACGTCGGCCGCGCGCTGGCCGGCGCGGGCGCGCGCGATCAGCTCCGGGAGGCTGCGGTAGCCGTCCGGCCCGATCACCAGGTCCACCTGCGGCACCTGCTCGAGGAGGCGGGGCCCCAAACGCTGGGCCATGCACCCCACCACACCCAGCACGTCGCCCGGCCGCTTGTGGCGCTTGAGCTCGCCCATCCGGCCCAGCACCCGCTGCTCGGCGTGGTCCCGCACCGCACACGTGTTCACGAGCATCACGTCGGCCTCGGCGGGATCGTCGGTGGGACGGTACCCCACGCCGCCCAACACCCCGAGCATCACGTCGGTGTCGGCGACGTTCATCTGGCAGCCGTAGGTCTCGATGTAGATGCGGGGCATTGGTAGCCTTCAGCCGTCAGCCGTCAGCTCTTCACGGTGCAAGATAGGGGGCCGGTGCCCCTGCGCCAGGACGCTTCCCCACTCCCGCCTCTCGCCTCCCGGCCTCTTCACGGCCGTATCGCCACGCCGACCATTACGGTCCACACGGTCTCGCGCAGGCCGGGGCCCTCGCGCTCCAGGTACTCGACGCCGAGGTCGAGGGCCCCCCGGCCCCGGGCGATCCGCACGCCCGTTCCGATCGCGGCGCCCAGCTCGGTCGGCGCCTCGGCGCCCGGCCCGAACGGCAGCCGGCCACCGCGCACGCCGAGCCGCAGGGGCAGCGAGGACCCGCCCACTTCCGCGCCGACCGACCAGTTGACGGTATCGAAGGCATCGGAGGTGGACACCGACCATCCGGCCCACGAGACCGAGGCCGCGAACCGGCTGAAGGGACGGGGCTGCCAGTGGAGGGCGGCACCCGCCTGGAGCGGCAGGTCGCTGCGCGCGGTTTCGCCATCGTCGGTCTCGGTGATGAGGCGCGAGTCGGAGCGGGCCCACAGCGCCGCGCGCACGCCGGCGAGCGGGTCGGCGATGAGGCTCGCCGATCCCCCGAGCCCGTCGTAGAACACCTCGGTGCGCTGCACCGACGTGCTGTAGCTCGGATTGGCGAAATTGCGCGAGACCTGCTCGCGCGTCGAGCCGACGAGCACGTGCAGCCCGGCGCCGAACGCGAGGCGCCGCGTGAGCCGACGCGCCAGCGCCACGCGCAGGTCCGTCACGGCCCCCTCGCTCGACAGGTCGTCGGTGAACGCCTCCGGCTGCCCGCGCAGGTCCATCGTATCGGCGATCCGGACCCGATAGCTGCGGTCCAGGTAGGTCGAGAACCCGAGCGAGCCCACCCAGCCGCGTCGCAGGCCGCCGCTCACGAGGAGGAGCGGAAAGCGCGACACGCGCAACGCCGCCTGCGTCGTGCCGAAGTCCAGATCGCGATGGGAGGTCGTGCCCATGGCGGACGCGGTGAGGCGGGTGACGTCGGCCAGCGCCGCCTCCAGATGCGGCGATGCCGCATCGAAGGGCGCGAACGCGCCGCCCGTCGAGCGCGCGCGCACGCCCTCGGGACGCCCCGGCGTGCCGAGCCCGCCGATGCTGTACTGGGCGTCCTGGCCGTGCGCGTCGGAGGCGGCGCCGGTCCCCAGCCCGAGCCACAGTCCCGCGACCACCAGGCGCCGCGCGCTCACGGGACCCCGAACGGGAAGCGGCGCACGTAGGTGACGTGGAGCGCGGGCGCGAGCGTCGCGTGAGCCGAGGGCTGAAACCGCACCTCCGGCAGGCTGCCTTCGGGCACCTGGCGCAGCATCAGGGCGGTCGGCGCGGCGGTGTCGGCGAGCCACGCCTGCACCAGGCCGGTGACCTCGATGCGCAGCGTGTCGAGGGCGCCGGGGCGGACGAGCGTGCTGCCGCGACGCAGCGAGTCGGACACGAGGGGCGATTTGGCCCCGATGTCGGTCTCGACGCCGACGGCGGACACGAAGAACGAATCGGCCGGCGTCCCCAGCAGCGGGCCGGTGG
>Ga0187893_10003456_pt1 | contig 32017 bp, 21 predicted proteins | sample MA1701074metaG_FD_139574 | JGI IMG/M metagenome (GOLD analysis project Ga0187893, IMG submission 139574) | White microbial mat communities from a basaltic lava cave in the Kipuka Kanohina Cave System on the Island of Hawaii, USA - MA170107-4 metaG ...
CCTGAGCGACGACGCGCGCGGCATCTGGCTCTATCAGGGGAACTGCCTCGAAGCGCTGGATGCGGTGGCAGCCCGCAATCCCGGCGGCGTGTTCGACATGATCTTCGCCGACCCGCCCTATTTCCTGTCGAACGGAGGCATCACCTGCCACGCTGGCCGCATGGTGAAAGTGGACAAGGGCGATTGGGACAAGTCGCGCGGCCCGGAGTTAAACCACGAGTTCAACACCGAGTGGCTCCGTCGCTGCCAGCGCGTGCTCAAGCCCAACGGCACCATCTGGGTCACGGGCACCCAGCATGTCATCTTCTCGGTGGGTTACGCGATGCAACAACTCGGTTTCAAAATCCTCAACGACATCGCCTGGGAAAAACCGAATCCACCGCCCAACCTCTCCTGCCGCTACTTCACCCACTCGACGGAGACCGTGCTCTGGGCGGCCAGGGACGCGAAGAGCAAACACTACTTCAATTATGCGTTGATGCGGCAGATCGCAGGCGGCAAACAGATGAAAAGCGTCTGGCGCATCGCCGCACCACGCGCCGGAGAGAAACAATTCGGCAAGCACCCCACTCAAAAACCCGTCGCGCTGGTCGAGCGCTGCATTCTTGCGTCCACGCGCGAAGGCGATTTGGTTCTCGATCCGTTCCTGGGTGGCGGCACTACCGCAGTCGCCGCATTGGAGACGAAACGCCGCTGTGTTGGAATCGAGTTGGAAGAGGCCAATCTCAAAGTGGCATCGAAGCGCGTAGAGAAGGCCACGCATCTTTTTCTGAACGACAAAACCAAGGATGAAGCATGCCCGGACGCGCACTCGCGGTCGCCAATGGTGACGAATTAACCAAGGCCGTCGCGGACCTGGGACGGAAACTCGGCCTGGAGCCGATGGAACAAGTCCGTGTCGCGCGCCGCATTTGGGGCGCGGAACGCTTCATCGATGTCGTGCTCACGCACTCGCAAACGCGCAAGACCCTCGGCATCGAATGCAAGTTCCAGGGCGTGCGCGGCACGGCGGAGGAGAAAATCCCCGCCACCATCAAGGACCTTGAGGCATGGCCGATTCCAGGACTGGTGGTGTTCGCTGGCGAAGGGTTCACGGAGAATATGCGCTCCTTCCTGATTTCAACGGGCAAGGCGGTGGAATTTGAAGAACTGAAGCCCTGGCTCTGTTTGTTTTTCGGACTGCCGCTCGTTCAGCAAACGCGCCGCTTTCCACCAGCCGAGGAACAAGAGGCGCGTTTCCCGAACTTCTGAGCATCCGCCGCTTTCATTTCCACAACCACGCGATGAATGGCGCCCAGGCCAGGCTCGGCAGATAATCCGCCAGCTCGATTTTTTTCAGTTCGAGGATGATCAAAGCGATGCAGAACACGAGCAACCCACCGGTGGCGTTGAGTGCTGCCAGCAGCGGCGCATTGGCCGGATCCTGAAAGAAGGGGGCAAGCGTTTTCGCCACCAGGGAAAGGGTGCCCTGGTAAGCCACGACCGGCACCACCGCCAGGATTGCGCCCCAACCGAACGTGCCGACGAACGCCATCGTCGCCAGTCCGTCCATCACCGCCTTTGCGCCGAGCGTTTGCCATTTGCCGTCCAGGCCGTCCTGAATCGAACCCAGAATCGCCATTGGCCCGACACAGAACAAAATGGTGCAGGTGATGAATCCTTCGCTCCAGCGCTGTGGCTTTTCCGCACCGGCTTTGTTGAAGCGTTCCCGCGCATATTGGCCGAGAGAGTTCAGGCCTTTCTGAAACCGGAGTAACCGTCCGGTGAGGCGGCCGAGTGTGAGCGCCAGAATGACGATGGCGAGTTGTTTGAGCACTGGCCAGAAGCCGCCACCGAGGCTGGTCCAAGTGGTTTTCAGTCCGACGAAAATCACCAGCACGCCCAGCGCGGCCTTGAGGCCGACCTGCGTTGCGTTGGTCAGTTGCCGCCGCAGCGTCAAGCCGAGGATGCCGCCGATCAGAATGCCGGCAGCGTTAAGAATGGTTCCGATCATGTTACTCGGCCTGCCCTTCCCGACCGGCCACTAAGTCGCCGCCAATGCCGAGAGCCAAATACCCTTGCCCTTGCTTTCGATTGCCAGCCACGACTTTTACTCAACACGGAACGGGCAAGCCTGAATACAGAAAAATGGTGATTGCAATTGAGGAATGCTCCCGGCATTTTCCTCATCCCTTGTCGGGGCGTAGCGTAGCCTGGCTAGCGCGCTTGTTTCGGGTACAAGAGGTCGTGAGTTCAAATCTCACCGCCCCGACCATTTTCTTTGTCCGACGGAATTCACAACACAGCCAATCTTTCGCCCCGCCTTATGCCTTGCCGCCAAAGGACACATAATCATCCACGTCGAGGAGATCAAACCATGTGGCGATGTCCTCGCGCTGCGGCGCGGTCTTGGCGTGGATCTCATTAAAGAAGTTTCGGGTGTCTGGATCGGTCGGCACGCGTTGTTCCTGGTGGGTGGACCAGGCGAGGATTTCTGCATCGGTGTGCTTGTTCTTTCCGTTGGCGAGAATCCAGTCGAGGATTTCTCCGTCTCCCTTGCCGGCGGCAAGCTGTTGTTTGAGCGCATCCGCATCAAGGCCCAGGAATTGCAAGAGTCGCTGATCCATCGGGCAGGCGTAATGATACTCGCCGTTTTTGCCGGCCAGCGTCGCGCGCCCCTTGTCGAGCATGCGCGGAAGGATGGCGTAACCGCCGAGCCGGACGCGAGGACTTCGCGGCGGATTAAGAGTCAGGTCGGGTGTTGAGTTGGGCATAACTGAATTTTTGTGCAACCAGTAGCGGAGCGGCGGTGGAAAGCAAGAGGAAGAAAAGGTCCGGGCTACATCTGCTCCAGGACCTCGATGCCTAAAGCTTCCAGGCCCTGCTTCAACACGCGGCCGGTCAGCTCGCACAAGGCGATACGAGTGGCCCGCTCTGCGCCTTCAGCTTTGAGCACGGGGCAATTTTCCCAGAACCTGGAGAAGGCGCCGGCCAATACGTAAAGGTAGTTGCAGAGGAAGTTCGGGCGGCATTCCTCGGTAAGGGCTTCGAGCACCAGGCCGAAGTTCAGGAGTTGCTTGGTCAATGCAATTTCTTCGGCGGCGCTCAACACAAAGGAGTCGCTCTCCTGCGCCGGCTCACCGCCGGCCGCAGCCTTTCGGAGCACGCTGCGCGTGCGCGCGTAGGCGTATTGCAAGTACGGCGCGGTGTTGCCGTTCAAGGCCAGCATTTTGTCCCACGAGAAGACGTAATCGCTTTGCCGGTTCGGCAGAAGGTCGGCGTATTTCACCGCGCCGATGCCGACCACGCGGGCGACTTCGGGCCATAACGGCTCCGGCACGCGCTCCGGCTCGGCGCGTTCGGACTGCTTCGCTTTAACCACCGCCAGCGCGCGTTGTTCGGCCTCGTCCAGCAGGTCCGAGAGCTTCACCGTGTCGCCGCTGCGCGTTTTGTAAGGCTTGCCGTCGTCGCCGAGAATTTTTCCGAAACCGACATGGCGGAACTGCACACGTTTCGCGGCGTCGGGCTGCCAGCGCGCAAACGAGAGGAAGAGTTTGCGGAAGTGCGGCGCCTGGCGGTCGTCCACCACGTAGATGATTTCGTCCGGCGACCAGGTCTTGAGGCGGTAGTCGAGCGTCGCCAGGTCCGTCGTCATGTAATTGAATCCACCGTCGCTTTTGCGGACCAGCGCCGGGTCGGGCACCCAGTCGCCATCGCGATTGACGAGAAAGGGATCTTCCTTGGGCGGCAGGGATCCGTCGCTGAACACGCCAACGGCGCCCTCGCTTTCACGGGCGATGCCGCGTTCGAGCAGGTTGGAGACGACGCTGCCGAGCCACGGGTTGTAGAAGCTCTCGCCCAGCGTGTGGTCGAACTTCACGCCGAGGCGTCGGTAGATGGTGTCAAACTGCGCCTGCGAGAGGCGAATCATCTCCCGCCAGATCGCAAGGTTGTCAGCGTCGCCGGCCTGGAGTTTCACAAGTTCCCTTCGGCTGGCGACATTGGTCGGTGACAGATTAAGCGCCTCGTTGGACGGGAGTTTTGCTATGATTTTTTCGACGCCCTGGTCCTCGGATAACCCTTCCGTCGCGGTTCGCTCTAATTCCGTTCGATACCGCTTTCCGATCTCTTCTTTTGTCTCCTGACTGATTCTGGATTGAACATCTTTGTAAATGCGCTCTAACTCGAAGATCGGGTCGCGTTCGAGTGCCGACCGGTCCAGCAGCGTTTTCCAGCCGTGGAGCAGCATGCCGAATTGCGTGCCCCAGTCGCCGATATGGTTGTCGGTGATGACGCGGTGCCCGAACAGCCGCAGCACCCGCTGGAGACAATCGCCGATGCCGGTCGAACGAATATGGCCGACATGCATCGGCTTGGCGACGTTCGGAGAACTGAAGTCGATAACGATGGTGTGCGGCTGGGCAGACTTCGCGAAGAACAGATGCTCTCCCTGCGCCGCGGAGAGGAGCGTCTGCGCGAGGGCTGCAGGCTTAAGGCGGAAGTTGAGGAAACCAGCTCCCGCGATTTCCACGGGTTGGCACCATTGGCTCACGTCGAGTTTCGCGATCACCTCTGTGGCCAGCTGGCGCGGGTTCATCTTGCGCGCCTTCGCCAGGGAGATCAGGCCGTTGGTCTGGTAGTCGCCGAATTTGGGATCGGGACAAGGACGGACCAGCAAGGGGGCAGTGCCGACATCAGGCAGGACGGCCGCGACGGACTGTTGGAGCTTTTGTTGGATCAGCGTGTGGAGCATCGGCAGGGGAATGGCCAATGGCCGATAGCCGATGGCCCATCATCGTTGGAAGAAGAAAGGACGTAGCCCAATGGGGCGGAGGCACGGTAACTTGCCATTGAGACTTGGCTGGTCATTGAAGATGGGTCGTTAAACTGAGGCACGAGTGACAGGGCGGACGCCTCCTCACGCGCGCCGCAGGCATTACTTGCCCGATTCCCGCTTGATGATGTCAAACATGGCCTGGGCGTCGGGGGCCTCTTCGAGCGCCTGGCGAAATTCTTTTTTGTGCAGCAGCTTGGCGATCTTGGCGAGCGTATGGAGATGTTTCTGAAACTGCCCCTGGGGCACAAGAAAAAGCATGACGAGTGTCACCGGCTGGTTGTCGAGAGCGTCGAAGTTAACGCCTTTCTTTGAGCGGCCGAAGGCGCCAACAACTTCGCCAATCAGGTCGGTCGAAGCGTGAGGGATGCCGATGCCGAAACCGATGCCTGTGCTCATGGAAGTCTCGCGCTTCTTGACGACGGCGGTAATGGCTTCTCGATTTTCAGTCTTGATCCTGGAGGACTGGATCAACTGGGTAATCAATTCATCGATGGCTTCCCACCGATTGGAAGCCTTCATTTCGGGCAGGATTTGTTCAGGGCCAAGGATATCGCCAAGATCCATACAGCGAAAATTTTCGTGAAAGCATTTCGCCTGAAGGCCACCGCCATTGCAAGGCGAATCCGGGCAAGCAGACGCACTCGCGCTGGCGCAGTAGCACATTAGAGCTTGACGCAGGAAGCAGGATAGGAAGAATGACTCCATTCCGGGAACATCTGTTTTCTTCCGTCTCTCCACGAGCAGGCGGAGGCGCATTTGTTCTTTCCCAAGGAGTCGGTAAATGGTGCCACGGAAGGTGGGGAAGAGACAGTTTGCATCGCGGATGACATGACGTGCGCAAACCGCCAGCAAAGTCATTCGCGATTGGAATCAGTGATGTATGATCGTTACCGGTGAACTTATTGACGGGGCAGGTTTGGTTTATTTGACTCGCCTGCCATCGTTGGCTTGCCTGCGGCCCTCACTTCTATAGCTTTTCATGGTCCAAGGCCGCAGCCAGTTCCGCCGCCCGGCGCTCATCGTCCTCCTGATGTGGTTGACGGCGCCGCCTTGTTTGATTGGCCAGAGTGAATCAATTCAAATTCTTGGCATCAATCATGACGACCAAAATATCTCCATCCAATGGCAGGGAGGGTTTCCGCCGTACCGGATGCGTGTCAACAATGGGTCGAGTTCCAACTGGGTGGAACTGCCTGACTTCATCAGGAGCAATTCGTTCACGACGTTCGCCGCGGCTCCGGTTTCTCTCTTTCAAGTCCGGACCGAGTTTGAGCCTCTGCGACTGACTGGCATTTACCGGGACAGCGACTTCGTGCGCCTGCAATGGCGGGGCGGGATTCCCCCCTATAAAGTCGAGGCTCGCGGCGGCATGGACACAAACTGGGTTGAACTGCCCCGGCTGGTTCTGGAGGATTTTTACACCACTCCCTCCGCAGGCGACTTCAAATTTTACCGAGTCCGAGTCGAGCCTGATACGAATGGCCCCTCCGCGCCGGAGAACTTGATCCTCCTGGCTGCCGAGTGTAATCGAGTCGTCGTCGGATGGTCCGCTGGCGCGGACCCAGCGCCCGGAGCGGGAATAAAAGCTCACCAACTTTATCGCGACGGCCGGATCGTGAAACAGATTTCCACGCCAGCGGCGTTCATTCTTGATTCCGATCTGATTCCCGGTCGCTCGTATGAATATTCCCTTACCTCCATCGATCGCGCAGGCAACGAATCCGGACAATCGGTTCCTCTCGCCGTCACACTGCCGCAATGCTCCGCGAACGGAACGAACGGCGGCCCTGGCGTGACGCTGGCCTGGGATGCAAGCGAGGAACCTGAGGTCGTGGGTTATATCGTCCATTGGGGACGCGAGCCGGGCGCTTATCCCTGGCAGATGGATGTCATGCAGACAACCGAGATCGCCATCGCCGACCTGGAATCCAACGTGCCCTATTTCTTCGTCGTCACTGCGTACGATCGGGACGGCATTGAAAGCGAACCTTCCGCTGTGGTGGCGTGCATTCCGCCGTGAAGCAACGCGCTTACGCTGCTCGTTCGTTCCGTATTGAAGATCGGAGTGGAGGAAAAACGCGTTCCAGAACGCTTGTCGCCGGTGTTTTCTCTCGTCTCCAACGTCCTGCCCCAAGATGAGACTGACGGGACAAGCATCATAGACCTCTGGACAGTCGCCAGCCGCTCAAGTGCTTCTGAAGACGGGCTTTTCGTCCGTGGCATTTCCGTTGCTTGGCCTGCCATTCGATATGACGAATGTCAGGTCCCTCAGAATGGCGCGGTGTGCAACGCGCCTGTTGTTTCCGAAGGCCACAATTCTGGCAGCGATTATACTCTCCATGATCCAAGTCGTCGGCCCGAAGCCGGCGCAAGCAGCTACTTTCGCCTGGGACCGCGTCAGTTCACACACCAATCTCTCTGCTTACATTCTCAAGTACGGAACCACGAGCGGCAGCTATACTGGTTCGGTGAGCGTGGCGACGAACGTGACCACGGCGGTGGTCAACAGCTTCGCCCCCGGCAGAACGTATTATCTGGTCGTGACAGCGAGGAATGTTTCCAGCACGGAGAGCGACCCCTCGAATGAGATTTCCTACACAGCTCCCGGAACCGTGATCAATGATCCGCCGGTTGCCAATAGTGCCTCCGTCTCCACTTCCGAGGACCAATCCAGATCGATCACACTCAGCGGATCTGATCCCGATGGCGACGCGCTGACCTTTTCGATCCTCTCCGCTCCGGCGAACGGCACCCTGACCGGCTCCGCGCCCAACCTGACCTATACGTCCGCGGCGAACTTCTCCGGAACGGACAGCTTCACCTTCCGGGCGTATGATGGGATTACCAACTCCGCCGCAGCGACGATTTCCATTACGGTCACCGCCGTGAACGATGCGCCAACGCTCAACGCGCTGGGCAGCCTGACCCTTAGCACCAACGCCGGTCCGCAAACTGTTAATTTGGGCGGCATCAGCAGCGGAGCGGCCAACGAGAGCCAAACCCTCGCCGTCACCGCAGCCTCCAGTAATTCCGGTTTGATTCCGGCTCCAACGGTCACCTATGCCAGCCCAAACGCGACTGGTTCCTTGCAGTTCACGCCTGCCGCCAACGCCAGCGGTTCGGCCACCATCACCGTGACCGTCAATGACGGCCAGAGCCAGAACAACACCTTCAGCCGCAATTTCACCGTCACCGTCGGCTCCTCCTCCTCGCGCACCATCTTTGTCGAGGCCGAATCAGGAACAGAAACCTCACCCATGATCGTCGCTTCCGACCCGAATGCCTCCGGTGGCCAATTCGTTTACACGCAAACCGACGAAGCCGGCCTGCTCACCCTCTCGGTGAACATCACCCAGGCGGACGACTATGTCGTCTGGTGCCGCGTGCTCTCCACCGACACCGGCAGCGATTCCTTCTACTTCTCGTACGACACCGATATCTACGACACCTATGTCACTACTCCCAACACCTGGTCGAGCGCCTGGCAGTGGAGCCGGCTCAACGGTGTCAACGAAGGCAATCCGCGCATCCTCACCCTGAGCCAGGGCGCGCACACTCTGCGCTTCCGCGGTCGCGAATCCTCGACTTACCTCGATGCGCTTTACATCACCAACGACCGCAACTTCGTGCCTACTTCTGGCGGGCCGAACCGGCCCCCGGCCTTGAGCGCCATCAGCAACCGGACCATCAGCGAGGACGCCGCCGCGCAGACCGTGAACCTCTCCGGCATTTCGGCGGGCACCGGCGAGAACAACCAAACGCTCACTATTACTGCCACCTCGAGCAGCCCCGGACTGATTCCAAATCCTACGGTCAGCTACACCAGTCCCAACGCCACCGGCAGTCTCACGTTCACGCCTGTGGCCAACGCCAATGGCGCCGCCACCATCACGGTACTAGTGGACGACGGGCAATCGTTGAGCAACGTCTTCTCTCGGACATTTAGCGTCACGGTCACGGCGGTGAACGATCCGCCAACGCTGAATTCGCTCGGCGCGCTCACGATCAACGAAGATGCAAGCTCACAAACGGTGAACCTATCCGGCATCGGCACCGGCGCGGCCAACGAAACCCAGACGCTCGCGGTCACCGCCACTTCCAGCAATCCAGGCCTGATTCCCACGCCCACGATCAGCTACGCCAGTCCGAACTCCGCGGGAACGCTCACCTTCCGCCCCGCGCTCAACGCGTTCGGGACCGCCACCATCACGGTGACCGTGGACGACGGCCAAAGTCAGAACGACACGTTCGCGCGTACTTTCACTGTGACCGTGAACCCCGTGAACGATCTGCCCACCCTCTCGAACATCGCCGACCAGTCCATCACCCAGGGCGCAGCCACCGCCGCGCTCTCGTTCACCATCGGCGATGTCGAAACCGCCGTAAGCGGGTTGACGGTCACAGGCACATCCTCCAACCCGTCACTGGTTCCAAACGCGAACATCGTATTTGGCGGCTCCACGGCTAATCGCACCGTCCGGGTCACCCCTGTGGCCACAGCGTCCGGCGCCGCCACCATCACCGTTCGCGTAACCGACGCCAACGGCGGCAGCGCCACAGACACGTTCAATGTCAACGTCACTCCGGTGAACCAGCCGCCGACGCTCAACGGCCTTGGGAACCTGACCGTCAACGAAGACGCCGGAAATCAAATCGTCAACCTGTCCGGCATCACGGCCGGCGCGGTGAGCGAGAGCCAGACACTGACCGTCACTGCCACCTCCAGCAATCCAGGCCTGATTCCCAACCCGGTGGTGAGCTATACGAGTCCGAATGCCACAGGCACCCTCACCTTCAGGCCGGCCACTAATGCTTCGGGCGCCGCCACTATCACCGTCATGGTCAATGACGGCCAGAGCCAGAACAACACGTTCAGCCGCACCTTCACCGTGACCGTAAACGCTGTGAACGACATCCCAACGATCTCTGACATCGCCAACCAGTCTGTCAACGAAAGCACGCCGAGCGCAACATTGCCCTTCACCGTCGGCGATGTTGAAACGTCTGCTTCCAGCCTGACGCTTTCCGCCGCCTCATCCAATCCCACGCTTGTGGCCGTGGCGAACATCGTTTTTGGCGGATCAGGAGCCAATCGTACCGTCAGGGTGACGCCCACCTCCACACTGTTCGGTTCCGCGATCATCACCGTCACTGTCACTGATGCGGGCGGGGCGGTCGCTTCGGACACGTTCATGCTCACGGTGAACCCGGTGAACCAGGCGCCGACGCTGAACGCCATTGCCAATGTCACGATTACAGAGGATGCCGCCCAACAGACCGTCAATCTCGCTGGCCTGTCCACCGGCGCGGCCAACGAAAACGACACGCTCACCGTCACCGCCACTTCGAGCAATTCCGGCCTGATTCCCAACCCGACGGTCAATTACCTCAGCCCTGCCGCCACGGGAAGCCTTGCCTTCACGCCAGTCGCGAATGCCAACGGCACGGCCACTATTACGGTCACGGTCAACGACGGCCAGAGCCAAAACAACCTGGCCACGCGGATGTTCACCATCACGATCTCGTCGGTCAACGACGCGCCGACCTTTAACGCGCTCAGTCCGCTCTCGCTCATCGAAGACGCAGGCCCGCAGATAGTGAGCTTGTCTGGCATTTCTTCCGGCGCGGCGAATGAAAGCCAAACCCTGACCGTTACCGCCACCTCCAGCAACCCGGGCCTCATCCCAAACCCCACAGTCAATTACACCAGTCCGAATGCCACCGGCACTCTGACTTTGCGTTCCGTCACTAACGCCACCGGTTCGGCGGTCATCACAGTGACAGTGAACGATGGGCAGAGTCAGAACAATACTGTCGTTCGCACGTTCACTGTAAGCGTGAGCGGGATTAACGACCCGCCAACCATTTCCAACATAGCGGACCAGTTGATCAATCAAGGCAGTTCCACGGCGGCCCTGCCATTCACCGTGGGTGACACAGAAACGCCCGTTGCGAACCTCAGTGTTTCGGCCTCATCGTCCAATCCCACGCTTGTTCCTCCAGCGAGCATCACGCTCGGCGGCGCAGGCGCCAATCGCACGGTGACCATCGTACCGGTCACCACGCGGGCGGGTGTTGCGGTTATTACGGTGCTCGTCTCCGACGGCGTTGGCGGCAGCGCGATTGAACAGTTCACCCTGACTGTCAATGCCGTGAACCAGCCGCCGACTTTGGATCCGATTGCCGACGTTCTGCTCAACGAAGATCCCGGCGAGCGCACGGTCAATCTCGCCGGCATTTCCACGGGTGCGTTCGATGAACTTCAGACGCTGACCGTCACCGCGGTCTCCGGCAACCCCGGCTTGATTCCCCATCCGGACGTGGATTACGTCAGCCCCAACTTCACCGGCATTCTCACCTTCACGCCCGCCGCCAATGCGAGCGGCATCGCCATCATTACGGTCACGGTCAACGACGGCCAGAACCAGAACAACACTATCACCCGCGCGTTCACCGTGACTGTCAATCCGGTGAACGATTCTCCAACCATTTCCAATATCGCCGACCAGACCATCAACCAGAACACCTCCACTGCCGCCATTCCGTTCACGATTGGCGACGCCGAATCTGCCATCGGCGCGCTGACCCTCGCCGCCAATTCCTCGAACCCTACACTGGTGCCGAACAGCAACGTCGTCTTCGGCGGCTCCGGTGCGAACCGGACGGTGCGGGTGACGCCTGCTTTGAATCAGTTCGGCTCCACTGTCATCACCATCACCGTCGCGGATGGCACGGGCGGCGTGAACAGCGATTCGTTCATTGTGACGGTCAGCGCTGTCAACTTCAGGCCAACCCTAGATCCAATGATCGATCTCACCATCAGCGAGGATGCGGGACAGCAGACCATTGCATTGACCGGAATCAGTTCGGGATCCGCCACCGAAAACCAGGTCCTGACCCTCACCGCGGTTTCCAGCGATCCTGCTCTGATCCAAAATCTCGCGGTCAACTACACCAGCCCGAATGCGACGGGCGCGCTCTTGTTTACTCCGGCGGCCGATGGCTTCGGGGCCGCCGTCATTACCGTGACCATCAACGACGGCCAGGCGCAAAACAACGTCCTCACACGCAACTTCACTGTCACCGTCAACTCGGTGAACGACGCGCCAACGCTTAACCCCATCGCCAACGTGGTGCTGGCGGAGAACACCTCGATCCACAATGTGGCGCTCTCGGGTATTGGCGCGGGAGCCGCCAACGAAAACCAGACGCTGACTGTCACCGCTGTATCCAGTGACCCAGGGCTGATCCCGAATCCTTCCATCAGCTATTTCTCGCCGAACACCTCCGGGAACCTGATCTTAAACCCGGCTGCCGACTCCATCGGCACGGCGACCATCACCGTCACGGTCAACGACGGCGGCGGCGCGAACAACGCTGTGGTCCGTACCTTCACCGTAACTGTCACCGGCACCAACAATGCGCCGACGATTACAGATTTGCCGGATCGCACCATTCCGATGAACGGAGTCGCCGGTTCGATCAATTTCATCGTCGGCGATGTCGAGACTCCGGCGGGCAGTCTGACAGTCGTGGCCACGTCATCGAATCCGGCTCTGGTCTGGACCAACAACATTGTCATCTCTGGCATTGGGTCCCCAAATCGCGTCGCCAGCGTCATCCCCACGGCGTTCCAGCACGGCTACTCGGTGATCACCTTCACCGTTTACGACCGGGACGGCGCAAGTTCCTCTGACAGCTTCGTCCTCACGGTGGTTCCGCCCAACGTCTCGCCGACCCTCAACTCCATCGGCAACCTTCTCATCAACGAAGATACTGGACCATACATCGTGGACCTGACGGGCATCAGCGCCGGCGGACCGAACGAAAACCAGACGCTGATCGTCTCCGCCTATTCCGGCAACCCCAGTGTTATCCCGCATCCGGTCGTGACCTATACCAGCCCCGATTCGACCGGCACCTTGACGATCATGCCCGCGAGCAACGCCGTTGGCTCCGCGACCATCGTCGTGACCGTGAACGACGGGCAGGCCGCCGACCATCTGGTGACCCGGGTTTTCGGCGTCAGCGTCAACGACATCAACGACCCGCCGTCGATCTCTTCAATTCCCAACCAGGTGGTCGAGCAAAACACGCCGACGGGGGACGTGCCATTCCTGATCAGCGATCCGGAATCTGAACCTTCCCGCTTGAGCGTCGCGGCCACTTCCTCCAATCCAACGTTGGTGCCCAACGGCAACATTGTCATCAACGGCACCGGCGTGGACCGCACCATCACCGTCACCCCGGCCTCATCCCAATCCGGCACGGCCAGCATCACCGTTCTCGCTTCGGACGGGTTCCTTAGCGCTTCGGCTGCCTTCCAAATCACCGTGGGCGCCGGTAACACGCCACCAGCGGTCGCGGCCCCTGCCGCCCTGGAGGGAGATTCCTATTCGGAAACAGAAGTGCCCATCGTGGTCGGCGACCGTGAATCGCGCCCCGAAGATCTTGTCCTGACCGCCGCGTCCTACAACGCCACCGTGCTGCCTGACGCCAACATCACCTTCGGCGGCAGCGGCTCGAACCGGGTCGTCAAATGCCGGCCCGTGCCTGGCAAGAGTGGCGATGTAACCGTAAGTGTTGGCGTCAGCGACGGTCGCGCCATTACGCGCCGATCTTTCCGGTTGAGCGTGCAACAGGGCACCGCGCCCCGAGCGCCCATTTCCGTGAGGCGCAATGGCCGCGGCACTGTCAAGCCGGCGCTCGACGGCGAATTGCTGGCCATCGGCCAGCGGTACACCATCACCGCCGTGCCCGCGCCGGATGAGGTGTTCGTACGCTGGAGCGGCGGCGTAAGCTCCACTCTGCCCTCGATCACGTTCACCATGGTTTCCAACCTCGTCCTGGAAGTAACGTTCACGAACAATCCTTACATCGCGATGAAGGGTTCTTACAACGGTCTGTTCCACGAGGCCGCCGAAGTCCGCCAGGGAAGCTCCGGCAGCTTCATCGTGACGCCGACGGATCGCGGCACTTACACCGGCAAACTCAAACTCGGCTCGAAGAATTACTCCGTGAGTGGCGCGCTTGATCTCGGGCGCAGAGGAACCAACACTGTTGTCCGCAGTGGCACAAACGCTTTGACGGTTGAGTTTGATTTCGGCGGGGGCGGTACCAACCAGGTCGTTGGAAGAATCACCGACGGTTCGTGGGAGGCGCCACTCATGGGCGACCGCGCCATCTTCCATAGCAAAACGAATCTCGCGCCTTACGCCGGGAGCTATACGATCATCCTTCCAGGTCAGGACATCGGCGATGATGGTCCCGAAGGCGACGGGTTCGGCGCCATCAAAGTCGATGGCAGCGGCAAGGCCGCATTGGCGGGCACCCTCGCCGACGGCACCAAAGTCGCGCTTAAGGTTCCGCTTTCGATGCACGGCCAATGCCCGGTTTATGTCCCGCTCTATAGCGGCTACGGCTCCATCTTGAGCTGGCTTACGGTCACGAACCGACCGACGGACGACATCACCGGGCTGCTCAGTTGGATCAAACCTGCCCAAATCAAGGCAAAGCAGTATCCACGCGGGTTCACGAACGAAACCACGGCGGTTGGTTCCAGTTATGTTCGTCCGCTCCCCTCGACCAATCCGGCTATCACCGTATCCGATCCATCAGTCCTGTTTGCAGGTGGCAACCTGGCCGCCGCCTTCACCAACGCCATTGCCTTAGGCACGAGCAGCAAGGTCACCAACCTCAGCAGCAATAAGCTTTCACTCTCCATCTCCACCGCCAACGGCCTGTTCAAGGGGAGCGTGACGGATCCTTCCACCGGCAAGTCTTTTGCCTTCTCCGGCGCACTGCTGCAAAAACAAAACGCAGGGGCGGGCTTCCTGCTCGGCACAAACCGCAGCAGCCGCGTGGCACTGGGTGATGCCAGTGGAAATTGAAGCGGCACCAAGGGAGAGCAAGAAGTAAGAGCGAGATTCATGCTCATGCTGTTTGCTCGTAATCTTAATCCTCTGACCGAAGCTGTACATCTGCACAGACAACTTCTCTTCCCTCCCAGAATTGCCAGCTTCGAGAAAAGCGACTTTCCAAGGTAGAAAAGCTTGTTGTCAAATTGGGTCTTGTTCCTAAGCCTGCGGACCCCAAAACCCAAGCAAACGCGGCGGAACCGTGCTGGCACCGATGTAGCTAAGGTCGGCGGTGTTCTAATCAGGTCGGGTAACTCAGATGACGTATCCACAGCGCCGTCCATTGCTGGTCGTTGATTGCCAATGTCTCATTGGCAAGTCGGTAATCACAACTCTCTCTTCAGTCGCCCCCCAACCAACCACACAACCCCTTGCCGGCCAGGGACCGACAAGTCGCCGTAATCAGAATGGAATCTGCCCCGCAAACAGCTACCGCTGACAGCCCATACAGCAGAACCCGCAGAGCGCGCCGACTTGGTTGGAGAATCATCCTGGCGTTGTGCGTTGCTTTGTCCCCCGCGCGGAGCGAGCAGGACGTAACGGTGGCTTGGGATCCGAGCACGACGCCCGGTGTGATTGGTTACATTCTCTATTACGGCACAAATAGCGGCGAGTACTTTGATTTCGTGATGGCGGGGCCGAGCACCATGGCGACTGCGCCAGGTTTGCTGGAAGGCGTCTCCTACTATTTCGCGGCCACCGCATATACGCTGCTCGGAATTGAGAGCGACCCATCGGAGGAACTCAGTTACACCATCCCCAATGGAAATCCGAACCGCAACTCCCCCACTCTGAATCCGCTCGTCAACCTCACCCTCAATGAAGATACGGGCCAGCAAACCGTCACGCTGCAAGGTATCAGCGGTGGCCTCGGTGGAATTCTCGCCACTCTACTGGGCGTCACCGCGTCATCCAGTAATCCGGCCCTCATCCCGACACCCACCGTCAACTACTCCAGCCCGAGCACAACCGGCACGCTGAGGTTCACGCCTGTCGCCAACGCGCACGGCACAGCGAGGATCACAGTCACGGTGAATAATTTCCAACTGCTGAACAACCTCTTTTCGCGCAGCTTCACCGTCACGGTTATTCCGGTCAACGATCCGCCCACGCTCAACGCGCTCAGCGATCTTTCCCTGGCCGCCGACGCCGGAGCACAAACTGTCTCCTTGAGCGGAATCAGCTCTGGCGCACCCAACGAAAATCAAACGCTTACGATCAGCGCCATTTCCAGCGATCCTGGACTGGTGCCACAACCGGTCGTCAACTACGTCAACGGCAGCGCCACGGGCACGTTGTCCTTCACTCCGGCGATGGACGCTTCTGGAACTGCGGTAATCACCGTCACGGTCTTTGACGGTCAGGCCCAAAACAATTCCATCAGCCGCACGTTCAACGTCACAGTCGAATCCGATACCACCGGAGAAAGTCCAAGCCTCGCCCTCTACCTGGAAGCCGAGTCGGGTACGCTTTCATCACCCATGGCCGTGGCCTTGGACCCCAAGGCATCGAATGGCCGGTTCATCTACTCTTCCCGCAGCGAACAGGGAACGGTGACCATGCGTTTCGATGTCACTGAGGCCGACAACTACATGGTCTGGTGCCGCGTGCTGTCCGCGGACAGCAGCACCGATTCGTTTTACGTCTCGGTCGATGGCGGGTCGGAGGAGATATACCGCACCGCGCCCAACAGTTGGTCGGCCCAATGGCAATGGACGCGCGTCAACGATGAGACCACCGGCGCTCCACGCCTCTTTCCGCTGGGTCCTGGCTCACATACGCTCACGTTTCGCAGCCGCGAATCGTCTACCCTGCTGGACGCGGTCTATGTCAGCAACGATCCTGATTTCTACCCGCTCAGGCTCACGGTGGTTCCCGTCATCGATCCGTTTCGAGGAATGCAGATTAGCTTCCAGTCTTCCGCAGGTTATCGCTTCCAGTTGCAGGCGACCGAGGATTTTCGTTCCTGGGCGACCATCTGGAGCACTCCCCTCGCATCTACCAATCAACTGTTCAGTTTCCTCGATCCGACCTCGCCAGCTTCCCGCGCGCGCTTCTACCGCGTGCGCATCAATGCCACGAACGAAATCGACGAGCCTTCCATCGCGCTCCCGCTCAACCTCGCCATTGCTCCCGTCTCTAACCCCGTCCGCGGCATGAAAATCAGCTTCCAATCGACGACGGGGTATCAATACCAACTCCAGGCAACCGAGGATTTCCGCAATTGGGTTTCCATCTGGAACAGCCCGGTGGCCATCGCCAGTGATGTGCTCAGCGTGGTGGATACCGCCTCGACGATGGGGCGGGCGCGCTTCTATCGCGTTCAAATCAACCCGCCCAGTCTGTTCGCCTCTGCTGCCGCGCCGGTAAAGCTCTTCATTGCCCCAAATGTCGGGCCGGGTCGGGGCATGAGGATCAGCTTCCAGTCCATCGCTGGACGCGCCTATCAGTTGCAGGCGACGGAAGATTTCCGTTCCTGGACTCCTGTTTGGAACAGCCCAATCACCGCCGCCAATCAACCGGTCAGCTTCGTGGATACTACGGCGACGGGCTCACGCTCACGCTTCTACCGGGTGCAGGTGAACTGAGTCTTGCTGCGGGAAGAGTTGTTTCGCTCCGCGAAAGCTCCTTACAGACTGCACCAGGCTTTCACGGATGAACCTGCTACAGATTCTCCGGGCTGCCGAGCAAGGCGGCGATGCGCGACAGCATCCGGCCAGCGGCGCCGCCATCCAGCACGCGATGATCAAAACTCAGAGTCAGGTTGGCTTCTGTCACCGGAACGAACTGGCCTTTTTGCGCATCCCAGTTTGGCGTGAGACGGCCCGCTCCCATGCCGAGCACCAAAGTTTGTTCCGGCAGTGGAATCGGCGTGGCCCAGGTCAGTCCGAACGTCCCGAAATTCGTGACCGTAGCGATGGAACCGCCGGTCGCCGTCGGAGGCAACCGCCGTTGTCGCGCCAATTCCACGAGTTCGTTGTAAGGATTCACCAGTTCCTTGAGCAAACGCTTTTCCGCACCGCGCAACACTGGCACCAGCACACCATCCTCCGCCTCGACCGCGAAGCCTACGTCGATGGCGTTCGGATGGACAATATGATTTCCAACCAACCGCCCGGCCGGCGCGCTGTTTTCGGACAGCGCGATGGCCAGCGCACGCAGCGCGTAAAGGGCCGGTCCCGGCTTGGGATCGCACGACTTGCGATGAGCCAGCATCGGATCCAGGCACACCGGCAGCGCCACCGTGGCCAGCGGACGCGCCCAACTGCGCCGCATCGCATCAGCCACTGCCACGCGCATACTTGAGGCCGTGGTGAGCTTGCTTTTCTCCAGATTGGAGATGAACGCTTCAAAATCCTGGATGGTCACGCGCCCGGCGGCGCCGCTTCCTGCAATGCCCGCGAGATCCGCGGCATGAAGGCCAAGCTCGTTCATCCGCGCTTTCATCCGTGGCGACATGTAGCTGGCGCCAGACGCATGCGCGGGAACGGGCAGGCCGCGCACCGTCGGCTCCACACGCCGCGGTCCGTGGCCGTTGGAAGGTCCGTTCGCCGGTTCCGCCGTCGGATCTTTCTCTTGGGCAATCATCGTCACGGGTTCGTCCAGGCCCAGCCGCACCGCGTCTTCCTTGCTGGCCTCGAGATAGCCGAGCACCGCGCCCACGGGATAGCTCTCATTCACCTGCACGAGCAGTTTCTCAATCCTGCCCGGACACGGCGCCGTGACGTTCATCGTCGCCTTATTGGTTTCAACTTCGATGACATCCTGGTCGGCGGCAATTGTGTCGCCCGGCTTCACAAGCAGCGAGACAACTGTGGCCTCGGCGATGGACTCACCGAGTTGCGGCATGATGATTGGAATCTGCGGCATAGGTCAGAGTCGTAAGAGATTTCTCGCCGCCGCCGCGATGCTTCGCGCGGTCGGGCGGTGCGCCGCCCACAGGTTCGGATGATACGGAATCGGCGTACCCATCGCGTTGAGCCGCTGCGCCGGCACGTCTAGCCGGCCAAAGCCTTCCGAAGCCACCCGGGCGATCACTTCCGCCGTCACGCCACCCCACGGCCAGGCTTCGCCAACGCAAAGCAAACGGCCGGTGCGCGCCACCGAGGCCATTACCGTGTCGGTGTCCAGCGGCTTGATGGAACGCAAGTCCACCACCTCCACTTCGATGCCCTCGGTCGCCAGCTCCTTCGCGACGGCTAGCGCTTCGTGCAGCATCGCGCTGTAGGCCACAATGGTCATGTCGCGGCCCGGACGCGCGATGCGGGCCTTGCCGGTGGGCAACGCCTCGGTCGGCAGCGACTCCGCTTTGAGATGGTAATAGAGGTACTTGTGCTCGCAGAAAATCACCGGGTCATCGATGGCCACCGCTTCGAGCAACATGCTGTAGGCGTCTTCCACCGTCGCGGGCGTCATCACCACCAGGCCGGGGTAGTGGGCGTAAATCGTTTCGAGGCTCTGGCTGTGGAACGGCCCGCTGCCCGGCGTGCCGCCGAACGGCAGGCGGATCGTGATTGGGCAGGGAACGCGCGTCCGCCAGAAAAGCGTCGCGGCCTGATTGACGATCTGATTGAAACCGACCGTCGAGAAATCCGCGAACTGCATCTCGATGATGGGCCGCATCCCTTCGATGGCTGCGCCCACGGCCGAACCGACCATCGCGTCCTCGCTGATGGGCGCATCGAGCACGCGGCCGGGGTATTCCTGCGCGAGGTTCTTGGTCGCCTTGAACGCGCCGCCGAAGCTGCCCACGTCCTGGCCGTAGATGAACACTCGAGGATCTTCGGCCAGAGCGCGTGCCTGCGCCTCACGAATGGCTTCGAGGTAGGTGATGCTCATGGATGCGGCGATCGTTGCGACCCAAGACGGACGGCGGGACAGGACCAGCCCGGGCACACTGGACTCTCTTGGAAGAATGAACCGGTAGCACTACTCCAAATCGTATCGTAAACCCCTCTTTCATTGCGGGCCACGCTTTATGGGATTTAAGTCGAAATCCGCTTCCTTGCGCCAGAGGCGCAGCGCGTCTCGATCGATACGACTCATCGCACCTTCCTCAAAGTCACGCGCACAAGTCCGATACCTGGCCAGCGCCGCTATTTCCTGCTCAGGTGTTTTACTCATTTTGAGTTCCGCATCTCGCACTCTCCTGGCAAGCGAATGCACCTGATACAAAGTGGATTTGCCGGCTCTGAACTTCAGGCGCTCGGCTTGAAAAGCGTCCAGCCTTTCCTGATAAGTTTCGAGGAAAGTGATGAGCAGGCGACGTTGCTCGACGTCTCCGGCCGGCTCTGTAGTGGCTGCGGATGCAGATGGCATTACCACGACCAGGGACAGCGCCAACATCGCCAGACTCAGCCCGTCGCATTTTGCAGTCATTGTTTTCATCTTGTCTCGAATTGTGGGTTTCGACTCACGACTTCATTTCAGCCCACGCTTTACGCGATTTAAGTCGGAATCTGCTTCCTCGCGCCAGTGGCTGAGCATGCGTCGATCAATTGGGGTCATTGCGCCTTCCTCAAAGTCGAGCGCACAAGCTCGGTATCTGGCCAGTGTCGCTACTTCCTGTTCTAACGTCTTGCTCATCTTGAGTTCCACATCTCGCACTTCTCTAGCGATCGAACGCACCTGAAACAGAGTGGATTTGCCAGCCCTGACCTTCAGGCGTTCGGCTCGCAAAGCGTTCAGTCTCTCCTCATGCGCTTCGTTGAGGCTGATGAACGGACGGCGTTGCATAGAGTCTCCAGCCGGCTTTGTAGCTGCTGTGGAAAGAGATGGCATCATCACGACTACCGACAACGCGAACATTACCAGACTCAGTCCGTGGGGTATTGCGGTCATTGTTTTCATCTTGTCTTGATTTGCGGTTTTCGACTCACGACATGTGAACAAATCGACGTGCGCCTATGCTAATGAGTAGCGCGCCGTCAGGACACTCAGGCCGCCCCGTGACCTTCCTGGAGATGCTTTGACGAAAGCGCGTACCAATCTTCCTTGTAAGGATCAGGTGCCGGTTCGCGCTGCACCCTGGCGACGGCTTCCTCGATCCTGGTCGCGGCTTCCGCGCGCCACGATTCGATGTCCTTGCCATTAGCCCAGCCAGCGTCGTGCAATTGTTCTTCGGCCACCTCCAGACAATCCCGGCCTACGGCGGACTGCTTGAGGCGGGAATCAACGTAGCTCGCGTCGTCATGCTCGCCGTGTCCGCAGAGCCGGAGCAGTCTGGCCACGACGAGCTGCGGACCCTGACCGTCACGGGCGAGTTGGACCGCGTCGCCGACCGTTTGCAGACATGCGGAAAGATCTGTTCCATCCACGGAATGGCTTTCGACGCCGTAGCCGACGGCCTTGTCCGTCAGCGATTGGCAGGCGAACTGGCGTTCAGTGGGCGTGGAGTAAGCGTATTGGTTGTCCGCCACCACGAGCACGAGCGGTAGTTTTTCAACCGCCGCCTGGTTCAGCGCTTCATGGAAAGCGCCCGTCGAAGTCGCGCCGTCACCGACGCACGCCGCGCCGACCGTCTCAATTTCGCCCTTGAAGCGCCGGGCCATGAGCGCGCCATTCACCACCGAAATCATCGCGCCGAGATGGCTGATCATCGCCAGCAATCCTTCTTTCGGTTTGCCCCGATGCACGTTGCCGTCGCGTCCGCGCATCAGACCGAGCGCCGAGCCGAGATGGTTCCGCACGGAGTCAAGAATCGTTTCGCCAAAGGCCAGCCGCCCGGCACCGTCGCGAATGAGCGGAGCGAAAATGTCCCCGCGCCGAAGCGACATTCCGACGGAAACGCTCAACGCTTCCTGTCCCCGCCCAAGAAAGACGCCGCCGAAGATTTTTCCTCCGCGGTAGAGGCTGGCCAGTTTCTCGTCCAGCAGGCGGGCGAGCAGCATCCAACGAAAGGCCTGAAGGTGAAGTTCGCGACGGACGGGTTTGTCCGCAACGGAGGCGCGGCGGGTTTCCGTATGTAGCATACCCGGAGGCTATCGGTTCGCGGCCCAAGGCGCAATGATTCTTTGAATCCCGCCGTGAACGAGAAAAGAGGTTCAATAACAAATCCCCGCGCCTGCTCTTGAAACCAGCGGGCCTTCCACTAGACTGCGCCCACGAACGGCATTACGAAGGACCGCTATTCGACAGAAACAACGAAGAACAAACTTATGGCACACGAACTCCCACCTCTTCCCTACGCGCACGACGCGCTTGAACCTCACATCGACAAAGCGACGATGGAGATCCACCACGGCAAACACCACAACGCGTATGTCACGAACCTGAACAAAGCCATCGCCGGCAACGCCGCGCTCGAAGCCAAATCCGTCGAGGCGCTCATTAGTGATCTCGCCACAGTGCCCGAAAACATCCGCGGCCCGGTACGCAACAACGCGGGCGGCCATGTGAACCACACCGCGTTTTGGAAACTCATGGCGCCGAAAGCCGGTGGCGCTCCGACCGGCAAACTCGCGGACGATATCAAGGCCACCTTCGGCAGCTTCGACGGCTTTAAGGAAAAATTCGAGGCCGCAGGCGTCGGCCGCTTCGGCAGCGGCTGGGCGTGGCTCGTCGTCAACAATGGCAAACTGGAAATTGTCTCCACCGCCAACCAGGACAACCCGATCATGGGCAAGGCCGTCGCCGGATGCGAAGGCAAACCCATCCTGGGTGTTGACGTTTGGGAACACGCTTACTATCTGAAGTACCAGAACAAACGCCCGGATTATCTCAAGGCGTTCTGGAACGTGGTGAACTGGACGGAAGTGGCCCGGTTGTACGACGCGGCTAAAAAGTAGCTTCCACGTGGAAGACTCCGCCGGGTTTAGCCGGAGGACTCGCACCGTTTGACATATTCAGGATGAGTCGAACGCGGTGGAGATAGGTTTAGTCTCTTCCCCCCGTGAGGGCACCAATGTAGGGCGGGCGTCTCGCCTGCCCTGGCCGCGAAGCGGCCAAAGTGGTGCACGCCGCTGTGCAGGCGGGACGCCCGCCCTGCGTTGGAGATCATGGAAAGAGGGCCGGCCGGCTTGGAGGAACGTGGCTTCGACGCCTCCTTTCGCGAAACGCGGAGGGAGGCTTTTTCTGTGTCAGCTCGCGTCAGGTTTTCGTTTGGCTCGGGGACTACCGGGCGCTACAACAGGGCCGGCTCCAATGAAACTGCGCGTGTTCCTGATCCTGGCGCTGGTGTCCTGCGCCTGCGCCGAAACGCCACGCAACGACGGTTCCAGTTGGGCGACCCTGCACGGTGACCTGCAACGTTCGGGTTGCTACCCGAAGTTTCCCAAGGGGCCGCTCAAAATGGTCTGGCGGAAGGAGCTTTGGAGGGAACTCACGGGGCCGCGCGCGGAAGTCATCGTGGCCGGCGGCCTCGCGTTCATGGGAACTTACGCGGGCAACCTCCACGCGTGGGATGCGAACGACGGCGCCGGGAAATGGGTGTTCAAAACCGGCGGCCCTGTTCTTCATTCGCCTGCGTTCGCGGGCGGCACGGTTTTCTTCGGCTCGATGGACCGCCGGCTCTATGCCATCGAAACCGCCAGCGGGAAGGAACGCTGGAGATTCGAGGCCGGCGAAGGCGTCTGCGTGTCTCCGACGGTGCATGGCGGGCTCGTGATGTTCGGCGCGCGTGACGGCGTTTTCCACGCGTTGGATGTTGCAAGTGGCCGCGAGGCGTGGCGCTTTCAAACCGGCGACCGCATCCTGACGACGGCATCCATCAGCGAAGACGGCCGCCGTGTCGTGTTCGCGTCGGAGGACATGCGCATGTATTGCCTCGAGGTGGCCACCGGGAAAGTGCTTTGGAAATCCCGCAAGCTGGCCGGACTTACCGTGCGGGACTACGCGCCGCTGATCGCGCGCGGACTGGCGATCGTGACGACGGCGCCCGTGAAAGACTTCCATGCGATCCTCGACCAGCACCAGAACATGCTCGTCAAACGAACCGGCTTCACGGGCAAGGAGACACGCTATATTCCGGGCACGCCGGACGATGTGCGAAAGGAGCAGGACTTCATCGTGGAGTTTCTCAAGGCCCGTCCCGAGGAGCAGACGTTTTTCGCCTTCCGGATCGAAGACGGGAGCGAGCCGTGGATTGCGCCGATTCTGTATGCCGGCGGTCTGCACAATCCGCCAACGCCGCCCTGCTTCAACCCGCAGACGGGCGAAGCGTTCACCCAGGTTCGCTCCGCTTACACGACGTGGGATGGTGGCGGCGAGGTGCGGCCGTTCACGGGCTTCGGCAGGCTGGATCTCGAAACCGGACGCGTGGAATTGCTTGGGCACGGCTACGCATCGAAAGACCCCGCGCGTCCTGCCGGTGACAAGGACAAGCCGTGGGGCTGCTTCAATTACATCGGGGACGAGACGCAGGCGCTTTCCTGTTCCCATGAGCGGCTTTTCTGCACGCACCAGGGAAACGTCGGCGGGTTGCAACTGGAAACCGGCTTGATCGCCAACCTCTTCGGCAAGCGCGACAGCTATGGAGGGTTTTACGGGGGCGCGAACTTTGGCTGGGAGAACCAGGGCGGCTACGAACGAGCCAAAGCCGCCGGCCAGCCCTACGGCCTGATCAATGAATGGCACGGCCCGGCGCGCGCCGTCGTTTCGGTGGCTGGCAACAAGGTTTATTTCCCGGTCGGCTCTCAGGTGATTTGCCTGGAGGGAGCGCCATGACCGACACGCTTCACCGGATCGTGTTCAAGCTAATTGTAACAATCAGCGCGCTTTTCTTCGTTGACTCTGCGGCATCTCAGAATATCGTGGCGTTGTTCTCCGACCGACGATTTACTGCCAACCCAGTAAGACTCACTGACACGGATGTCAGTGAGCTTTTTTTTCGTACACCTGAGTTCGCCCGGCCATCGAATTCATCCGAGGCGAGGCGTGTCGCCGCCAAGCTGGACACGCATGTCTCCGCTTTTCTCGACGGTGTGCCGTGGATGCCGTTCCAGCACACGCTCGGCATCAGCGGCCACGAAATCTCCTTTGCTCATCCTGACGAAATGTTCATGGTCCTCGCCCATGTGCTTCCGTGCCTTACTGCGGGAACGGCGGGACGGATCAAGGAATTCCTTGGAGCCGAAGCGTCAAAGACACCGCCATACATGGAGCAGGGGTTCGATCATCTCTCCGGGCGGCCACGGGAATCCTATGATGTCCCTTCTGGACTCCGCATGGCCGGGCGGGGCCGGGCGGGCCATGCGTTGGGCGTCTATGCTTATTGGGCCTGGTGCCATTACGCCCGCAAAGCGCCTGGTGATTCGGATTGGAGCGCAATCCAGGCACGAGTTCGATCGCTGCTGGAAACCGAATACAAGTTCAACCTCCAGACCAATGGTCCCGGCAAGGGCGAGGCACTGAGACTCAATGGCGACCTGGCCGGACTCATCGGCGTCGCGCGCCTGGCCCGGTTGCGCGGCGATGACGCCGTCGAACAACAGGCCCTTCGGCGCGGGCGCGAGTTGCTCGAGCTGCGCGTGAATCTCGAGCGGACCAATCCGTTCCTGCTGGAAACCTCGGATGCCGCGACGAAGAAGCTCCACAATGCCCGGCTGTCCCGCTATGTAGCGCTTGTGCCCGAAGTTGGCGAAGCCCTCGCTCGTTTCAGCGCCGACTGTGGCGCGCGCAACTTGAAGGTGTTTCGCGAGGAGCGCAATGGCTGGTTCCTGGCTTACGGAGATCGATTCATTGGCGGCGAGAACTACACGAACCCGATCCACTTCCCGCGCGCGCTGTTTGCCGGCGCCGCGCTCATTGAACAATTGCCGGCCGAACAACTCCTCACCTTCATCGACGTGCCGTGGTGCCAGGGCGACTTCTATTTCATGGAACGATGCGCGCTCGCGCTCTGGATGGAAGCGGGCAGGCCATGGAAGAAACTGTGAAACGCCACCGCAAAGCCTCCACGACCACGAAACGTACGGCGCGATCCGTCCGCTCAGATGACGGCCTGGCTGAACCATTGCAGCAGATCGACCGCACGTTCGTCCTGCGTCGCGGGCGAAAACTTTCCTACTTTGCCGGATGCGATTATTTCCGGCTGTCATCGCATCCGCATGTGCTGCGGGCACTGGGCGAAGGGTTGGAGCAGTTCGGGCTGAATGTCGCTGCATCGCGGAAGACCACTGGCAATCACGCCCTTTACGGCCAACTCGAACAGAAACTCGCGGAGTTCTTCGGGAGCGAAGCTGCTGTGCTCGTTTCCAACGGCTACATGACCAATCTCGCCGCTGCCCAGGCGCTGGCGGGTGAGTTCACGCACGCGCTCATCGACGAGCGATCGCACGGCTGCCTCTTTGATGCCGCAAAGCTCCTGGAGTGTCCGGTGATTTCCTTCAGGCATCGCGATCCCGCGTCTGCCGCACAAGCCGTCCGCCGTGCCGGCCATCGGGCGAAGCTTGTGCTCATCACGGATGGATTGTTCTCGCACAGCGGCGAGGTGGCCCCGCTCGATCAATACCTTCGGATCCTGCCCGCCCGTTCGGGTGTGCTCGTCGATGACGCCCACGGCGCCGGCACGCTGGGCAGGACGGGTGGCGGGACGGCGGAATTACTCGGCGTCTCCGACCGGCGCCTGATTCGCACGGTCACTTTGAGCAAAGCCTTCGGCGTCTATGGCGGGGCGGTCATTGGCACTCTTGCGCTGCGCCAAAAGATCATCGCGCGCAGCCGGCTCTTCGTTGGCAACACTCCATTGTCCCTGCCCCTGGCCGCGGCTGCACTCGCGTCGCTGGAAATCCTGCGGCGCGACACGCACCTGCGCCGGCGGTTGGTCTTCAACGCCAGCTATGTGAAGGCCGCGCTGCGCGAGGCCGGGCTGCCCATCAACGACGGCCCGGGGCCCATTATTGCCTTCGTCCCGCGCAACGGCCGCGAAGCCGCGCGCTGGTCCAGGAAACTGCTGGCTGCGGATATCTACCCCCCTTACATCAACTACCTGGGCGGCCCGGGCGGCGGCTATTTCCGATTTGCGATCTCCAGCGAACACACGCCGGAACAACTGGACGCTCTGGTCCAGGTGTTGGCAGCCGGTCCTACGCCGAATTGCTGAAGGTGAGATGCTGCGAATGAGCACAAATACGTTGCAATGGGATTATAACGTATACGCTGTCGATTCTACTTTTCACAACGTTTGTATAATCGCCAGTATCTTGGCAGGTTGCGGATGTTTGCTATTAGTCAGGCGCCACGCGATCATGAAATGGCTTGCAGCGGTGGTCGTGGTAGCAGTGCTCGTTCTTTGCTATGTGATCGCGCACCGTGATCCAAGTTTTCGAACATATTTGATGCGGGATCTGATAACAGTGTTTGCTTTCGGCTTTCTAGGTTCTTTGGTCGGCGATCTGGTTCGGCAGAAATGGCCAACGGCGAATTGATCCCCATAAACTTTGCCAAAAAGTGAACCGTACGAGCCTACCACACGAGCAGGTGGGTTCTATTCATTTCAAACGTTTCAACAGAACACACGCGGTGCTTTCGCTCCTGCTCCAAGCATGGTTCGCCGTGTAGCGTCCTTGGGGAACTGAGCCCGCCCGGCCCGAGCGCTATCCTTGCTCGATGCAGGCGTAGGCGTTGTGATTGTGGATGCTCTCGTAGTTCTCCGCCTCGACCTTGAACCACGTCACGTCCGGGTGCGCCTTGAGCTTGAGGGCGACGTTGCGGACCAAATCCTCGACGAACACCGGGTTCTCATACGCGCGCTCGGTGACGGCCTTCTCGTCCTGGCGCTTGAGCAGCGAATACAGCTCCGAGCTGGCGCAGCTTTCGACAATCGCAATGAGGTCTTCGATCCAGATGGCCTTCGTCGAGCGGATCTGGACCGTCACTTCGCCCCGTTGATTATGTGCGCCGTGCCGGCTGATGGCCTTCGAACAGGGACAGAGAGTCGTGACGTTGGCTTTCACTGTGAGCACAAAATCGATCTCCTTCCCGTTGGCCGTGGCGTCGAAGCGCGCGGTGTAATCCATCACGCTGGTCATGCCCGATACCGGCGCGTTCTTTTCCAGAAAGAAGGGAAACTCCATCTCCAGGTGCGACGTGGCGGCGTTCAGTTTCTTCTGCATCGCGTAGAGAATCTCCTCGATGTTCTCGACGTGGACGACGTTCCCGTGCGCGTTGAGCACTTCAATGAAACGGCTCATGTGGGTGCCCTTGAATTCCTTGGGCAGATCGACGAACAGCCCGATGGTGGCGACCGTGTTTTGCAGGCTGTGGGCCTTGTCGCGGATCTGGATGGGAAACCGCAGCCCGCGCACGCCCACCTTGTCGATGGGCAATTCGCGATGATCGCGCTCGCTCTGCTTGTCGTGCAGGGGCGAATGCCGTTTCACCACGCGTCCGTTCGAGCGCCGTCCGGTCACCGATTCAGGAGACAGTTTCAGCATGGTGCATAGTTAGCAGGCCGAAGGCGTTTTGCAAAAGTAAATGCAACCATCAAAATCTTCGCTGTACCAGGTCGAACAGCTTTGACAGCATGCCCGCGCAAGCCTATTACCCTGTGACATGGCTGCTCGTTGTCGTACGCAAATAATCGGTGTTTTGTGCGTTTGCCTCATCGCACTGGTTTCGTCCGGCTCGCTCTTGGCCGCCGAGGTTTTCCGTGTGGCCACTTACAATCTCGAAAACTATCTTGCGATGCCCTCGGGCACCCGCCCGGCCAAATCCCCGGAAGGCCGGGCGAAAATCCGCGAGAGCCTCCGCGCGCTCAAGGCCGATGTGGTCGCGCTCCAGGAAGTCGGCGGCACCAACGTCCTCATGGAACTGCGCGCCTCGCTCAAGTCCGAAGGACTCGACTATCCGTTCTGGGAACACGTTTCCGGCTGGGACACCAACATTCAGGTCGCGGTGTTAAGCCGCTTTCCCATCACCGCTCGCCGCCCGCACACCCACGACTCATTCCTTCTTTTTGGCCGGCGCTTTCGTGTGAGCCGCGGCTTCGCGGAAGTGGACATCAAGATCAACGACCGCTACTCGTTTACGCTGCTGACCACTCACCTTAAATCCCGCCGCCCGGTGCCCGAAGCTGACGAAGCCGAGATGCGCGAACAGGAAGCGGCGCTGTTGCGCGAAAAGATTGACGCGCGTCTCGCGGTCAACCCAAACGCCAATCTGATTGTCCTCGGCGACCTGAACGACAATCACGACTCAAAATCCACCCGTGCAGTCATCGGACGCGGCAAACATGCGCTGATCGACACTCGCCCCGCCGAACGTAACGGCGACAACCAGCCCAACCCAAACCCGCGTTACGAACCACGCCACGTCACTTGGACGCACCATTACGGCAAGGAAGACACCTACGGGCGCATCGATTACATCCTCCTCAGCCGCGGCCTGGCCCGTGAATGGAACAAGGAAGAGACTTACGTGCTCGCCATCCCCAACTGGGGAATTGGCTCGGACCATCGGCCCTTGGTGGCCAGTTTTTTTGCGGAAGACCGCTGAAGCATCACGCGCATCAACTCCGGTTGGGGACTTTCTTTGAGAAGGGAAAAGTGGTGCCCCGGCCAGGACTCGAACCTGGGACCAATTGATTAAGAGTCGCGCAGTTGAGGGTTTTGTTTGGTGGCGTCGAGTTGCGTAGAGTCGTAAATCATCAGTGTTTTCAGGGTGTTTTGATTCTGACCGCAAGACTCCAGACAACTCAATACAACCGCTCAAAACCGGAAAATTGGCCAAGCATTGGCCAAGCATGGAGCCATCGGTTCTGATATTGCGTGATCTCGATTTCGACATGGTAGGCTGGCGAATCGATTTTGTGTAGCTGATACACCTGTGCTCTTCGGCATTCTGCTCGCATTGCAGCATGAGCACCGGAGAAATCGGTAGCGCTGCCACTCCAGCAAATGCCACAGTCGCCTCATCCGCCGCGAAGCGTTTATATCCGAAGACCCACGCCAATTACTGGAAGTCTCGGCTTGAACATCGCATCTACACGCGCGACGGCAAAACGTTCGAGGTAGCCGAGTGGTCAGTCCGAATCCATTTCAGAGGAATCCGCAAGAGCTTCGATTTGGAAACCGCAAACAAGGAAGAGGCGGCTGCCAAATCGCGGGACATTTACATGTCTATTTTGGCAAAGGGCTGGTCGGCCACGATCAATGAACTTGCCCCGCGACCAGTGTCATCCGTTGAGATTAACAGCAACTCCGCGACCGTCGGCGAATTTCTCGCCGAAGTTGAACGAACGGCGAGTCTGAAACCGAGGACGCTTCGTCAATACGCTCAAGGCTTGCGCCAATTGGCGGCCCATATTCATGGAGTTAAATCAGATCTTTCCCGGTATGATTACCGAAAGGGTGGTTTGACGGCATGGCGACAACAGGTTGACGCAACCCCGCTATCAACCATCACCCCTGCCGCCGTCGCCGACTGGAAAATTGTCCGCTTAAAACGGGCCGGAGGTGATCCGCGACGGAAGCTCGAAGTCAACCGGTCATTCAACAGTTGGCTGCGAAACACGAAAAGCCTGTTCAGTGAAGCCATCATCTGCAAACCGAACTTCAGAATAAAGGTTCCCAAATTCAAAGTGCCGGACGGTCAACGAGGCGAGCGGGAGGTATATTGGTTTGAAACCTTGGAATTTGAGCGACCCGGATCGATGAAGTTTCAAGCGCCGGCCGGCATAACTTATGAGAAGCTGGTATCCAAAGCACGTCACGAACTACGTCTTGCGAATCCCGAAGCCTACAAATTATTCCTGCTTTGCCTTTGTGCAGGGCTTCGTCGAGGCGAGGCGGACGTGTGCCTGTGGACGCAATTGAATGGGAGCGATAATTCGATCCAAATTGAAGCCAACAATTACATCGAACCCAAGCACGGTTCAGGCGGCACCGTGTATGTTGATCCGCCCTTGATGAAGGAACTGCTCAGTTTCAAAGAACCAGGTCAAGACGGTTTCGTGGTCAATTCTCCCTTGGAGTGGAAGGCGACAACATACATCCGCTACCGCTGCGAGCCGCATTGGGGAACGCTCAACGAATGGCTGGAGAGCAACGGCATCAACGCACGGAAGAAAGTTCACGAACTGCGAAAACTCTTCGGCGATGCAATCGTCAAACAGAACGGGATCTTCGCAGGCAGCGCTCAACTCCGGCACTCGACCATTCAAATGACGGCGAATCATTACACCGATCCACGTCAGCGCGCGGCTTTACCCGTCGGTAACCTCTTTCCTGATGGGGATGCAATGCCAACTGTGGACCCTCAATCTCAATCCCCCGCACGCGCCAGGCGATTTAAGCGACCCACTCAAAACAAGGGAGTTTCGGTCAAACATTGACCTGCATTTATCCGGGGCCACCTGCACACCAGTTTGGTTGCGGTCTATTCAGCAGGCATCCGCCACCGCAACATCGCTTCGTGTTCATTCGGCGCCTCTCCCACGCCTCTGGTTGCTCCGCGCAACCTCGCGTCAGCGGTCGAAACATCTTTTCGCCCGCTGTCACTCCGTTGCTGCTGCTCCACTTCTTGAGGCGTGCGGCCAGTTCGCGCTTCGTAAGGAGTTCTTCCGATTCGGGCAACGAGACGGACGTGTTCATGCAACTGGCATATCAATTTTCCGCGCCGCGAAGATATAGCAAGGACACAAATAGCTCTGCCTTTTTGCGCAGTACCGCTGTTCGCTCGCAATTTCGAAGGAGTCGAAACGAGCATTTTCCTTCTCGCAATTCGCGAGAAGGGTCTGGCAGGATTATCGCATGTCCAAGGACGACGCAGCGCGGATTTGGCCTTGGCGCGACGCCATAAACAAGGCAGTCCATGACCAGGCAAATTGCATCAACACATCAAGAAAGAGCAAGAAAGAGGCGAACCATGAGCCGACTTCCATTCGACACTTTTTTCCAATCCGCCACGGGCAACCCGCCCTACGACTACCAATCTCGGCTCGCCGGCGGCGACTCGGGCACCGACTGCCGCTCTCAACTCATCAATGTCCCAACCGGTTTCGGCAAAACCGCCGCCGTCGTGCTCGCATGGCTTTGGAATCGTGTTCAACTTCAAAATCCAAAGTGGCCGCGCCGCCTCGTCTATTGCCTGCCAATGCGGACGCTCGTGGAGCAGACGGAGGCAGAAGTCAAAAAGTGGCTCACTGCTCACGAATTGCTGTGGGATGGCAAGCCCGCAAACCGAGCAGGCAAAGTTGGCGTCCACATTCTCATGGGAGGAAAGGAAGCGGTGGACCCCATTGTTTAGACCACTCGACGCAGAATTTAAGCTTCTGTTTTTCGAGGCTGCTCGGGTTTGTTGTTGCGTGTTCGTTGCTCTGCGTCTGAATCCATTTTGGAAAGAGAGA
>Ga0187893_10003457_pt1 | contig 32013 bp, 33 predicted proteins | sample MA1701074metaG_FD_139574 | JGI IMG/M metagenome (GOLD analysis project Ga0187893, IMG submission 139574) | White microbial mat communities from a basaltic lava cave in the Kipuka Kanohina Cave System on the Island of Hawaii, USA - MA170107-4 metaG ...
GGCCGCGGCGATCTCGCGCGCGCTCGCGTCCTGCGAGCCGTCGTCCACCACGATGATCTCGAAGCGCCGGCCGAGCCGGCGCCCGAGCGCGACGGCGCTCTGGAGGAGCGGCCCCACGTTCTCCTCCTCGTCGAAGACGGGGAAGACGAGGGAGAGCTCGGGCACGGCCATGGCGCGAAGGCTAATCGAGGTAGCCCAACCGGCGCAGGCGCTCGGCCACGAGCGCCTCCTCCGCCGGCGTGTACGCGCGCACGGGCGCCGGAGTCGCGTCGGCGCGCCCGGGCTCGAGGCCGAGCGCGCGCAGGATCGGCGCCGAGGCGTCGACGAGATCGCCGCGGCCGCCGGGGAACGCGGCGGCGTCCGTGCCGTGCTCGAGCCAGATGCCCTCGGGCCGGTGCGTGCCGTTCATGCCGCGGCCGCGGCCGCCCGCGAGCTCGTGGTCGTCGAGCCAGCGGAACGCGGACGCGGCCCCGCCGCGCGGCGTCGGCACGAGCGAGAGGCCGTAGCCGGCCTCGAGCGCGAGCTCCACCACCACGTCGGGCGCGCGCTCCACGCACGGCCCCGCGTAGACCTCCTCGCGCCGGCGCGCACGCGCAACGACGGGCTCGCCGTCCGGGAGCTTCCAGTCGAGGAGCGCCGCGATCACGTCGGAGCGGGCGCGCTCGTAGTCGGCACGCGAGACCGAGCCGGCCTCCTCGCGGCCCGCGAGGTTGATCCAGACGCCGGGCTGCGTGTTCGCCTCCTCGGAGAACGCCTGGGTCTGCGCCCAGCGGATCCCGCCGAAGCGCGCCGCGCTCTCGATGCGTGCCGCGGCGAGGCGGAGCCGCCGGAACGCGAGCTCGCGCGCGCGCGGCGGGAGCAGGCGGAGCGCGGCGTCGCGCGCGGCGCGTGCGAGCCCGTCGCTCCCGCGCCCGAAGGCGAGGAGCCCGGCCTCTTCGAGCCGGCGGTTCAGGTGGACGACGCGGCGCGCAGCGCCGCCCGCGCCGTGATCGGAGACGACGAAGACGGCGGCCTCGCTCCCGACGGCCGCGGCGAGCGCGCCGCAGGCCGCGTCGAGCGCCGCGTACACCGCGCCGACCGCGCCGCGCCGCGCCGCGGAGGCGTCGGGGTCGTGGCGCGGTGACGCCGGATCGTGGTCGCGCCAGAAGTGGTGCGCCACGGTGTCGCTCTCCGAGAAGACGACGCAGGCGAGGTCGGCCGCGCGGCCTCGCGCACGGAGCTCCCGGAGCGCCTCCAGCGCGAACGCGCACTTCTCGCCGACGCGCGCCACGAGCCGCGCGGCGGCGCGCTCGTGCCAGCCTGCGTCCGCCGCGCTCTCATCGAGGTCGGCGCGCATCCACGGTCCCGTGCGCGCCGCGATCGCCTCGTAGAGCGCCGGTTCGCTCGCGGCGCGCGCCGAGCTCCCGGTCGAGAGCGGTGCATCGAAGCCCGCCACGAGGAGGCCGTCCACGGGCTCGGGCGGGAACGTCGCCGGCATGCCGAGCGCGAGTACGCGCCGGCCCGCCGCCGAGGCGCGGCCGAAGAGCGTCGCGCCGCGGCGGTCCGTCGCGTTCGTGAAGCGGATCTGGTAGCGGCCGGGGAGCTTCTGCGTGAAGTCGAAGAGGCCGTGCGCGCCGGGGTCGAGCCCCGTCGCGAAGCTGCTCCAGGCGGGGAAGCTCACCGGCGGCACGGTGCTGTGCAGCACGGCAGAGGCTCCCTCGCGCATCCAGCGCGCGAGGTGCGGGAGCTTTCCTTCCGCGGCGAGCGGGCGGATCACGTCGAACGTCGCGCCGTCGAGGCCGAGCACGAGGACGGGTCTCCCGGGCGTCAGGGCAACGGGGACGTTCATTGACTTGTTGACTCGTTTCGAGCGTGTCGCCTGTTCCTGCCCGTCGGACGAGTCAACAACTCCATGAACGTCCCCATCAGCCCCGTCCCCATCAGCCCAGGTGATCGACGATCGCGCGCGTGACGCGGTCGAGGTTCGCCTTGCCGCCGAGGTCGCCGGTGTGGTTCGCGGGATCGACGAGCGCGGCGTGGACCGCGCGCTCGATCGCGCTCGCCTTCTCACCCTCGCCGAGGTGGCGCGCGAGCATCGCCGCGGACAGGATCAGCGCGGACGGGTTCGCGAGCCGCTTGCCCGCGATGTCGGGCGCGCTCCCGTGCACCGCCTCGAACACCGCGCAGCCCTCGCCGAGGTTCGCGCCCGGCACCACGCCGAGCCCGCCCACGAGCCCGGCGCAGAGGTCCGAGAGGATGTCGCCGTACAGGTTCTCGAGCAGCAGCACGTCGAACTGGGTCGGGTCCTTCACGAGCTGCATGCAGCAGTTGTCGATGATGATCTCGCGGTAGCGGATCGTCGGGTGGTCGCGTGACACGCGCCGCGCGCACTCGAGGAAGAGCCCGTCCGAGAGCTTCAGGATGTTCGCCTTGTGGACGGTGCACACCTCGCGGCGCCCCTCGCGCTCGGCGAGCGCGAAGGCGAAGCGCGCGATCCGCAGAGACGCGGCCTCGGTCACCACCTTGAGGCTCTCGACGATGCCGGGCGCCACGCGGTGCTCGAGCCCGGAGTAGAGGCCCTCGGTGTTCTCGCGCACTACGACGAGGTCCACGCCGTCGTAGCGCGCCGGCACACCGGGGATGCTCCGCACCGGCCGCAGCGAGGCGTAGAGGTCGAGCGATTGGCGGAGCGTCACGTTCGCGCTCCGGAAGCCGCCGCCGATGGGCGTCCCGATCGGGCCCTTGAGGGCGACCCCGTGCGAGCGGATCGAGTGGAGCACGCCCTCGGGCAGCGGGGTGCCGTACTTGGCGACGACCTCGGCGCCGGCCTCCTGGCGGTCCCAGTCGATCGCGACGCCGGCCGCGGCGAGCACGGCGAGGGCGGCCTCGCTGACCTCGGGGCCGATCCCGTCGCCCGGGATCAGGGTGACGCGCCGGTTTTCGCCCCCGCTCGACACGCCCACGGCCGCCTCCTACTCTCCGCGCCTCTCCGGCGACTGGGCCCTCGGACCCGAGCCCGCGCGCCGCCCTCGGAGGAGTGATCGTGGCCATCGAGCTCATGTGCCGCAAGCTCGGCATGTCGCGGATCTTCAACGAGGCGGGCGAGTGCATCCCGGTCACGGTGCTCGAGGCCGGCCCCAACGCCGTGCTCCAGCACCGGACGCCCGAGCGCGACGGCTACTCCGCGCTCCAGCTCGGCTTCGGCGCGCGGCGGCGGAAGGTGCTCTCGAAGGCCATGCTGGGCCACTTCGACAAGGCGAACAGCGCCCCGAAGCGCTGGGTGCACGAGTGCCGGGTGGCGCCGGACGTGGTCGCGCAGCACGCGGTCGGGAGCGAGCTCAAGGCAGATCTCTTTGCCGAGGGCCAGCGCGTGGACGTGATCGGCACCTCGAAGGGGCGCGGCACGGCGGGTGTAGTGAAGCGCTACCACTTCGCGATGCAGAAGTGGACGCACGGCACGCACGAGGGCCGGCGCCGCCCCGGCTCGATCGGCGCGAACACCTACCCCGGCCACGTGTGGAAGGGCAAGCGCATGTACGGCCGCATGGGCGACGAGCGCGTCACCACGCGCAACCTCGTGGTCGTCCGGGTGGACGCGGCGAAGAACCTGGTGCTGGTGCGCGGCTCGGTGCCCGGCCACAACCAGGCGCTCGTGCGGCTCCGCACCGCCGTCTCCCCGAAGCCCGTCGCCAAGGCCGCCAAGTAGTAGGCCGTGGCCCGGGGTTGCGACCCCCATGGCCCGATACGAGCGCAAGGACGCCTTCCACCAGCGCGCGAAGCGCGAGGGCTACCGGTCGCGCGCGGCCTACAAGCTCGGCGAGCTCGACCGCGCGCACGCGCTGCTCCGGCGCGGGGCACGCGTCGCCGACCTCGGCTGCTGGCCGGGCGGCTGGCTCCAGGTCGCGGCCGAGGCGGTCGGGCCTGAGGGGCGCGTCGTCGGAGTGGACGTGGCGGAGCTTTTGCCCCTCGACTACGCGAACGTGTTCGCGATCCAGGGCGACCTCACGGAAGCGCCCGTCCTGGATCAGGTTCTCGCAAGGCTCGGCGGGCCGGCCGAGCTGCTCCTCTCCGACGCCGCACCGAAGCTCACCGGCGTTCGCGCCACCGACCGCGCGCGCGAGGAGGCACTCCTCGAGGCCGTCGAGGCCGCCGTGCCGCGCCTCCTCGCCCCGGGCGGGACGCTTCTCGTGAAGCTCCTCGACTGCCCCGAGGCCGCCGGCTTCGCGAAGCGGATGCACGCGCGTTTCGCCTCGGCCCGTGAGCTCCGCCCCAAGGCGAGCCGGCGGGGCTCGAGCGAGCGCTACCTGCTCGCGAAAGGCTTCGCCGGCTAGCCGCGCCGCGCCTCAGGCCGGCCCGAGCACCTCCGCCTCGAGGTCGACGCCGCCCCGCACGCCGGTGAGGCGCGCCCGCACGAAGCTCCCGACCCGGGCGCCCGCGCCGCCGAGCAGCACGCCGCCGTCGATCTCGGGCGCCTGGCTCGCGAGGCGCCCGTGCGCGCGGCTTCCGACCGCAGCGTCCACCAGCACGCGCGCCTCGCTTCCGACGAGCGCCGCGAGCTTCTCGGCCTGGATCCCCGCCTGGAGCTTCGCGAGCCGCCGGTAGCGCTCGCGCGCGACGGCGCGCGGCACTTTCCCGTCGAGAGCCTCCGCGGCGGTGCCCTCCTCGTCCGAGTAGCGGAAGATCCCGACCCGGTCGAAGCGCGACTCCGCCACGAACTCGAGGAGCTCCGCGAAGTGCGCCTCGCTCTCGCCGGGGAAGCCCACGATGAAGGTGGTGCGGAGCGTGACGCCGGGGATGCGCTCGCGGAGCTTCGCCACGAGCCGGCGCTGGCGCTCGGCCGTGGTGCCGCGCTTCATCCGCTCGAGCACGCGGTCGCTCGCGTGCTGGAGCGGCACGTCCACGTAGGGGAGCACGCGCTTCGCCGCGGCGAGCGCGCCGACGAGCTCGTCCGTCACGGCCGACGGATACACGTAGAGGAGGCGGATCCAGTCGATCCCCTCCACCGCGTCGAGCGCGCGCACGAGATCGTGGAGCTTCGGCCTGCCCGCCCTGACTCCGCTCGCCTCACGCGAGGCGAAGCCTCGCGTGGGCTCGCTGCGCGCCCCAAGGGCTTGCACCGTTGCTAGGTCCTTCCCCCAGGAAGTCGAGTCCTGCGCCACCAGGTTGAGCTCTCGCACGCCGGCGTCGGCGAGCGCGCGCGCCTCCGCCACGAGCGAGTCGAGCCTCCGGCTCTGGAAGCGGCCGCGGATCCCCGGGATCGCGCAGAAGCTGCACACGCGGTCGCAGCCCTCGGCGATCTTCACGTACGCCGAGTGGCCGGGGCCGGTGAGGAGGCGCGGCGAAGCGTCGTCGTAGAGGTGCGTGCGCCCCGCCTCGACGTAGACGCCGCGGCCCTGCCCGGCGAGCGCGGCGTCGAGCGCGCGCGCGATCTCGGGGAAGGCGCCGGTGCCGAGGAAGGCGTCCACCTCGGGCAGCTCCTTCGCGAGCTCCGCGCCGTAGCGCTGCGGCAGGCAGCCCGTCACGACGAGCGCGCGGAGCCGCCCGGACTCGCGCAGCTCCGCCACGTCGAGGATCGCCTTCACCGACTCTTCGCGCGCGCTCTCGATGAAGGCGCACGTGTTCACCACCGCCACGTCCGCGTCCTCGAGGCGCTCGGCGAGCGCGTAGCCCGAGCTCGCGAGCGTCCCGAGCATCACCTCGGTGTCGAGGAGGTTCTTCGGGCAGCCGAGCGAGTGGAAGTGGACCGTGGCCTTCGGGGCGGACATGCGGGGCCCGAGGATAACGATCATCCCGGAGAGCTATCCTCGGCCGCCCCTCGCGCGAGGTCCTCGTGTCCCGTCCCTTCCAGATCCTCGGCATCCAGCAGATCGCCGTCGGCGGCCTCGACAAGGGCCGGCTCCGGAGGCTCTGGATCGACACGCTCGGGCTCACCGCGACGGGCACGTTCCGGAGCGAGCGCGAGAACGTGGACGAGGACATCGCGCGCGCGGGCGAGGGCGCGCTCGCCGTCGAGGTGGACCTGATGCAGCCGCTCGACCCCGCGAAGAGCCCGAAGGTGCACGAGCCGGCGCTCAACCACGTGGGCCTCTGGGTGGACGACCTCGCGGCCGCGGTCGGCTGGCTCGAGGCGCAGGGCGTGCGCTTCACGCCGGGCGGGATCCGGAAGGGCGCCGCGGGCTTCGACGTGTGCTTCATCCATCCGAAGGGGAACGAGGCGGCGCCGGTCGGCGGCGAGGGCGTGCTGATCGAGCTGGTGCAGGCGCCGCCCGAGGTCGTGGCCGCCTTCCGGAAGCTGGCCGGAGCGGCGTGACGCGGAGGCCGGCGCTGGTCTTGCTGGCTGTCTTCGCGCTCGGCTGCGGGGACGAGCGCTCTACGCTGGCGGGTCCGCCGCCGATCCCGGACGCCGAGCTCCCCGCGCTCTATGCCGCGCTCACCGACGGTGACACCGCGGCCGAGGAGGCGGCCGTATCCCGGATCGCGGCGGCCGAGGACGCGCGCTTCGTCCCGGTGCTGCTCGAGCTGCTGCGCGCCGGGCAGATGGGGATCGGCGGGCGCGCCGGATACAACCAGCGGCTGGTCGCGCTCGAGCGGCTCACGGGCAAGGCGCTCGGCGGCGACTGGTTCCGCTGGGCCGAGTGGTACGCGGAGACGGACCTCGCGCCGCCGCCCGGCTTCGCGAGCTGGAAGGGGAGCCTGTTCGCGCGCATCGATCCGCGCTTCGAGGCGCTCCTCCAGGACGAGCGGCCGGCGCGGATCCGCGTCGAGGAGATCGACTGGGCGGGCGTGCGCTTCGACGGCGTGCCCGCGCTCGAGCAGCCGGCGCATGTGGCCGCGGACGCGGACGTGTGGCTCGACGCGAACGAGCCGGTGGTCGGCATCGCAGCAGGCGGCGAGGCGCGCGCGTATCCGCTCCGCATCCTCGACTGGCACGAGGTCGTGAACGACACGCTGGGTGGCGTCCCGCTCGCGGTCGCGTCCTGCCCCCTCTCGGGCTCGGTGATCGCCTACGACGCGCGGAGCGGAGGCGAGGTGCTCCGCTTCGCGAGCTCCGGCCTCCTGCTGCGGAGCAACAAGCTGATGCTCGACCGCGGCACCGAGACGCTCTGGAGCCAGCTCGATGGGAGGCCCGTGCTGGGCCCGCTCGCCGCCGACGGCGCCGTCCTCGCCCAGCTCCCGGCCGTGGTCACGAGCTTCGGAGCCTGGCAGAGGCGCCATCCCGAGACGACGGTGCTCTCGCTCGAGACCGGGCACGACCGGCCCTACCTCGCTGCGATGCCCTACGGCAGCTACTACGAGTCGACGCAGAAGATGTTCCCCGCGCCCGAGCGTCGGCGCGAGCTGCCGAGCAAGGAGCGCGTGTTCGCGCTCCGCACGGGCGGCATCGCGAAGGCGTGGCCGCTCCGGAAGCTCGCGGAGCGGCGCGTCGTGAACGATGCGGCCGGCGAGACGAACGTGGTGCTCGTCGCGCACGAGGGGCAGCTGCGGGTCGAGGCGCGGATCCGCGAGGGCGGGTCCGTCGCATACGAGGCGGGCGGCGCGGTGCGCGCCTACCGGCGCGGCGAGCAGGAGTTCGCGCTCGGGGACGACGACTCGACGCTCCGCGACGCCGGCGGCGGCGTGTGGCGGATCGAGGAGGAGGCGCTCCGGGGCCCGGACGGAGCCGCGCTCGAGCGCGTGCCCGGCACGCTCGCGTACTGGTTCGCCTGGCAGGCCTTCCATCCCGAGACGCTCGTGGACGCCCCCGCGGCCGAGGAAGCCGAGCCCGAGCCGCTCGTCTTCTGAGTAGCGGGGACGTTCGACAAGAAGTCAAAATGTCGCCGGCCAGTGATCCGGCGGAGAGAGGCCACAACTTGACTTCTTCACGAACGTCCCCGCCTGCGGGCGAGGGGATCCGGCCGTTCAAGGTCGAGGTGCCCGAGGCGGTGCTCGTCGATCTGCGCGAGCGCCTCGCGCGGACGCGCTGGCCCGACTCGCTCCCGGGCGCGGGCTGGGACCAGGGCACCGACCTCGCGTATCTCCAGGCGCTCTGCGAGACGTGGCGCACGCGCTACGACTGGCGCAAGCACGAAAGGGCGCTGAACCGCTGGCCGCAGTTCACCACCACCGTCGACGGCCAGAACCTCCACTTCGTCCACGCAAAGTCGAAGCACGCGGGTGCCTTCCCGCTGGTCATCACGCACGGCTGGCCGGGCTCGATCGTCGAGTTCCAGAAGCTCCTCCCGCTCCTCGTCGATCCGCCCGACCCGCAGGACGCCTTCCACGTCGTCTGCCCCTCGCTCCCCGGCTACGGCTTTTCCGGCCCGACCCGCGAGCGCGGCTGGGACCCCGAGCGCATCGCGCGGGCCGAGCTCGAGCTGATGCGGCGCCTCGGCTACCCGCGCTACGGCGCGCAGGGCGGCGACTGGGGCGCGGTCGTCACCTCGTGGCTCGGGAAGCTCGACGCCGCGCACTGCGCCGGCATCCACCTCAACATGCTGCTCGCGCCGCGGCCGCCCGATGCGAAGCCCGAGTCCCTGCCGCCCGACGAGCAGGTGCGCCTCGCGCGCGCGGGCGCGTTCCGGAACGACGGCGCCGGCTACCAGGCCATCCAGGGCACGAAGCCGCAGACGCTCGCCTACGGGCTCACCGACTCGCCCGCCGGGCTCGCCGGCTGGATCGTCGAGAAGTTCCGCGCCTGGTCCGACTGCAAGGGTGACGTCGAGAGCGTCTTCACGCGCGACGAATTGTTGACGAACATCACGGTCTACTGGGTGACGGGGACGATCAACTCCTCCATGCGCCTCTACTACGAGATGCGGAAGAGCGCGACGCTCCCCTTCGCGGACGGGCGCATCGAGGTTCCGACCGGCGTCGCCGTCTTCCCACAGGAGATCGGGAACGCGCCGCGCACATGGGCGGAGCGCTACTACGACATCCGACACTGGTCGGTGTATGACGCGGGCGGCCACTTCGCGGCCATGGAGCGGCCGGAAGAGCTCGCGGCGGATCTGCGGACGTTCTTCCGTCCACTGCGGCGAGCCGCCGCGTGACGGAGGCCGGAGCCGAGCTGGCCCGCTCCTTCACGGAGTGGTTCGCGGTGGACGGCGAGTGCGTCGGGCTCGCGCCGCTGAAGCGCGGCCACATCCACGACACCTGGGTGGGGACGTGGCAGACGCCCGCCGGCGTCCGGCGAGTCGTGCACCAGCAGGTGAACACGCACGTCTTCCGCGACCCGGACGGCCTGATGCGGAACTGGCTGCGCGTGACGGAGCACGTGCGCGCGGCGCTTGCCCGCGCGGGCGCCTCCGACCCCGAGCGGCGCTGCCTCCGCGCAGTGCTCACGCGGAGTGGCGGGCCACTCCACGCCGCGCCGGACGGCGCGCTCTGGCGCGCCTTCGCGTTCATCGAGGGCGCGCGCTCGGCCGAGGTGCCCGAGAGCCCCGCGCAGGCCGAGGCGGCCGCGCGCGCCTTCGGCGCGTTCGCCGCGCAGCTCGCCGATCTCGATCCTGAAACGCTCGGCGAGCCGATCCCGCGCTTCCATGACTTCGCGCACCGGCTCGCCGCGCTCGAGGCCGCGGTCGCGGGCGACGCGCACGGGCGGCTTACCGCGGCCGGCGAGACCGTCGAGCGCGCCCGGCGGCTCGCGGCCGAGGTCGAGCGCGCGCTCGCAGAGGAGGGGGCGAGCGCGCTCCCGCGCCGCGTCGTCCACAACGACTGCAAGCTCAACAACGTCCTCTTCGACGAGCGGAGCGGGGAGGCGCTCTGCGTGATCGACCTCGACACCGTGATGCCGGGCTCCGTGCTCGCGGATTTCGGCGACCTGGCGCGCACGGCGGCCTGCCCCGCGCCCGAGGACGAGCCCGACCTCGCGCGCGTGCGGGTGGACGCGCGGCTCTTCGCGGCGCTCGTGCGCGGCTATCTCGCCGGCGCCGGCGCGCTCCTCGACGCCGTCGAGCTCGCGCTGCTTCCGCTCGCGGGCCCGCTGATCGCGCTCGAGACGGGGATCCGCTTCCTCACCGATCACCTGTCGGGCGACGGCTACTTCCGCATCCACCGCCCGGGCCACAACCTGGACCGGGCGCGCGTCCAGCTCCGCCTCACCGAGCAGCTACTCGCGGGGCTCGGCGAGGCGCGGCGGCTCTTCGAAGCGGGCCTCCGGGAAGTGCCGCGGCTGGTGGAAGTCGGGCGCCGCGCCCGGTAGCGGCGCGAAGGCGAGATGCGCGCCGCCCGCGATCACGTACGCGTTGAGCGCCACGAGGTCGCGCGGCACGAGCGCCCAGTCGAGCACGAGGCGCGCGCGCCAGCCGTGGGCGTCGCTCGCGAAGTCGAGCCTGGGGCGGAGCGTCTCGTGGGAATCGCTCCGCACGCGCGGCGCCGAGAACGACAACACCAGGAAGTGTCCCCCCGCGCCGAGCTCAACCTCGAGGTAGCGGCCGCCGCTGCCGACCAGGAAGCACTCGACGACGTCGTACTCCCAGAGGTTCGCGACGCGCGTGCCGCGCGGGGCATCGGGGATCCGCGGCGCGGGCTGGTGCGGGAGGCTCACCGCGACCTCGAAGCCGTCGGCGCGCGCCGCGAGCTCGACCCGGCCGTGGAGGTGCGCGCGCGGGCAGGGCGTGCCATCCCAGTGGCGTTCGACCGCGAGGCCGAGCCGCCCCGGCGCGCGCGGGATGACCAGCACGTCAGGCCGAGCGCGGGTAGCGCGCCGCGAGCCGCTCGAGCAGCGCGAGGCAGTCCTCCGCCGTCTCGCGGATCACCTCCGCGACGGGGCGCACCGCGTCGATGCGGCCCGCGACCTGGCCCGAGAGGGCGAGCGCGGCCTCCAGATCGCCGCCGAAGTAGAGCTTCATCACGTTCGCGCGATCGCCGAACTCGCTCATCACGTTGTGCGTCGCGTGCTCGAGCTCTTCGGAGCGCTTCGTGCGGAGCGCGCGGAGCCCGGGGCCGTGGCGGCGGTTCAGGAACACGGTGTCGGTCTCGGCGGCGCCGACGACCGCGCGCTTCCAGTTCTCGTGGACGGGCGACTCGAGCGAGGAGACCATGCGCGTCCCCATCTGGATGCCCTCGGCGCCGAGCGCGAAGGCCGCCGCCATGGTCGGGCCGTCCAGCATCCCACCCGCGGCGATGATCGGTACCTTCACCTTCGACGCCACGAGCGGCAGCAGCACCATGGTGGCCACGTCGCGCGGGTTCTTGAAGCCGCCGCCCTCGCCGCCCTCCACCACGAGCCCATCCACGCCGGCGTCGATCGCCTTCAGCGCGCCGGCGAGGCTCGGCACCACGTGGAAGACGGTGAGGCCGGCCTCCTTGAGGGGCTTCGTGTACTTCGTCGGGCTCCCGGCTGAGGTCGTAACGAACTTGACGCCCTGCCCGACCACGAAGTCCACGATGCCGGGGTCGCGCACGAAGGCCTGCGCGATGTTCACGCCGAAGGGCTTGTCGGTGAGATCGCGCATCTTGCGGATCTCCTCCTTCACGGCGTCGAGCTCGCCCGACGAGGTCTCGATGATGCCGAGCGCGCCGGCGTTGCTGACGGCCGAGGCGAGCTGCGCGCGTGCGATCCAGCCCATCGGCGCCTGCACGATCGGGATCTCGACGCCGAGCAGCTCGGTCACGCGGTTCTGGAAGGGCATCGGCAGTCCTCCGGCAGCGTGCGATGCTACCGCGGTCGCGCGCGAGGAGACGGCATGGACGTCACGATGACGCGTGCCGAGCGCGAGGCGTTCCTGGCCGGACCGGCCGCGACTCGCGGAAGGGCAGGTTGCTCGCGCCCGGCGTCCGCGTCTCGTTCGTGGTGCAGAGCGAAGAGGCGCCCTACCGCTACGTGAGCGTCGAGGCGGCGGTGACCTCGGTGGCGCCGAGCCCGGGCGAGGCCCAGGAGCGCCGCCTCGCGCACCGCTACCTCGGGTGGCTCTCGGTGGACTACCGGAGGGCCTTCCCCTGAGCTAACGGAAGGCGCGGTGGCCCTCGAGATCCTTCGCGACCAGCGCCTCGAGACCGTGGAGTGGCAGGACCTCTGCAAGCTCGGCCCGCTCGAGGTGGTCTACGAGGTCGCGATCTACCTGCCCTGGCTCGTGGCCTCGTGCTTCTTCGCCCATCTGGGCGCGACCTGGCACGTGGCATGGTTCGTTCCGGCGCTCGTGTCCTCGTTCATGTTCTTCCTGTGCGGCCTCCGCCAGGTGCACAACGCCTTCCACTACGCGGTGGGCGTCTCGCCGCTCGCGCACGAGTGGCTGATGTTCGTGCTCTCGCCGCTGATGATGAGCGCGATGCATGCCGTGCAGTGGAACCACCTGCGCCACCACCGCCACTGCATGGACGACGACGACGTCGAGGCGATGAGCGCGCGCATGCCCGGCTGGAAGGCGCTGCTCACCGGCCCGCAGTTCCCCGTGCGCCTCCACCACGCCGCGCTGACGCTCGGGAAGCCCCGGATCCGGCGCTGGATCCAGGCCGAGCTCGCCGCCATGGCCGGCATGGTCGTGCTCGCCTTCTTCGTGCTCGACCAGGCCTGGCTCCAGTACCACGTGATCGCGATGACGGTGGGCCAGTGCTTCTCGGCCTTCTTCGCGGTCTGGACCGTGCATCACGACTGCGACCGGACCCACTTCATCGCACGCACGCTCAGGAACGACGTGAAGTCGTTCGTGTCGTACAACATGTTCTATCACGTGGAGCACCACCTCTTTCCTGCGGTGCCCACCTGCCACCTGCCCGAGCTCAGCAAGCGCCTCGACTCGGTGGCGCCCGAGCTGCGCAGCAAGAACGTCTGGTAGCGCGCGGAAGTTGACGCGGGGACGGAGTTGGCATTCAACTTCCGGCCGGCGGGGGAAAGTTGAATCTCAACTCCGACCCCATGTTGACTTGAGCCGTGTTGACGATCCTCGTGGTCGGCGCGACGGGCGAGATGGGGCGGCGCGTCTGCCGCCTGCTCCAGCGCTCCGTCCCGAGCGTGCGCGTGACCGGCGCCAACCGCTCGGGGCGCCCGCATCCCGACCTGCCTGTGCAGCGCGTCGACGTGCGCGACGAGCGCACGCTCGCGCCCGCGCTCGCCGGCGCCGCGCTCGCGGTGAATGCGGTCGGTCCCTATCTCTACGACCCGGGGCCGCTGGTGCGCGCCTGCGTGGCGGCCCGCGCGCACTACGTCGACCTCGCCGAGGACCTCGGCTGGCTCGCGGCACTCGCGGGCGCGGCCGAGCGCGCGGGCGCCGCCGCGTCGGGTGTGACGCTCGTCCCCGGCTGCTCGACCGTGCCCGGCATGGTCGCGCTCCTTGCCTCGCGCTGGGCAGGGCGCGCCGACGTCGCCTCGGTCTCCGCGCTCCTCTCGATGGGGACCGCGAACCCACCGAGCCGCGGGCTCGTCGCGGGCCTGCTGACGCCGCTCGGGCGCCCGGCGCCGGGCGGCGGGCGCTGGTTCACGCGGCTCGTGCGCGCCGAGAGCTCGGACGGGCGGCGTCTCTCGTTCGGCGCGTGGCCCGCGCCGTTCCCGCCCGAGGGAATGCGGCTCGGAGCCAGGCGCGTCCCGCTCCGCTTCTACGCGGGCTTCGACCGCCTCCTCGTGACAGCCGGGCTGCGCTTCGCGGCCCCGCTGATCGGGCGCCTTCCCCTTCGCTGGATGCCGACACTCTCCGCTGTCGCCCTGCCCGTGGTGCGCGCCGCAATGCTCGTCGGTACGCCGCTCGGCGTGTTGCTCGTGCGCGCCGAGGACGGCGCGGGCCGCGAGCTCGACCGCGTCGAGGTGTTCGCGACGGCGAACGGCCTCGACGTGCCGGCGGCGCCGGTCGTGTGGGTGGCGCAGCGCCTCACGAAGGGCGGGATCGAGGGGAGCGGCGTGCGTGGGCTCGAAGACGTGGTGGCGCCCGCCGACGCCTGCGCCTGGCTGCGCGAGGCCCGCTACGAGGTGCGCGAGGGCGGCGACCCCGGGCGTTCCTGAAGCGCGTCGGAGACGGCGTCGAGCGCGCGGTCGATGGCGTCCTTCGCGGTGGCCGTGACACCGCCCTTCTGGTGCTGCTCGCGGAGCACCGCCTCTATTCCGTCGACGAAGTCGTCCACGCGGGTCGCCCGCGCGCGGAGCGTCGAGTCGCGAGCCGCGGCACCGAACAGGTCGAGGAAGTCGTCGAAGCGCGCGCCGAGCCGCAGCACGTCGCGGAAGAAGCGCGCGGGGCCGCTGGGCGAGAGCACGAGGCCGGCGACGCCGGCGAGGAGCCGCCAGCGGAGCTCCCGCGCATCGCCCGTGGCCGGGGGGGTCGCCATGCGTGGGACAGCCTACTCTACGCCCGCACGGAGGTCCTCCGATGTCCCGCCCCGTCGCCGTCGTGACCGGTGCCAGCCGCGGCATCGGCAAACAGTTCTGCCTCGATCTCGCGCGCACCGGCTTCGACGTGGTGGCGACGGCGCGCTCGAGCGACGAGAGCCGCGGGAAGCTCCCCGGCACGATCGACGAGACAGCCGCGCTCGCGCGCAAGGAGGGTGCGCGCGCGCTCGCCGTGGCGCTCGACGTGCGCGACGAGGCCGCGATCGCGAAGCTCGCCGACCAGGTCTACGAGACGTTCGGGCGCGCGGACCTCGTCGTGAACAACGCGGCGCTCGCGCCGCCCAAGGCCGCGCTCGAGGACTCGACGAAGCGTTGGCGCCTCGGCGTCGACGTGAACGTGAACGGCCCGTTCTACTTCGTCTACTACTTCGCGCCGCGCATGGCGGCGGCGGGGGGCGGCCGCATCGTGAACATCTCGTCGGGCGCGGCGGCGCTGCCCTCCTTCGGGCGCGCGAGCTACACGACCACCAAGGCCGCGCTCGAGGCCATGACGCAGTCGCTCGCCCACGACCTCCGGAAGCAGCAGGTGGCGGTGAATTGCATAAGGCTCGATCTCCCCGTCTGGACCGAGGGCTTCGCCGAGACGCTCCCGCCCGGGGTCGCGATCCCGTTCGAGCATCCGGTCATCATGTCGGACGCGCTGCTCTGGCTCGCGGAGCAGCCGTTCGGGTACACGGGCGAGGTGCTCACGATCACGGAGCTCCGCGCGCGCGGCGTGGTACGACCCCAGCAACTGGCCGAGCGCTAGCGCCCGGCCCGGGAGGAAGCATGGAGACCGAGAAGTTCCTGACCCGTCTCGAGGAGACGCTCGCGCACCTGGTGCGCCAGCAGGAGGCGATCTGCGCGGAGCTGGTGAGCATGCGCGAGCGCGTGGACGGCCTCGCGGAGCGGCGGAGCGCGCCGGCGACGGGCGCGCCCGCGCGGGGCGAGCTGCTGCGCTTCCTCGACCGCTTCCGCGCGGGCGAAGCGCTCGGCGAAGCGACCACCCGGGCGTGGCTCGAGGTCTCCGACGTGGCCTGCGTGAAGGGCGGGCTCCACGTGGTGGCCGAGCGCGAGGGCATGCACGCGCGGCTGCTCGATGCGTGCCTGCGCGCGCACGGCGGCACCCCGCGCTACGAGATCCCCGAGGCGGTGTGCGACGCGGCGATGAAGTTCATCTCCGACCGCTCGCGCGGCGACGCCGCGAAGGTGCTCGAGTTCGTCCAGCGCACCGGCGACTGCGACAAGGCGTTGAAGCCGATCTACGACATGGCCGACCGCCTCGACGACGACCCGGAGACGCAGGCGCTGCTCCGCACCATCGCGCAGGACGAGCGCTCGACGCTGGAGTTCTTCCAGCAGGCCTGCAAGCTGCTGAACAGCTGAGCGGAGCGCTCGGCTCTAGAGCAGGTCGCTGGCGGGCGCGGCGTGCCACTGCGCCCAGGACACGCGCCAGGCGTCGTCCTCGCGCAGCAGGTCCAGGTCCACGGCGTAGACCTCCGCGCCGAGGCCGCCCGGCCCGCGCGCCGAGCCGCCACCCGCGAGGCCGACCGCGAGCGTGACGGCGGCGCGTGCGGGCTCGCCCGGCTCGATGCGGACGTCGCGCACGCGCACGATCACCTCGCGCCCGCGGCCGCTCCGCATCACGTGGAAGGCGACGAAGGCGCGGAGCTTCTCGCGGTCGTGGCCGTACGGGTCCTGGTAGGCGGCGGAGACGAAGTCGCCGAAGGCGCCGGTGTCGCCGGCCTCGGCCGCCGCCTCGAGCGCGCCGAGCACCGCGCGCACCTCGTCCTCGGGCGTCGCCGTCTGCCCGCAGGCGACGCAGGCGAGCGCGGCGGCGAGGAGCAGCGCGAGGGCCGACTTCATGCTCGCCGTATCGGCCGGACCGGCGCAGAATGGGAGCATGGATCCCGCGCGCGCGCGCCAGTACCCGTTCCTGCCCGGCCTCGGCGGCGGGCTCCCGGTCGCGCGCACCGAGGGCTCGTTCCTGATCCTGCCGGACGGCCGCCGGATCCTCGACGCCGCCGGTGGCGCCGTGGTGGCGAGCATCGGGCACGGCCGGCAGGAGGTGGCGGAGGTCGCGGCGCGCGCGCTCGCCACGACCAGCTTCGTGGTGCCGCCCTTCGCCACCGAGGAGCGCGTGCGCCTCGTCGAGCGGCTGCGCGCGAGCTGGCTCCCGCCCGGGATCACGCGCGCCGTCTTCGCGAGCGGCGGCTCGGAGGCGATCGACCTCGCCGTCCGCATCGTGCGCCAGCACTTCGTGTCGAAGGGCGAGCCGGCGCGCTGGAAGGTGATCGGGCGCGAGCTCTCGTACCACGGCACCACGCTCTCCGGCCTCGACGTCGGCGGCCACCCGAAGCGCCGCAAGGGCATGGAGCCCTGGCTCCACGACCTCCCGAAGGCGCCGCCCTGCTACCCGCTCCGCTGCGCGATGTGTCGGGGCGCGGGCGGCTGCACGCTCGCCTGCGCCGACGCGCTCGAGGACGCGATCGCGCGTGCCGGCGCCGAGAGCGTCGCGGCGTTCATCTTCGAGCCGGTCGGCGGCTCGACGGCGGGCGCGCTCACCTCGGCGCCCGGCTACCTCGCGCGCATCGGCGAGATCTGCCGCCGTCACGGCATCCTCACCATCGCCGACGAGGTGATGAGCGGCTTCGGGCGCACCGGCGCGCGCTTCGCGGTCGACCACGAGGGCTTCGTCCCCGACCTGCTGGTCGGCGGGAAGGGCCTCGCCGCGGGCTACGCGCCCATCGTGGGCGTGTTCGCGCGTGAGGAGGTCGCGGCGCCGATCGCGGCGCGCGGCGACGAGGTGATGTTCTACACGTACGCGGCGCACCCGGCGGCGTGTGCGGTCGCGGACAAGGTGCTCGAGATCGTGGAGCGCGAGAAGCTCGTCGAGCGCTGCGCGAAGCTGGGCGAGGCGCTGCGCGCTCGCCTCGAAGCAGGACTCGGCACCCACCCGCACGTCGCGGAGATCCGCGGCCTGGGCCTGCTCCAGGCGGTCGAGCTCGTGCAGGACCGCGCCACGCTCGCGCCCTTCGCGTCGGAGGACCGCATCACCGCGACGGTGGTCGCGGCCGGCCTCGCGAACGGGGTGTTCTTCTACCCGGCCGGCGCGGGCGCCGCCCAGGATGCGATCGTGCTCGGGCCGCCCTTCACGGTGAGCGAGGCCGAGCTCGACCTGCTGGTCACGGCGCTCGTGAAGTCGATCGACGGCGCGGTGGCGCACGCCGCCGCAAGGAGGAGCGCAAGCGCCGCGGAGCGGCGCGCGCAGTGAGCCGAAGGCGAACGAAGTCACGACAGTCGCCTCGATGGAGGGCCTAGTCCAATGCGTGAATGGATCCAGCACCAGTGGAGCCGCCGCCCCTGGTGGATGAACCTGCTGCTCCTCTTCTGCATCTGGATGGCGCTCGTCTACGTGCCGTGGGACCTGTTCGTGAAGCCCGCCGCCGTGGACGAAGAGGTGTGGTTCGGGATCCGCTTCCACGGCTGGGCCGCGAAGCTCCTCGCGATTCCACACTGGGCGGTGTATGCCGCCGGGATGGTCGGCTTCTGGGGCATGCACCGCTGGATGCATCCCTGGGCCGCCGTCTACGCCGCACAGATGACCCTCGCGATGATCGTGTGGCCGTTGCTCTACCAGGAGGGCGAGAGCCGCTACGTCTTCTCGATCGTGAGCGGCCTCGTCTTCGGTGCGCTCACCCTCGTGCTCTGGCGCGCCCGGCGCTGGTTCCAGCCGCCGCCCGGAAGCCTCTTCGAGCGCTACGGCGGGGGCTTCGCGCTCGTGACGGGCGCCTCGGCTGGCATCGGCGTCGAGTTCGCGCGCGCCTTCGCGCGGGACGGCTTCTCGCTCGTGCTCGCCGCGCGGCGGGGGGCGAAGCTCGCGAGCCTCGCCGACGAGCTCGCGAAGCAGCACAACGTCGAGGTGCGCGTCGTCGCGTGCGACCTCGCCACTCCCGAGGGGATCCGGGCGTGCGTCGCCGCGACCGACGGGATCGACCTCGCGATCCTCGTGAACAACGCGGGCGTGGGCTACCAGGGCCGCTTCGAGCGCCAGACGCCCGAGCGCGTGCTCTCGATGGTGCAGCTCAACTGCGCAGCGCCGGTGGCGCTCACCGCGGCGCTCCTGCCGCGGCTCCGCGCGCGCGGGCGCGGCGCGGTGATCATCACTGGCTCGACGGCAGGCTGGCAGCCGCTCCCGCTCCACGCCGTCTATGCCGCGACCAAGGCGTTCGACAACCTGCTCGCCGAGGGGCTCTGGGGCGAGCTCCGCGGCAGCGGGATCGACGTGCTCGCGCTCGAGCCCGGCCCGACGGAGACGGAGTTCCAGACTGCCGCCGGCGAGCTCACCCATCCGGGCGAGCCCGCGGACAAGGTCGTGCGGGTCGGGCTCCGCGCGCTCGGGCGCCAGCCGAGCGTGGTGTCGGGCGTCTTCAACTGGCTGCGCGCGAACTTCGCCGCGCGGCTCCTGCCACGGAGCCTCGTCGCGCTCGTCGCGAAGCAGGTGATGGAACAACAGACGCCCGAGTCGATGCGCTGAACCTGCGGAAGCGCCTGGTCGATCTCAGCCACGCCATCCACCACGGGCACGTGACCTACCCCGGCATCTCGTCGCCGCGGATCGGCGCCGAGCTCGAGCGCGAGACGTCGCGCGCGCGGCGCGCGCCGCGCTCGTCGGCATCGACTCGCTCAACGTCGACGACACGGCCGGTGGCGAGCGGCCCGCGCACAGCGCGCTCCTCGCGGCGGAGATCCCGATCGTCGAGCACCTGACCGGCCTCGACGCGCTGCCGCGCACGGGCTTCCGTTTCTTCGCGGTGCCCGTGAAGGTGCGCGGGCACGGGACCTTCCCCGTGCGGGCGTTCGCGCGCCTCGGCGCGTGAGGCTCGAACACGCCGCCCGCATCCGGCGGCGTCCTTCCTCGTCGTCAGTCGCGGCGGAACCCCGCGCCGCGGGACACGCCGCCCGCATCCGGCGGCGTCCTTCCTCGTCGTCAGTCGCGGCGTCCAGAACTGGACAAAGGAATTGAAACGTGTTTCAATTCCGCGCCGTGTCCGTCTCCCCCGCCGAGAGCGAAGCCACCCCGCGCCTGGCCGCGAGCCAGCTGCGCCGGATCCGGCGCGTGGTGGACGCGGCCGTCGCGCTCGCCGAGCGCGGGGGCTTCGAGGCCGTGCGGCTCCGCGACGTGGCCGAGGCCTCCGGCGTCGCCCTCGGCACGCTCTACAAGTACTTCCGGAGCAAGGAGGAGATCCTCCTCTTCGCGGTGAACGAGGACATGGAGCGTCTCGAGGCGGTGATGTGCGAGCGCCCGCCGAAGGGCGACACGCCGACCGAGCGGGCGAGCGAGTTCTTCGCGCGCGCCACGCGCGGCTTCGTGCGCCGGCCCGACTACGCCCACGCCGTGCTGCGCTCGACGGCCGCGGGGCAGGCCTCCACCGCGGTGCAGCAGGCCGGCTTCCACCTGCGCCTCTCGCGCATGGTGGTGGCGGCGCTCCGCGGTGAGGCGCCCGACGCCGGGCGGCCGCTCGCCGAGCCCGTCGGCAGCGAGCGCGAGCAGCGCATCGCGCTCGTGCTCGAGCACGTCTGGTTCGCGTGTCTCCTCGGCTGGGTGAGCGGCCTCCATCCCGTGAAGACCGTGAGCGAACGCATGCGCGACGCCGTGTCGCTGCTGCTCGAGCAGCCCTAACTTCCAGCCTTCCGCCCCCATGCACATCGACTTCACCCCCGCCCAGAAGGCCCTGCGCGACGAGCTCCGCGCCTACTATCGGCGCCTCTTCGCCGAGGGCGACCTGCGCCGGCGCCTAGACGCCGAGTGGGACCAGCTCGGTGGCCCCGCCTTCCGCGAGGCGATGGGCCGCATGGGCAAGGACGGCTGGCTCGTGATCGGCTGGCCGAAGGAGTTCGGCGGCCAGGGCCGGAGCCACCTCGAACAGTTCATCTTCTGGGACGAGACCTGGCGCGCGCGCGCGCCGCTCCCGCTCATCACGGTGAACACCGTCGGCCCGATGCTCATGCAGTGGGGGAGCGAGGCGCAGAAGGCGGACTTCCTGCCGAGGATCCGCGACGGCGAGCTCCTCGTCTCGATCGGCTACACCGAGCCCGGCGCCGGCACCGACCTCGCCTCGCTCCAGACGAAGGCCGTGCGCGACGGCGATGAGTGGGTGATCGATGGCCAGAAGCTCTTCACCACCCACGCCGGCGACGCCGACTACGTCTGGCTCGCGGCGCGCACCGACCCCGAGGCACCGAAGCACAAGGGCATCTCGATCATCCTCGTGCCGACGCGGGCGAAGGGCTTCTCGAAGACGCCGATCCGCACGATCGGCGGCGAGCTCACCTTCGCCACCTACTTCGAGAACGTGCGTGTGCCACTCGCGAACACGGTCGGACCCGTGAACGGCGGCTGGAGCCTGATCACGGGCCAGCTCAACCTCGAGCGCATCACACTCGCGATGCCGGCCTCGCTCGACCGCCTGTTCGAGGAGGTCTGGGGCTGGGCGTGTGCGACGGAGAGCCCCGGCGGCGGGAAGGTCGCCGACGAGCCCTGGGTGCAATCGGCGCTCGCGCGTGTCTACGCGAAGGTGAAGGCGCTCGAGGTGATGAACTGGCGCTCGGCCTGGCTGATCGACCAGGGCGCGCCGGGCATGGCGGAGGCGTCCGCGGTCAAGGTGTTCGGCACCGAGACGGTGATCGCCTGCTACCGCGAGCTGCTCGAGATCACGCGCCAGCAGGGGATCGTGCGGCGCGGCCAGCCGGGCGCGCTCGCCGACGGCCTGCTCGAGTCGGCGTACCGGCTCGCGATGGTGAACACGTTCGGCGGCGGCGTGAACGAGGTGCAGCGCGACATCATTGCGATGGCGGGCCTGGGCCTGCCGCGCGCGCGGCGTTAGGCAGGGGACGGACGGAGGAAGCATGCCTCTCTCTCCGGAAGAGAAGCAGGAGCTCGAGAAGAAGATCCGCGCCTTCGTGGGTCGGCCGATCGGGCCGCCGCGCGCGGGCCGCGATCCGGTGAACGAGCCGATGATCCGCCAGTGGTGCGAGGTGACGGGCGACTCGCTCCCCGTCTACTGGGACGCTGCTGCGGCGAAGAACAGCGTGCACGGCGGGATCGTGGCGCCGCCCCTCATGCTCGGCGCCTGGACGATGCAGGGCTGGGAGATGCGGCTCGGCTACGACGAGCCGAAGAACGAGGAGCACCGCCTCCACAAGCTGCTGACCGAGGCGGGCTACACCGGCGTCCTCGGCACCGACACCGAGCAGGGCTTCACGCGCTACCTGCGCCCCGGCGACGAGGTCACCGCGCATACGGTGATCGCCGAGATCTCCGAGGAGAAGGCCACCGGCGCGGGCGTCGGGTACTTCATCACCACGCGCACGACGTTCAAGGACCAGAACGGCGCCGAGGTCGGCTTCGAGAACTTCCGTGTGCTGAAGTTCATCCCGGCCCAGCCGCGGCCCGCCGCGAGCGAGGGCGCATCATTGGCGCCGCAGCAGCCCGGCCGCATCAGGCCGCCCATGGGCCACGACAACGCGTGGTGGTGGGAGACGGTGGCGAAGGGCACGATCCCGATCCAGCGCTGCAAGAGCTGTGGGAAGCTCCGCCATCCGCCGCGCCCGATGTGCGGCGCCTGCGGCTCGATGGAGTGGGACCACGTCGCCGCGAGCGGCCGCGGCACGCTCCACACCTTCACGGTCATCCACTACCCGCAGTTCCCGGGCTACGAGTTCCCGATCATCGCGGCGCTCGTGGACCTCGAGGAGGGCACGCGCCTGATGTCGAGCCTCACGGGAGTGGACCCGAAGACGGTCAAGATCGGCATGAGGCTGGTCGGCGAGATCCAGCGCGACGAGGACGGCTTCGCCCTCCCCGTCTTCAGGCCTGCGAAGTAGCGATGGACTTCTCCTTCACCGAAGAGCAAGAAGCGATCCGCGCGCTCGCGGCCGAGATCCTCGGCGCCGAGCTGACGCAGGAGCGGCTCCGGGCGGCCGAGCGGGAAGCCGACTGGAGCGACGCGGCGCTCTGGCAGAAGCTCGCCGAGGCGAACCTGCTCGGCGTCGCGATCCCCGAGGCGTACGGCGGCATGGGGATGGGCTTCCTCGAGCTCTGCGTGCTGCTCGAGCAGGTGGGCAGGCACGTCGTGCCCGGCTCCTGGCTCGCGACCCTCGTGCACGGTGCGCTCCCGCTCGCCGAGTTCGGCACGGAGGCGCAGAAGCAGGCCTGGCTCCCGCGCGTCGCCGCCGGGAAGGCGTGCCTCTCCGCCGCGCTCGAGGATGCGGGCTCGGCCGAGGGCGCACCGCCCGCGACGCGCGCGCGCCGCGAGGGCGCTGCCGTCGTGCTCGACGGCCGGAAGCGCGCCGCGGCCGGCGCCGGCGCGGGGGACCTGCTCCTCGTGCCTGCGAGCGACGAGCGCGGCGTTGCGATCTACCTCGTGGAGCGCGGCGCGGCAGGCCTCTCGCTCGCCGCTGCCGTCACCTCGGCCGGCGAGCCGCTCTTCGACGTGACACTCTCTCGAGTGCGTGTTGGCGCGGAGGCGCGACTCGGCGGCCCGGGCGCGGACGGCGCGGCGATCCTCGCCTGGCTCGCGCCGCGCGTCCTCACCGCGCTCGCTGCGCTCCAGGTCGGGGTGTCCGAGCGCGCGCTCCGGCTGACCGCCGACTACGTGAAGGAGCGCGTCCAGTTCGGGGTGCCGATCGGCTCCTTCCAGGCCGTGCAGCACCGCGAGGCCGACGGCTTCATCGACCTCGAAGCGATGCGCTGGACGCTCTGGCGCGCCGCCTGGCGCCTCGTGGAGGGACTTCCCGCCGAGCGCGACGCCGCGGTCGCGACGTTCTGGGCCGCCGAGGGCGGCTCGCGCATCGCGAACGCGAGCCTCCACCTCCACGGCGGCCTGGGCTCCGACGTGGACTACCCGATCCACCGCCATTTCCTGTGGTCCAAGGCGCTCGAGCTCGCGGGCGGCGGCGCGAGCGCGACGCTCGCCCGCCTCGGCGCGGAGCTGGCGCAGGCCGGTCCGGGAGAGCCGAGATGAAGACACGACGCTTCGAAGACGTGAAGGTGGGCGAGGAGCTCCCTCCGCTCGACGTCCCGACCACGGCCTCGCTCGTGGTCGGCGGCGCGCTCGCCTCGCGCGACTTCACGCCCGTGCACCACGACAAGGCGGCCGCGCAGGCGCAGGGTCTCCCCGACGTGTTCATGAACATCCTCACCACGAATGGGCTCGTGGGCCGCTTCGTCACGAACTGGGCGGGCCCCGACGCGCTCGTGCGCGGCGTCAAGACGAAGCTCGGCGGGCCCAACATGCCGGGTGACACGTTGAAGCTCCGCGGCAAGATCGCAGATGCGAAGGACGGGGTCGTCGCGATCGAGGTGATCGGCAACAACGCGTGGGGCAACCACGTGAGCGCGACCGTACGGGTCGAGCTCCCCCGGAGGTAGGACGTGCCTACGACGCTCAAGGACGAGGCCGCCATCGTCGGGATCGGCCAGACGAAGTACTCGAAGAACTCGGGCGTGTCCGAGCTCGCGCTCGCGTGCGAGGCGGTGCGGAACGCGATCCGCGACGCGGGCCTCCGGCCCTCCGACATCGACGGCCTCACCACGTTCATGATGGACACGAACGACGAGATCGACGTCGCGCGCGCCGTCGGCATGGGCGACTTCCACCTGTTCAGCCGCATCCCGTACGGCGGCGGCGGCGCGACCAGCATCGTCCACCAGGCGGCGATGGCGCTTGCGACGGGCACCTGCAAGTACGTCGTCGCGTACCGCGCGCTGAACGGCCGCTCGGGGCAGCGCTATAGCCAGGGCGTCAGCGGCAACATCGTGACGAGCGACCTGATCCACTGGAGCTGGTACATGCCGTGGGGGCTCCTCACGCCCGCCAGCTGGGTCGCGATGTTCACGCAGCGCTACATGCACGAGTACGGCGCGACGGCGCACGACCTCGCGCAGGTGGCGATCACGACGCGGAAGCACGCGGTGAACAACCCGGCCGCGACGTTCTACCGCCGCCCGCTCACGGAAGCGGAGTACATGAACGCGAAGTGGATCTGCGAGCCGCTGCGGCTCTACGACTGCTGCCAGGAGAACGACGGCGGTTCGGCGGTGGTGCTCACCACGCCCGAGCGGGCGCGCGATCTCGCGCAGAAGCCGGCGCTGATCCGCGGCATCGCCTGCGCGGCGGGCGCCGACCAGGAGCAGATGACGAGCTTCTACCGGCCCGACATCAGCTACGTCCCCGAGATGGACCTCGTCGCGAAGACGGTCTACGAGATCAGCGGGCTCGGGCCCGACGACGTGGACGCGGCGGTGATCTACGACGCCTTCACCTCGATCGTGCTGTTCCAGCTCGAGTCGTTCGGCTTCGCGAAGCGCGGCGAGGCGAAGGACTTCGTGCAGGACGGGAACCTCGGCGTCGGCGGGCGCCTCCCGACCAACACGCACGGCGGGCAGCTCTCGGAGGCGTACATCCACGGCGTGAACGGCGTCGTCGAGGGCGTGCGGCTGATCCGCGGCACCTCGCCGAACCAGCCCCCGAAGAACGGCCACGTGCTCGTGACCTCGGGGATCGGCGTGCCGACAAGCGCGATGATCCTCGGGCAGATGAACTAGGAACGGGGACGTTCTTCAAAACGTCAAAACGATCTGAGACCGTTCGCGTTTTGACGTTTTGAAGAACGTCCCCGAGAGGAGGCAACGATGCGAGAAGCAGTCATCGTCGAGGCGCTGCGGACGCCCATCGCGCGCGGGAAGCTCGGCAAGGGCGAGCTGTCGGGCTTCCACGCCGCGCAGCTGCTCGGGCGCGTGCAGGTGGCGCTCGTCGAGCGCGCCGGGATCCGGCCGCAGGACGTCGAGCAGATCTTCGGCGGCTGCGTGACGCAGGCGGGCGAGCAGTCGAACAACATCACGCGCCACGCCTGGCTCGGCGCCAACCGCGCGGACTACTCGACCGCCGGCACGACGATCGACGTGCAGTGCGGCTCGGGGCAGCAGGCCAACAACCTGGTCAGCGCGCTGATCAAGGCCGGCAGCATCGACTGCGGGATCGCGTGCGGGATCGAGCTGATGAGCCACGTCGGCCTCGGCGCGAACGTGATGAACGGCCCCGGCTTCTTCCTCCCGCCCGATTTCCCCTGGGACGAGCCGATGTCTCAGTTCATCGCGGTCGAGCGCATTGCGAGCGGGCGCGGCATCAAGCGCGAGCAGGCCGACCAGTTCGCGCTGCGCTCTCAGCGCCTCGCGAAGCAGGCGCGGGACGAGGGGCGCTTCACGCGCGAGATCCTGCCCATCGACGCGCCCACGCTCGGCGACGACGGGAAGCCCACCGGCGGCACGCACCGCGTGACGCAGGACCAGGGCATCCGCGAGACCACCATGGAGGGCCTCGCGGCGCTGAAGCCCGTGCAGGAGGGCGGCATCCACACGGCGGGCAACTCGTCGCAGGTCTCCGACGGGGCGGCCGGCCTCCTCTACATGAGCGCCGAGAAGGCGAAGGCGCTCGGGCTCCGTCCACGCGCGCGGCTCCGCTTCGACGCCGTGGTGGGCTCGGACCCGACGCTCGTGCTCACCGGTCCGATCGACGCCACGCGCCGCTTCCTCGCGAAGAGCGGCATGTCGCTCCGCGACATCGACCTCTTCGAGTGCAACGAGGCCTTCGCCGGCGTCGTGCTCGCGTGGCTCCAGGAGTTCCCGGAGATCGACCCGGAGAAGGTCAACGTGAACGGCGGCGCGATCGCGCTCGGCCACCCGGTGGGCGCGACGGGCTCGCGGCTCCTCGTCTCGGCGCTCCACGAGCTCGAGCGCACCGGCAAGGGCAGCGCGCTCGTCACGATGTGCTGCGGCTCGGCCGTCGGCACCTGCACCGTGATCGAGCGGATCTGACCAAGCCACGCAGCAAGCCGGGCGAAGCCCGGCGCGCAGTGAGCGGAGCGAACGGAGGAACGAGATGGGGACGCTCAACGGCAAGGTCGCGATCGTCACCGGCGGCGGGCAGGGGCTCGGCCGCGTCGAGGCGCTCGCGCTCGCGAAGGAAGGCGCCGCGGTCGTCGTGAACGACCTCGGCACGAACGCGGACGGCTCGGGCGCCTCGGAGGCGCCCGCGCGCGACGTCGTGAAGGAGATCGAGGCGGCGGGCGGCAAGGCCATCGCCGCGTTTGGCGACGTCGCGGACTGGGCGCAGTCCGAGCGCATCGTGAAGTCGGCGATCGATCAGTTCGGCGACCTCCACATCGTCGTCAACAACGCGGGCTTCTCGCGCGACGGCATGATCGTGAAGATGACCGAGGACATGTGGGACTCGGTGCTGCGCGTCCACGCGAAGGGCCATTTCTGCATGATCCGCCACACCATGTCGTACTGGCGCGACCGCTCGAAGGCGAACGGCGGTCACCCCATCCATGGGCGGCTGATCAGCACGGCGTCGGACGCGTTCATGATGGGCAACCTCGGCCAGCCGAACTATGCGGCGGCGAAGGCGGCGATCACCCACCTGACGCTCTCGGCAGCGCGCGAGTGCCAGCGGCTGGGCGCCACGGCGAACGTGATCCTGCCGCGGGCGCGCACGCGCATGACCTCGCAGGGCCCGTGGGCGGCGATCTTCCAGAAGCCGGCGGAGGGGTTCGACACCTTCTCGCCCGAGCACATCGGGCCGGTGGTGGCGTGGCTGGCGTCGCCGCATGCCGCGAACGTGTCGGGGAACCTGATCCAGGTGTGGGGCAAGCACGTGCGCGTGTACGCCGCGCCGCAGCCCGTGCTCGACCACGAGAACGAAGTGCCGTGGACGGTGGACGAGCTCCAGAAGGTGCTCGGCCCCTTCTTCGAGAAGCGGAAGCCGATCGAGGACTCGTTCGCCCTTCCGATGGCGTGATGCAGATCTACGCCTCCATCGACGACGTCCGGATGCCGCTCGCGGCGATGGCGGCGTTCGCCCAGCGCGCGGAGCGGCTCGACTGCGACGGGCTCGTCGTGCCCGAGGCCGTCTACGACGCGATCCCGGCCGCGACGCTCGCGCTCTCCGCCACCACGCGCCTCCGCGTCGCGACGGGCGTGGTCGTCGCCTTCGCGCGAAGCCCGATGCTCCTCGCGCAGGACGCCTGGGCGCTCGCGGAGCTCTCCGGCGGGCGCTTCGAGCTCGGCCTCGGCCCGCAGGTGAAGGGCAACGTCGAGAAGCGCTTCGGCATGCCGTGGTCGGCGCCGGCTGTGCGCATGCACGACTACGTGAGCGCGCTCCGCGCCGTGTTCGCGAGCTGGCAGCACGGGAAGCCGCTCCGCCACGAGGGCCCGAGCTACACGCTCACGCGCATGCAGCCCTTCTTCGCGCCCGCGAAGCTCACCTGCGCCGAGCCCGCCATCCTGCTCGGCGCGATCGGGCCGAAGCTGATCGGCGTCGCGGGCGAGCTCGCCGACGGCCTGATCGCGCACCCGACGAACTCGACGCCCGGCTACCTCCGCGACGTGGTCCGCCCCGGCCTCGCCGCGGGCGCGCGCAAGGCGGGCCGCGCGCCGAGCGCGATCCGCGTGATCGCGAACCCGATGACCGCGACGGGCGCCGACGCGCCCACCGTCGCCGCCGAGCGCGAGGCCGCGCGCGACGTGCTCGCCTTCACCTACAGCACGCCCGCCTACTGGCCGACGCTCGAGCACCACGGCTGGGGCGACGTCGGACGCGCGCTCCTCGCGCGCACCAAGGCGGGCCAGTGGGACGGCATGCGCGAGCTCGTCACCGACGCGATGCTCGACGCGCTCGTGCCGACCGCGCCCTTCGCCGGGATCGCGGCGCTCCTCGCCGAGCGCTACGCCGGGGTGGCCGACGCGCTCACCCTGCGCCTCCCGAAGGACCCCGGCCACGACGTCGCCTTCGCGCGCGTGGTCAGAGCGCTCCGCGAGAGCTGAGGAGAGGAGATGGCCACGAAACGGAAGATCGAGCCGGCGCTCACCGCGCCGCACAAGCTCGCGTACACCTACAAGCGCTCGCTCGGGCCCGTGCTCTCGCGCTTCTTCACGGCGCTCCGGGAGAAACAGATCCTCGGCGTGCGTCGCCTCGACGGCAGCGTGATGGTGCCGCCGAAGGAGTACGACCCCGAGACGGGCGAGGCGCTCGGCGAGCTGGTGCCCGTGGCGGACACCGGCGTGGTCACGAGCTGGGCCTGGGTGGCGAAGCCGCGCAAGCAGCAGCCGCTCGCGAAGCCCTTCGCCTACGCGCTGATCCGGCTCGACGGCGCCGCCACCCCGCTCCTCCATGTCGTGGACGCGGGCCGCGAGAGCGCCATGAAGACCGGCATGCGCGTGCGCGCGCGCTGGGCGAGGGAGCCCGCGGGCAGCATCACCGACATCCAGGCGTTCGAGCCCATGAAGAGGGAGAGACGATGAGCGAGGCGAAGGAGCCGCTCGAGCTGCTCCGCATCCCGATCGAGCTCGACTACACGTTCTCGGCCGGCCAGTCCGCGTCGCGCTTCCTGCGCGGAATCGCCGAGGGCAAGCTGCTCGGCCAGAAGTGCCCGGTGGACGGCCGCGTCTACTTCCCGTCGCGCGGCGCCTGCCCGCAGCACGGCATGCCGTTCGGCGGCGACACGCTCGAGCTCTCCGACAAGGGCACGATCGTCACCTACGCGATCGTGCGCGTGCCGTCGGAGAACATCCCGCTCGAGCTGCCGTACATCGCGGTGCAGGTGCTGCTCGACGGGGCGGACACCGTGCTGATGCACCTCCTCAAGGCGAAGCTCGAGGACGTGCACATGGGCATGCGCGTGAAGGCGACGTGGCGACCCAAGTCGGAGTGGACGACCTCGGTGGGCAACATCCTCTACTTCGAGCCGATCGCGGAGCCCGACGCGCCCTACGACTCGTACAAGGAGCACATCTGATGCGCGAGGTGGCGGTGGTCGGCTTCACCCAGTCGCCGTGCATGCGGCGCGAGCCCGACCGCAACGAGGTCGAGATCCTGATCCCGGTGATCCACGAGCTCCGGAAGAGCCTCGGCTTCGAGAAGGAGAGCTTCGACTTCGTGTGCTCCGGCTCGAGCGACTACCTGGCGGGCCAGTCCTTCGCGTTCGTGTCGGGCCTCGACGCGATCGGCGCCTGGCCGCCGGTCTGCGAGTCGCACGTCGAGATGGACGGCGCGTGGGCGCTCTACGAGGCCTGGGTGAAGATGCAGATGGGCTACGCCGACACCGCGCTCGTCTACGGCTTCGGCAAGCCCTCGATGGGCGACCTGCCCATCACCATGGCGCTCCAGCTCGATCCGTACGTGAACACGCCGCTCTGGCCGGACGCGATCTCGCTCGCCGCGCTCCAGGCGCGGCTGCTCCTCGACGCCGGCCTCGTCACCGAGCGCGAGATGGCCGAGCACGCGGTGCGCGACCGGAAGAATGCGAAGCGGAACCCGTTCGCGCAGGTGAAGGGCGACTTCCAGGCGGCGAGCCTGCTCAAGAAGCCGAAACTAGTGTCCCCGCTCCGTCAGCACGACTGCGCGCCGATCTCGGACGGCGCCTCGGCGGTGGTGCTCGCGGCGGGCGACCGCGCGCGCGAGCTCGCGAAGCGCCCGGCCTGGATCCGCGGCATCGCGCACATCGTCGAGCCGCAGGAGCTCGGCGTGCGCGATCTCACCCGTTCGCGCTCGACGGAGCTCGCCGCCGCTCGGGCGGGCATCTGGAAGGGCGCGGTGGACGTGGCCGAGCTGTCCGCGCCGTTCACGCACCAGGAGATCCTGGTCGAGCGGGCGCTCGGGCTGGGCGCGAAAACGAGGATCAACCCGTCGGGCGGCGCGCTCGCGGGCAATCCGCTGATGGCCGTCGGCCTCTCGCGGATCGGCGAGGCGGCCCGGCGCATCTGGGACGGGAGCGCCTCGCGCGCGGTGGCGCACGCCACCTCGGGGCCGTGCCTGCAGCAGAACCTCGTCTGCGTGTTGGAGGGCTGAGCGATGGCCGAGCTCTGTGGCGTGATCGGGATCGGGCAGACGAAGTATCAGTCGGCGCGGAAGGACGTCTCGATGCCGGGCCTGGTGCGCGAGGCGGCCGAGCGCGCGCTCGAGGATGCGGGCTGCACCTGGCGCGACATCGAAGCCGTCGTGATCGGGAAGGCGCCCGACATGTTCGAGGGCGTGATGATGCCCGAGCTGTTCCTGGTGGACGCGCTCGGCGGCGCCTACAAGCCGATGCTGCGCGTGCACACCGCGGGCAGCGTGGGCGGCTCGACGGGCATCGTGGCGGCGAGCCTGGTGCAGGCGGGCGTCCACGAGCGCGTGCTCTGCGTGGCCTACGAGAAGCAGAGCGAGTCGAACGCGACGTGGGCGCTCTCGATCGCGCTGCCGTTCAGCGTGGCGACGGTCGCGGGCGCCGGTGGCTACTTCGCGCCGCTCGTGCGCGGCTACATCCGGCGCTCGGGCGCGCCCGAGGACACCGGCATCCGCGTCGCGGTGAAGGACCGCCAGAACGCGCTCAAGAACCCGCTCGCGCACCTCCAGCTCGAGGACATCAGCTTCGAGAAGGTCGCGAACTCGCCGATGCTCTGGGACCCGATCCGCTACCTCGAGACGTGCCCGTCGTCGGACGGTGCGTGCGCGATGGTGTTTGCGAGCGAGCGCGTCGCGGACCGGCAGAGCAAGCCCGTGGCCTGGGTGCACGCGACCGAGATGCGGAGCGAGCCGACGATGTTCTCGGGCCGCGACCAGGTGATCCCGCGCGCCACGCTCGACAACGCGGCCTCCCTCTACAAGAAGGCGGGGATCACGAAGCCGCGCGAGGAGATCGACTGCGCGGAGATCTACGTGCCGTTCTCGTGGTTCGAGCCGATGTGGATGGAGGGGATGCTCATCACGGAGCGGAACGAGGGTTGGAAGATGACGTACGAGGGCGCCACGGCCCTCGACGGCGACTTCCCGGTGAACATGTCGGGCGGGGTGCTGTCGTCGAACCCGATCGGCGCCTCGGGCCTGATCCGCTTCGCCGAGTCCGCGCTCCAGGTGCGCGGCCTGGCGGGCGCGCACCAGGTAGACGGCGCGCGGCGGGCGCTCGGCCACGCCTACGGCGGCGGCTCGCAGTACTTCTCGACCTGGATCGTCGGCTCGGCGAAGCCCTGAACCTTCACGAGGGGACGTACCTTTTCCTTCACGAAAGCCGATCGCCCCGATTCGTGAAAGAAAAGGTCCGTCCCCGGATTTCACGAAAGGAGACGTTGTGAGTCTCGGATTCTGGAACTTCGCGAAGCAGGACCCGCAGGCGCTCGCACTGGTAACGCCCGACGAGCGGCGCGTCTCGCGCGGCGCGCTCGCCGCCGCCTCGAACCGGCTCGCGCGCGGGCTCCGCGCGCTCGGCCTCGCGCCGGGCGACGCGGTCGCCGTCGTGCTCGAGAACGGGGAGCCCTTCGTCGAGCTCTACCTCGCCTGCTTCCAGGCGGGCCTGTACCTGGTGCCGATCAACAACCACCTCGCGGGCCCCGAGATCGCCTACATCGTCGAGAACTCCGAGGCGAAGGTGTTCGTGACGAGCCCGCGCTTCCGCGAGGCCGTCGAGAAGGCGCTGCCGGAGCTCCCGCTGCCGGCGACGCACCGCTTCTCCGTCGGTGCGCTCCCGGGCTTCCGGCCCTACGCCGACCTCGGCGCCGACCAGCGCGACGCCGAGCTGGACGGCCGCACCGCGGGCGCCGTGATGAACTACACCTCGGGCACGACCGGGCGGCCGAAGGGCGTGCGCCGCCCGCTCTCGGGCCTGGATCCGGATCTCATCGGTGGCCTCTTCACCGCCTTCCAGCAGATGTTCGGCGTGAAGCC
>Ga0187893_10003459_pt1 | contig 32000 bp, 22 predicted proteins | sample MA1701074metaG_FD_139574 | JGI IMG/M metagenome (GOLD analysis project Ga0187893, IMG submission 139574) | White microbial mat communities from a basaltic lava cave in the Kipuka Kanohina Cave System on the Island of Hawaii, USA - MA170107-4 metaG ...
GCCGCTCCTTCCGGTCCTCGCGCTGATGCGCTCGGCCTCCAGGCGGGCCTCGCAGCCGCCCGCTGGCGCGGGCCCCCGGCTGCTCCGGCGGTCCGCGGCTCCGCACTGCTCGCCGCTCCCCTCCGGGCACGTCTCGGAGGCCGGGTACCCGCGTAGCGGGTGCCTTCGTGGTACCCGCCTCCTCCGACCGTTTGCTCCTGCGCATTGCTCGGAGCAAACCCTCCGCGTCCTCTGCGGTTAACGGATTCCCCCGTCACTCCCCCCGCAGAGCGGGGATGATCGGCGACCGCACCGCCGCCCGGACGGCCGCGGCGCCCGAGGCGAGCCCGATCGCGGCCGCACCGGCGAGCGTCGCGGCGAGCGCGCCCCACGACACTGATGCTTCGGCCGCCGGACCGTTCAAGTGCGGCGCTGCGGCCACGAGAGCGGAGAGAGCGCCGGTGCCGAGCCCGGCCGTCACGAGGAGCGCGTTCTCGGCGAGGACGACCGCCGCGAGGAAGCCGCCGCGGTAGCCGAGGGCCCGCAGGAGGGCCAGCTCACCGCGCCGCTCCATCACGGCCCGCAAGAGGACCGCCCCCAGGCCGACCGCCCCCAAGAGGAGCCCGAGCCCTCCGAGGACACGGAACGTTTCGAGGTACGCCAGCTCCACCGATCGGAACTCCTCCAGGAGACGGCGCGCCGCCACCGGATCGAACCCGTGCCGCCCGAGCCCTTCCCCGAGGGCGCGCACGACTCGCTCCACCCGACCGGCCGGACCTCCGATGAGGAAGAACCGGTAGCCCTCCAGGGCGGGAAAGAGCGCGAGGAAGTCCGCCTCCGAGACGATGATCGATCCCTGGAGGATGCTCCCCGAGAGGAGGCCGACGACGCGCAGCTTCGCGGCCGCGCCCCGCCCGTCCTCAACCTCTACCGTCTCCCCCAGAGCGACGTGGAGCATCCACGTCGCCGTGGCTTCGTCGAGGATCGCTGGACGGGTTCCGTCGGCGAGCGGCTTCTCGAGGAGCCGCCAGGGGTTCTCCGGTTCTCCTTCGCTCGCATGGAAGCGGAAGCCTCCGCGACGGACGAGCTCCGGCGGGGCGCCGAGGACGCGCGGCGTCCCAATCTTGTAGAGGTTGAGGCAGCTCGCGTCATCTCCGCCGGCGGCTCGCAGGCCGAACGGTTCGACGCCCGTCCAGTCGACCGGCGCCCCATCGAGCGTCGAGGGGATGCCGGCCGCCGCGCGCCCTGCGGCCCGATCGATCCGCGAAAAGACCGGGACGTCGGTCCAGGCCGCGAAAGAGAATCCGCCGGTGCCGCCGCTCGGGGCGCTGTCCGCCTCCGACCCACTGCGGCGGACCGCGCCGGCCGCCACCACCACGAACGCCGCCAGTGCGACGAGGCCCGCGGTGAGCGTCGAGCGCCCCGGATTGCGGCGAGCGTTCAAGAAGCCGAGGGTGAGACACGCCCGGGCGCGCCCTCGGCCCGTCCAGGGCGAGTTCGTGGCGATGGGGGAGATCATCGCGGCGCGCAGAGAGAAGATGCCGGCGGCAAGCAGCGCGGCTCCCGCTCCGAAAAACGCGGCCGGTCCGGAGAAACCGAGCGCCGCGACGATCGCCAGCAGCGCTGCAAACCCCCCGGCGACGACAGCGGCGGCGAGACTCCATCGGCGCCGCCGTTCGCAAGTTCCGTGACGCGCTCCATGGCCGCTATCGAAGCTTCCGGCAAGAAGGGCGCGGGGGGCGGCGCGGGCGATGCGGCGGGCGCTCCAGGCCGCGCAGGCCGCGACGACCGCTACCGTGATGAAGAAGCCGAGCACCAAGCTCGCCGGCGGGGCGTGCAGCTCGACCCGCGGCGGCCTCATCGCAGCCTCGAAGCGGTCGAGGAGCCCTTCGAAGAGCCAGCGGGAGTAGAAGGGGGCGAACGGAAGGCCCACCAGGGCCCCGGCGCCGCAGACGAGGAGCCCTTCGACGGCCGCCAACCGCCGCAGGAGCGTTCCGCGGAAGCCCACCGCGCGCAGGATCCCCCATTCGTGGGCGCGGCGGTCGAGGCCGATCGCCCAGAGGAGGCCCGCCAGGAGCGATGCGGCCGCGATGAGGAAGGCGCTGAAGGCCGTGAAGAGCGCCCGGAAGTCGGCCGAGCCTTCGGATGCGGCCAGCGCCTCGGCCCGAACGGGACGGAAGACGAGCCCGAACCGGCCGGCATCGATCTTCTTCAGCTCCGCGCGGAGGAGTTTTTCGGTCTCCGCGAGGCTCCGGCCCCTCGCGGGGCCGATGCGGACGGCCGTCGCGGCGCCGAAGCGGTTTCCCCAAAGCCTCCGCCCCGTTTCAAGGGAGATGAATGCCTTCGGCGTGGCGCGGTGCGCCTCCCAGTAAGCCTCATCGCGCGGCCGGATGCGCTTGGTGTCCACGGGGAACGGCGGATCCCAGTCGGCAAGCCGCCGCGCCTCGGTCACGCCGGGAAAAGCGGGCGTCAGACCGCGGTCGTCGGCCAGCCCCCACCACGCCGCCACGCCTCGCACCTCGAACTCCGCACGGGCCGTCGAAAGCGTGCCGCCGCTCTCGACGACGTAATACTCGATCGCGACGCGGTCGCCGGAGGCCGCGCCGAGGTCTTCGGCGGCCCACTCGCCGAGGAGGATCTCCCCGGAGGCCGGAGCCGGTACCACAGTTGGATCCGGAGCCGGAGCGATTCCGGCCATCGCGAGCTGGCCCAGGGGCGCCGCCGCGGCCGCATCGAGCGCGGTCACCGTAGAGTACGGGATCTCCTTGCGATCCTTCCCCGGCGTCACGAGCGCGATCGTGTTCGCGAGGTACGTGAAGATTGGAGCCGAGGAGGCTTCTATCACCCGAGCGGCGCCGAGGAGAGCCTCCTCGGAGGCCCCATCGAGCTGAAACGCGGCGCTCTCGATCTGGATGAAACCGCGGTCGGCTCGCACTTCGACCTTGAGCCCGATGTCCTCGACTTCCGCCGCACGCGGCAGCTCCTCCTCGAGGAGCCGAGCCCCGTCTTCCCGGGAGGCCGACGAGCCGGTGTCTCGAGCCGAAACGAGGAGCGCATTGGCCCTTCCGGCGAGCCCCAGCGCCCGCGACAGCTCCGCCAGGTCGAGGTAGACGTTCCGGGGAACGCGCTGGCTCTTCTCGATCGAGAAGAGACCGGCGCCACGGTCCTCGATCACCGAAAGCACGTCGAGCCGGACCGAACGGGCCGGATCGTCGCGGCGGCCGGCGAGCGACTCCCTCGCCGCTCCGCCGCGGGGCTCGATCGCGATGACGATCGTGTCGCCGGCCTTGACGCCAAGGTCGTCTGCGAGCCGGCGGTTGACGACCGCCCGGCGGCCCGACGGAAGAAACGGCGGGGCCGAAGGACGAAGCGATGGCCCTGGAACCGACTGAGGCGGCCCGGCGAGGAGGGTGAAACCCTCCGGTGGAAGTCCGATGGCCTTGACCGCGCCGATCGATGGGCCGGTTCCCTCCGGCCGCGCCGCCGCGGCGCTCCCCCGCAGGAGAAGCGCGGGGGCGATCGCCTGGAACTCTCCCCCCACGCGGGGTCGGGCGGCAAGCCCGGCGGCGAGCCCGACTGTGAACGGTCGCTCGGCGATGAGCACCTGATCGACGCCGCCGAGCCGCTCGACGGCCAGAGAGCGCAAGGTCCCCCGCACCGAATCCCCGACGAGGAGAGCCCCCGCAAGCGCCGCACATGCCACCGCAGAGGCGAGCGCGGCACCGAGGTGCGCGCGCCGGTGGTGAACAAGGCCGGCAAACACCAGCCGGGCCAGGGTAAGTCGCGGCGCGGAGACGGGACGCAAGGCCCCCTCTGTGCGTCCTCCGTGTCCTCCGTGGTTAACGTCTTCTTCCTTCACCAGCATCCCCCTCCAGCCAAGTCGGGATTGTAGGCGCTGCCCATCACCAGGTAAAATCCCGTCCGGTCGCGGCGGGGGTTCGGCTGCGACCTGAAGGATCTCGAAAATCCCGATCCAGGCAGAGGAAAGTCCAGGAGTCCCACGATGCAGCACCAACTCCGTCTCTGTGTCTATGTCGTCCTTGCGGCTTCGGGGATGGTCCGCGCCGACGAAGTGCGCGATGACTTTCCCGTCTACGCCGCCGACTGGGTCTTCCGAGTGCCGAAGTGCGGCCCGAAGCTCAACCTGACGGATCGCGACGGCTTCGCTCGTATCTTCGTCGACGCCGGGGCCACGAGTGGCGGCTACGACAACTGGTCGGGTGCGGACTACGCGCCCACCCTCGAGCGATCCGACATGGGGAGCGGCGACTGGACGATCTCGACGCGGCTGGAGTTTGAAATCCCGCCGGCGGGCGCCAACTATCACGCCGGACTTTTCTTCGCCTATGGCACGCACTCGAACAACGACCTCGTCTACTGGGGCGAGTACGGTTTCAACGGCCAGCTCGCCGTCGAGCGGGTAGGGAACAACATCCGCCCGCTTTACACCGCCGATCCCGGGCCCATCTCGCTCCAGATCCAGAAAGAAGGGAATGCCTACCACTTCCGCCACCGGGCGACGGACGACGTCGACTGGATCGAGGACGTGGTCCTCGCGAACATCAACTCGCCGGAGCCCGTGATGCGCGTGGGTCTGGTCGTGAAGACGTGGGGCGGCGGGGGGGCCCCCGAGGTTGCGGCCGACTTCGACTACTTCGACCTCCTCGTGCCCAACGCCACCCTCCCCGCCGATCCGAACCCCGACCCGATCCCGCAACTCTCGCCCCTCACGGGCTTGAGCTGCACGAAGACGCCGGCCGGGGGGCTCGACCTCGCTTGGACGGTCTGCGAGGGGGCGGTCAGCCCCATCGAGGTCTACGTGACGGGCCAGCTCGTCGACACGCTGCCCGGGGAGGCGACGAACGCCGTCATCCCCCCGCCGCTGCCGGGTGGGTCGATCATCAACGTCGAGGTGAAGAACGGCTTCAGCACGTCCGTCACCTGCGCCCTCGTCGATCCCCTCCTCGATCTCTGCGACGAGTTCGATGAGGATCCTGAGGGCGGCGGCATCTGGACGCTCCGGACGCCGAAGATCGCCGCCGACGGGCCGAGGGTGAGCATCGAGGACAACCCCGGTTACCTTCGGTTTTTCGTCCCCTCGGGGGCCGTCGCCGGAGGGAACTTCGACAATTGGACCAACGTCGACCTCGCTCCGAGCCTCGAACGAAAGGACATGGGCACGCGCGACTGGGTCATAAGCACCCGCCTCGAGTGGAACGGCGAACTCGGATCGCCGGGCGCGACGCACCACGTGGGGCTTATGGTCGCATTCGGGGAAGGGTCGCCGATCGACGCATTCAACGATGTGGTCTACTGGGGCCAGTACGGGAGTCCGACCACCCTCCGCGTCGAGCGGACCGGACAAGCGCTGACTACGGTCATTCCATTCCCCGGCGCGCCTGTCTCGCTGCAGATGCAGAAGACCGGAAACACCCTGATCTTCAGTCACCGCCAGGAAGACGCCGATCCGTGGATCACGGACGGCACCGCCCAGATCGTCCTCCCGTTCCCCGCGAATGCGGCCGCTTCGCCGCCCGCCGGCACGCCGCCTTCACGTGTGGGCCTCCTCATCAAGACATGGGGAGGCGGGCCGGAGGTCACCGCCGACTTCGATTACTTCTGCCTCCGGATCAACGACACCCTTCCCGAGCCGAAGATCGACGCGACTCCGACGGAAGGGACGGTGCCGCTCCCGGTGAGCTTCTCGGCGGCCGGGTCGGTGGACCCGAGCGGCGGCACGCTCACCCACGCGTGGGACTTCGGCGACGGCGCATCGGCGACTGGAGAGACGGCGCAGCACACCTACACCAGGGCCGGAGTCCATCCCGTGGTCCTCACCTCGACGGACAACGACAAGAACGCAGGGACCGCGCGGACGGAGGTCCTCGCCTCCGACAATGCGGCGCCGTTTGTCTTCGAGCGGTTGGGAACGGCGGGCCTCGGCGGAATCGTCAAAGTCGACTCAAGCGGCGCGATGCCCGTCCACTGCATTTCGGCGGGAGGAACCAACATCGGCCTCTCGACGGATCACGGCTTCTTCCTCTACCAGAAGTTCCCCGGCGATTTTTCGGTGAGCGCCAAGATTACCGCCGGGGATTTCTCTGCCCTCGTGGCCAAGGCGGGGCTCATGGTCCGCATTTCGGATGATGACCGCGCTCCCAACGTATTCATGGCCGTCGACGGGCCGAACGACGGCTATACGTTCCAGTTCCGGAGGGCCGAGCGGGGAGCCACGACGCGGGCGAACGTCACGCTGCCGACGCCGCGCGCCCCACTGCCCGCCTGGGTGAAGCTGGAGCGGCAGGGGAACACGTTCATCGGGTACTACTCTAAGGACGGGATCGCCTTCACGGAGTACTCGAGGGAGACGGCCCCGAACATCACCGCCGCCGAGCTCTTGGTCGGCTTCGCGGCCTGTTCGGGCGATGCCGATCTGCGGGCCGACTACTGTGCCGAGCTGAGCGGATTCGGGACCGGCCCGGCGTTGCCATCGGCCCCGACGGGGCTCATCGCGACCGCCGGTCCAGGCTCCGTGTCGCTCGACTGGAACAACAACCCCGAGCCCGATGTCACCGGCTACAACGTCTACCGCTCGAGCGGCGCCCCCTTCCAGAAGGTCAACGCCGCCCCCGTGGCGTCGAGCCAGTACGTGGACGCCGGCCTCACAGCGGGAGTCTCCTATTGCTACAAGGTGAACGCGATCGGTGCGGCGGGGGAAGGGCCGCAGTCGACGGAGGCCTGCGCCACCCCAATGTCGCCTCAGAATGGTTTCCGCCGCGGGGACGCGGATTCAAGCCGAGTGCTCGACCTGACGGATCCGATCACCGTGTTGAACTTCCAGTTCCAAGGCGGGCCGGTGCCAAGCTGCCTCGATGCGGCGGATGTGGACGACACCGGGACGCTGGACCTGACGGATGCGGTCTACAGCTTGAACTTCCAGTTCCTCGCCGGTCCGCCTCCCCCGGAGCCGGGCCCGGATGTCTGCGGACCTGACCCGACGCCCGACGTGGGGGCCGACCTCGGCTGCGCCACGCCGTGCCCGTGAGGGGCGGAGCGGGTTACTTGAAGAGCGCCTGCACTTCCTTGAAGCGGGGGTGGCGGGCGTCGGCGAGCAATTCGAAGGCGGCCATTTCCGTCGTCGTGAGAATCGTCCCTGCCGACTCCATGCGCCGCAGGGCGATCTCGCGGTCTGATGCGCGGCGCGACTGAACGGCATCGACGGCAACGTGCACCGGATAGCCGGCGGCGAGGAGGTCGTGCACGGTCTGCTGGACGCAGACGTGGGTCTCGATGCCGCAGACCAAGAGCGACTGCGCGCCGAGCGCCTGCAGCCGCTCGGGCACGCCCGAGCAGCCCATGGAGCTGAAGGCGGTCTTCTCCGGGATCTCCGTGGGCCCGAGGGCCTCCTTCAGCTCGCCGGCCGTGTGGCCGAGCCCCTTCGGATACTGCTCGGTCACCAAGATGGGCAGATCGAGGAACCGAAAGGCCCGCACGAGCTTCACGCAGCCGGCCGCCATGGCTTCGAACTCGGCGATGGCGGAGCGGAAGCGCTCCTGGACGTCGACGACGATCAGCGCTGTGGCCTCCGGGTGGAGGAGGCGGGGATGGCGGGGCATGCAACGCGCGATCATGCCGCGGCGCGAGGAAGCGATCAAGGGGCGGGGGCGGCCGGGGCCGCGGTTGCCGCTGCGGACATCCCATCGCCGCTCCGCGGCGGCGGGGGCTCCGACACAACTCACCGGCCGGCCGCTCGGTCCTTGCGTCGGGCGTATTCGTCGTCCAGACGGGCCATGACCGATGCCTGCAGGCAGTCGCACTTCTGCAGTCCCATTTCTCGCCCGGGAGTCGATCCTGGCCGCTGCTCTCCGACAACGCGCGAGGCGTCGGTTTCGTTCACCTGGAGAATCGCCCGGGGAGTGGAAGCACCCTGGCTAAAGAACTGAACTTCGCGCCAGCCCGAGGCTGCCCAATGGGCCGTGGGGGAGGCCGATTGGATGCTTCTCCAAACTCTGGCGATCGTTTCTCGGTCGGTTACCCTTACGGTCACGTCCGGACCGAAGTCCGCTCCGGAGCCTTGAAAAACGAGAAAGGCGGTCGACGATTTCGTCACGCCACGTTCACGAAGATCCAGGAGGAGCGAATTGACTGCATCCGACTGCGAAGTGGCCTGGCGTCCCGAGCAACCCGCGCACGTCGCGACGTAAGCCGCCATCGACACCGCCAACGTTCGCGCCGGCGAGTTAGAATGACTCGCGGAGCACCGACAATGGCCAGGCTTTCCAATACCCCGCGATGGGAGTCGGACCGCTGCCCGGGATGCCGGACGGACCTGCGCACATACGGGTTCGAGCTTATGGGCGAAGCTCGGTGCCCTCGTTGCGATATCGCTCTCTGGCACATCACGCTCCGTTCCGACACCGCGTTGTTCATCGATTTCGCGGGTGATCCAGGAATCAAGTCTCGGATCCAGGACTTCCTCGCCGAGCGACTCGAGGTCGCCCGGCAGGAGCTCGAGTCGAATCCAGAACTTCTCCGCGGATTGAGCGACGACTCGCTGGAAATTGTCGAGTTGGTCGTGCAGATCGACGAGGCCACGGACACGGATGGCACCGGATAATCGACGCGGCGCGTTCCATCGAGCGCTCCGCCTCCTCGGCCGTGGGGTCCGCGCTCTCCCTCACGTGCTTCGCGGGGGCATCGTCCTCGGATTCTGCCCGATCTGCGAGAAGCGCACACTCTTCGTCGCCGAGGGGCCGTGGCTCAGGGATCATTTCCTCTGCGTCCGCTGCCGGAGCATCCCGCGCTGGCGGGCGCTCATTGCGGTCCTCGAAGAGTCCTTCCCGCGCTGGCGCGAGCTTGCGATCCACGAGTCTTCCCCGGGCGGCCCCGCTTCGGACTTGCTCGCTCGGGAGTGCAAGGGATACGTCGCCACGCAGTTCTTTCCAGAGATTCCGCCGGGCTCCGCGAAGGACGGCGTCCGCTGCGAAGACCTCGAAGCGCAGACTTTCGCGGACGGCTCCTTCGACCTCGTCGTCACGCAGGACGTCTTCGAGCACATCCTCGACCCGAGGCGGGGCTTCCGCGAGGTCGCGCGGACGCTCAAGGCCGGTGGTGCTCACGTCTTCACCGTCCCCTGGCACCACTGGAAGGAGACCCTGGTGAGAGCGGTGAGGGAGAACGGCGCCATCCGCCACCTCGCTGAGCCCGACTATCATCGAAATCCGATCGACCCTCGCGGCTCGCTGGTCGTCACCGAGTGGGGACGCGATCTCTGCGAATTCATAAAGAAGCACTCCGGCCTCGCGACCGAGGTCGTGCGCCTGCGCGACCGCCGGCGAGGGATCGACGGGGAGTTCCTCGAGGTCTTCGTCAGCCGAAGGCAGCTTGGCGGCGACCGGCGGTAGAGAAACCTGGCCGCCCGAGCCCTTGACTTCGCATTCGGGTGTGGCGAGAGTTCGAATCCATGAACTGCTGGAGGGTTGTGAATCTGCGGGATCGAGAGGCGTGCCGTGCCTGAGAAGGACTGCGACGTGCTCGTCATCGGGGGCGGACCGGCCGGATCCACGGTCTCCACACTCGTCGCGAAACAGGGGTTCCGCGTCCGGCTCTTCGAACGCGATCGCTTCCCCAGGTTCCACATCGGGGAGTCGCTGATCCCGGAGACCTACTGGGTCCTCCAGAAGCTGGGCATGCTCGAAAAGATGAAGAAGAGCCGCTTCGTCAAGAAGTACAGCGTGCAGTTCGTCAACTCGAGCGGCAAGCAGTCGGCGCCCTTCTACTTCTGGGACAACAAGCCCCATGAGTGCTCGCAGACCTGGCAGGTCGTGCGGAGCGAGTTCGACCAGATGATGCTGAACAACGCCCGGGAGCACGGCGTGGAGGCCCACGAGGGGGTTCGCGTGCGCGACGTCCTCTTCGACGGGTCGCGCGCGACGGGAGCGGGGATCCAGAGGGCGGACGGCTCGCAGGAGGACGTGCGCGCGCGCGTGGTCGTGGACGCCAGCGGCCAGAGCGGGCTCCTGCAGAACAAGTTCAAGCTACGGATCTGGGATCCCCTCCTCAACAAGGGAGCCATCTGGACCTACTGGAAGGGAGCCTATCGCGACTCCGGCCGCGACGAGGGGGCCACCCTGGTCCTGCAGACCGCCGATCGGCGGGGATGGTTCTGGTATATCCCCCAGCACGACGACCAGGTCAGCGTCGGCGTGGTGGCGCCTTTCGATTCCCTCTTCAAGGGCCGCCGCAGCCACGAAGAGATGTATCAAGAGGCGGTGGAACTCTGCCCGGCCGTCAAGGAGCGCGTGGCGGGCGCTCGCCGGGTGACCGGCTACTTCGCCACCCGGGACTACTCCTACCGCGCCACGAAAGTCTCGGGCGACGGCTGGGTGTTAATCGGAGATGCGTTCGGCTTCCTCGATCCCTTGTATTCCTCGGGGGTCCTCCTGGCCCTCAAGTCGGGCGAGCTGGCCGCCGACGCGATCGGCGAAGGATTTCGCAACGGCGACCTGTCCGCTGCACAGCTTGGAAAGTGGGGACCCGCCTTCAACCAGGGAGTGGACCGCATGCGGCGGCTGGTTTGCGAGTACTACGACGGCTTCAGCTTCGGCCGGTTCGTGCGCGCCCACCCCGATCTGCGTGGCACCGTGACCGACCTCTTGATCGGCGATCTCTTCACGGACCGCGTGGACAAGGTCTGGCCGCCGATGGAAGGGATGTACCCGGAAGGGAAGAAGCCGCCCATCCTCTGGGACGCCGGAGTGCCGGCGGAGGAGGCCAAGGTCAAGTCGAGTTTCCTTTCTCTTCCGGAGGGACACAGACCATGAGAGGCTCCACCCGTCCGGCATGAAGGATCGGGGAGCTTCAGCCCGCGTATTTGAGGACCGCGCTCCGGGCCTGAAGGTCGATCAGCACGCCCGCGAGGCCCTCACGCGAGCCCGGCTGGATGCACACGGTCGGCCCGAGGGGGGCCGACCAGACCTGGCCGACGTCGGGTGATTCGTGGATGTGTCCGTGGAGGCTCATGCACGGCTGAACGCGCCTCAAGAACTCGTAGACGGCGCGTGAGCCGACGGGGAGTCCGCGGCCGCTTCTTCCTCCCGCGCAGAGGTCGAGGCCGAGCCCCGACGGCGGAGTGTGGATCACGTAGACCGCGCGCGCGGGATCCTCCGGCACGGGCAGCCGGGCAAGTTCCTCCTCGATTGTCGGAAGCCCCATTGCCTCCGCCGGCCAATCCATCACCTCGCGGAAGCCCGCGGCCGTCGAGAAAACCGCTCGACCGTTCTGCGGCGGGAACACGAAGCCCTCGCGGTCCCGCCGGCAGCGGTCCTTGAGGCGGAACGGGCAGTCCGGCACGAAGTCGAGGCCGATGAACTCGAATCCACCGAGCGCAACTTTCCTGCCGGCGATCGCGTGCGCCCCGTTCGCCCGCGCGCAGGCCGCCTCGAACCGCCCATCGAGCGCGCGGAGGTCGTCGTTCCCGAGGATGCCGAGGAACTCGATGCCCGCCGCCGCGAGCCTCTCGATCTGCGGCGTGAGGAACTCGTCGAGGAACTCCCCCTGCACGCGGTGGAGGGGGCTCCCGTGCGGGAGGAGGTCCCCTCCCTGGACGACCGCAGCTACGCCCTCGCGGACGGCGATACGCTCGACGGCTTCGTATTTCTTGCGGTGACCGTGGAGATCGGTGGCGTAGAAGATCCTCATGGCCCTCGGAGTTCCCGCAATCGGCCCTCCTCCAGCTCCATCCTCCGCGAAAACCGCCCCGCCATCTCGGCGCTGTGCGTGACCGCGATGAGAATGCACGTTTCCGACCGCGCCAGCTCGAGGAGCAGGCTGCCGACCTCCGCCGCGGACTTGCGGTCGAGGTTCCCCGTCGGTTCGTCGGCAAGGACGAGCGCCGGCCGGCCGATCAGGGCGCGAGCGACCGCGCCCCTTTGCCGTTCCCCGCCCGACAGCTCCGCGGGCCGGTGGTCCTCGCGGGTCGAGAGTCCCACTCGGGCGAGAAGCTCTCGCGCGCGGGCCAGCTCCTCGGCCGGCGCGCGCTCGGCGCGGACGAGGAGCGGGAGGAGAACGTTCTCCAAGAGCGTGAGCTGCGGCAGGAGGTGGTGGTCCTGGAAGATGAAACCGATGCGGCGGTTCCTGAAGTCGGCTTGTTCGCCTTCCGGGAGGGCATAGGGATCGATGCCGCCGAGGCGCACCGTGCCCGCGGTCGGCGGGTCGAGGGCGCCGAGGATGTGGAGGAGCGTGCTCTTCCCCGAGCCCGACGGCCCCACGACGGCGAGCCCATCGCCCGGTTGAAGCCGCAACGAGATCCCATTGAGAATCACGAGCGGCTCACCCGGCGTCGGGTACTCCTTGCGGAGCCCTTCGGCGGAGAGGCCGCCCGCGCCGTCCTCGCGGTCAAGTTCTCCCACTTCCCGCTCCTTCCCTGCGTCCGCGGAACTCGACCGGAGGGTACGGAGCCTCTTCGATCCCTTTCGCCGCCTCTTCGGGGAGTGAGACGGGTTCGAGCTTCCCCCCATTGCCGACGCGGCAGGCGATCGTGGCGATCTCCCCGCGGGCCACCTCCTCCCCTCCCCGCGTGAAGACGGCGTTGTAGACGAGCGACGTGCGCCCCTTTCGCCTCACCCAGAAGTGAATGTCGAGGATTTCCTCGAAGCGCGCGGGACTGAGGTACTCGAAGGTTGCACCGAGCCGGGGGAAGCCGACCGCTGCCGTGTGAACGCTCATCCCCAAGGAGCGGAGGAACGCGTGCTCCACCTCCTCCATGTAACGGAGGAAGTTGGAAAAGTGGACGATGCCGGCCGCGTCCGTCTCCGCGAACTCAACGCGGCGCCGGGTGCGAATCTCAAAGGCCATGATCACCTCGAAGGGGCGGAACACAATTGAGTGTATAGATCCGCCGTGGCTTGCGCCATCGCGGCGGCGTGAAACCGGCCGTGGACGACCTCGGCGCCGCGGCGGCCGAGCGAGCGGGCTTTCTCGCTGTCCCGCCAGACCTCAAGGAGCCCCTCGGCGAGGGCGGCCGGGTCGTTCGGCGGGACGAGGATCCCGCCACCGGTCGCCTCGATGATCTCGGGGAAGGAGCCGCTCCGCGGCAGAACGAGCGGGACGCCGCACGCCAGGGCCTCGAACGCGAAGAGCCCCATCGATTCGGGGTACGGGGTGGGGACCGAGAGGACGTCGGCGCCCATGAGGAAGCGGATCTTCTCGGCGCGGTCCATCTCTCCCTCGTAGATGAAGGACCGCGCGAGCCCCCACGCCTCCATCTGGCGCTCGATCCCGGCAAGATATCGCCGCCCGGACAGCCCGATGTAGCCTGCGGCCCGCAGGATCGGCGGCGGCGCCGTCGCCCCCGTGCCGGGTGCTCCCGTTTCGCGATCGACGGCCGCACGGAAGATCCGGAACGCCTCGCCGAGGATCGAGAGCCCTTTTTCGGGGGCGATGCGGGCCAGGTAGCCGACCGTGAACGGCGGCCGCGGGTCGCGCGGCCGCCCCTCCGCCGGAGGTGGAAAGCCTTCGAGGCGAAGGCCCGGCGGGATGACCTTGACGCGGGCCGCGGGGAGCCCGATGAGCGCCGCCATCCGATCGCCGGCGAAGCGGCTCACTGCGGTGAAGGCCGCAATCTCCTCCGCGGCGCGGCGGATGAGCCCCAACGCCTCCTCGCGGTGAACGGGTGGCAGCCCATCGAGGAAGAGATCCTCGCCCTGAAACGTGCAGACGACCGGAACGCGCAAACGGCGCCGCAAGGGGGCAGCGAGTCCCGAGAGAAGCGAGTTGGAGAGGTGGACGACGTCCGGGTGAAGCTCCTTCTCGAGGTACTCGACCAGCTCGTCGAGGGACTTCTTCTGATGGCCGTCCTCGCCTCTGAGGACCGAGACGGTCAGGTCGCCTAGGGACCGAGCCTCCGTCGAGCCGGCGAAAAACGAGACGATGTGGAGAAGGCCCGGGAGAGCGAGGAACCGGTCCACGAGCGGCATCCGCCGCCGCAGGAACGGGAACTTCTCCGCGAGGTAGACGCCGATGCCGCCGTAAAAAACGCGAGGCAAGCTCGCGTTCTCCTCGTCGGTCCGCAGGGGTGTATACGTGGGCACGAGGACCGTCGAGTGGCCGAGCGCATTGAGCGCGACGGCAAGCGTGTTGTCCCGCAGGCAGCTCCCGCAGTACATCCCGCCCGCCCCGGCCGCAATGTAGGCGATCTTCACCGCTTTGAACTCATCGAACGGCCCCATCGCGGAGGTCGCAGCCTCTGGCCATCACGCAAACGACCTGAGCCTCCGACGCCGCTCCTCTGCGGTCCTCTGCGTCCTCTGCGGTTCCCGTCCGTCCTCCTCGTCAAGGCGCCACGACCTCAAGTAGGTCCACCGCCCGCTCGCCGCCGCAGTGGATCTGCGCGAGCCGGCCGTAGAGCGGCCGGAGCGTTGAGACCCGGAGGAGGCGGGCCAGCGGAGCCGTCGGCGTTATCTCCAGGAATTTGATCGGCTCGATGCGCCGCAGGACGCCGTGGCCGATGAGGATCTCCCCCAGCGGCGTCCGCTCGGCGAGGATCTCTTCCCGGGCGGCCGGCGGCGCGTTATCGAGGTGGATCCGCATGATCCCGAAGAGCGCCGGAAGGTCGGTGCCGTTCACGGTAAGGACCAGCCGGCGCACATAGAGGTCGCCGTCGTGGCGCCGCGCCAGGACGTGCAAGTCGACGTCGGCGTCGTGATACTCGCGGAGGGCCACCGTCATGTGCCGCTTGTGGATGAGGAGGCGGCGGTGCGGCCCCGGCAGGCTTTCGCCCTGGACCGCGCTCCCGTGCGGCGGCGGCCCGAGGTTGTCCTCCGGGAGGAGGTTCCAGAGGGCCGTCAGGGTCAGGTCCGGCGGGTGGTGATGGTCGGTCATTCCTGGGACGTTCGTTACGTGTAGCGCGCCCCGCGATGTTCGGGCAGGTAGAAATCCGGGAGCAGATCGTCGACCTGGAGGAGCGCCGCACGGCTGAGCGCGATCCGATCGCCCTCCCAAGAGAGGAGCCCGCGAGCCCGCAGCCCCTCGAAGGCTGGCGCGAAGTCCCGGAGGATCTCCGCGCCGAACTTGCGGCGGAAGTAGCCGGCATCGATCGCTCCAAGCTTGAGCTGGAGGATCATCTCGCGCACGAGCCGCTCGACGGGCCGGGTCGGGAGGGCCCGCGCGATCGGGAGGTCGCCGCCCTCGAGCCGGGCGATGTAGTCCTCGAGGCGATCCGCATTCTGGAAGTGGACGCCGCCGGCATACGAGAACGATGCGACGCCGGTGCCGAGGAGGTCCGCGCCGTGCCAGAGCGCATCGCGGTAGACGAAGCGGGCCGGGCGCCCCGGGTCATCGCGGAGGGCCGTATAGCCGCTCCCGATGCGGTAGCCGCGCCGCTCCAGCGCTTCGAACGCCTCTCCCACCCACCGCCGCTTCTCCTCCCAGCCGGCCACCAGCACCGGGGCGGTCCCCGACCCTCCAGCCTCGAGCAACTGTTTCGAGAAGACCGTGTTGAAGGGCAGCTCCATCTGGTAGATCGTGACCGAGTCCGGCTTCAACTCGATCGTCCGCTCGATGCAGCGGTGCCAGTTCTCGTCGGTTTCCCCCACCATACCGGCGATGAGGTCGAGGTTGATCTGAGGGAAGCCGGCCTCGCGCGCGTCGCGCCAGGAGCGGAAGATCTCGGCCGATCGGTGCGCGCGGCCGTTTTCCTCTAGGATCCGGTCGTCGAAGTTCTCGACGCCGAAGCTGAGGCGGGTGACGCCGATCCGGCGGATCTCCTCGAGCTTCTTGCGGCTCAAGGTGCCCGGCTCCGCCTCGAAGGTGATCTCGTCGGCGTGGTCCCATGGCAGAGCGGTCCGGACGCGCTCGACGAGCCGCCCGAGCTGCGCCGCACTCAGGTAAGAAGGCGTCCCACCGCCGAAATAGACGTAACAGAGCGATCGTCCGCGGACCACCGGTCGGTCCGCGAGAATCTCGACCTCTCGGGCGAGTGCATCAAGATACTCCTCGACCTCCTGCGCGTTCTTGTCCACGTAGACGCGGAAATAGCAAAACTTGCACCGTTTCCGGCAAAAGGGGATGTGGAGATAGAGGCCGAGCGGGGTCGCCGGATCTCCGGGCCGCTCGAGCGCCGCGCGAGCCTCTCCGACGAGGTCCTTCCCCCAGAAGGAGAAGGGCGGGTAGTTCGCGACGAAGTAGCTGCCGACGGCCGTGCCGCGCGGCGACTCTGTATGGGAATCGCGGGCGCCGGCGGCGGGAGCTGCGAGGGCCGATGGTTCTTCTGCCGACATGGGAAGGCGCCATTGTAGCCGGCGGAGGCGGCAAGGCGAGGTGGGGGTTAAGACACGTTTCCGGAAGAAATTCCTGAAATCCGCGCTAGCCGGAACGATCGAATGTGGAATTGACTCGAACTGAGGAAGTATCTAAGATCCGCAGAATCTTCTGGGACGTGATCCAGGTCGGCGGAGCTCGCCGCGATGGAAGCGATTCCGGATTTTCGGAGGAGGTGTGAAATGGTGAAGACCTGTACGTGGAGCACGGCGATCTTGACGGCGGCGCTCGTTTCGACCGCGGGCCCTCTTTGGGCCCAGGGCGAGCCGCTCTCGGAGGAGAACGTCATCGAAGGGCAGATGACGATCGAGTTCAACACCCGGACGCGGCTCGACACGACCGGGGACCTGAAGGAAGGCTCGCCGGCCATCGGCGTCCAGGACAAGTACGCCTTCACGCTGAACGTGGCGAAGACCACCCAGTTCCAGGGTGAGATCACGCGGCAGCCCAACCTCTTCACCAAGACCCTCGCTCGGTCGAAGCAGGCGGCCCAGCTCGGCTTCAAGATCAACGTCGCGGTCCGTAACCCGCGCGACCTGAAGCAGACGAAGAACGTCGGGAGCTGGGTCGGCACCGTCCCCATCGACACCTCCACGGGCGCCTTCAACCTCGCTGGCGGCCGCGAAAAGGAGAGCCCCCTGCGGATCGCGATCGACGCGGTCGGGACGGCCAAGTCGTTCAGCGACGCCTTCGCCGGCCGCCTCGTCGGGAAGGCCGAGAAGAAGACGAACCTGGCCCAGTACACCTTCAAACGCATCGTCGGCGACAAGACCGTCAAGGTCGTCGTCAAAAAGAGCGACCCGATGCGCTTCGAGGGCATCGAGCTGGCCAAAGGGCCCGCCGAGAGCTACCCGCGAACGATCGTCAACGGCCGCCTCGACTACGACTACGAGACCGGCAACTGGTTCACGGACGGCATCCGGTTCCACTACTCACTCGACGGCAAGGAGCACGACGACGTCGTAACGGGCTCGATCAAGTGGGTCGAGGACCCGGACCGGAAGGTCAACGGCAAGGGCGTCTACGACTTCAACCTCCGCTGGAACGAGGAGAAGAACAAGCCCGCCGCGACGGAGGCCGCCGCCTTCGCCAAGCTGAGCGAAGAGGACGCGTTCTTCGCGGTCGACAGCTCGGTCCCCTGCATGACCGGCAAGATCTCTTACGCCGACACGATGATGCCGGGGACGGACACGCCGGCGTCGAGCAAGGTGACCTACAACCTGAACGCCAACAAGCTCACGAAGCAGCAGATCGTCAACTTCTTCAAGCTCTGGATCATCTGCGTCGGACCCACCAACGACGAGTAACGGAGCGGCGGACCGGCGGACTTTCTGCGTTCGTTTGCGTTCGATTTGAAACGAGAGCCCGCCCGGGAAGCTTCCGGGCGGGCCGTTCTTTTTTGAGGGATGAAGAGGAGATTGGCATGGCCCGTTCACTGTTCGCGCTTCTTTCCAGCCGTTACGGCCCCAAAGTGACCGTCGAGGACCGCCGCGAGATGCTGAAGGCGACGCTCCTCGCTTCGGCGGGGCTCCTCCTGAGCGGGACCGGCGTCTTCGCGCAAGCTGCGGGGAAGAAACGAGTGGTCGTCGTGGGCGCCGGCTTCGCGGGGCTGGCCGCGGCCTTCGAGCTCAAGAGCGCCGGCTACGACGTTACCGTCGTGGAAGCCCGAAACCGCGTCGGCGGCCGCGTCCTCAGCTTCTCCGACCTCGTCTCGGGGAAGAACGTCGAGGGCGGCGCGGAGCTGATCGGGTCGAACCACCCGACCTGGGTCGCCTACGCCGAGAAGTTCGGGCTCAAGTTCCTCGACGTCAGCGAGCCGGAGGGCGTCGAGTTCCCGATCATCCTCGGTGGCCAGCGCCTCACCGCGAAGGAGTCCGAAGAGCTGTGGGAGCAGATGGACGCCGCCCTCAAGAAAATGGGCGAGGACGCCGCGAAGATCGACGAGGACGAGCCGTGGACCGCTCCCGACGCCGCGGCGCTTGACAGGCAGAGCGTCCAGGACTGGATCGCGCGCCAGGAGCTGAGCGCGATCTGCAAGATGGGCATCGCCGCCATGCTCAACGCCGATAACGGCGTCTCGGTCACGCGCCAGAGCTACCTCGGGCTCCTCGCGGCAGTGAAGGGCGGCGGCCTCGACAAGTACTGGACCGACACGGAGGTCTACCGCTGCGCGGGAGGAAACCAGCAGCTCGCGACGAAGCTTGCCGAAGGGATCGGCAAGGACTGGATCGTACTGGGGCTCGCGGTGAAGAGCATCTCGAGCCGCGGCGGCAACATGAACGTCGGCTGCGCCGACGGAAGGAACATCGAAGCCGACGACGTGATCTTGACGGTCCCGCCGAGCGTCTGGAAGAGGATCGACATCCAGCCTCCCCTCCCCGCGGCGCTGAACCCGCAGATGGGGACGAGCGTGAAGTACCTCTCGGCGGTCAAGAAGCGCTTCTGGAAGGAAAGGAACCTCGCCCCCGACGCCATGACCGACGGCGAGGTGAGCATGACCTGGGATGCCACCGACAACCAGCCGGGCGACGACGCGGCCTGCCTCACGGTCTTCTCGAGCGGCCCCGGCGCCGAGACCCTCCGAGCCCGCGAGCCCGAGGCGCGCAAGGCTGCTCTTGCGGCCGGCCTTGAGTCGCTCTACCCCGGCTACAAAGAGAACGCCGGCGCTACGAGGCTCATGGACTGGCCGAGCGACCCGCTGACGATGGCGGGCTATTCCTATCCGGCGCCCGGCCAGGTAACGGCGCAGGGGCCGATCCTCCGAAAGGGCATCGGCCGGCTCCACTTCGCCGGCGAGCACACGTGCTACAAGTTCGTGGGCTACATGGAAGGCGGGCTCAACTCGGGCGCCTCGCTCGCCAAGCGCATCGCGGTCCGGGATGGAGTCGTGAAATAGACTGGAACCGCGGAGGACGCACAGGAACCGAACCGACCCCTCTGCGTTACTCTGCGCACTCTGCGGTTAACATTCCCCTCGGACTCACCCCCGCCGCATGCGATCGAGCACGTTCGCCGTGATCCGCTGGGCTCTCGCGTCGGGCCCCTTCGGCGTCGTGTACACCGACGGCCGGACGTAGCCGGGCGGCTCGGAGAGCCCGTCCGCCCACCAGCAGCTTGATGCGTTGAAGACGAAGCTCCGGCGTGCGCCGGGGTAGACCGTCGCGGTGAATTCGCCCTCACCGCGCGGGCTCTTCGTCTTTCCCGTGGCCACGACGACCAGGCCGGGGATCGCCGCGGGGTCTCCATGCCACTCCCAGCCGACGAGGCCCGGGATGCCGTCGCCTTTTTTCATCCCCGTCCCCTCGAAGATCCAGTGGTCGGGGATCGCGCACGTCCAGTCCGCGCCGCCCGTCACCGGGTGGACGCTCCGCGCGCCGATGAGCGTGTTCTCGTTCGGCGTCTTCCACGGAAAGCGATCCATCTCCGGGAAACCCTCGATCTCGCGTGGGTCGCGAGGACCGAAGCGGTCGAGGCGGGTCATGATGCAGTGACCCCGCTTGCTCGTCGACCGGAGGTCGATGAGGCCACAGCAGGTGTTTCCCGAGAGGAAAGCGACGTTCAAGCCGAGGCCGATCGCCTTTCTGAGCCCGCGAAACATCGACCATGTGTAATACTCGTCGTGGCCGACCGAGAGGAACCCCTTCGCGCGCAGGAGCGATTCTGGATCGGCGTGAGTGTCGATGTTCGAGATGTAGGTGACGTCGTAGCCGCGCGACTCCATCCAGTAAGCGAGCGGAAACTCCCACAGGAACCACTCGCCCGAGCCCGTCGAGAGCGGAGCGTCGAGGATCTGGCAGTACTTCCCGTACGGCCGGTCGAAGCTGATGTCGACGTCGGGCCCCCAGTACCACTCCTTCTTGCCGTCGTCGTAGAGGGAGAACTGGCTCGGCCAGCGGTTGTAGGCCTGCCAGGTCGTGTCCGAGCACTGGAAGATGAAGTCCGCCTTCCGCCGGTCGCGCACGATGAAGATCACGTAGCTCTGGAGCCCCTCCCGCTCGGCGGTGAGCTTCCCCACGTAGACGCCGCTCGGCCAGTCGGCTGGGATCTTCACCTCCGTGCAGGGCTCCCAGCGGCATTCGCGCAGCCGCCGCGGGCCGATCGGCGGGTCCTCCTGGACCTTTCCCGCGAACGGACCGAGGGCCGCCACCTGCCGCCCGCCGTCGCCGCCGTAGTAGCCCATGCGGTAGATGTCGATCCGGAAAGGAGACGGCGGGTTGGTGCTGACGTGGATCGTCAGGGATTGGCCCGCTTCGGCGCTCGCCTGCGAACAGTAGCCTTCGATCCACGGGCAGCGGTAGCGCGTCTTCGGATCGATGCGGGTCTTGTCGAGGAGCCAGCTCCGCGTGCCCGGCCGCGCGTTCTCTTTTTCGATGAGGTCGCTCCGGCGCGCCGAGTCTTGCGGGGCTCCCTTCAGCGCGCCGAGGGGGAGGAATGCGCCGGCGGAGGCCGCCGCCGCTAGGCCCATCGCCCCGATGGCCTCGCGGCGATCGATGGATCGCTCGCGCTTCATGCGATGATCTCCCGGATCACCTCGCCGTGGACATCGGTGAGGCGCATGTCGCGGCCCGAGAACCGGTACGTGAGCCGTTTGTGGTCCATCCCGAGGAGGTGGAGCATGGTGGCGTGGAGGTCGTGGATCGCGACTTTGTTCTCGACGACCTTGTAGCCGTACTCGTCGGTGGCCCCGTAGGCGATCCCCCCCTTGACGCCTCCGCCCGCAAGCCAGATCGTGAAGCCGAACGGATTGTGGTCGCGCCCATCGGCCCCCTGGGCGAACGGTGTGCGGCCGAACTCGCCGGCCCAGACGACGAGAGTCTCGGCCAGGAGACCGCGCGCCTTCAGGTCCTCCAGGAGCGCCGCGATCGGGCCATCGACGGCGCGACTGTTGTCGCGATGGCCCTCGAAGAGCTTCCCGTGCTGATCCCAGCGGTCGCCGCTCACCTTGGGACAGGTCAGCTCGACGAAGCGAACACCGCGCTCGACGAGCCGCCGCGCCAGGAGGCACTCCGCGCCGAAGATCCGCTCCGGGGCGAATTCCGAATCGAGCCGGTAGAGCCTCCGCATCGACTCGGGCTCGCGCGAGAGGTCGGTCAGCTCGGGGACGGCAGCCTGCATTCGAAACGCCAGCTCGTAGTTGGCGACCGCCGACTCGATTGAGTCGAGGGGCCCCGAGCGCGCGAGCGCGCCGCCGTCGAGCCGCCGAAGGAGATCGAGCTTGCTCCGCTGCAGCTCCGGACGCGCCTCCCTCGGGCGGATGTTGGCGACGGGCTCCGCTCCCGGCCGGAGGATCGAGCCCTGGTAGGAAGCGGGGAGGAACCCGCTCGAGAAGTTGTCGGTTCCTCCGGGAGGAATGAGCCCGCCGTTCAGGACGACGAAGCCAGGCAGGTCCTCGCTCTCGCTCCCGAGGCCGTAGACGGCCCACGCCCCCATGCTCGGCCGCCCCGAAAAGCCCAGCCCCGTGTGGAGGAAGAAATTCGCGTTCGTGTGCTCCGAGAAGTTCGACGTCATCGAGCGGACGACGCAGATGTCGTCGATTGAGTCCCCCACGCGCGGGAAGAGGTCGCTCACCGGGAGGCCGCTCCGCCCTCGATGGCGGAACTCCCACGGGGACTTGAGCGTGTTCCCGTTGTCGTTGAACTGGGTCGGCTCGATTCTCATCCCGAACGGCCTGCCGTGCTCGCGGTCGAGCCGGGGCTTCGGGTCGAAGGTGTCCATCTGGGAGGGGCCGCCGTCCATGTAGAGGAAGATGACGCTCTTGGCCCGAGCGGCGAAGTGGGCCGGCCTCGGCGCGAAGGCGTCGCGGCGCTCGCTCGACGACGGCGCGGTCATCGCCGGCCGCGCCGGCCGGCCTGAGAGGGCCGCGAACGCGAAGGCGGCGAAGCCGCCCGCCGTCCGCTCGAGCATCTCGCGGCGCGTGAGCGGCGCCGGGAGGTACCTACCGCAGTGGGCCATGGAGTTTGATCGCCGCCTTTCTCGTCATCGAAGGAAGATGAACTCTTTCAGGTTGAACATCACGTGGCAGAGGTCGGTCCAGACTTTCGGATCGGCGGATCGCTCCCCGCCGGGCACGGCGAGGCTCGCTCCTTGCTCCTCGACGAACCGCAAGGCCGCATCGACCTCTCCGGGCGCCGGCGGGCGGCCGAGAGCCTCCACGTGGAGCCGCGCAATCCGCTCGCCAGGGCTCGAGGAGGCCCCCGAGAGCGTTTTCTGCGCCCAGCGGGCCGCCTCTCCGGCGACGAAGGGGTCGTTGAGAAGGATGAGCGCCTGCGCCGGCACGTTCGAGACCGTCCGCCTCCCCACCGTCGAATGGGGGATCGGCGCATCGAAGGCGAGCATGAGCGGCGAAAGGAAGTTGCGGCGTACCTCTCCGTAGATCGTGCGTCGGCCGCCGCCGTCGAGCGGCCCCGATCCATCGGGCCGCCCGCGCCCATCCATGAAATCGGTGAGGTGAACGGCGACCGGCGGTCCGAAGGGCCTCCCATCGAGCGTTCCCGAGACGGCAAGGATCGAGTCGCGGATCGCCTCGGCCTCCAGCCTCCGCACCGGCATGCGATGGAGGAGCGCGTTGGTCGGATCGGCCGCCTCCGCGGCGGGAGAGGCCGCCGTGCTCGCCATCCGGTAGGCCTGCGACATCATGAAGAGCCGGATGAGCCTCTTCATCGACCAACCATCGCGGCGGAAGCGATCCGCAAGCCAGTCGAGCAGCTCCGGATGGCTGGGAGGGCTCCCGAGGCGGCCAAAATCATCCGGCGAGGCCACGAGGCCCGAGCCGAAGAGGTGATGCCAGATGCGGTTGGCCATCACACGCGCGAGAAAGGGGTTCTCGGGCGCGACGAGACGGCGGGCCAGCTCTCTGCGGCCGGTCGAGGGGCCGCCCTCCGGCCCGAAAGGAGGCTGACCGCTTCCCGCGATCGCTTCGAGGAAGCGGCGCGGCGCCGGCGCGCCGAGGTTCTTCGGGCTGCCGCGGATGAAGACCCGCTCGTCGTGCCCCGTCCCCTCGATCGTGGCCGGGGCATACGTCGGCTCGGGGATCGCCGCCTCGATCGCGCGGTACTCGCGCCAGAGGGCCGCGAGCTTCGTCCGCCCAGGTCCTCCCGCCGCGGGCGGGCCGAGCGCGAGCCGCAGATCGGGCAGCGCGGGAGGCTCGGGCTGTCCATCGACCGTCGGAGGCGCGGCGCGCTCGGAGAAGAGCACGCGCTCGACGGCGATATACCCATCGCTCGCATAGCCGCCGGCCGCCGGATCGGCGACGGTAATGTCGCTCAGCTCGATCGTACACCGCCGCCCCTTCCACCTCTCCAGGTCGAACGTGATCCACTTCGGCGCGTCGGAATCGAGTCCGCGCTTGAGCGAGCCGTAAATCGGATCGCGGATGAGCCGGTAGCCGTCGATGACCATGTTGATGCGGCTCTGGCGGCCGAAGGCGCGGATGTGGACGAAGCGCTTCTCGATCGTGAAGGACGGCGAGCGGAGCGCCCCCTGGAGCCTTCGCGAGAGGAGCCCGCTATGGGCCCATCCGCCGGTGAGAAGAAGCGCCTGCAAGCTCTCCTCGGAGCCCGAGAGGACGATCTCGCTGCGACCATCCGGAGGTCGAGCGAAACCAGCCCCATCGGGGAACCAGCCCTCCCACCCCGGCCCGCTGAAGTCGGCGAAGAGGTCGTAGCCCTCGGGCACTGCCTGTGCATTCGCAACGGCCGTTGGGGAAAACCACGGTACCGCCGCGGCGGCGATCTCCCCCTCCAATTCTCCTCGGATCTCCTCTTTGAGCGCTTCCAGCCGGCTCGCGGGCGCGAGAATGCGCTCCGGAGGGTCGATCGAGGCCTGAGTGTAGCGAGAGCTGGCGACGATTCCGTAGAGCCCGTAGTAGTCGCGCGTCGAGATCGCGTCAAACTTGTGGTCGTGACAGCGAGCGCAGGCGACCGTAAGGCCGAGGAACGTCTTGGCGAGGACGTCGACCTGATTCTCGACGCGGTCGGCCTCGTGCTGTCTGACGTCGACGGGCGAGTGGGCCTCCTGGCCGAACCAGAGGAACGCCGTCGCGAGGATCGACTCGTTGGTCCCCTCGACCGGATGGCGGCGCGGCGGCTCCAGCGTGTCGCCGGCGATGTGCTCGACGACGAACCGGTCGTAGGGGAGGTCCGCGTTGAGCGCGCGGATCACGTAGTCGCGGTAGCGCCAGGCTCCGGGGATCGGGTAATCGAACTCATGGCCCAGGGTCTCTGCGTAGCGGACGAGGTCGAGCCACCGGCGAGCCCAGCGCTCGCCGAAGCGCGGCGAGTCGAGGAGCCGGTCGATGAGCGCCTCGTAGCGCTCACTCGAGAAGTCCGGGGCGAAGGCTTCGACCTCCTCGGCGGGTGGAGGGAGGCCGATCAGGTCGAAGTGCGCGCGCCTCAGGAGCGTGAGCCCATCCGCCGGCGGCGAGGGCTCGATCCCCTTCTCTTCGAGCTTCGCGAGGATGAACCGGTCGATGTCGCCGCGGACCCAGCCCGCGCGCCTGACCGCGGGAGGCTCCACGGGCCGGATCGGACTCCACGACCAGTGCTCCCGCTTCCTCCCTTGAAGATCGAACGCGTCGACCGGCGCCGCCTCGCTGGGCGCAGCCGCCGGCGGAGGCTCATCGGGCCACACCGCTCCCGACTTCACCCAGGCGCGGAGGATCTCGATCCTCTCCGCGGGGAGCTTCCCCTTGGGCGGCATCTGGAGGTCGGGGTCGCCGTACTCGACGGCGCGGATCAATCGGCTCGACGCCGGATCTCCCCGCACGAGGGCCGGCCCGTTGTCGCCGCCCGTGAGGATCGTCGAGATGTGGTCGAGACGAAGCCCCGCCTTCCGCTTCGAGGGTCCGTGGCAGCCGAAGCAGTTCTCGGCGAGAAGCGGCCGGACCTGCTTCTCGAAGAAGTCCAGGCGATGCCGGTCCTGCAGGCCATCCTGGCCGGCAACGACGAGAGAAAGAACTGTGGCGACGCCGATCATGAGCTATCCTGTCCTGCCTCGTATTCTCTGTGATAGCCCCTCGGAAAGCGACGGGGTGGAACGGATGTCCGGCTCCGGACCCGGTTCATGAAAGGAGGACCTCATGGTCTCGATGAACTGGAGACTGCATCGATGCCCCTGCCAGATCGAATGGCGTCCCTTGGCCCTCCCTTACTTCTGTTGGGTGGCGACCGGCTTGGCTTTCGCCTCCGGCTGCCGCAATCACGGCATCGACCTGGTGGTGCCTTTCCCCGAAGGGCGGGACTCCCTCGGGCCGACGGTCCGTCTCGTCACCTGGAACATCCACAAAGGGCTCGATCCGGACTTGCGCGCGGATCTTGCGAGCCTCGTCGAAGGTGAACGGCCGGACATCCTCCTCATCCAGGAGGGTAAGGCCGACATCTCGCCCGGCGGCGGACTGGGGGGCCTCTTCGGAAAGGGCTGGCGCTACCCCTGGCCGGGCGGGAAGACCGTCGGAGTGATGACCTTCTCGAGCGCTGCGCCCGTCGAGAGCGAACTCCTGTCCAGCCGCCACCGCGAGCTGCTCGTGACGGCTCCGAAGGAGGCGCTGATCACACGCTACTGCCTCCAGGACGGGCGTTCGCTTCTCGTCGCGAACCTACACGCGATCTGCTTCGAGCGCTGGGGCTCGCGCAAGTTCCGGGCGCAGCTCGAGGCCATCGGCTCGCGACTGGCCGCTCACGATGGTCCGATCATCCTCGCGGGCGACTTTAACACCTGGAATCGGCGGCGCCTCGAAGCCGTCGACCGCCTCGCCCGATCTCTCGACCTCGAGGAGGTGAGCGGCTTTCCCCCCACTCGCATGACCGGGGACCGAGGGAGCCGCGCACTGAACTGGATCTGTGGAGTCGATCCTCGGCTGCCCCTCGACCGCATCTACCAGCGAGGGCTCTTGGTCGAATCACAGGAAGTGCTGGATGGCTACCGCTCCTCCGACCACCTGGGCCTCCTGACGATGCTACGGCTGCCGGCCGGCTAGGGTCATCCTTTCATCCGGCCTTTGAAGAGCTGGATAGCGGGCAAGGATCGCCCGAGATCTCACTCCGTCTCGCCGACGAGGACAAAAGGCGCCCAGTGGATCGGGTGGGCCCTGAGGGGTCGCCCTCCGGGGGCCTGGACATCTCCGCGGCGCAGGCGGTCGAGGAGCCGGAGCTGGGCTTCGCGCAGGGCGCCGGCTTTGTCGCCTTTCTTTTCGGCGAGGACGGCGTAGAACTCCTCCATCAGGGACCGCGCCGCCAGATCGGACACGCGCCAGAGGCTCACGACGACGCTCGCGGCTCCGGCGTGGATGAATGCCCTCGAGAGGCCGATGACCCCGTCGCCGGAGATCCTCCCCAAACCTGTATTGCAGGCCGAGAGGACGACCAGATCCGCGTGGAGGTCGAGACCGAAGACTTCCCGCACCGTGAGGAGGCCGTCGGAATCCGGGCCGCCGCCTTCTTCGGGGGTCAGTGCGATCAGGCTCGCGAGCGGATCCTCTCGCAGGACCGCGTGGGTGGCGAAGTGCAGAACGGTCTCACCCGGAGCGAGGGCACGGACGAGCCCTTCGCGGGCCCGCTCGCCCGTGATGAGCGTGAGCCGCTCCGGCGGGAAGCGGTGCGCGAGCGAGCGGACCTCTTCCTCGGCGCCCGGAAGCTGGGCAAGCGACACCTCATTCGCCGCCCGCGGCGGCATGACCGGGTTTCCCACGGCGAGGACGCGGGGCGCGCCGGCGTGGATGACGCGATCCCTGTTCCTGCGCGTGTACGCGAGGACGCTCGCCGCGGGCGCGACGGAGAACTTGTGCCGCTCGACAAGGAACCGGCCCTGGGGGTCGAGGAGCGCGGCGAAGGAGATAAGGAAGAGCTCCCGGTGGGGAACGACGATCACCGGCGAGTCTCGCCCCGCTGGGAGCCGCTTCTCGATCGGCTTCACGAGATGCTCGTAGAGCCGGCGCAACGCCGGAAGCGGATCCGACTTCTCCAGCCGGATGTTCAGGTCCTCGCGCAGCTCGCGGACCAACCGCTCGATGTCGGCCCGACCGATGGGCGACACGGCCGATTCGACCGCCCCGCCGGGACCCAAGATCCAGATGAAAAGCTTCTCCTCACCGCAAAAGTACTCGACGAGCGTCGCCCGTCTCCGCCGGACCTCCGCTTCGAGGTCCGAGAGCCTCAGGGGGGGCACCGAGACGAGGCTCAGAAGTTCGGCGTTCTCCGCCTTGAGCTTCTCCAAGATCGCCTTCGACGCGTCGTGGCTGCGCAGCGGGCCGCCGTTTTTCGATCCGCCGCCGGGCTCAGGGAGATCCCGTGCGCTTCCATCTCCCCTCCGGAGGGTCGATTCGAGCTTTCGGATCTGTTCGAGGATCTCCCGGTCGAGGGGCCGCGCCGCAAGCTCGCGGCCCGAGAGCAGGTCGACGAAGGCTCGCGCCCGCGCCCTCTCGGCGAAGAGGAGGGCATCGGAGACTCGACCCAGGTCGATCGCGAGGGCGATAGCCTCTTCGTAGACGACCTGTTTATCCTCCAGGAAGCCCGACTTCACGCGGTCTTCCGGGATCGACTGACGGCGAAGCCGTTCGAGGGCCTCGAGGCTGTCCTCGAAGGAGCGGAGCGCTTCATCTCTCCGGCCGAAGCGCCGTTCGACGCGACCTCGAACGGCGAGAGCGGCCCACTCAAGACCCGGCATGTCGCATTTGGCCGCCAGGTCCGCTGCCTGGCGGGCGAGAGACAAGGCCTCATCGTGCTCACCGCGGCCCGAGCGGATCCGCGCCAGGCCAGAAAGAGCCGCCGTGCGGTACGGAAGGTCGATCTCCTCCCCGGCGCGTACGGCGCGCTCGAAGTAGGAGAGCGCGTCGGCTTCGAGCCCCTGCTTCAGACAGACCTCGCCAAGATCGGCGAGCAGGGTCCCGATCGGTCGCCTGGCCCCGACCTGCTCCCAGGCTTCGAGGGCTCTCCGGTACGCGGCAAGGGCAAGGTCGAGTTCGCCCTGCGCCGCGTGTACGTCGCCCATGAAGCTCCAGCACCACCCTTGCTTCTCGCGGTCCTCAAACCGCTCGCGGATGGCGAGCGACTGCCGGAGGTATTCGAGGGCCCGCGCGCCATCGCCGTTTCGGTGGTGGGCTCTCCCCATGGTGAAGAGGGCCGATGCCTTGCGGTGCGGGTCGCCGTCCCGCTCCGCCAACTCGAGCGCGCGCGAGTACCACACGAGCGCTTCCTCCGGAGCTCCGTTGAGGGCGTATGTGACGCCGATTTCCTTCAGGGTCTCGAACTCCTCGGCCCTGTTCCCCATATGCCGCCAGAGCGCCAGCGACTCCTGGAAGCGATCGACGCCGGCGCGAAAGTCCCCCTGCTCCCGCGCGAGGAAGCCCAGCGACCGGAGGACCGCTCCCTGAGCGAACCGGCTACCGGCCGCGATGGCGATTTCATGAGCGCGGTCCAAGTGCGCCCGAGCCTCGGCGAAGGCTCCTTGCTTGAGATGGACCCAACTCAGGGCTTCCATCATCGAAGCTTCGCCGGCACGGTCCCCGAGATCGTGCAGGATTTCGAGAGCGGCGCCGTAGCTCTCGCGGGCGCAACCGTAGTCGGCGCGCGACCAGCATCCACGCCCGATATGCTCGTGGACCTTCGCCTCGACGGCGCGGTCCCCGGCCGCCCGCGCAAGATCGAGAGCGCGACGGTGCCGCTCCCTGCCGAGCGCCACCTCGCCGAGACCTTCGGCGACGGACCCCAAGAGGTCGAGACTCCGAGCCTGGAGGCGAAGGTCGCCAAGCTCCTCGCTCCGCCGGAGGGCCTCCGCGAGCTTTTGCGAGGCCGCGGCGAACTGCCGGCCGTTCCAGAGGGCATCGCCCTCGCGGATGAGCTTCTGGATCTCGGCGGGAGCCTGGCGCTCTCCAAACGTGTCGGCCTCCGCACCGGCAAGGACGGCGAGGGTTAGGAGGATTCGCAAGGAGGGCATCCCTTATCGACCGGCCGCGCGCCGGATCTCATCGCGGAGCTTTCGAGCCTCGTCCTGGCGAAACCTCCCGCCTGCGAGAAGGCTGTCGAGCGTCGCCGCTGCCGCGTCCGCGTGGCCACCTTTGAGGTGCGCGACGGCCAGAAACCACGCAGCCTGGTCGCGGATCCACCCCTCGCCGCTCTGCCGCGCGGCGCCGAGCGACTCGATGGCTTCCTCGAGGCGTCCGAGGAGGAGGAGCGAGGCGCCGCGGTAGAAGAGGGCCTCGAGGTCGCCCGGATGAGCCTCGAGGTAACGGGCCAAGGCCGCTTCGGCTGCGGGGTCGTCGCCCTGAGCGTAGGGGCGCATGGCCTCGATGAAGCTCGGCGCGCTGCTGCCGGCAAGCCGTGGAGGAGCCTCGCCGCGGAACTCAAGCTCCCCGTATTCGGGGCGGGCGATGGCGAGGTCCCTCCATGGATTCCCATCGAAGGGGCCCGGGACGCTGACGAAGCTCCGCAGCGCCCAGCCGGCCCCCGCCACGACGACCAGGGCGGCGGCGACCCGCGCGACCGTGCGCCACCGCTTCCGTCCCCTCAGGGGGACTGCCGGGTGGCAGTCAATGCCCGCAATCGATGTCGGTTCCACCTTCGCGAGAGGGTCAGCCGCGCGCAGGTCGAGGAACTCCCGCGCCTCGCGGGCCAGAGCGAGGCACGCCGGACAGGAAACGAGGTGGTCGCGGATGGACTCCATCCGCTCCTCCGCCATCTCCGCGCGGTAAAAGAGGACCAGCTCCTCCTCGGCGAGGCACGTTCCGGCCGGGGCGGCCGCCGCGAGACCGCGGACGGCTTCACGGAGAAGATCCCGCTTTGAAGATTCCGCGCTCATGTCTCTTCGATCTCCTCGAAGTCGGCCCCCAGGAGCTCGCGAAGGCTCCTCCGCGCCGCCTGGAGATGGTTCCGAACGGTGTTCACGCTCAATTGGAGGACCTTGGCGATCTCGCCATAGGAAAGCTCGTCCTTGACTCGCAGGACGAGGCAGCGCTTCTGCTGCGGCGGGAGCCGGATCAGGGCGTCGCGAAACCTTGACAGCTCCTCCGCTCGCAGGCGTGAGTCTCCTTCCCCCGCCGCCGGCAGACCGCCGAGCCGGGGATCGGGGATATCCTCGAGTCCCTCCATACCTGACACGAACCGGCGGCTCTCTCGGCGCCGCCTCTCCAGGGCGCTGAGCTTGACGTTCCGGGCGATCTTGAAGAACCAGGGAAGAAACCTGGCCTCTTCGAGAAGTCCCCGAATGCCCAGATAGACCCGGGAAAGGGCGTTTTGTACCAGTTCGTCGGCGTCGGCGTGGGAAAAGGACGCCCGCAAGTAGTACGAGAGGAGCCAGGGACGGAGGATCCCGTCCAGGGCGCGAAAAGACTCTTCCGGGCGCACACCGGACCGTACATGAGCGACAAGATCGGCGAGGGCGCGCTCGCCGGTCAAGTCCAGCGAAGTCCTCGCGGGCGCTTCGGTGTTTTCCTGGCTTTGAGGGGGCAAACGGAGCATCCGTCGTCTACTGGAGTAGCGTGTGTCCGGCGTTCGGAGGGGTCGCATCATACCGGAGGCGAGACCCTGATTTCGACCCCACTTATCCGGTCGGGTGCAGATCCGTGGCCGCGCATCCCCCGTTCTCCCCTGTCACGAGCGGCTGATCGCCCTCTCGCGGGGCTGCCTTCACCGTCGGGGGCGCTTCGGACCGAGTCGGTGTCTCGGGTTTCAGTCCGAGGCGATGCCCTCGCCCGGACGGTTCGATCGCCTTCACGTGTCGAGAGGATGAGACCAGTCGAGCCCCCGAAACCGCGCATAATCCCGGTCGCTTGAGAACCAACGGCTGCCGGACTCGATCGCCAGGGCGGCGAAGTAGGCGTCGGGAATCAAGTTTCCACGGGCCCCGCTGCTCCGACAGAGCTCCTCGAAGGTCGACCAGAATCGAATTCCGGGCTGAACCGTGACCGCGGCCGGAGCATCTCGGACCTCATTCACGAAGTGGAGCGCGGCATCGAGGGGAGTGGGGCTGGCGAACACGCGAGGATGGGTCACGACTCTCAGGACGCCGCTCAGGATGTGGTCATTTACGCCGAAGGGCTCCGAACCGGCGAGCGCATCAACGAGCCATTTGAAGTATCGCGAATGATCCGGGGCGTCCTCTCGATGCGCGTAAACCAAGACGTTCACGTCCGCGAGGATCACGCAGGACCCTCCATACGGTCGAGAAGTGCCGCCGTATCGTCAATGTCGACACCGGGCTGAAGCCCTTTTCCCTTGAAGGTTGTGATCCGCACAGACTTCCTCTCGGGAGGCTGGCGCCGGCGGTTCAGGGTCTCGATCAGGGCATCCTCGATCACCTCGCTCAAGCTGCGACCGGACTCGACGGCGAGCTTCTTTGCCTCGCGGAAGAGTGGGTCCTTGATCTGGACTGTCGTTCGCATGCACAAAAGCATACGACCAAGGCATGAAAATGTCAAAGCGGGGAGAAGGGGGGTGTGCAGGCACGTAATTGCGGAGCTAGTTACCCGCAGAGAAGCGCAGAGGGCCCTATTCGAGGCGATCGACTTCCTCTGCGTCCTCTGCGATTCCCGTCCAACCTGGGGAGGGGTAGGAGTAAGGGGATAGGAAGTGCCGCGCAGTTGCCTGCCTGGCAACCGTTCACCCGGCACGTATTTCAATAACAAAGCAAGGCGCCTACCACGGAGTGCGTCACCTTCACTCGGCCGCCCCGCAGGCCGTAGGTCGCCCACTTCAGGGAGCCTGCGTGGCGACTGA
>Ga0187893_10003460_pt1 | contig 31999 bp, 25 predicted proteins | sample MA1701074metaG_FD_139574 | JGI IMG/M metagenome (GOLD analysis project Ga0187893, IMG submission 139574) | White microbial mat communities from a basaltic lava cave in the Kipuka Kanohina Cave System on the Island of Hawaii, USA - MA170107-4 metaG ...
AGCCATTTGTAAAACCAAGTTTCCGATTGGCCCAAACTCCGCCAGATCGCGCTCGCGGGCTCGCCTCTTTGATAGCGACCAATCGCCTGTTTTCGAATTCTCTCCTTTTCCTTTTTCATTGGCCCTCAAGCTAACTGTACGATGTTGTGATACTTCTCGGTCCTCACGATGTTGTGAACTTTGTCACTTAACCACTAGCCTCACCTGGATCTCCCCGTTCAGGCATCTCAGGGCTGCTGCCGCTAGCACCCCTTCCGGCACTCCGCCAATTCCCATCACGGCATGAACACCACTTCCTCTCAGCCCGACACTGATTCTAGGGGATACTTCCTATTCCAAGGTGCTTTCTAACTGAAATTAGTCAAACTTGCATGTCAGCCCGCCGTCAACAACTATGAGGGCGCCAGTGATATAGTTTGATTCCTGAGATGCCAGGAATAATGAGGCGTAGGCGACATCCCAAGCGTCGCCCATTCTTCCCATTGGCACCAGTGAATCACGTTTTCGTGTCATCTCTTCGGTCCCTTGCGCGCCGTAAGCCTCCTTTAGCGATTCGAGAATCATCGGTGTTTTCATCAGTCCAGGAAGAACACAGTTCGCGCGAATTCCCTTGCGCGCGTACTGAACCGCAATATTTTGAGTTAGTTGGTTTACGGCGCCTTTGCTGGCACTATAAGCGGCTGACGGATAGCCTGCGTAACGTGTCGATGCGATCGAGGATACATTGACGATCACGCCGCCACCCTGACGTTCCATAATGGGCAAAACCTGTCCGCAAGTGAGAAACATGCTCTTCAAGTTTACTCTCAAAAGCAGGTCCCATTGTTCCTCAGAAGTCTCAACCGGACCGCCAACCCGAACGATTCCCACATTGTTCTGAAGGACATCGACTCGACCATACCTCTCCATACATTGGGCGACCATCTCCTTTACTTCATCAGATCGGGAAACGTCCCCCCTCCTCACTGATAATCCTGCTCGTTTCCTCGGCGGCTGAGAAATCAATATCTACCGCAAAAATCTTAGCGCCTTCGCGGGCAAACAGAACTGAGGTGGCTTTGCCATTTCCCCATCCGGGCCCGCTCGATCCAGCTCCACTGACAATGACAATCTTACCTTTTAGGCGGTCTCCCATAGTTAGCTAGTGGATTGTTTTTTCTATTAGCTTTTACCATTTCCGACCTGTGGCGATTCAACTCCAAGCCTTAAGAACAGACTACGCTCGGGGCATTCTTGAGGGATCACCAATCACTTTCGAAGGTGCTGACTACGACTTAGCCTCCGGTCTAGAAAGGCCACCGTGGACTTGGGAGGACAAAGGAACTCATCGTCACCAATTGAATTCTTGGATTCCACTTGGGGCTGGGCCATGTCACGGAATCGTAAGCCCCAACGGTAATGGCGTGGGTGAGCGGATTCAGCTGGCGATAGTTCGCAATCCGGCCAGGATTATCTATTCAAATCATCTTGTTTTCGATTCGGTCACGATAAGACTGACAGTCTCATCTCTCTTCCTCTCTCGAATCTTCTCGTGAGCCTTAAGTTGCTCGTAAGCTAGGTTTGATTTACCTGCCTTTCGATAAAGCTGCCCAAGAACGTAGTGGGCGCTTTCGTGTTGCGGATCTAGGCTCAGGGTTTGCTTGAGGGAATCTATTGCGTCACTAGACCTGCCGCTTTGATCATACGCCTTTGCAAGGAGAAAATGGGTCTCACTTGATGTTGGATTCAAGCGGAGGCTCTTCTGTAACGCCGAAGTTGCTTCCGCCAAGCCTCCAGAATCGTGTGCCTGACCCAACAATCCAGCTCCAATGAGATGCCAAGCTACCGCACTAGATTCATTTCGAGCACGGAGGCTTTTCCCAAGGTTAATTATCTCTTGCCATTGAAGCGTTCTTTCCAGGGACCTACCCATGGCACTGTAGGCAGGTTCAAATGTTGGGTGGGACATCACCAACTTATTGAATAGCGCAATTGCCTTCTCGTGTCTCTTCTCAGCTTGGTAAACCATCGCTAACCCGAACTGAATCCGCATCGAATCGGGATTCCGCCGCAGACCTTCCACAAAGAATCTTGTTGCAGCATCGTGCGCGTGATACGTAAGAAGGTACTCTCCAAGATCTAACAAGAAATCTTCACTGTCAGGTTCCATATGCACGGCTTTCTGCAGATGGTCGAAAGCTGGCACTCGATCGCCCAGTTTGAATTCAACATAGCCGAGCAGATTATTCCACGAGGCAGAGCTCGCAAGCGGTCGACGGACCTCCCAAAGCAGTGTTTTTGCGGCCTGATAGTTCTTGTTTTCCACCTGCTCGGCTGCCTGTGTCGCCAATTTGTTGGCAAGTCCCTGCCATGCCGCTGTGACGTGAGTGTCTCGAGTATTTAGTCGTTCCGCGCGATCCAACGCTCGGAACGCTGGTTGGGTTTTTCCCTGAAGCTCTAAAGCCTGACCCAGATTGAACCATACCGAAACCTCGGTGGATTTCAAGTTGAGCGCCTTCTGCAAGGCCGCCGTTGCGAGCTCAGGCTGTTTGAGGGTCAAGTGATTCGCTCCCAAGTTACTCCACGCTAGCCAGTCGCTTGGGGCTATCTCTGTTACACGCCGAAAGCTATTGGTGGCACGCTCGGGATGGCCTAGCCGAGCTTCACAGGTGCCAATGGCATTCAGTGCTAGTTTGTTCCGCGAATCGACCGCGACAACGGCATTCAGGTCGACCAGTGCGGCTTCGCAGCTATTTCTCAGTGCTAGCTGCAAGCCCCTTTGTAAACGAGTCGTCACGTCTTGAGCGTACAAAGGCCACCGCAATGTAGCTACGAGGACCACCAAAACGAAACTAGCATGCTTCATCATAGTGATCTTCTAACTGATTCGTCCGTTGAAGCCTCAAGGCAGTTGCCAAAGTTCGCCTCAAGACCGGAGGATAACATAACCAAAAGTCAATCGAGACTCCGCTTGAGACCTCTACCAGTGCGGTTCGTCCTGAATTGTCCCTCTATTCGAATTGCCTCCATAGGTATTGATTTCAGCTAGACTGCCGCTAATTCATGCTCGCGAATTCCCTTGCAGGTCCCATCGACAGCTTTGGTCGTCGAAGAGCAATCGGATTTGCCACGCTGCGACAGCGATTCGATGATCCGAGGGGGAGCCATCACTTCGTCGAGGACTAACCGCCCGACTACTCCAAGGCAGAGTATGGACCTGGAGGATGGATCCAGGCCTTCGGGCCAGGTCGACTTTTTTCCAGACGCGATCTCACGTTTTTTCTTGACACGGTAAATGATTGTTGTATTCTGCAAACAATTTCAATTGGGTACAACCACGTAAGTTGTTTCCGGACGTCTGAAGGAAATCCTTAACAGAGTTCCTAGGAAACTCACCAGTGTTTGTTATTTCTTCGATAGCACCCTCAATGGAGGAAACATGCATTACTGCAAGATCCTTCTCATCGTCATGAGCAGTCTCTGTTTGGCAGCACGGCTGACAGCTCAAGTGACTACCAGCACAATCTTGGGTACAGTCACGGACCAATCGAAAGCGTTGATACCCGAAGTGCGTGTCAAGGTGACCGATGTTGGGACTGGATTTGAGTCAGCGGTCACGACCGATTCCAACGGGACCTACATTGTTGAAAACCTGAAACCTGGTCAATACAAAGTTACCGCAAGCAAAGCTGGTTTCAAGGAAAAGGTTGCAACTGGAATTACGGTGCAGGTGGCTCAAAGAGCTCGCATCGACATTCAAATGGAAGTTGGGGAAATCACACAGACCATAGAAGTTCAGTCGACGGCCCCAGTGGTCGAAACCGACTCGTCAACGGTAGGGAAAGTCATCTCCACCAAAGATGTGCTTGACCTGCCACTCAACGGACGAAATTTTCTCCAATTGGCTCAGCTAACTCCGGGTGTACAGAAATCAAGTATCAGTTACATGGAGTATACGGGCGGATCGATTTCTGCCAATGGCATGTCGAACCACGCAAACGTACCTCTGATTGATGGCATCTACAATCAGGAGCCAGGTGCCGCGCGGATGAATTTTTCACCCAGCGTCGATTTGATTCAAGAATTCAAGATTCAGACCAATATTTATGATGCAGAGTTTGGCCAGAGTGCAGGAGCGCAGATCAATGTTGTGACCAAGCGAGGAACCAGTGCTTGGCATGGATCCGCTTTCGAATTCATTCGCGATGATAGTATGGATGCTCGGCCGTTTTTTCAACCTGGAGACCTACCTCCCTTCAGACGCAATCAGTTTGGAGGGACAGTTGGAGGGCCTATTGCGCGTTCCAAGAAAGACTTCTTTTTCTTTTCCTACGAGGGATTACGCTCAACGCAGGGGATAACGCGGGTGCTGACACAACCCTCCGCCGCACTGAAGTTGGGCGATTTTACGGGGACGGGGACCACGATCTACGATCCTCTGACGCTGAACCCCACGACAGGACTTCGGCAGGCTTTCGCGGGCAATGTGATTCCGGCAGATCGGATTTCACAGCAGGCCAAGTACTTTAATGGATTCATGCCGAACCCGCAGACCACCGGATTCGTCAATAACTTCATATCGAATCCGAATCAGCTCGACAGGACCAATGAGTATTCTATTCGGTATGACCGCGACTTTTCTGAGAAGGACACTGTGACCGTCCGCTATACGTGGAAGGGGCGCTACGCGGAGCTTCCTCTGGGAAGCTCCGGATTCAACACTCCCTTACCTGGATTCGATGAACTTGGTAATTTTTGGGGACAGAATCACAAGATCGGCTGGACACGTGTTCTTAATCCTGGGACTGTGAACACGCTGAATCTTGGCTATTCTCTCTACCATCAGAACCGGGCTAACCGGACCGCAGGTAGGAACTACTTCCAAGAAGCGGGAATCCAGGGGGTTCCAGAAGCAACCCAGACATCCGGGTTCCCAAATTTGATTATTAGTGGCTGGACCGGACTAAATGATAATTTTGTCTCGGGACTTGATGGCCCTGAACGCAGCTACATCGTTAATGACACACTGAGCTTAGTCAGGGGAAAACACTCCTTCAAGGTAGGTGGAGGGGTGATCTACATGCGTTGCGTCGAAAAGTTCAACGCCTTTACCTCGGGACGAGTCTTCTACAACCCAACGTACTCCACTTCTGCCCCTAACGCAGCGGGCAATCAATTCAACTCATTCGCCGACTATTTGTTAGGATTGCCCAGCAGCAGCTCCATTAACTTAACTCGCTTTGACATGGATTTCAGAGAGAGTTGGGTCTCCGGCTTTATCCAGGACAACTGGAATGTCTTACCGAGACTGACGCTAAACTTGGGTTTGCGCTATGAGATCTTTAATCGGCCTATCGATGCCGGGGATAGATACAGAGCATTCGATCTCAACACCTTGACTTGGATCTACCCGGGCACGGTTCCTGTTGGACAGCCCGGGGTACATCCCAACTCCAAGACTGCCGAGGAGCTGGGGTACCCGCGCGCAATTGGACAACCGACCACCTACAATAATTGGGGACCGCGCGTAGGGTTTGCATTACGGCCGCTCGGTGACAATAGGACCGTATTGAGGGGAGGCTTTGCTGTATTTTGGAATTGGACAGTATTCGATATGCCAACAGGCATGGGTTTAGGCGCCGCGCCATGGAATCCCTCAAGCAGTATAGCGTGCAACTCGAATGTGCCTTGTGTCACTTCGGCCAGTCCCTATAACACCACTGTCGTGCCTACAGTTAGTGGAGTCGCAAACAACAACACCAATCGAACGCCTTACACTTACCAATACTCCTTCGGGGCCCAGCACGAGATTACCCCGACCCTGGGCTTGGACGTAGCCTACGTGGGCAACGCCGGGAGAAAGAACTTGTTTACGTATCCATTCAACGCGGCGCGCCCGGGTCCTGGCACCATCGCATCTCGTTCCCCTTATCCTCTGTATGGTGGACTTAATGGGATTGTGACTTGGGGCACGTCACATTATGACTCAATGCAGGTTGCGCTCCGAAAGACCTACTCTACCGGGCTTATGTTCCTAGGCTCCTATACCTGGAGTCACGCGATCGGAAACTCGATCAGCGGACCGCAAATCGGAGAAGGCCTTCCAAGACGGGACAATTACAATTGGAAGGACGACACCGGAAATACGACATACGATCTGCGTCACATCCTAGCTGTCAGCTGGGTGTATGAGTTACCTTGGGGAAAGGGTAAAGCGCTCGGTAGCAATTGGAGCAGAGGGGTCGACTTAGCCTTAGGTGGCTGGAAATTCGGAGGGATTACCAGTTTACGCAGTGGATACTATCTGACGCCCACAGATGCTGTGAACGTATCCAATGCAGGGGGCTCACGACCAGACATGATCAGCAATCCTAACAACCAGTCCCATTCGAGCCGGGATGCGGCGATCCGGCAGTGGTTCAATACCAGTGCTTTCCAGCGAGCTGCGCAGTTTACCTTCGGAAGCACGGGTCTTGGTGTTATCGAGGGCCCCGGGCTCGTGAACTTTGACCTCTCTCTCTACAAGCGCTTTGCTGTAGCTGAAAATAAGCATCTGGAGTTCAGGACGGAGTTCTTCAACGCATTTAATCGCCCCAATTTTGGCAACCCAGGTACGACCTTTGGAACAGGAAGTTTTGGTGTGATCAGTAGTACCTCGGAGGCACGTTCTATTCAATTGGGGATCCGGTTTGACTTCTAAGGGGAGTGGCTTGAGTTCGCGACGTACTGCTCGAGCCATCAGCCCTTTCTGCTTCGCAGCTGTGCGTGAAGGTTTGGAGCGCGTCAATTGATGATGACTGGATCGGCGCCGCAGCTGCGATTGTGGGTCGGTAGGGCTCTCGGGAAAGGCGTGCTTGCGGATGGTGAAATGAGCCACCTGGAGCCCCTAAAAGGCTCTACTGTCCTTGATCCTGAGACAGTTTCTTATGAGAGCAGTACTGTTCCGACTTATCGATCCTAGTAGCCTAGCAGAACGCCACTACTTCGCCCTCCTCTTGATTCGTGCCGCCTAGATTCAGATTAGCCAAGCTGCCCTACTGTTCGCTCGCTTCGTACAAAGGGCCTCACTGTAGACCCTTTGTGGATTCATGCGAACGGGCGATGGAGAATGTCATCCGCACGACTTGGTCCTTGACCGGTGACAAGAATTTGCTGATGCACGGCTGTTGGAGATAATGGTTGGCGCCGCTGAGGCAGGCCTAGGTCTTGAGAGAACTGAGAATCGCATCTGGGGAAGTGGTCTCGCATTGCTTAGAGGAAAGCCAGAAATGAACTCACGTCGGCATTTTTTAGGCACGATCAGTGCAGGTCTCGCAGGAGCAGTTACTCCCATTCGAGCCGCTGCAGACGACGCTCAACCTGGTGCCTGGTTCCAATCAAGATCTGCTCCATACATCCGGAGATTGTCGCAACCCCAGTACGATATCAAGTTTGAGTATCAAGTAGACATTCCCATGCGCGACGGAGTCAAGCTAAGGGCAAACATTTGGCGTCCCAAAGCAGAAGGGCGATTTCCCGTAATCTATGTGTTTACACCATATGATAATACGGTATTCGCACCGAATGCTCCTATGGTGGATGACATCGGCCGAGCCAGGTACTTTGTACCGCGAGGATATGTGTTCACTGCGATAAGTATGAGAGGGAGGTACGGCTCAGAAGGCGACCCGTATCTGTTTTGGTTCAAGGACTGGAAAAAGGGGGGATTTGAAGGTCGGGACGTACAAGACTGTTTAAGTTGGTTGGGAACACAGAAATGGTCTACCGGTAAGATTGGGATGACTGGCGTGTCTTATCTCGCAATGGTGCAATGGATGGGAGCCATGTTGGGTAGTCCTTATTTGAAAGCCATCATTCCTTGCGGCAGTCCTGATGATAATTATCACAATGTCAACCGTGATGGCGCCCTAGCGCTGAGTGTTGCCATTTGGCTCATGATCATTGGCGAAAGACGGACGAACGAGAACAGTCTTTGGAATGACTTTATCGATTGGGAGCAAATACATCGGCATCTTCCCCTCCGAACCATAGATGAAGCGCTGTTGGGGAAAAAATCTCAAAATTGGCAAGATTTCCTCGATCATCCTGACAATGATGAGTATTGGCGCGTTGGTAGTCCCGGAACTCGATATCGCGTAGGCGAAATGACTGCGGGGAAATACCCTCAAATTAAGGTCCCCAGCCTCAACATAACCGGATGGTATGACAGTGTCCTGCAAAATACGATTAACAACTATTTAGGAATGGTTAACTACGGACCCGAGGAATTGCGCGACAAACATCGCCTGATTGTAGGTCCGTGGATTCACAACAGCGTTCATCGCAAAACTGGCGATCTCGATTACGGCCCGGAGGCTGAAGTGGAACTTCATCCAATCGAGTTGCGCTGGTTTGACTACTGGCTAAAGGGGATCGACAACGGCGTGCTGAACGAACCGCGAGTACAACTATTTGTGACGGGTACTAACAGGTGGCGAAATGAGCCCGAGTGGCCGCTTTCAAGAGCACAGGAAGTGAACTATTACTTCCACAGTTCTGGACGGGCTAACAGTCTGTTTGGAGACGGCACACTAAGTACTACTCTACCCACGCAAGAGACCACTGATAATTTCGTATATGATCCCAATAACCCCGTCCCTACATACGGTGGAGGCGTGATCATGAAACCGGATGTTTCGGGTCCTCGCGATCGAAGAACTATTCAGCGAAGAGATGACGTTCTAGTCTATACCAGCAGCGTGCTCTCAGCTGACACCGAGGTTACAGGGAGAATTCTGGCAAAGTTCTATGCGGCTTCCAACGCCCCCGATACAGACTTCATGGCAGCGCTTGTGGATGTTAGGCCCGACGGCTATGCCGTCTTATTAGCATGCGGGAATATTCGAGCGAGACACAGGAACTCGTTTAAGACCCAAGAACTCATTACTCCAGGCAAGGTTTATGAATACAAGATCGATCTCTGGTCGATCAGCCATGTCTTCATGAAGGGTCATAGGATTCGGGTCGAGATTTCGAGCAGTAACTTCCCATGGTACGACCGAAACCCCAACACTGGTCATAAATGGGGGGAAGACACCGAAATGCGTAAGGCCAACCAATCCATATACCACAACCGCCAGTATCCGTCTTGCATCATCCTGCCCGTTGTTGCTAACTCTTGAGACGACAATACCGAATCCTATTAAAACTCAGGAACTGATCACGCCCAGCAGGTTTCAATAAGTCTTAAACCGTCGATCCTTGGTCGATCAGACATTTGTCACGAAAGATCAAGAGATACAAGTAGAAGCAGCGAAGACGCCGAAATACAAAGGTCAAGCAGACCATACACGAAACCTATCCATATCCTTGTTGCATTGTCCTGTGCCCTTGGTGAGTCCCGAGCTGAATCTTGAAGGAACGACTGGAACTTCATTTGCGCGGTTCAGTGCTGTCGAATAGGAGAAGTCATGAAAACCACAGATCCGTCAATGGAACGGGTAACGCCCAGAATCTCGAAGGCAGCGCAAACCCTTCCTCGCGTTACCTCGAATGAGCTTTCGGACACAGCCGACCGTCTGAGATCGCAGGGAAAAGACATTCTCACTTTGTGCGGTACTCCCTTCTGGCGGCCCCCCGAACATGTCCTTCAAGCTGCCGAGCGAGCTGCGCACGAGAACGTGAACCCACCCTCTAAGGGGTTTCTCGAACTACGCCAAGCAATTGCATACAAGCTGGCAAACGAAGGAATTGTCGCGGATCCGGGCTCTCAGATCCTGGTGACTAACGGAGCGATGCATGCGCTTTCTTTGGTATTTACAACTCTGCTCGACCCAGGCGACGAAGTAGTAATGTACAGGCCTGGTTTTTTCTTTTTCGGACCGATCAAGCTCGCAGGCGGCGTGCCCGTCTACGCGGGCACGAAGCAGGACAAAGGCTGGCGGTGGGATGCGGAAGCGATCGAGAAGGCGATTTCTCCTCAGACTCGAATGATCGTGATCGACTCACCCACCAACCCAACTGGCTATGTTTGCACGAATGGGGATCTGCTGGCTTTAGCAAAGATTGCTTGCAAATACGACCTTCTCATAGTGTCAGACGAGAGTTACGACAATATGATTTATGATGGGGCCAGTCACGTTAGGCTGGCTTCCCTTCAAGAGCTGCGTGAGCGGACAATCACTGTCTGTAGCTTCACCAAGAGCTTTGCTCTGCAGCCTTGGCGGCTTGGTTTTATTTTGGCTGCCTCTCACATCATAGAACATCTGCAGAGAGTGCTCGAATGGAACGTGCTCCGGTGCAGTCATGTCGCCCAGCGAGCCGGCCAAGCTGCACTGGAAGGATCACAAGCGTGGGTCTCTGAGATAGCCGGGAGGTTTCAGCGCGGGCGTGACCTTATGGTCGAGCGCCTAAGATCAGCGGCTGGAATCGAGTTCGTTGTTCCTAAAGGAGGGCCATTCCTCTTCCTAAATGTGGCCGCACTGGGTCTGTCTGGAACAGAATTCTCTCGCTGGCTCCTCAATGAGTTCGGCGTGCCAACAGATCCTGGTGAATTCTTTGGGTCAGAGTCTCATGTTAGATTGCCCTTCGGTGGACAGGATGATGTGATCTCAGAGGCTGGAAAGCGGATCTGCACGGCCAGTCGAAATCGCAGAGAGAAGTAGCATTCCAGGGCGGGAGAACAAACCCGTTTGCCGTCGAGTCTCTGAAGCCTCCAGGTTTTCTTTCTCTCGGCGAGCTCTTGGGGTTATTTTCACGGAACGTGGTTTGAACCCGGGAGCGTGTGCTTTGGAACAAGATGGTGGGCATCAGCGAAGGACGATCCAGATGCGAACTAATCGTGGGGGTTAACCAAGTTGAGAAACACAATCATGACTGTCCTAGGACCTGTGCCGGTTGACCGCCTGGGAATCACACTCATGCATGAGCACTTGTTTATAGACCTTTGCCGGGTTACGCGGGATCCGGACCATTGGCTCAATGATCTTTCGTTGACCGTTGAGGAAGTCAAGCGTTTCTTCGACGCTGGAGGTAGGACGCTGGTAGACGTCACTAATCGCGACCTGGGACGAGACCCTTTGAGGGTGCAAAGAGTGGCTACCGAGACCGGTCTCAACATTGTGATGGGTTGTGGCTGGTATCGGGAGCCTTTTTACCGCCAGGAGATCTACGAGAAGACAACCAAACAAGTAGCTGAAGATATCGTGCGGGAGATTGAGGACGGTATAGGCGATACAGGCGTGCGGCCAGGAATCATTGGTGAGATCGGATGCGACCGAAACTATATTTCACCGGCGGAAGAACGGTCATTTCGGGCAGCGGGGCGAGCGCACAAGCGTACTGGACTATCGATTACGACCCACGTTGTGCGCTGCCCGGCCGGATTGGACCAACTCAATCTCTTGGAGGAAGAAGGAGTAGATCTGCGGCGCGTCATTATCGGCCATTGTTGTACTTACCCAGATCCGAATTACCATGAGGCGGTAGCGCGCAGAGGAGCCTTCGTAGAGTTCGACATCATTAGAAGTAGTGCCGAGTGGGATATGGCGGCTAGGGTCGAATATGTCATGTTGCTAGTGAAAAAGGGCTATCTAAGGCAAATTCTGCTTTCACATGATGTCTGCATGAAGTCTCACCTACACGCGTACGGGGGAAACGGCTACGACTATGTTCTCAAAGATTTCTCACCTAGGCTGCTTCGTGCCGGTCTAAGTCAAGAGCAAATACAGGTCCTCCTCGTTGAGAACCCGATCAGCGCTCTGACCGGAGCCAAGGCGTAGAGCTGAAATCGAGTAGCTAAAGTACGCCGTCTTCGCCGCGGAAGCGCAATATTTGGTTTGACTATCACCCAATCCATAAGGGGGAGCATCTGTGAACTCCACGCATCGGATTATTGTGGCTGGCTCTGGTATTTTTGGCGTTACCTCTGCACTTGAGCTGGCAAGAAGGGGTCATAGTGTTACTCTCATGGACCCTGGGCCGCTCCCCCACCCGAAGGCATCTTCGACTGACATCAGCAAAGCCGTCCGAATGGATTATGGGTCGGATGAACTCTACATGGCGTTGATGGAGGAAGCTCTTGTGGGTTGGGCGGAATGGAATCTTCAATGGCAAATGCCACTGTACCACGAAGACGGATTCCTCTTCATGAGGTCTAGTGAGATGCGCCCGGGAACTTTTGAGTATGAGAGTTTCGCCCTCCTAAAGAAGCGGGGACATCATCCTCAGCGAATGACTCCAGAAACTATAAAAGCACGTTTCCCGACGTGGAATGCTGACAAGTATTTGGACGGCTACTTCAATCCTCATGCGGGTTGGGCCGAAAGTGGAAATGTGGTGAATCAGTTGGTGGGAGATGCTCAAAGGGCAGGAGTCTCCTTGCATAGTGGGCTGTCGCTAAGTCAGCTGATGGAGAGTGGATCACGGGTAACTGGCGTGATCGCGAGCAATGGAGAGTCCTACCTTGCGGATCTGGTCATAGTAGCAGGTGGGCCGTGGTCTTCAGCCCTGGTGCCTGATCTTTCAAGATTCATGAAGCCTGTCGCCCAACCCATATTCTATTTTCTCCCGGAAGATGTAGGCCCATACAAACCAGAGCGTTTTCCAGTGTGGGCCGCCGATCTGAGCAGCACTGGCTGGTACGGTTTTCCGGCAACGCCAGATGGAACAGTGAAAGTTTCGAATCATGGGCCCGGCCGCCAAGTTCACGCGGACGACGCGCGCCAAGTCACTCCAGAGGAAGAGGCCCGATGCCGTGCATTCCTGGAAGAAACTTTTCCCGGTCTGGCTGAAGCACCACTGGCTAACCAGCGCAGCTGCCTGTATTGTGACACCTGGGATGGAGACTTCTATATTGACCATCATCCCGAGCGAACAGGATTGGTTATTGCTACAGGAGGCAGTGGACACGCTTTCAAGTTCGCTCCTATTCTGGGGCGTCTCATTGCTGATGTGGTAGAACGGAAGCCCAACTCATATGCCAGTCGGTTTGCTTGGCGTGAACGGGGAAGCGGACCTGCAAGAGAACAAGCACGATTCCGATAGAGCTTCGTTCCTTGTTCCACGACAGCTGGATCGACCTAGGTCCTGGTTCCATTTTGGTAAAGACGAAAATGGCTGAGGAGTCCAAGGCTACTAACATCACTCTTGCCATATCGGCAGGTGCTGAAACCACTAATCAGCTGAAAAGTAGGTCCTATGAACGTGTGGTAGTGAGCCTGCTCTTCCTGTCCACGCTGATCAATTTTCTCGACCGGCAGACGCTTTCCATCATCGCACCACTGCTGCGCGACGAATTTTCACTTTCCAATGTGGACTACTCGCGGATTGTCTTTGCTTTCCTTCTGGGCTACACGGTTAGCCAAACATTCGTCGGCAAACTTATCGACCACGTCGGTACGAAAGCAGGGATGCTTCTCTGTGTCGCTGTCTGGTCGACCGTAGCGATGTTGCAAGGCATTGCGATCGGCTTTTTCAGCTTCTGTATGGTGCGGCTTCTTCTAGGCATTGGTCAATCCGGTAATTGGCCAGGGGCGGTTAAAGCCATCAGCGAAAGTTTCCCGCCCAGGCGACGCGCCCTAGCTGTTGGAGCCTTCCACAGCGGTGCGTTCATCGGCGCACTTATTGCTCCCCCATTGGTCGTCGGTCTCGTTCGCTCTTTGGGGTGGCGCTGGATGTTCGTCGCCGTCGGCGCAACTGGCATCCTGTGGATCTGGTTATGGGTCAGATTCTATAGGAAGAAGGTGTCCTCGCCACTTCGAGTGCCGACGGAGACGCAGCGGTGTGGCACCCCCGTCTTGGCCTACTTGAGGCGCAGAGCGGTCTGGGGATTGATGATTGGTCGTTTCTTGGCAGATCCTGTATGGTGGTTTTATGTGTTCTGGCTGCCTGAGTATTTGACACGAATCCGCGGATTCGGCTTATCCGCCATCGGAGCTACTCTCTGGATTCCGTTCGTATTTGCTGCTCTGGGGAGCGGATTGGGTGGCTACGCTTCTGGAGCGCTAATGCGTCGTTGCGGCTCTCCTGTAAGAGCACGCAAAGTGGTGATGATCTTCGGAGCGGTATTGATGCTCTTTGGCATACCCGCTTTTCTCACTCAAACCAGTGCGATGGCAGTCGGTTTAATCTGCATTGTCTTATTCGGTTATGCCTGCTGGTCAGCCAACATTCTCACTCTGCCTGCCGACCTGTTTCGGTCCGAAGAAGTAGCACAGGTCTCGGGGTTGGTCGGTACGGCAGGAGCTATCGGGGGAATGTTATTTACGCTGGCCACTGGGTGGCTTGTCCAAAACGTTTCTTATTCACCAGTGTTTGGACTGACCTCGGTCATGATTGTCTGTGGTGCAACCGCAGTGGTCTGTCTTGTGCCCGGACGAACTAACGGCAACCGCCAAAATGCATTGACACTACTGTAAGGGAGGCTTCATGGGAAAAGGTCAACTGAATCGTCGTGACTTTATTCAGAAAGCAACGGGTACTGCAGGTGCTGCCTTGGCATCGAGAGCAGTATCTCCTAGCCCGGAACTGCTTGCCGCAGCATCTCCCAGGACAGAGAGTAGTCCAAGGATATCCAATCAAGCCGAGATGGGGAAGGACCTGCTCTCTCAGCCCGACCATGAAGTCCGTACGCTCATTGATGCCAAGGCAGTCATGCGCGATGGAGTGAAACTGTCGGCGAATGTCTTTCTGCCAACGAAGGAAGGACGATGGCCCGTAATCCTGGAGCGCAGTCCTTATGGAGCCAAAGCTAGCGAATGGTACGTTAACCGCGCTCTGTACTTTGCCAAGCGCGGATATGCGTACGCACTTCAGGACGTCCGAGGTCGATACGATTCGGAGGGCAAGTGGCACCCCTGGGACCAAGAGATCAATGACGGTCGGGATAGTCTCGATTGGTGTGGAACACAGTCCTGGTCAAATGGAAAAGTCGGGATGATCGGCATGTCATACATGGGACTGGTCCAATGGTTAGCAGCACCAACAGGTTCTCCGTATTTGAAGACGATTATTCCTCATGCGTGTGCGGCCGACTACTATATGTACGGGATGAACTATACGGGCGGGGCATTTATGCATTACATCAACCTCCCGTGGTCGATGGCTACCAGTTCCCACACAATGCAGAGCAAACTGCCTTATGACTGGGACAAAGTCTTGAGGTTGTTACCCACTCTCACTGCCGACGAGGTGACGACCGGCCGTGCCGTCGACTTTTATCAAGAGTGGGTGCTCCACTCCACGTACGACGACTACTGGAAAAAGGTCAGCAATTTCGGTAAGTACCACAAAATGGATTTTCCTATTCTGCAAATTTGCGGCTGGCTGGACCCACATGTCCGATCTCTAATCGCAAACTATGAGGGAATTCAAAAGGAAGGGACGCCTCTGGCGATTCGCGAGCAAAAGGTCGTCATTGGTCCGTGGATTCATACCGACAAACCCGTGCAGAAGTATGGCGACCTGGAATTCGGCCCCGAATCGATCATCGATATGTATGAATTGTTTTTGAGATGGATGGATCGATGGTTAAAAGGTATCGAAAACAAGGTCGAGCACGAATCTCCCCTCAAGCTATTCACAATGGGCGCGAATCGCTGGCGGACATGCGAGAAATGGCCACTTCCTCAGACCGTTTGGACCAAGTTTTATCTACGCAGTGAGGGGCGAGCGAACAGTCTCCACGGGAATGGGAAGCTGACTCTTGAAGCTCCACGCGAAGGAGAGGCGTCTGACCATTTCACCTACAACCCAGAAGATCCTGTGCCAACACTGGGATCGGACGCTAACGGTCAGATACTGCCTCTGGACCAGAGACCGGTCGAGAGACGAGATGACGTCCTAGTCTATACGAGCGAGCCTCTTCAAGAGGATTTGGAGATAACCGGTCCGGTCCAGGCATATCTCTTCGCGAGCAGTTCCGCAACTGATACGGATTGGACAGTGAAGCTTCTCGATGTGCTTCCAGGGGGATCTGCAATCAATGTGTTCGATGGAATTATCCGAGGCAGGTTTAGAGAGCCAGCTGCTATACGCACGGGACTACCGTCGTCAGGCCAGTACGAACACCCAAAGTTGATGGAACCAGGGAAGGTATATCAGTTCACGGTGGAAGTTGGGGTTACTAGTATGGTCTTCAGAAAGGATCACCAGATCCGTATTGAGGTGTCGAGTAGCAATTTCCCGCACTACGATCGAAATTTGAACAACGGAGGCCAGCTCGGAGTCAACCCCAAAATTGTCGTGGCAAAGCAGACCATCTATCACGAACGTCAATACCCCTCTCACATCCAATTTCCGGTAATTCCTACCAAGCACACCTGAAGAGAGAGCGTGTCCACCAGCGCATAACAGGTACGATACACCCATGAACAGCCACCGACTAAATCGTCGTGAATTCATTCGGAACGGAGTGGCCGCCGCTGGGGCAGCCGCAATCCGGCTCGGGCCCCACGCGCCCAGCCGTGACTCGAGATCGGTAGGAACTCTCAATAGAATCTCGAACGAGAGTGTCTGGTTTCTGCGGAACGATTCTGCATGGGTTAACAGGTTGTCGCAGCCACGGTACGACATCCACTTCGATTTTAGTGTGAAGATTCCTATGCGGGACGGCACTAGACTTTCGGCCAATATTTGGCGCCCCAGAGCTAAAGGAAAATTCCCAGTTATCTACTTGCATACGCCGTATGACAAGTCAAGCAGAGCGTTTTGCATCAATAGGGCTAAGTACTTTGTGCCGCGCGGTTATGTTCTGGTCGCGGTCGACGTTCGCGGTAAATATGACTCGGAGGGTGAGCACTATTTCTACTGGCATTCGAATTGGCGTCAGGGCCGATTCGAAGGTCAGGATGTTTACGACTGCCAAACCTGGTTGGGTGAACAGGCTTGGTCGACCGGAAAGATTGGAATGACTGGACCATCCTACCTAGGATTCGTTCAGTGGATGGGAGCTTCCTTGGGAAATCCCTATCTGACGACCATCATTCCCTATGTGAGTCCCGACGATCATTACGACAATGTTTATCAGAACGCAGCTTTCCAGATCGTGATGAACATGCGCATGATCGTAGGCTTCGGCGGAAGCAGGACCGGCAACGGCGATTTGGGTGATTTCTTCGATTGGGAGGAGCTAACGCGCTATCTTCCCTTGCGCACAATGGATGAAGCCATATTGGGAAAGAAGTGTCAGCTCTGGCAGGATTTCATAGATCACCCGGACAATGATTATTACTGGCGGTTCAGCGTCGGAGACCGGCCTCGTTCTGGGGAGATAAGTGCTGGGAAATATTCGCAAGTGAAGGTTCCCACGCTGAATATCACGGGCTGGTATGGCGAGGTTCAGCAAGCCACAATTAACAACTACTTGGGAATGGTACGTTACGGGCAGGAAGAATTACGTGGAAAGCATCGTTTGATCGTTGGTCCCTGGCAACATGCCACTGGAAGGCGTCTGGTCGGTGACCTTGATTTTGGGCCTCAAGCCAACATGGAATCTCTACCAATTGACTTCCGTTTTCATGACCATTGGCTCAAGCCAGTCGAGCTGCGTTGGTATGACTATTGGCTTAAAGGGATCGAAAACGGGATGATGGAGGAACCACCTGTGCACATCTTCGTCATGGGTAACAATACTTGGCGCAGCGAGCAGGAATGGCCGTTGAAGCGGGCCCAGGCTAAGAAATACTACCTACACGGAACTGGGAGAGCCAACAGTCGGTTTGGGGATGGCAAGCTAAGTCCCACATTGCCAGAAACAGAACCCACTGACAAGTTTGTCTATGATCCTCAAGATCCCGTCCTTTCATACGGTGGAATCGAAACTTGGCAAGGATTTGGTGCCCCCAACGTGGACGGACCGCGCGACCAACGAGCGATCCAGAATCGCAATGACGTGCTCGTCTACACTGGTGAAGTGCAGCAGAGCGATCTGGAAGTAACAGGGAGACTCCTGTTCAAGCTGTACGCTTCGTCATCGGCGAGGGATACTGACTTCACGGCTAAGTTGGTCGATGTGCATCCGAACGGATATGCTCAAATACTGAAGGACGGAGTGATTCGGGCGCGCTATCGAAATTCGTTCAAGAGACAAGAGCTACTAATACCAGACAAGGTCTACGAGTACACGATTGACCTGTGGTCCTTAAGCCACGTGTTCAAGAAGGGACACCGTATCCAAGTAGAGATCTCCAGCAGTAACTTCCCCAAGTTCGACCGCAATCCTAATACTGGCCACAAATTTGGTGAGGACTCGGAACTGCAAAAGGCAACACAGATCATCTATCACAATAGCGAATACCCTTCCCACATTCTTCTGCCCGTGTCAGTCTAACAGTTCGAGATGGAGGAAAGTGACATGGAACGTCCATCGAGAGGTTCCCTCATCTCAAGGCGAGAGATCCTGAGATCTTCAGCTCTGGGCCTTGGGGGCTGCGTCCCCGTCGCTATTTTAGGCAATCGGTACCACGTACTCGATCAGACGAACAAATCTGTTGAAAGTAATCGAGCGGCGGCTGGTCGCAAGGTGCATGCAGTCGAAACGCTGAGAAACACCTACGAGATCGGTTGGGAGGGTGGCAAACTTGAACTCAACCTCATACCAATGAACCAGCGTGCGGTTGAAGCAAACGAGTACAAAGTTAGTTATTCAAAAGGCAAGGTCGTTGACGGAATGGCCGATGCAGTTGGCATTGTAGGCTTGCGGTTAGGAAACGTTCCCCCCATACGGCGGATTTGCTGGGACAGCCGTGAACATCAGCTCTGGACCGGGTTCCCGGGTGGTTTCGGCGGATTTCACTTGCGAAATGTAGTTGTTCAGGCTCCTAGAGTAGACCAATTGACTGACGGCTCGGTGCAGGTTTCGTGTTACTTCGTAGCAAATGATGTGAAGACATCGCTGACATGGCGATTTGAACAGGTGGGAGCCTCCGAAACCTGCCGAGGACGGTGGGACACCAAGGTTACAATCGAGAATTATCGTTCCGAGACACTTCGAGACTACCTTCAACTCTTTGCTTGCTATCACCCCGTAGGTACCAACTACTACTGGGATGAATCAGATCGGATCCTCCCTTGTAGCAAGGAGGTGTTCGTGGCTGTTCGTAGTTCGGACGAATCAAGGTCATTGATGAACAGCACATGGAAGGCACTCTTTCCCTATTACAACAAAGCGAATACAGAACTCGTGATGGCAAACTATTCACGGCCTGTTTTGCTCTCAGAAAAAGATGAATGGTTCGGCGGGATGCGGCATGTGCTCATGGTTCAGCCGGACTCGTGTTCAAACATGCTTTCTGCTTTAGGGCAGGCACGTGATTATTGGATTCGTCCACCCAATCGCCACTTGGGTCCAGGCGAATCGTTTACGACACATGTTCGGCACGTGATCGCCCGTGTCGAGAGTCCCGCCGAACTAAGATCATTCTGGAGCGACTTCGAATCGGCCATATCGTGACGCTATAGATTGTCCTACAGGTGATGGGCTGGCCCGCGCTTTGATGAGCACTGATCCTGGAAAAGTATCAAGCTTTCGTCAAAACCGTTCGCGGCGTTGAGTTCAGCACATGAGGCTGAGAAGAAAACTAGGAGCTTGAAGCGATCCAACGTAGACGCGCACGAGCTTGGAATTGTACCCTGGCGGGTTCGTCCACAACTAGAAAGACCTGGGTGGACCATTCTAATTTTCAGCGACGCTCGCAAGGCCGACCCGGTAACTCTCAAGCCAATCACAGATCCGCCTTCGCCTTGAGCCAAATGAACAGTCACTATTGCCTTTCTTCCAGAGTTGTACCCGCTGCCTGCACGATGCGGATTTCCACAAGTCTTGTTTCAGTTTCGGGGCATCAAGTGTTCTCAAGCTCTAAGGATGTAGTTCTCCGAATCAGGCGCTAGAGCAACGAGCACCGATGGTGGTCAAAAGGGTCTTTGTAAACCGGGCAAGATCTCACAAGCTATTCGCGATCCTTACCTTAAAGTGGTGAAGGGCGAAGTCTCGCAGTACGAATAATGGCTAACTCGTGTGCCAGTAAACGACGTTTTCCATCAAACTTGAAACGCAGAACACTACCGTGCCATCCACCCACCATCAACGACCATGATATGACCATGAACGAAATCCGAGGCAGGGGACGCCAGAAAAAGGACCGCTCCCTGCAAGTCCTCCGGCTTTCCCCAGCGTTGCGCAGGAACTCGATCAGTGATTTCCTTCGAACGCACAGGATCTTCGTGCAGTGCCTGGGTCATGTCGGTGAGGATGTACCCTGGGGCGATCGCATTGACGTTGACGTTAAAGCGCGCCCACTCATTTGCCAACGCCTTGGTGACCTGCGCGACGCCTCCCTTGCTGGCGACATACGCTGGAATCATGTTGCCCCCGGCAAAACTCATGATAGACGCGATATTGATGATCTTGCCACTCTGCTGCTTGATCATTTCCCGACCGACCCGTTGGCACATTCGAAATAGAGCTGTAAGGTTCAAACCGACAACTCTGTCCCAGTCGGCTTCAGAGAAGTCTGCGGCTGGAGCTCTCACTTGTACGCCGGCGTTGTTAACCAGCACATCAACACGATTCCATCGGTTCAGAACCTCGTCCACAACTTGCTCGCGGAACAAACCATCTGTGAGATCACCTTGAAGCGCCAACGACGTACGTCCCAATTCCAGAATTCGCTTAGAGGTTTCGTCGGGAGACTGGCTGCTTCCGAGCACGACGACGTCCGCACCAGCCTCGGCGAGACCCAAAGCGATTGCACGGCCGATGCCTCTCGTGGCCCCCGTAACTATGGCTACTTTTCCATTCAAACTGAATCTGTCCACAATGTCTCCACAACGCTCAATGAGCTTCTTTGTTCACGGTTGCTTCTTCTCTACCCAAATTGGACTCGACCATGCCATTGCTACGCGTCCCTCTACGAGTTCACGCTGCTTTAGCCGCACATAATAAAACGATCGTCCAATCTTGCCCAAGTCCATGACAGCCTTCTTAAGGTGGAGACTGTTCGGCGCCCAGCGTCGGAACACTTCGTATGTCTTTGCTTCTTGGCTAAACTTTAGAATTTCCGCCCATTCGACGGGACTCGTTCCGTACACTTCGAGGGTGATTTGAGGGGCCAGACTCGAGAAGACTCTCTTGCCGGGCATTTCGCCATTGACACGAAAATCAAGGTAAATGCGCTGTCCAGTCGTCGCATAGGTCTGTCTTGCCAGAAGGCTCTCAAAGATAGCCTCTCGGTCCAGCCGTCTTGACCACACGGCTGCAAGTCCCCAATAAGGCTGACCTGGGCGTGCCGTGTGATCATCTGATGATGCAATCGTTCCGAGTTCTAATCCAGCGGCCCAGGCATCCTGAGCATAGTGCGGACCCTTAGCACTGTTCGAGATAACTGCGATTTGGTTGGCCTCTGCCCGATATTCCTCGGGGACTCCTGGGCCGCGCTTCGGAAACGTTCCGTACGGTGCTGTACCAATGAGTTGGTCATAGCTCAGAGAATCCTCCGGATCCAACCGCTCACTCTGGCCGTGCACCGAAAAAACTTCTATGAGAGGCCGAAGAGGGCTCTGCAGTTCCCAAGTCGCAGCAGCCCAATGGACGCCCGTATGATGTGGAACAGTGAACGCGCGATGGTTTGTTAGACGCTTCCAGAGCTCATTGAGGGTCTTGACCTCGTGCCTACGGTATAGGGGCGCATCATCAGAGGCATAGTAAATATTGTGGTGACCGTAGGGTGCTGGCAAGGAACACTCGTAGGCCAAGAGCGTCACAAATCTTCCACGCTCGTAGAAAGATCGTACGGCAGTCTTCACTTCGTTCCACTCAGCTTGGGTGAGACCATCGTCGCTTCGATCGCCTGAGCTATGCTCTGTTGATGCAAAAAAATCGAGATTGGACAGGTTTCTGGCAAAAGTGAACGCTCCTTCCCCAAGGCCATCCTTGCTCATTGACGAGTGCGAATGCAAGTCGCCCCAAAAGAGCTTGAGTTCGGGTTCCCGTTGGGTGACCAAAATCGGGTTAGATCGCACGTAGGCTTTAGTGCTGGTGGCGACTGCTACAGTTTGAAAGCCGACCTTTCCAAATCGAACTGGCACTTCTCGGAAGGTTCTAGCCTCGCCGTCCAACTTCACGAGGTTCGGCAGTGCGTTTGGAGCTCGGAGTTCTAGGTCTGCAGGAAGTAAAGCCGCATTACCGTACTGATCACGTGCCGTGATATGAATTCGCACGGGCTCGCCAACTACAGCTTGGGAGCTCGCGGTTACCAACACTGTCTTGGCCTGATCGGCAATCGTTGTGACCACAGGTGCGCCTTCGATTTCACGCCGCACACCATCGCTTTTGTCGAAATGGACTCGTATGAGGACAGACTCTGCAAGCCGTGAAGCCGCGATTGGTAAAGCAGGGCTTCCATAGTCAAGGTGGAAAGCTTGACCGGCCTGTAGCTCTCCAGAATTCAATCTCAGGACGACTTCTCGATCAAATCGGTGATAAGTACCATCACGATACTGCTCAAGCACTTCGATACTCCAATCCTCCGATCCTCGTTTTGGGCCAACAGAAAAATACCTCGCCAGTTCGTCAGTTGGGACCCTTATCGGAATGGTCTTCTTGCCTTCCTTTGCAACAGAGCGGATTGAATGCCAAGTCCAGGTTCCAGGTATGTCTATATGAATTCGAGTGCCCTTCACTAATCGTCCACGCTCCACCTGAAATCCAAAGTGCAAAGAGCCATTTTGGTTGACTTTCCACTTAGCAGGACTGACTCTGAGGCTGAGCTGCAATCCCGAAGGCTTTTCAAGCCCAAACGAAATCAGCAAGGGCAGAAAGCAAGCAGCAAATATTAGAGATCGAGATATGCTTGGTTGCATCTTATGCTTGAAGCCATTACCAGTGGCACTGCCATATCAAGAAATCTTGATGAAACAGTGCTAACTCTACCAACCCTCGCGACTGGAAACCTGAGTGAGGATTGCGACGGGCAACTCTCTTAAACATCCAGGAAACCTTTCAGTCGTCGTTCCGCAGCAAGCCCATCTTTCATGTAATGCAGAGCTTTAGCACTACTTGAGAAAAAGGCGACGTGAAAGTGTCTACCGTCGGAACTATTCAGTCCAGGTTCCTATCATGACCACTCGCTGCAGTTCTCGTCCTTCTTCCAAACGTTTCAGGTTATCTGCGATTCTTGTCATCCTTCTTTCGATCATAGGTCGCGTCCAAGCGGAGAAATGTGGCGTTACCAGGACGTTACTGAGTAGATGGAATGGATGTTGAGAACCATGCATGTTTTGGTCTAAGGTCTTCGGGTTTTGGTACCAAACGTCGAGCGCCGCGCCCCGAATCCGACTGTTCTTTAAGACATTGAACAAAGGCTGTTCCTGGACGATCTCCGCTCTTGCCACGTTGATCAGAACCCCATCCGCCCGCATGAGGGCTAACTCCTTAGCGCCTATCCATCCTCGAGTCTTGGCTGTCAGTGGACAAGCGATAACAACGAAGTGGCTCATGGCTAACAACGCTTCAAGGTCTTCCGGACCGCCCAAGTGCTGAGCGACTCGATCTAGATTTGTTGTCGTCTGAGGCCTTTGCTTGATTGCACGGACTAGCATTCCGAACGACGCGGCCCGTTTCGCAATTTCTTGCCCGATATGTCCGTAGCCGATGATGCCGACTGTTTTTCCCTGTGCTTCGTCGTGCGGCACTCCTCCTATTCTGCCGGTGCCGCTCCAGTTCCCATCGCGAAACATGCTTTGAAAATGCTCAATCCGGGTCAAAAACATAAGAACGACCATCATCACGTATTCGGCAATAGGAACTTCATGGTCAAACACATTGCTGAGCGCACAACCGAGTGGCAACTCGTCGGAGTGCTGTTGAACAAAGCCTGCCCCTGGAAAAAGGAGAAGCTTTAGTTTCCTGGCTGCCGGTAAAGAACGAGTGGGAAGATCGGTAGCCATCAGGGCATCAGCATCCGTTACCTCCTTAATCAACCATTCAACGTCGTTACTGCCGGCGACAATCGTCCAGTTACTACCGATCAGTTCGTTGAGTAGGGACGAATAGATAGGCCAGGCAGGATCGTGAATGACAAGCTTCATTTCAGAAACGGCTTAATGAACGGATTGAATTTCCAAACTGTCAACTCCGAGTCCGCCTATCGAATTGTGTCCCGCTGTTTCGGGAAGAAGGAATCGAAATCGTCGCCCGGTCAGTCCATGCCGGACGATTCGTGGGTCCAGGCATGCAACACGTTGAATAGTTTGTCCGTAGAAAGTCTAGAATATCGGGAGGGCCGGTATCCACGCTGGCCGCTGGGGATCATAAAACTCATTTGTCTGGCCTTCTTTCTTAAAAAGCTCGTTGTATCGCCCAACCTTATCCCAGTCTACATCGACTCCCAACCCAGCACCCGTCGGTACGACAAAATGCCCTTCCTGGTACTTGAATGGAGCAGTAATGATGTCGTCAACTTGATCGTGATAGTGGCTATCGATCGCGTACGTCAGTGATGGTGTGCTAGCCGCAAGGTGCAGCATGGCGGCAGTTGAAATGCCGAGTTCTCGATCACTGTGCATGCCTACACCCAGTTGGAACGCATCACAGACGGCTACCATTCTTTGGTTCTCGCGGAACCCACCCCAATAATGAACGTCAGTGAGAACGACATCCACACTCCCAAGTCGGATTCCCGGGGCCAATTGGTCGTAAGAAACCAGACACATGTTCGTCGCCAGCGGGATCGGAACAGTCTTTCTGACTTTGCTCATCCCTTCAAGATTCCAAGTTGGATCTTCAAGATATTCAAGTTCAAGCTCACGCTGCAGGAGCTTGCGGCCGACTCTGATCGAAGTTTCCACGGACCAAGCAGCATTCGGATCCCAACGAACCGGGCTATGAGGGAACGTTTCTTTCAAACCTTGGAGGGCTGCCAGCTCGTCCTCAGGAGGGAAAACACCACCTTTGAATTTGAAAACCCTGAATCCGTGCTGCTCCACGAGCTGACGTGCCCGTTTCACAATAGCTTCAGGGGAATCTTCACCGCCATGTTTTCCATCGGCACTCCGATAGCGATAAAAAAGATAAGCAGCTGTCTCAACGCGTTCGCGGACTTTTCCTCCAAGGAGGCTGTAGACGGGCCTATTGAGTGCCTTTCCGGCGGCATCGAGGCACGCCATTTCTATGCCAGCTCTGACAATAGCCGGCACCGAAGTCTCGTAGCCGATACGAAACACGCTGAGCTTGTGATGCAAAACAGCCGTTTCCAGGGGGTCGAGGCCCAATACGAATGGCTTAGCCACATAGATAGCATGTTCAACCGCGTTTCCCCCATAGGTTTCTCCCAAACCTACAATGCCATCGTCCGTTGTGAGTTTTATGATGCCGCGAGTTGTTCCGGTCTCGGTCCCCATACTCCAGCGAAGCGGTGCTTCAAGCGGCACGGTAACTGGTATTACCTCGATATCGATGATTTTCATAGTGTCTTGGCACCGAGAGTATCTTGCGGCGGATTTTTGAGGATATAGATCTACTTTTGCGTCAAATTTCGCGTGTCAGCTTGATCGAGGAGCTTAGTTCAAAAGGCGGCTCCAAGAACATCCACATTGACTGAGGGCTAGTCCTATTTGTTTTGAGGCGCTGCAGTGACTATGAGTCTAAAGAAGCTGTCCTCTCTGTGACGAAGAGCTAGCTTGTGTTCCTCCATTTCTGCGGCAGCCAGATCCGACCTGCCGGTCTTCCTATAGAGTTGTGCTAGAACATAGTGAGCACTTTGATGATGCGGATCCAACCTTAGTGTTTCCTTCAACTCAAACAGCGCCTTTTCAGTACTACCTAGCTTCTCGCTCGCCTTCCCCAGAAGAAAGTGAGCGTTAGTTGAACTGGGATCACGGGAGAGGCTCTTTTCCAACGCTAAAACTGCTTCGGTCAGTTTCGCATCATCTTCTGCTGCTTTGCCGAACAACCCGGCCCCTATTAAGTACCAAGCCAAGGAGGACGCCTGATTCACACTCTGCAGTCTTGTTCCGAGTTCAATCATTTCAGAGAACTCCCCTGTGTTTTCCAAAGATCTGCCGAGCAAATCATACGTAAGTTCGAGTTGGGGCTTAGCGACTAACAAACTTCGGAGAATCAGGTTAGATTCATGGTACTTTTTGTTCAATTGGAAGGCCATGGCAAGACCAAGTTGAAGCTTTTCAGAGCTCGGCAACTCCTTCAAGCCTGCCTCAAAAACCAGTCGAGCGGCATCAACCGCGCGGTTGACCAGAAAAAACTCACCGAGATCCAGGAGGTATGGCTCGCTGTCCGGTTGAAGTTGCACCGCTCTCTGCAAGTGCTGAAGCGCAGGCTCTCGATTCATTAACTTGAATTCCGAATACCCAAGCAAATTGTGCCAGACAGCAGAATTGGGGAATGCGTTACGAACTTCAAGAAGCAGAGACTTTGCTTTTTGGTATTCCTGGTTCTCAATATAAGCGGCTGCTTTGGTCACCAGCTTCTTTGCTACTTGAGTCCAGGCACTTTCAATTTCTGGATCTCGAGTATCCAATCGTCTGGCGCGATCGAGCGACCGCCAAGATTCCTCGTGCCTGCCAACTGCATCGAAAGCCAAACCCAGATTGGACCAAGCGGAGGTTGCTTTGGGATTTAAGGTGGTCGCCCTGCGGAGGGCTGGCACGGCTTTGTCTAGCTGATTCAGCGTCAAATAATTTGCCCCTAGGTTAGTCCATCCCTGCCACGAGGCAGGGGCTAGCTTTGTTACTTGTTCAAAACTCTTGGTAGCGTTTCCAGGACGGCCCAAGCGGGTCTCACAGACTCCAATGGTATTCAGAGCGACTTCGACACCCGCGTCTAACAGAATCACGGCTTTAAGTTCAGCGAGCGCAGCTTCGCAGTTCCCGTTTGTTGCCGCAGACAGCCCACGTTGAAGCCGAGTGGCGATATCATGAGCCTGCAACAGCGGTGCGAATATGGTGATACAAGCGACGAGAATCGCGCTGCCGTGAGCGATTGCCAAATGGACCCGTCCTTATCTCCAGCCCTAGTTATCGATTCCTCCACTACGTAACGACAAGCCCAGGATTAAGCCAAAAAGTCTTTGTACAACTTTTCCTTCAACATCAGTCAGTCGAAAATCTCGCCCTTGATGACGGTATGTCAGTTTTGTGTGATCAAAACCAAGACAACATCTTATGGTTGCGTGCAGGTCATGGACAGTGATCTTATCTTCTAGCACGTTGAATCCGAGTTCATCGGTTTTCCCAAGGACTTGACCGCCTTTGAACCCTCCACCCGCCCATCCCACATCGTGAACGCCAACCGGTGGTGATCTCGGCCCTCGCTGCCCTCGTCTGCAGGAGTTCGATTTTCGACCATCGGTGTTCGACCGAACTCCCCAAAGTACTAGAGTCCTTTCGAGCAGCCTCTCTTGCTTTGAATCCTCTTAGAAACGGTTGAAAAGACATGCCCCGTATTTTGCATCACTATTTTGCAGAATACCACTTCTGAATTCGGTATTAAGAAAAAATGTTGACAAGCAAGTCGAGCCCTGTAATATGCAGCATTTTGAAACATCATCACAACGGAGGGGCAAGATTTGCCGAGAGGCGGCGAATTCCTACTTTGAGAAGGCTTCTCAGCATGCGCGGGAGGCTATTGCTAAACAATCCGAAGCGCGTGTCTGCGTGGAGTTCTTCTTAAAGGTGCTTCGATGTGCGTCAGGAGTTGATCAATGAGTTGCAATCGAGTTGGGGTGCAGCGTGAATGGGTGAAGTCCGCAAGCAACGATTGGACGAGCTCAGCGGAGGACCATAAGAGAAATCAAATCTTATAGGAGAATCTAATGAAGCGAATGACCCGAAGAGAATTAGCGAAGGTTCTTGGCGTTCCTGTAACCCATTCACTCCTCCAATCAGGGTTGCTAGCCTCACCGAAAGCCAAGAGTTCAGTCATTAATGGCGTTCAGGTTGGCATTCAAAGCTACAGTTTTGGTGACCGATCCCTCGAGTCAATGGTGACCTCAATAACCGACGTAGGAATTAATAGCTGTGAACTCTGGTCGGGACACTTAGAGCCCCGGAACCTTGATGCGGAGGGTCTCACGCGTTGGCGTTTGGAAAATCCAATTTCACAATTTGAGTCCGTTGGCCGAAAGTTCCGAGATGCCGGAATCGAGTTGAATGCCTTCTACTATGATTTCCGCAAGAACATGAGCGACGTCGAAATAGAACGAGGGTTTCTCATCGCTCGGTCACTCGGGATTACGGTGATTACCTCTTCCTCTAACCCCAGCATTTCACGACGCGTGGATCGTTTCGCGAGAGAATATAGAATACGTGTGGGAATGCACAATCACCCACAGGAAGAAAGACCCGACGAATTTGGAGGTCCGAATGACTTTGCCCAAGCGATGCGAGAGTCTTCGGAGTTCATCTGTGTGAGTCTCGAACATAGGGCACTTCGTTGCCGCTGGGTATGATCCTGTCAAGTACCTGGCAGAGAACCCCAGCCGGATTGTAACTTTGCATTTGAAGGACCGGAAAAAGGGTCTTGGAAGGAAATCCCCCACTGTGAGATTTGGAACTGGCGATACGCCAATTAAAGAAGTGCTCCAGTTGCTGAAGAAGAAACAGTTCAAACTTCCGGCAAACATCGAGCATGAGATTAAGGAGCAAGATCCAGTGCAAGGGGTAAAGGAATCCCTCGAATACTGCAGACAAGCTTTGATATGACCGCCTGACAACCCAACCAGCCCCTGACTCTACGCTGCGTCCTTCCGAGGTCATCGCTTTACTCAGAGCTGGAAATACTTTATTATGCAAGACATTACCCTTTTATGCAAAGACTCAGACCAACCTGTTTGTCTCTCAAAAGCCTCAGCCTATTTCTCGCCGCAATGCTGACTGCCAGCTGCGGCGGCGGCCGGCCACCTTACGACCCTATGGACGCACTAAAGACGTTCAGTTTACCGGACGGCTTCCGAATCGAGCTGGTGGCTGCCGAACCCGAAGTGAGAGATCCCGTGGCCATGACTTTCGATGACCGCGGCAGAATCTACGTCGTCGAAATGGGAGACTATCCGATTTCCAACGAACGTCTATCGAGAGTGAAGCTGCTTGAAGATCGGGACCGAGACGGAAGATATGAACACAGCAGCGTTTTTGTCGACAACCTCCACTTCGCCCACGGCGTCATGCCATGGAAAAGGGGGATTCTTGTCACGAATGCTCCGCACGTAGTCTATTACGAGGATCGCGACAACAACGGCAAGGCCGACTTTGAGCAGGTGATCCTAACCGGATTCGCGCAAGTAAATCCGCAGTTGCGCGTGAATGCACCAACCTATGGGCTTGACAACTGGATATACGCGGCCTACCCAAAATTCGGCAGAGGGCAGCGCTTCGTTCAATTCAGCGATTTGGGACGACCAATCCATTTTCCCTTTCATCCTGAAGTATCTGCGGTCGATGTATTTTTGAAGGGAATGGACCTAAGATTCAAGCCCGATCAACTCCAGTTAGAGGCGGTCTCAGGAAACTCTGAGTTTGGTCTGGCCTTTGACTCAGCAGGCAACAGATTCCCTTCTTGGAACGACAAGCACGCGCAGCATGTAGTTATCGAAAATAGATATTTGTCTCGCAATCCACACCTGGCGGTCGGAACCGCGGTTGCCCAAATCTCAGATCACGGTTCGGCGGCTGAGATATATCCAGTTACAGACGACTCCTACCGTAGAGAAATTCGCAGCACGCAAAACATGTCCCAGTTGGGCCATTTCACTTCTGCCTGCGGCCAGGCGATCTACAACGGTGGAAACTTCCCCACCAGATACAAAGGTGCCTATTTCATTTGTGAGCCCGTGTCGAACCTGGTGCACTGCGATCTATTGGCGGCCAACGGCGCTACCTTCGTGGCGAAAAGAGATCGCGAAAATACGGAGTTTTTGGCGTCGCGTGATAGTTGGTTTATGCCGGTGTTTACTACGGTGGGCCCAGACGGCGCACTCTATGTCGTAGATTTCTATCGCAAGATTGTTGAACACCCTGAATGGATCCGCAAGGAGTATGTGTCGGATGAAAAGCTCTTCTACGCAGGGAATGACAAAGGTCGGATTTACAGGATCGTTCACTCTTCCACTCCTGCCTCAAGAAAGCCCAAGCTGAATGAAGCAACACCGCAGCAGTTGGTGCAGGAGCTTTCGAATTCGAACCTTTGGTGGCGGATTAATGCTCAAAGGCTGCTCGTTGAACGACAGTCTCGGGATGTGGTGCCGGCTCTAGTGGATGTTGTTGCAAATGGGTCGACGGAAGGCAAAGTTCATGCCCTTTGGACTTTGGAAGGACTCGGTCAACTAAGTTCCGAATTGGTACTAAGAGCCTTGAAAGACCGAGAGCCGGCTGTTCGCCTGCAAGCTCTCCGCTTGGCAGAGGGCTACCTGAATGACAGTTCGATAGGAATTGAACTCCTAAAGATGAAGGACGAGCCTGACGTCCGAGTGGAGTTCCAACTGGCTTGTACCCTCGGAGAACTGCCCAACCGCCAATCGTTTGAACCCCTCCGGCAGATTGCAACTCGACGACTTGCGGATCCTTGGTTCCAGATTGCCGTCTTATCCGCGTCAAATCAGAACCCCGTCGAATGGCTTGAAGCGGTCTTGTCCGAAAAGCGCTTTGCTCAGGCAGATGTAAAGGACCGAGGGCAATTCTTGCGACAAATTTCATCCATTATTGGCGCCAAGCATGATGAACGGGAAATTAGCAAGGCCGCAACGGTGGCGTCTAACAATTCCATTGTGGGCGATGAACGAAAGACCTTGTTAGAAGGACTTGGCGAAGGGTTGAAGAGGGGATCGAGGGCCAAAGTGAGAGTAGGTAGCGCGGTTCAGGACCGGGTTCTGAAACTCGTCGAATCGCCGGGTGGTTTAGGTGAGTCTGCGTTCAATGTGGCGAGCTGCCTCGATCTGATCAGAACACCGCGGCTAGATGCGCTGATCAAGCACGCTCGTGAAATCGCAGTGGCCAGAAACGGGAAATCGGAAGCGCGTGTTGCAGCCGTCAGGATCATTGGCCTAGATCCAACACATTCCGGGAGCGATGTTTTGCGCGAGTTGCTGATTCCTCAAGAGTCAGAACAAGTTCAGATGGCGGTTGTACGTGCGCTAGTAGCTTCGGCAGATTCGACGTCAATCGACATTCTCCTTGATAAGTGGCAAATCTACAGCGGGGCCCTAAGAGAGATTGTGCTCGAAAATCTGCTTAGACAGTCTAAGCCTCGAGACGCGCTGCTGCAAGCGATTGAAGCTGGCAAGGTGCAGCCGTGGTCATTAAGTCGGGCGAGGCGCAATCAGCTTCTCCGCTCGACCGACGAAGGTGTGAGAAAGCGTGCAGAGGCCCTTTTCTCAGGAATCCCCAATGACCGTGAGTCCGTTATTGAAAAATACCGATCCGTGATCACTACTATCGGAAAGGCCGAGCGGGGCGAGGAAGTGTTCAAAAAGAAATGTGCCCGTTGTCACAAGATTGGAGGAATCGAAGTTGGCCCAGATTTGCTAACGATCACGAAGTGGGACAAGGAGTCTCTCCTTGCAAACATTTTGGATCCCAGCGCCAGCATCGCCTCCGGTTTCGAGGAGTATGTTGTGGAATTAAGAGATGGCACGCGAGTTACTGGAGTCATGGTCCAAGAAAGTGAGACTACCGTAACCCTTCGTCGAAGTCGAGGTGAGGAGGATACGGTTCTGAGAAGCAAGATCGTAAACCTTCGCTCAGGAACCGTTTCCGCCATGCCTGATGGAATAGAGGATGAGATCCCGCTCAAAGAAATGACTGATCTGCTTGAGTACCTGCAAGGTCTCAAAGGCAGCGTTAAGAATCAAGCCGATAGTGGAAAAATTGGATCTCGCTGAGCGATTGATTAAAAGGTGGGATGCTACAAATCGATCCGATTCTATTTGAAGTGATTCGCAACGCCCTGGTAGAAGCGACCGAAGAGATGGCGGTGTCGCTACAGAGGACTGCGTATTCGACCAATGTGAAGACGCGGCTGGACTATTCCTCGGCG